>JAEEGK010002273.1_pt1 | contig 48158 bp, 44 predicted proteins | sample 8958771 | NCBI WGS metagenome assembly JAEEGK01 (sample SAMN16246547, study PRJNA631951) | gut metagenome | biome: gut microbiome; feature: rumen; material: SC-attached | host: Bos | place: Iran: Karaj | collected 2018-10 | reverse complement strand
ATATATTTTTCCGCATTCTTAGAAAAAAAATCTTTTCCTTTCTATAACAGGTTAGTAAACCTATTTAAAGATAATAATTTAAATTGTGAATTTGTTGAAGGAACAAATGATATTTGGATGCGGGATTTTATGCCTGTAAAATCTATGGATGGTAAATATATTCAATTTGATTATCATCCAATATATTTAAAAAAATATCCTAAATATATAACGGATGGTAGTTTAATTGCAAAACAATTAGGAATAGAAATAATAAAAACGGATATAAAACTTGATGGCGGAAATTTTGTTTGTTATAACGGAAAAGCAATAATAACATCGAGAATATTTAAAGAAAATCCACAATATAAAGAAGAAAATCTCATAGATAAAGTAAAAGATTTACTTAAACTTAACAAAATAATAATAATTGAAGAAGAAAATGATACTTACGGGCATAGTGACGGTATGGTTAGGTTTGTTGATGATAATACTGTTTTAATTAACGAATATCCTAAAAAACATATTAAATATAAAAAGAAATTAACCGATGTTTTAGAAAAAGAAGGTTTAAAATATATTGAAATACCGTCAACCGATAATATGACAAAAGCAATAGGTTTATATATAAACTATTTACAATTTGAAAACATTATAGTTTTACCTGCTTTTAATATTGATAATGACAAAAAAACATTGAAAATGTTCAAAGAGATATTCAAGGAATATAAAATTCTTCAATTGGATTGTACCGAAATTGCCAAAGCCGGTGGAGTTTTAAATTGTATTAGTTGGAATCTTTAACGACAATGTATAATTTGGAATTTATAATGTATAATTAAAGAAAAAATAATGAGGAAAAATAAAATGGGAAATGAAATAAATGCGGAAGCTTTTTTTGATGGAATAGTGAAAGAAATAACAAACGATAAAAATATTAAAAATAAAGAGTTAATAATAAAATCGCTTGAAAATAAAACATTGGATAAATATTTTGAAGATTGTAGTGATACAAAAGCAATAATTCCTATATTACAAAAAGTAAACGAATATTTTTTAAAAAATTGTGAAATTCATTTTAAAAATATAACAATAATACCAATAGAAACCGAAATATATTTTGCAAATAAGCATCGTCATGGTGCTTGTCATGAAAATGATTTACAAAGAAAAAATTTTGGTAGGTTTTATTTTCATAGAAGAGGAAAAGCCAAAGATCTTCCAATTGATATTATTAGAGGCGGAGTTGATATATGTATATCTAATGATGAGACTTATTACTTGTCAATTTTAATTCGTAGTGCATATTTCAATGCTGATACAGATCCTGTTATTGGAATACGAAAGGTTGTAGATAGAATATTATTGGAATATTGTAATGATAACAAAGAAAACTATAAGAAAATAGATACTATAATTGAAAAAAGAAATAATAGAGAAAAAATAAAACAATTTGAAGATTTAATAGATTTACTAATAAAAGAATTAGAAGAAAAAAAAGAAATACTTAAAAAAAAGGGAAAAAGTTCAAATAAAATAATTGAAAAACATTGCAGAATAAAAGGTAACGATTATTTTAGTTCTTATAATGAACTTAAAAAAGCAGAATTAAATTGCTTTTTTAAAGAGGAACAAAAAAAGTTAGCTGAAAAGAATAGTATTTATAATGATAAAAAATTTTTTAGAAAAAAATAATTAATTATAAAGGTGTTGTATGGAAAACATAAACAAGATTTTAAATGATTTTTCTAAAGGTTTAAACTTGCTTGATGATTATGATCATCAACAATTAGATAAAAAAGGAAATTCTAAAAGAAAAGCCATAAAAATAAAAACTCAAGACTTTTTAAAAATCATTGATAAAATGAAAGGTGAATTTGCAAGTGATGTTTTTGCTGTACCTAAAGATAAAAGTTTTGAAAGTTCCGTTAATCAAGTATATCAAACTTTCGATGATAAAGATCTTTATCCTACATTAGAAGAAAAAGCAGCTATGCTGCTTTATATGGTTGTAAAAAACCATAGTTTTGTTGACGGAAACAAAAGAATTGCTGCAAGTTGTTTCTTGTATTTCTTAGATAGAAACAAAATGCTTTATGATAAAACAAATAAACCTGTTATAGACAGTGCCGCATTATTTGCATTAACCCTGCTTATTGCGGAAAGTAATCCTAAAGATAAAGATATTATTTTACAAGTTGTTATTAGTGTGCTTAACAGAAATTAATTTTTGTCATTTTGTCTTTGCGAGAGAAACGAAGCAATCCAGTGTCCATGCATCCATACTTCCATGCATCTATACCACAAAATGTTTTGCATTTTTAACGACACCCTGCTGTCTGCTTGGTATGGTATAATATATAAACAATTAGCAATTAGAAATTAAAAGGTAATATTGAAAGAATTTTGTTTAGGGGAAAGTATGGGAAGAAGATTATGTATCGGAGATATTCACGGTATGTATTCAAAATTAACTGATGTTTTGAATAGATGTAATTTTTCTTCTTCCGATACTCTATATTGTGTTGGTGATTTGTGCGACAGGGGGAAAGAAAATTTAAAAACTTTACAATTTCTAATGAGTTTAAATAATTTTTATCCGGTTATCGGTAACCACGATATTTGGCTTGCCGAATATTTAAGTTATAAAATGACGGAAACCGCTTTACATGTTTGGGCTTATTATAACGGCGGAATGAATACCTTTGTAGAATTTTTGGATATGTCGGATGAAGAAAAACTAAAAATTTACAATTGGTTGAAAAATATACCATACATGATAAACCTTAAAGATAAAATTATAATGCATACTCCGACACCTAAAAAGATTTTTGATAGACTAAAAAACAGATATAGCTTAGAAAATATAACACTTGCCAATATAAAAGAAAGCGGACTTTTGCAGGATGAAATATATGATGATCAACTTTGGAGCAGAAAAGTTATAGCTTGTTCAAAATATATAAACGATAAACAAAAATATAAAAAGTTTTACGAGAAACAATTTAATAACAGTTCCCCTATAGTATTTGCAGGGCATACTCCTTTATTTGAACCCATATATGATGAAAATATGAATATTTGCCTTATAGATACTGGTGGTTTTGCAACAAAAGAAAAAAATGAAATAGACGGACATATAACCGTAATTGATATAGATACATTTGACTATTGGCAAAACAACAATATCCAAAAGCAAAACCTTTTAGATACCATAAGAAAATAAAGAAAAATCTTTTGGGCTTAAAGTAATATTTGTTTGCCCTTTAGATGCTATTTCAAATAATATTTTATTTAAAATACCGCTTAATATACTTTTTAATCCCCTTGCACCTGTATTGTTTTTTATGGCTTGTTCGGCAACATATTCTATTGTTTCTTCAAGTATTTCTAATTTTATACCTGCTTCCATAAATACTTGCTTATATTGGCTTATAACATTATTTTGGCTTTCTGTTAAAATTTTTATTAAGTCTTGTTTTGTTAATGCATTTAGAATTACTTTGTTAGGTAGTCTTCCTATAAATTCCTGTAAAAAACCATACTCTATTAAATCTTCCGTAGTAACTTGTTGTAATATGTTTAAATTATCTTGTTCTATAACATTATCTTTAAAGAAACCTATACTTTTTCCTTTGTTTGTTTTTTTTCTTTTTTCAATAATCTTTTCCAACCCACTAAAAGCTCCGCCTAAAATGAACATAACATTTGATATATCAAATTCTCTATTATCAAACATTCCAAAACAACAATGTGTGGTACTTTCAAATATTTTTAAAAATTCTTCCTGAACACTTTTGCTACCTATAATACCATCTTTTTCTTTACTAATCGCAATTTTATCTATTTCATCTATATAAATTATGCTTATAGGAAATTTATTTCCTTCCATAGTTTGTTTACATTTTTTTAATAATCCAACAAACATTGATTCTGGGGATAATCCTACATATCCTGTTTCAGTCAATTGACTTGCATCTGCTATATATATGGGAATATTTAATATTTTACTTAATGTATTACAGATAAATGTTTTACCTGTTCCTGTTTGACCAATTATTAAAGTGTTTGTTTTATCTATTTTATCTTTTTTATTTTCATCTTTGTTTAGTCTACATTTTATTATGTGTTCATAAACTGCTGCAGAAATGTTTTTTATTGCATTATCTTGTCCTATAACATAACTATTTAATTTGCAATATAATTCGTTAGGTTTTATATCGATAATATCATTATTAATGGATGTCGTTTCTTCTTTTGAAGTTATTAACAAATTAAATAAATGTTCGTTTAATTCTAAACCGAATGAGTATATTATGCATTTGTTTTTAAATAATTTTGAATTTTTGCCAATTAAGTTTATTATTGTAATAGGTTTTGTAATATTTAATTCAATAAGCTCTGATACTAAGTCTCTTCTGCTAAAATGTTCATTTCTAATTTGGGCAATAGCTATTCTTATCAATGCAAATCGTTCTATGATATTAAGACTATATAGCTTTATCTCTTTAATAAAATCAATATCGGCTTCTTCTTCCATACTTCTCTTATCTATCATTTTAAACAATTCAAAGATATTTTTTCTACGGTGTGTTTCACTATAAAAAAGTTTTAAAATATCATTGATGTAAGATTCGGAAGTATAAGTTGGGAGTTTTGTTAAAGGTTCAATTTTACCTTCTTTTATTTCTTGTTCATTAAATAATTCGTTCATCTGTTTATCCTCCTAGAAATTATAAGTTTTTTATCATTTTACAAATACAGTGCGACAACATTATGTCTGTTTGGTAATATTTATAAAGAAATTCTTTTGCGACATAGTGTTGTCTATATGCTTTTGTAAAATACTGGTAAATGTTATTTGTTAAGGAGAATATTATGAATAAATCCATAAAAAAATTAACAAAAAAAGAACTTGAAAATTTAACAAGAGATCAAGCTTTAGATTATGCAAAAAAACTTGACTTTAAAAATATTCCAAATGAACTTATTTACAAATTTTCAGGATGGAAACTTATTGAATATGCAGAAAGTTTAAATTTTAAAAATGTTCCGAAATTTATAGTTGATGCAATATGTAAACGAGGTGGTGGTTATCCTTCTGATTATGCTGAAAGAATGAAATATAAAAATGTTCCAAAAAAGATTATATATAAAGTAAGCAGAAACGGAAGAGAATCTTATTTGTATGCAAAAGGAGTTGGTTTTAAAAATGTTCCAAAAGTAATTACTGATAGAATAGCAATGTATCCATATTGGTCTTATTCATATGTAAGGGAGATTTTTATGAATAAAAAATTACCATTGACCAAAATAGATTCAGTTAAATTACCGCAAAACATTTTAAATACGGTTAAAAATTCAGGCTTGTATAACATTGTTTTAAAAAAAGGAAATATTTTCAGTTTTAATTTTAAAGATGAAATTGAACCTGGTAAATATTATAAAGTAAATGTAAATAAATGTCCCGATGAACTTAATAAAGAAATCATGGAAAAAGTTTTTGAAGAAGAAAATCCGCATGTTTGGTGTAATAGTACATGTCTTGCTAATTTTTTACCATTTGATTTTACTGTAAATAACAAAAAATATTTATGTGTATGTGAGTATATAAATAAATACAGCTCTATGGAGATTATAATAACCGAATATACCGAACCAAAAATACAATCTTTCAGTAAGGCAGAAATAATATGCGATAGATTATGGGAACCCCATTTAAATAATATGTTTTTTGAACATTGTGCAAAAATAATAACAGATAATAAATCGGAAAGAGTATCTCATTGGATAAAAGAATTATGGCTGTATTGCGGATGGATACAATACGATAGAATAAAACCTGACAACAAACCTATAAGTTACGATTTAATGCGACAATACTTTTTCGGCGGATGGGGACATAATTATGATTTTTTCAAAAGAGATTTATATGAAGCTTATACCGAAATAAAGAAAGTAAAACCTGAAATACAAGACAAAAGCAATGATAGATTAGCTTTTGTAAAATTCAAAATATTTTTAAGAAAAACTATGCAGATGTTGTCTAAACAACAATTAACCGAAGAAAAACTGACAAATTTAGCAAAACAATATTTAATTTAAAAAGGAGCAAAAAAATGAGTAAAAAGAGACAAGGAACAAAAGAAGACAGAGTACTTTGGTACACAGGTTACAACTACTTTCGTAAAGGAGAATATGAAAAAGCAAGAAAATTTTATAACGAGGCAATAAATAAACAACATGATGAAACCGGTTATCTTATGATGGGGATTTTAAATGATAAATTGAAAAAATACGATGAAGCTATTGAAAATTTTAATAAATATGCAGACAGTTCGGACAAAAATAAAAGCATTGCTTACGGTTATAGAGGTTCTACAAAATTAAAATTAGGATTATATAATGATGCTTTCGATGATTTTATGTTATCAATAAAGCTTAGAACAGAACAGAGAAAGATTGAACAGAATAAATATTTAAATGAGTTTTTCAAATTAATAGACACATATAAAAAAATAGACTTAAACAATAAAGATAATAAAGCTGTTAGTATCATAAAAATTAATAAATGTTTTTCTGATTGTATTTTCTATATTGAAGATAATGATTTTGAAAGAGCAATAGAATATTTACAAAAATTATTGCAAATGTATCCAAAACTAATTAATCCAGAAAAACTGTAGAATAAATAAAAGTTTATATTAGTTTTTGGTACAATTTTGTAAAATGTTTTTATAATGAAAAAATGAACAAATAGGAGTAAATTATGCAAGAAATAAAATGTCCTAAATGTGGTGAAGTATTTAAAGTTGATGAAGCAGGTTATGCTGCAATAGTAAGCCAAATTAAAAACAAAGAATTTACAAAAGAAATTGATGAAAGAATAAAACAAATTAATGAAACTAAAAGCAAAGATATTGAATTAATGAAAGATAAATTCAAATCTGAACAAGAAAAAATAGAATTGGAATATAAACATAAAATTGAAGATTTAGAAAAGCAGATAGAAACAAATAAAACAATCTACAGTGCAGAAAAGGCAAAAGAAATTGAAGCAATAAAACAAGAAAATATTAAGTTAAAATCTCAAATAGATTCAAACGAAAAAGATAAAACTATAGCTATCAATTCTGCACTTGAAAAAGTAAAAGAAGATTTGAATAAAAAAGAGCAAGAAATAATAACACTTAAGGGAAATATTGAAATTGCAAAAAAAGAAGAAATAGCATTAAAAGAAAAACATAAAAATGATTTAAAAGCAAAGGATGAAGTAATAGCTTCTTATAAAGATTTTAAGATAAAGTTATCTACAAAAATGGTAGGTGAAACATTGGAACAGCATTGTTTAAATGAGTTTAATAAACTTCGTGTTACGGCATTTCCAAAAGCTTTTTTCGATAAAGATAACGATGCTAAATCTGGCAGTAAAGGTGATTTTATTTTCAGAGATTTTACCGATTCTGGGATTGAATATATTTCAATTATGTTTGAGATGAAAAATGAAGTGGAAACAACAGCTAAGAAACATAAAAACGAAGATTTCTTTAAAGAGTTAGATAAAGACAGAAACGAAAAAAATTGTGAATATGCTGTTTTAGTATCAATGCTTGAAAGTGATAATGAATTTTATAACACAGGAATAGTGGATGTATCATACAAATATCCTAAGATGTATGTTATAAGACCACAATTTTTTATTACAATAATAACACTTTTAAGAAATGCAGCATTAAACAGTGTTAATTATAAAAATGAACTTGCTGAGTATAAACAAAAAAATATAGATATTACAAACTTTGAAGATAGACTTAATGATTTTAAAGATGGTTTCCAAACTAATTATGGTCGTGCAGGGAAAAATTTCAAAGAAGCCATAGAAAAAATAGATACTACAATAAAAAATCTTGAAGATATAAAAGAAAATTTAAGAAAGACAGAAAATAATCTACGGTTAGCGAATAACAAATTGCAAGATTTAACCGTAAAAAAATTAACGAAAGGCAATCCTACAATGATAGAAAAATTTAAAGAAGCAGAAAACAAAAAGAAAGAAAATTAAATTTAAATACCGAAAATATTTTAAAAAATTTATAACTAAATCCCCAGTAATTTTATTGGGGATTTTTTGTTTTGAAAACATTTTTTTCGCGACATAGTGTTGTCTATATGCTTTTGTACAATATTATTGGAAAAGAAAAGATTGTAAGGATGTGTAAGATGATAAATGCAATATTTGGAATGAGTTTTAGCGGTTTAGTTGAATTAGCAATAACCTCAGTATATTTCTATTATGTATTTTGTTTTTTTGTAGTGTTAATTGTCATTACATTGATACAAATTTATGAAAAAGATTGGGAAGGATTAAAAGAAACTATTGGTTGGTATTTTTTAGTAGCTTATGGAATCTTATTTGCTATATCAATATTAAGCATTATTGTAGGTTTTATATTTCAACAAGATTTTGCTCAAAATGGTATACAATTAAAAACAATCTTAATTTTTTCTGTTATTAGTTTTGTAATAGCACAAATTTGTTGGAAAATTGGTGATAATCTTGCTTTTGGAGAACAACATAAATTTGAAAAAGAATGGGGAACTGAAAAAGAAATTCAAAAAATAATAAATATAGTTGGATATGATAATTGGCTATTTAAAATATCTAAAAATAGAGAAGAAAGAATAGAATTACTTAGAAAATTAAGAAACAAAGAAAAAATAGTTTATATAGACAAAGAATTACTTTATTGAAAAAAATTAAGGAGTAAAAACTATGATAAAACTTGAAAGAAATAAAAATATAAAGAGAGAAGTTTGGGATTTAATAGCGATAAAAGGTAAAATCAGCAAAATATTAAATAAATATGAGATTGAAGTTTATTTTGTTGAAGAAAACGGAATAAAATATTATGAGTTTTTTTACCACCCTTCTCATGCAGGTTTTTTTGTGGAACAAACAACAGAAATTACCGAAAAAGAAATAATCAGTTCGTTTAAAGAAATGTTAGCTCTTTTAAAGAATCCGATAGAAAAACAAAAAATTATAGATAACTTCATTAAAATAGAACGATATAAAAAGGAATTTGAATTTGAAATGGTTCGTGAAGATATAGATAATTATGAAAAGCAAATAGAAGATTTTGTGTTAGAGGCACAAGGAATAAAGAAAAGACATGATATAAGATTAAGATTTAAGTTGTTGAAAAAAACAGATAAAAATTTATGGGAATTCAAAACAGATAAATATATTTTTAAATTGAAATATGAAAGTATTTTGAACCGATATGCCTTATATTGTTTTGAACAAGGAAAAGAAAGTCAAAGTTTTCTTAATGCTTATAATAAAATTATTCCAAAAAATATAGAAGATTGCATTGTTTTGAAATTAGAAGAAGGAAATATAGAAAGAGAAAAAAAAGAATATATAAATAAAATAGATTGGAGTAAAGCTGTTAGAGGTATATCTTGGAATGCTAAAGAATTTAAAATCTCTTTAAATAAAGACGGAACTTTATATTGTGGTAACAAGAATAATTTAGGAAAACGTTGGAACTATGATATTGTAAAGTTTATGGATGTGTACGATAAAGACGGCAATTGTTTAAGTTCAATGAAGGAATATGAAAAAGTATGGATTGAAATATATGATCGAGCAATAAAAAACGGATATAAAAAATACGAAAAATTTAAATAATTTACGCGACATACTGTTGTCTTGATGCTTTTGTAAAATAGTATTACAAAAAAATTTTATAGGAGAATAAATATGAGAAATTTTAAAATTGTATTAATGATGTTATCAGTTATTTTTGTTAGTAGTAATTTGTATGCAGTTAAAAATCCAGGATTTAATAAATTAACACACCAAAAAGCTTTGTTTTTAGTAGAAGATTTAAGAGATGAAAATCCAGTTCTACACAGAAATACAACCCAATGCCCTTCATGTGGGCAATATGGTTTAAAAGTAACGAGTTATCTTATAGCCGGAAATATTAATTGGCCTAACAGATATGTTTGTGTTGCAATCTGTAGAAATTGTAATAAACTTGTTATAACGGACATGATATATGGTGATTATGTTGACGGTCATCCTGAATATAAATCAAATGGTAACGGAATATGTTCAAAAGAACTTTATAACGGCAAATATAAATAAAATTATTCAAGAATTAAAAGGATTCAAGATGAAATGTAAATTTTGTGGTAGTGAAGACACGAGAGATTTTTATATCTCTTATGCAGCAGGTAAAAAATGTATTGAAAGATTTTGTGCAGCATCTTGTAATGATTGTAATAAAATTTTTTTCTACATGTCAGAATGTGAACTACCTAAAATAATTTCAAGTGAATATACAATACCAAAGGAAGACGAATAAGGGAATATAACGATGGAAGAGAAAATAAATAACAAAGCACAATTAACAGCAAAAAAACTCGACTGGGTAAATATTGTTAAAGGTATTGTTTGGGATGGACTTGAATATAAATTAAAATTAAATTCTGATGGAACAATATTTGCAGATAGCAAAGAAGAAACAAGAAATATGTCAAAAGAAATAGTTGTTCAAATTATGGATTTATATGATAAAAATAACAAATGTGTAAGTAAATATAAAGATAATAGATAAAAAAACAAAAACACAGTGTGGATTTAGTCACTTTACTTGCCTGCACTATAAAAATAGAGCTAAAGGAGATAAAAAATGAATTTTTTTACAAAAACGGAAGCAGATTATAATCTTAAATACAAAAAAAATTGGAAAAATTATGGGAAGAATAGATGGATTGGTGTTTTTTATGATGATATGTTTGAAAATGACAAAGATAAAATTTTTGAAGAAAGTATGCCTATGTTTATCGTGGTTACTTGGCATTTGACAGGCTTTTCCGGGTATATAAACAGTTCAGTATTTCCAAAACAAAAATGCCCTTGTTGTGGAAAAGAAACTTTAGTTCCGTATTCTTGTGGCGGCTCAGGATTATCAGGTGCTCATATAATAAAATTTCATTGTTTAAACTGTAAAGAAAAAATTGCATTTAACAATATAAGGGATTATTTTCATTTAATAAGAGATTACTGTTCAAAAAATAGAGATAAACTGAAAAAAGATAAATCTCTTGTTCAATTAAAAAACAAATAGATATCGTTACATAAACTAATAAAAAAATAAATATAAATTATAAATCATTATAACGACATACTGTTGTCTACTTCTCTTTGTAAAATATTATTGCAAAAGAAAATCTATAAGGAGGTATAAAATGATTTCAACAATAATATCAGTGGTAGTATTGTTATATTGTGGATACTTAGCATTAATATGGGTAATAATGTTTATATCTCTTATTATCGGTGTTTTTAGTGGTGATCGGGAAGAGTTCGGAAAACTTTTTGGTTTATTTTTGTACTTTAACGGTTCATTAGGATTTGGCTTAACACTAGGAGTTTTTATATTTGGAAATCTTTTAAATTTCATGACCGAAGGACAGTTTGCTATACAAATAATTAATACTAACAAAGTAGGAATAATCCTTTTAGTCAGCAGTGTTACTTTCTATTTAACAGGTAAAGTTTTGATGAGAGAGAAAGAAGAAGAGAAACAGAAACATAAATATGTAACATTAAAATCAGGAAAAAGAGTTCAAATTTATTAAATGGAGAAGAATATGAAAAGCATTGTAAAGTTTGCACGAGGAGAATGTGGGTATAATGAAAATAGATTAATAGGAATTAAAGGTAAGATAGGTAGGATATTAAACAAATATGAAATTGAAGTTTATTTAATAGAAAAAGATGGTATGAAATATTATGGTTTCTTTTACCATCCTACACACTCAAATATTTATATAGACCAACCAACCGAAATTACAGAACAAGAAATAATTAATGCTTTTAAAGAAGTATTAGCTATATTTAAAAATCCCGTTGAAAAACAAAAAATAATAGACGATTGGATAATACGAGACCAACAAAAATTAAGATGGGATATAGAAAACAATAAAAAAGAAATGGATACTTTTGAAAAACTTGTAGAAGATTTTATTTTGGAAGTCGATGGAATAAAGAAAAGACCTGATATCCGAGCAAGATTTAAGTTACTAAAAAAGATTGGTAAAAATTTATGGGAATTTAAAACAGATAGATATATTTTTAGATTGGAAAAATATAAATATAAAAATATCTGGTATGAATATGAATTAAAAACAATTGACCTTGAACAAAAAGAAGAAGATGAAATTGATAAAAGTTTTCGTTGGGTTAGTAGAACACCTGATGATGTTGAGGATGCTATTATATTTAGATTAGAAGAAGATAATATAGAACAGAAAGCAAAGGAGCTTATAGATTGGACAAAAGCATATAAAGGAATACCTTGGGATGCTTTAGATGGTGAAAGAGAATATATGTTATCTTTAAGGAAAGATGGAACTTTAAGGGCTCTTGCCGAAGATGATGCTGCTGATGAGAACCATGTATGGTATTTTACAACTGTATTAAGTGGTATGGATATTTATGATAAAGATGGTAATTGTTTAATGACAATGAAAGAATTTGAAAAAATTGAAGACAAGATGATAAAAGACGGATATAAAAAATATAAAAAGTGAGGATGAACGATATTATGAAAATTGTAAAAAAAGAAGGCAGACAACTTTGGTTTACAGGTTATAACTATTTTCTTAAAGGAGAATATGAAAAGGCAACAAAAGTTTATGAAGAAGTAATAAACAAAGAGCATGATGAATACGGATATTTATTGATGGGAGTTTTGAATAAAAGATTAAAACAATATGATGATGCTATTAAAAATTTCAATATGTTTATAAAACTTTCTGATAAGAAGAAATGTCTTGGATACGGTTATAGAGGTTTAACTAAATTGAACATGGCTTTAGATAAACAAGCTTTTGAAGACATAATGAAATCAATAGAATTGAAAATAGAAGTTAAGAAAAAAGATATTAAGAAAGAAGAATTGGACAAGTTTTACAAAATACTAAAAACATATAAGAAAGGTAATGTTAATAATCCACAGAAAAGAATATACAGCATTCCTATTGATATTTCAGGTTTCTTTAAATCTTGTATTTATAATATCGGGATAAACAATAAGTATGCTATAGACTACCTGCAACATTTATCAAACATATATTCCCAAATATCTACATGGAAAACTATACATAAAGGATGATTAAAATGATAAAAGAAAAATTAAAACCTATATTGTTGTTTGTTTCGATATTATTGGTTATTGTAATATTTGCATTATATTTAGGGTATTATATGTATTACGAAGGATATATTGCCGCCGATATAAAAACTTGCGATGGTATAAACTATTCCATAGAACAAATTTTGTTATCGGAAAATTCTCAAGAAAAGAAAAAAGAATTAATAGAAAAGTTATGTTCATATACGTATGCGGAAATAAGTGTAGAAAATCTTTCAGATGATACTATGTTTTACAAGAAAGAAAGTGATTTTAAAAATGAAAAACTTTTTAAAGGATTAGGGTTATCGGCAAAAACAATAAAAATAAAAGAAGATTATTATTCAATAAGATATAAAATTTATATTCCAACATTTTATACCACTATAAGATATTGTCTGTATTTAGGCAAACACATAACAAAAATATAAAATGTTCTTCATTTTTATACATCTTTTTCCTGGAAGTGCAAAGTATGTGTTGCTGTTGAAAGGTTAAAGGGTTTTTTGTAGAATAATATCCGAAAAATAAGAGAATATTGTTATGGCAAACAAAGATACAGACAAGAAAGTTTTAGTTACGAATAAAAAGGCATATCATAATTATCATATTTTAGAAGAATATGAGGCGGGTATTGTATTGTCCGGATATGAAGTTAAATCTTTAAGATTGCACAATGCAAGTTTAGTTGATTCTCTTGTTCGCTTTAATAATAACGAAGCTTTTTTGGAAAATGTATATATTGCTCCATATTTACAGATATCAACACATATTCAAGAATATCAAGCTAAAAGACTGAGAAAATTGCTTTTACATAAAAGAGAAATTATTAAAATATTTTCAAAATCGAAAGAAAAAGGTTTGACTGTTGTTCCTCTTGAAATATATGTATCAAAATACGGTAAAATAAAAGCTTTAATAGGTCTTGCAAAAGGTAAAACAACCTACGATAAAAGAGAAGATTTAAAGAAAAGAGATATTAATCGTGAATTGGCAAGAGAAGTTTTTTAGTTTTTTTATCTTCAATTAAAAATATGGAATACAAATCAAATTTTATATCATTAGAAGCATCCGCCGGTTCAGGGAAAACTCATAATTTGGCAAAGAGATACATTTCTTTATTGCTTGATTTTGATTCTTCAAAAAACAAGCCTCCGTTAAACAACATTTTAGCTTTAACATTTGCAAATAAAGCTACAGTTGAAATGAAAGAAAGAATAATAAAATATTTGAAAAAAATGTCTTTAAAACAAGATGTTAAAGATGTGTTGAGTGCCGTTAATATTTCCAAATCAAAAATTCCTGCAAATGCCTATATGGCTGTAAACGACATAATAAAAAATTTCGATCATTTTAATGTTAGAACAATAGACAGTTTTATAAATTTGATAATAAAAGCATGTGCATTAAAGTTGGAAGTTTCTCCTAATTATAAAATAGTTGATACTTATGAAGATTACATAGATTATTCAATAGATGCTTTTTTGGATAAATCTTTTGAAGACGACAAAGTAAGAACTGTTCTTGATAGTTTTTTTGAACAATATAATATAGACGGTTCTTCTTCTTGGAATATAAGGAAAAATATATTTGACACATTCAAAAAACTTTATAAAAAAGAAATAATAAAAAAAATTTCCGAAGGCGGAAAAAATACTAAATATTTTGAAGGCATTTCAAAAATAAATTCGAAATTTATAAATTTATGCAAAGATATTTTAACCATAGACAGATTAGATGAATATACGAGAACAAAAATTAAAGATTATGCTCAAAAAATAGTTTCGGGAGAAAAAACTTTATTTAAAGATGATATAACATCTTTTTTTGCAAATGAGGATATTAAATATAAAAAAGAATTTTTACCCGGCAAAAGAAATGCAAAACTTGACGAATGTTTTAAAAAAGGGAAAGCTGTTATTTGCGAATTTATGGAATTCAGAGCAAAACATTTCTATGATAATTATATAAAAATGTTTGATCCGATTTTAGATGAATTTGATAAGAGAGCAAAAATAGATTCCGTAATGTTTTTGCAGGATATTAATAAACAAGTGGCTAAAGTTTTTTATGAAGAAAATTTAGCTCCGGAAATATATTTAAGTTTATCCAATAATTTTACGGATTTTCTTATAGATGAATTTCAAGATACAAATCAGCTCCAGTGGCAGACGTTAAAACTTATAGTTGAAGAAAATCTTTCAAAGGGCGGCTCTTTCTTTTATGTGGGGGACAAAAAACAAGCTATTTATGGATTTAGGGGCGGCGATTATAAAATTTTTGATGTTCCCCGATTGGAATTTAAAAAATATAATCAGCAGGATGAATTTTTGGATACCAATTACAGAAGTTGTAAGGCAATAGTTGATTTTAACAATCAACTGTATTGCCGGGAAAATATAATTAAATTATTAAATGCTTTCGGGAAAGAAAAAAATTTAAATAATATAGATAAGTATTGTAAAGGGATAATAGAAGTTTTTAAAAATTCCCAACAGAAATGTAATAAAAAAGAAACAGGTTATGTTGAGGTATCATATAAAGAATATTCCGCCGGAGAGGATGTTGATGAAATAGTGAAACAATATTTATATGACACAATAGAAGATATAAATAAGAGATTTTTAAATAAAGATATAACAATAATTTGCAGAACAAACGACGAAATAAAAAAAATAGGTGAATGGCTACTTGAGAAAAATATAGAAATAGAATCTTTTCAAACATTAAATATAGTAAATTCGCAGATAATAAAAGAATTGTTTTCCATATTGCAATTTTTAAATATGCCTATAGATAATGTTTCGTTCATTTCGTTTATAACAAGCTCGGTTTTCTTAAAAGCCACGGGTTTAACAAAAGAAGATATTCTTAAATTTATATCGGAAAATATGATTGGAGAACGGAAAATCGGCAGCATTTATATGACATTTAGAGAAAAATATTTTGAGGTTTGGGAAAATTATATTGAAGAATTTTTTAACAGAGCAGGATTTGTTGCCGTGTATGAAATGGTGGTGTCACTGATTTCAAAATATAAAGTGTTGGATAATTTTAAAGAATATTCCAATATAATATACAGATTTTTGGAAGTAGTTTGCGACTTTGAAAAAAATAATCAGGGATTGGGCAATTTTATAGATTATTTTACGAGCTTTGCAAAAAAAGAAAAAGATGGAAAAAACGATAAATTCTTTATAAAAATTCCTTCTTCAAATGCAATAAAAATTACTACAATGCACAAATCAAAAGGTTTGGAATTTAATGTTGTAATAATTCCTTACTTTTACATAAAACAATTAGGTTCAAATGACAATACTTTTCCGGTTGAAAATGAAGACGAAGTGTCATTTTTAAGAATAACTAAAAATATGACAACTTATTCCGAATATTTGAAAGATATTTATTATGAAAAACATTTTAAAAACATGTCTGATGAATTAAACGGGTTATATGTTTCAACAACAAGGGCTATATGTGAATTTTATGGTCTCATACTACACAAAAAAGAAACAAAAGAAAGTGTTATTGAAGTATTGGTAGATAAAGATAAAAGAATATTCGGTAAAAAAGAAAAAATAAATATAAAATCTAAAGATGAAGATGAAGAAAAAGTTAACGATATTGAAATAACATCCACACAACTTGAAGATATCGTAGATATAATAAACTCAAGTTCTACAGAAATTTACGGCAAAAAACACAAAGATGTTTTATTGAAAGGGAAAATAATTCACTATGCTTTATCTCAAATAACGACTTTTAATTTAAACAATTTACAAAACGTTGTTGAACAAGCTGTTACGGAAACTCAAAATATGTTCCCGGAACAAAGTATAGATTGGCTTAAAGATAAAATTACGAATTTATTATCAAACAAAGATATAGCGGTTTTATTTGATGAAGGAAATGTTGTCTTTAACGAAAAAGAATATGTTGACGGATTCGGTAACACAATAAGATTGGATAAAATAATATTAAAGCAAGACAGTGTAATTGTAGCGGATTTTAAAAACAGTATATACGATAAAGAGTATATAAACAGACAAATGGAAAAATATGTCGAGACAATGAAAGAAATTTATCCGGAGAAAAAAATTTGTTGTTATGTGGTTGATGTTGAAGATGTAATTTTATATGAATTTAATAACGGAACAATATGAAAAAAAGTAAAATATTTAACATCGATTTAAATAATAATATTGTTGAGTATGTATCGAAACATATTCTTGAATTGAGTGTCGACAATGAAAACGATTTAAGTAATATTGCTGTTGTTATGCCGTCAAAGAGACCTTCACTGTTTATAAAAAAAGAAATTTCAAAAAAAATTAATAAACCGTATGTTCCGCCAAAATTTTTTACATTTGAAGAATTGGTAAATTCGATATCTGCTTTAAGAGGTATTCAAAAAATATCTGCAATAGACAGCAGTTATATAATTTACGATATTGTTCATAATAAGCTTAAAGTTCCGAATTTTTATCAATATACATACTCCTCTTTTTTTCAATGGGCGAACGAAATATTGAGTTTTATAAATTTATTGGATTTGGAAAAAATCGATAACGACAAACTTCTTAATATCCAATTACAAGCCGATATAGGTTTTGATGTTCCGAAAAGTATTAATGAACTTTTAAAAAATATAACCTTTATAAGAGACGAATTCCATAAAAGAATTGAACATTTCAACAAGACAACATCTGCATATTCTTATTGTATGGCCGGGAAATATATAGGAGATTTTTTCAAAGATTTTGACAGAGTTATACTATTTAATCCTTATTATTTGAATAAGTCTGAAACGGAAATGTTTAAAGTTTTGTTTGATAAAAATAAACTTGATATCGTTATAAAAGGAAGTAAAAATAATTGGCAGTATTTAAACAAGATATATAAAGATTTTAATTGTGTTCCGATTGAAACCGAAGATATTTTACCGGGAAATATTAAATTTTACGCTTCTTACGATGGCTATTCACAGGCATGTCTTGTTAAAAATTTAGTACAAGAAATACCTAAAGAGGAATTTAAAGATACTGTGGTAATAGTTCCCGATAACACCATATTACAAGCTGTTGCCGGAGAACTTTATTCTGTTACGAAAGACATAAATATCGCCGTCGGGTATCCTGCGACAAAAACTACGGTTTTTTCTTTGATGAAAGATTTAATTACAACACATTTTAACAGAGATAAAACAAACAGGTATTATGTAAAAGATTTTGTTTCAATAATATCAAATCCGCTTGTTAAAAATATAAGATTTATCGGAATGCCGGCAATTACAAGAATTATTGTTCATGAAATAATAAATAATTTTAATTTTTCGGATAAAAAGGCATTGTTTAAAACTTATCAATTTATTTCTTTGGAAGAAATTCAAAATAATGTAATTTTGCATGAAAATATTTCAAAAAAAATAACTGCATATTGGCAAGAAGTTTCTCCGGAAAGAGTAAAAGAAATCATTAATATGCTTTTTGATATGTTGTTTTATAAATTTGAAAATGTTTCTACGTTGGCTGCTTTCGGTAAAGCTGTAAATAATATTGCCGATATTATAACTCAAAAAAGTTTAATAAATTCTTATTCGTTTAATATAGGCGCACTTAATATAATTTATTCGATAGCCAACCAATTTATAAATTCAATTTGTGCCGATGACATTTTTTTACAAAAAGAAATTTTTAAAATATTTGAGAATCTTATATCTCAAGGGAACATAAACCTTGCGGGAAGCCCTTTAAAAGGGTTGCAGGTACTGGGATTCATGGAGGCAAGGGGACTTTCTTTTAAAAATGTATTTGTTGTATCCATGTCTGATTCCGTAGTTCCAAAGGTAAAAGATATTAATCCTCTTATTCCGAAAGATGTTATTAATTTGTTAAATGCAGGTTATTTGGAAAGAGAAATCGATATCCAAAAATATCAGTTTTACGGTTTAATTGCCGGAGCAAAAACAGTCCATTTAATTTATCCTAACGATAATGTTAATGTAAGAAGCAGATTTATAGAAGAACTTGTTTGGAAAAAGCAATATGAAACAAAACAGTTAAAATCGGTAACGATTAATTCAGTAACGATGTCTGCAAAAATATTCCCGAATAATAAGCCGATGTTCGAAAAAAACGATAAAATAAAAAATTTTTTATCTGATTTTGTTTATTCGGCAACAAGTATTGATACATATATGAATTGTAAATTGAAATTTTACTATAAGTATGTATTAAAGTTGGGGGAACAGACCGATTATGACGATGATCATGAAAGTATTAATATAGGTAATTGTGTTCATGATTTCTTGAATGAAATTTTTTGCGGCGGTTCAACAAAAGAAATGTTAATGAGCAAAACAGAAGCTTATTATGAGCAGGTTTTAGAGAATAAAATAGATAAATATTTTAAAAATGTAAAAACCGGTAAGATGTATTTGTTAAAAAAACTTCTTAAAAAGAAATTAAATGATTTTAGAAAAGAAGAAATTCAAAGAAATTTCAAGAAAATTTTATATACGGAAAAAGAATTTTCTTCTCAAATAGAAATTAACGGTAAAAAATATAATTTAATGTCGAAGATGGACAGAATAGATGAAAACGAAGACGGAACAATAAGTATTATAGATTATAAAACCGGAGAAATAAAAGCTCCTTTATCCTGTACCGATATTACACTCGATGAAAGTACTTTGTCCAGAAAAGAAATAGCAGAAAACATAAACTCTTTTCAATTGATAATCTATAAATATTTGTACGAGCTAAACAATACCGATAAGACGGTATCTCGTGTGATGTTATATTCTTTAAAAAACTTAACTTTTCAACCTTTATTTAAAGATAAAAACAAAACAGAATTCGACACACTGATTAGTATGCTAAAATTCGTAATTGCCGATATTAACGGAGATGAACCGTTTAAAGCAGAACTCTACGATGATGTAAAATGTGAACAGTGTCCGTATTTTTACTTGTGCAGATAGTAACAATTTTGTATAAGTATATGTCTAAGTTATAAGATTGCTTATAAAAGGAGAAAGAAATGAAAAAAATAATTGTTTGTATAATGTTGTTTCTTCTTGCAATGGTAAATGTGTATGCTGATAAAACGACAAATTTGTTTGTAATAGAAAGAAGCAAAAATGCCAATGTTGTTAACTACGATGCCGTTTTAACGGATGAAGGTAAAATTAATGAAAACAAACCGATAGATGCTTATTGGCTGTTGTATGCTTACAAAAACGGAGAAAGAGAAGAGTTGAGTGCTTTCGACAAAAAAGCCTATGGCTTTAAAGTAAAATATAATGAAGAAAAAAAATATTTTGATTTTGTATTAAAAGCCGTAAAAGAAAAGCCAATGATACTTAATTTGTATAACGGAGTTGCAAAAGTTGTTATAAAAATAAACAATATTGATTGCTTTTTGGAGAAAGTTTATATTGATTCCGTTGACGGTGCTTTAGGTATACCGAAAGTAAATTATTATGAGTTGTTTGGTACTGAAATTGAAACGGGAGGTATTCAACAACAAAAAATAATGGTGAAATAACTTTTTTTTTTGTATAATATTAGATTATGAAAAATTATATTACTTTTTTATTATGTTTTGTTTGTTTTAGTTTGTTGTCGTGCGCTTCAACACAAACCAAAGGTGGTGCAGTAAACAGTGAAGTTTATGTGTCCAACAGTGGTGATGAAGATTTTAGTATTCAGAACCAAGTGATGGATGGCATTTCTGCCGTTCAAAATTCGAGGAATTATGTATTACAGCCCGGAGATTTGGTAGAGATTAAGGTTTTTATGGAATCGAGCATGGATAGAATTTTAAGAATTTCTTCGGATGGAGTTATCACATTTCCTTTAGTGGGAAACATCAAAATAGGAGGTTATACTATTGCAGAAGCGGAAATTCGCTTGATAGACAAACTGAATTATTATATAAAAAATCCGCAGGTTTCCATGCTTATTAGAGAATATTCGAAACAAATGGTTTATGTTTTGGGACAAGTACACAGACCCTCGGGAATATCTATTCCTCCCGAAAAAGATATTACCGTTTTAGAGGCAATAATTTCCGTTGGAGGTTTTACTGCCATTGCGAATACATCCAAAGTGAAAATTTTAAGATTGGAAGACGGAAAACAAAAAAGTATATATGTCGATGTTGGAGCAATAACCAAACAAGGTAAAAAATCTCTCGATGTTAAATTGTTGCCCGGAGATGTTGTTTTCGTTCCGGAGAGTATATTTTAGAGGAAAGTAATGAACGATAATTTTTTAAATAATATGAACACCGTATCAAATGAAGACATAGACCTTATGTATTATGTGTCCATAATACTAAAGAGAATATGGTTATTGATAGGAACAATTGTTATATGTGTTGTAGCTGCTGTTATGGTTAATATGTATATGCAGCCAAAATATAAGTCTGCTGCTCTTTTGTTAATAGATAAAGAAAGTACCGGAAAAATAGATAGTTCCACTTACGGTTCTTGGTCAAGTGATAGAGAGTATTATGGAACGCAACATAAACTGTTACAATCAAGGACACTTTTGGAGAAAGTTTATAATAAAATGAACTTATCCCAATATGAGGAATTTAAAAATCCGGGAGGTTGGGCAAAGTTAAAAAATAATCTGCATATTGTTCCTGTAAAAGGCAGTCGTTTACTTAATGTCGAAGTTGAATCTTATGATAATAAGTTATGTGCCGATATTGCAAATACACTTGCAACTATATTTGTTGAAGAAAATATCAGTAATAGGGTATCTGTCGCAAAAGATATTATAGCTGCACTTGAAGCAACCGAAAAAAGTGCTAAACAACAGGAATTGTTGAATTCATTACCGCAAATAGTAAACAGTGATTTTATAAAAAATCTTAAGAATCAAGAAATAGCTTTATATAAACAATTCGTTCAACTTAATGCAAAATATACCTTGAATCATCCGGAAGTAATAGCTGTTCAAGAAGAATTGAGAGCTATTAGAGAAGAAATAGATATTGAAACCAAAAGAATAATACAAAGTATTAAGATAAATCTTTCCGGACAATTTTTGGGTAACAATGTAAGATTAATAGATAGAGCAACCGCTGCGGGCAGTCCATATAGACCTAATAAATTGCTAAATTTGTTAATAGGTGCCGGTGCCGGATTTGTTTTTGGAATATTATTTATATGCCTTGTTGAGTATTTTGACAGAAGTATAAGATCTGATGAAGATTTAAGGGAAAAATTAAATTTATCATTTCTCGGTTTTGTTCCTGTAGTTAAAATAAAGAAAAAAGAAAAAGAATATTCGACAATGCTAAAAGGTGATAATAACTTTTTATTGGCTGAACAAATAAGAAATATAAGAACAATGTTGAATTTTGCTTTATCCGACAACAGAAAAGATCCTTTTTTAATAGTAAGTTCTCTTCAAGGTGAAGGCAAAAGTCATTTTGCCGTAAATCTTGCTGTTGCAATTTCTCAAACACAGAAAAAAGTTTTACTTGTTGATGGAGATTTGAGAAGATCCAGACTCCACAAAGTTTTTAGACTTTCAAACGAAAAAGGTTTGACAAATTTTTGGAAAGAAGATAAAAACATATCTTCTTTTGAATATAATGTACAAAAAACAGATGTTGAAAACCTTTTTGTTATGACATCCGGAACAAGACCGCCGAATCCATCAGAGCTTTTAAATACTCCGGTACTTGAAAAATTTATAGAATGGGCGGTTGCAAGTTACGATACCGTTATTATAGATTGTCCTGCTGTATTACCTGTTAGTGATGCTTTATTGTGGGGTAAATATATTAAAAAGGCAGTGTTTATTGTGAAATATAGCAGTACTGATTCAAAATTAGCAAAAGTTTCTTTGGAAAAACTGAGAAATGTAGGAATAAAGATATTGGGAGGAATAATAGCCCAATATGAAAAAAGCGGCTTTAAATACAGCAAGTACGGATATTACAAAAACTATTCTTATTATAACAGTTATAAGGAAGATAAGTAATAAAATATAAAATAGTATAACTATAAAGGAGCTTTTTATGAGAAAACCATTGATGGCAGGAAACTGGAAAATGAACAAAACCATACCGGAAGCAGTTGCTATGGTAAAAGAATTAAAAGGTAAAATCGCCGATGTTAAAGATGTGGATGTTTTGTTATGCCCTACATTTACGGCAATTTCCGCTTTAGCAACGGAAGCTAAAGGAACAAATATCAATATAGGTGCACAAGATATATTTTGGGAAGCTAAAGGTGCTTTCACGGGAGAAATTGCTCCTAATATGTTGGTAGATGCCGGTTGCAGTTATGTAATAATCGGTCATTCCGAAAGAAGACAATATTTCGGTGAAACAAACGAAACCGTAAACAAAAAAGTTAAAGCTGCATTGGCTATCGGTTTAATACCTGTAGTTTGTGTAGGTGAAACATTGCAGGAAAGAGAAACAAATGTAACTTTTAAAGTTATAGAATCTCAGGTTAGAGAAGGTTTAAAAGATTTATCAAAAGAAGAAGCTGCAAAAATTGTTATAGCTTATGAACCTGTTTGGGCAATAGGAACAGGAAAAACCGCAACTCCTGATCAAGCACAAGAAGTTCATGCATTTATAAGAAAAGTTTATTCCGAAATGTATGGAACAGCTGCTCAAGAAGTCAGAATCCTCTACGGCGGTTCCGTAAAACCCGAAAATGTAAGTGAACTTATGAAAAAAGAAGATATCGACGGCGGATTGGTAGGCGGAGCAAGTTTGAAGGCAGACTCTTTTGAAGCATTGGTAAAATTTTCTAAATAAACACTTACCGAAAACTTCTTAGTCTATTAGCTAAGAATACGAAGTATTTGTTCTTGGCTTTTTGGTTACAATTACAATAAAAAAGGAATAAAAAATGAACGAAAACAGAAAAAATAATCCTATATTAACAAATGTTTCTAACAGACATATTCATTTGTCTAAAGAAGATATGGAAACATTGTTTGGTAAAGGTCATACATTAACGAAAACAAAAGATTTGGTTCAACCTGGAGAACATGCTTGTGATGAAACAGTTACAATACAAGGTCCTAAAAGAGCAATAGAAAAAGTTAGAGTTTTAGGCCCGTTGAGAAAACAAACTCAAGTGGAAATATTTGTAACCGATGCCATAAGGTTAGGTGTTAATGTTTGTATAAGATTGTCCGGAGATTTAGCCGGTTCAGAACCTATAAAAGTTATAGGCCCCGCAGGTTCAATAGATTTAAAAGAAGGGTGTATTGTTGCTAAAAGACATATCCATTTTACAACGAAAGATGCTGAATTTTACGGAGTAAAAAACGGAGACAGCTTAAAGTTGAAAACAGAAGGGGAAAGAGGACTTGTTTTTGATAATGTTATAGCCAGAGTAAGCGATAAAATGGCATTGGAATGTCATTTGGATATGGAAGAAGCTAATGCCGCAGGTGTAAAGAACGGAGATAAACTCTTTTTATTATAACACGGGATACAAAAATGAAAATTGCATTCGGTTGCGACCATGCAGGAATAGAAATTAAAGAAAAACTGATAGACTTTATAAAATCTTTGGGACATGATGTTTTGGATTGCGGAACAAATTCAAGCCAAAGTTGCGATTATCCCGATTTTGCATTAAAAGTAGCACAATCAGTTGTTTCAAAAGCCGCGGATAAAGGTATTTTAATTTGCGGAACAGGTATAGGAATGTCTATAGCCGCAAATAAGGTTAAAGGTATAAGAGCGGCTGTTTGTTGGAATAAAGAAACCGCACAATTGATATCTCAACATAATAATGCAAATATTATGTGTGCCGGAGCAAGATTTGCTTCAGTTGATGATATATGTTCTTGGATTAAAATTTTTCTTGAAACGGAATTTGAACAAAGGCATTTAAAAAGAATAGAAAAAATAAAGAAAATAGAACAACAGTATTAATGCTGTTGTTCTATTTTTTTTACGGGAGAATAAAAATGAAAAAAATTTTTGTTTTGTTGGCATTTATGTTTTTAGCAAATTTTTGTTATTCCGCATCGGTTACAATATACAATGATAATTTTGCACTCGTTAGAGATACGAAAGAATTTAATATAAAAGCAGGTCAACAACTGATAGAAATGGATGATGTAGCTTCGAAAGTAGATCCGACAAGTGTTTTACCGAAATTTCTTTCCGACTCGGATAAAATTACAATTCTTGAACAAAATTACGATTTTGATTTGGTAAACAGCAATAAATTATTACAAAAATATATCGGCAGCGACATTTCGGTAGAAAGATATTTACCGAATTCTCAAAAAGAAAAAATTTCCGGTAAACTTTTATCCGTTCAAGGCGGAACTATAATAAAAACAAATAACGATAAAATAGTGATAAATCCGGAAGGTGAAATTATTTTGCCGAAAATGCCGGAAGGGTTAATGTTAAAACCTACTTTGTCATGGTTGATAAACAGTAAGGTTTCAGGTAAGAAAAAATTAGAATTAACATATAAAACAACCGGTTTTTCATGGGTTGCCGATTATGTTGCCGTATTAGATAAAGATGATAAGAAGATAGATTTGAATGCTTGGGTAACCATAAACAACACATCCGGTGCTACATATAAAGATGCTAAGTTAAAATTAGTTGCAGGTGATGTAAATACAGTTAAAGAATATGGAAGATCTAACAGAGTTATGTTGGCTAAGAGTGCTGCAATGGATGCAATGGCGGAAGAGACAGCAGCAGGTTTTCAGGAACAATCTTTCTTCGAATATCATATTTATAAATTACAAAGAACTGCGAACTTAAAAGATAACGAAAAAAAACAAATAGAATTTACTGCGGCACAAAATATTCCGGTAGAAAAAAAGTATACTTATGAAAGTTCTAAAAATAATAAGGTTGAAATATCTTTAAAATTTAAAAACAATAAAGCTTCGAATTTAGGAATACCGTTACCTAAAGGTAAAGTAAGAGTATTTAAGAGTGACGGAGATTCAATAGAATTCGTAGGTGAAGATAAAATAGATCATACACCGGAAAATAAAGATATGAGATTAACCATAGGTAATGCTTTTGATGTTACGGCCGAAAGAAAAATGACCGGTTCATCAAGCAGTAATTCCGCAAAGCAATCGGAAGAAAGTTATGAAATTACTTTAAAGAATGCTAAAACCGAGGCTGTAAAAGTTGAAGTTATAGAGAAATTTTATGGCTGGTCAAATTGGAAAATAACATCAAATTCTCAAAAGTTTGAAAAGAAAGATTCAAACACCGCGGTTTTTGAAGTATCTGTTCCGGCAAAATCCGAAACAAAAATTTCTTATAAGGTAAAATATTCATGGTAAATATAGCTGCTATTATAGATCATACATTATTGAAACCTAATGCAACATACAGAGATTTTAAATTGTTGTGTGAGCAGGCTGTAGAAAACAGATTTTGGTCTGTATGTGTTCCTCCGTTTATGGTGGAAACCTGCAAAAAAGCTCTTATAAATACAGATGTAAAAGTCTGTACCGTAATAGGTTTTCCGTTAGGATATAACAATTATGTAAGTAAACTTATGGAAGCAAAATATTCAATAAAAAAGGGTGCGGATGAAATAGATGCCGTAATAAATATATCTGCATTGAAATCAAAAGATTTTAATTATGTGGAAAAAGAAATAGCTTTATTAAGGAAAAAAGTTTCAAACAAAATTTTAAAAGTAATAGTTGAAACTGCGTATTTAAATGAAGAAGAAAAAGAAAAAATTGCAAAAATAATTTTAAATAATGGTGTTGATTTTTTGAAAACATCAACAGGTTTTGCCCCCGGAGGAGCAACTGTTGAAGATATTAAATTTTTTAAAAAAATATTAAAAAACAATGTAAAAATAAAAGCATCCGGCGGGATATCCACTTATAAACAAGCCGAAGAATTGATAAGAGCAGGTGCAAGCAGAATCGGAACATCAAAATCTTTACAACTGATGACAGATTATGAAGATGATGAATAGAACAATAATTAAACATATATCGGCAATTAGCATAATTGCTTTTTTTATGTTATTGGCTTGGTTGTTGTTTGTATATGTTTTTTTTAATAACGAATTAAAAAGAAATATATATCCGATTATTGATGAATCCAAACAAACTTTAGCTGAAATTTTAAATAAAAATTTTTCATCCGAAAAAGCAGGAAAGTTTATTTCGGAATTTGAAAAAAATGAATATGTTAGTTATGTTACGATAAAAAACAATCAAAATGAAATCAATTCCAAAAAAATAAACTCACTTATATTAGATTCGTTAAAATTAACTTATCCGATAAAATATGAAAATAAAACTGTAGGCCGGATTGAAATTTGGCCGTCTTATGAACTCTTTTCTAAAATTTTATCTTCTGCTGTTAATATTTTAATTTTTTCTTTTTCAATAATTATTTTAATCGGAGCATTTGTTTTTTTTATATATGTTTATATAAGAAAATATATTTTTGTTCCGTATAAACAAATAAAAACAATGATAAACGATATAGCTTTAGATAAAAGATTAAGCGTTGATGAAACAATTAAAGCCGGTGTTTGGAATAATATTTTTTTTGATTTGAAAAAATTACATAACAAAGTTTTTGATATAAACACTACAATGAATTTGTTGTTTTCGGCAACCGGTACGATAAGTTCCGATTTGGAACTTGTAAATTCCGTTCATGTAATATTTAATGTTGTTCACAAAAGAATAAAAGAATCTATATGTGTTTTGTTTGTTCCTGATGAAAGCGGGCAACTGAAAGTTTTTGCAAAAAACGGCTTATTGAATAATGATGTGATGTTTATACCTGAAAGTACAGATAATTATATATGGACTACATACAAACAAATAAAAAATATTATTGTTAATGATACAAATAAAATAACAAAAGAAAATTTGGGTGGTTTGTATGATGACAATATACGTGCATTTATGTCTATACCTCTTATAGATGAAAATAAAAATTGTATAGGCGTTTTTGTTGTGATAAGCAAAATAGAAAATTCGTTTAACGAGGATAACATAGATATAATAAACAGTGTTTCACAATATTTGGTTGCACTTATAAACAGAATTAAAGATTACCAGGAAATAAAAGAGACAAACAGAAAATTGGAAATAGAAATAGAAACCGTATCAAAAGGAATTATGGAAACGAATGATATTCTTATAAAAAAAGTAAAGGATATGAATAATATTTATTCCGTGGCAAACTATGTATCAACAAAAAAAGATATATCGGATTGTATGGAGTATATTTCATTGAAAGTGAAAGAAATTTTAGGAGTAGAGAAGTTCGGTATTTTTAAATATAATAAAAAAAATAACAGTTTAAGTTCCGTTAAAGGTTCTTTTGATTTAAATTACTGCTTAAAATTTGTTGATAAAAAAGATACAATTTATAATAATGTATTAAATACCGGAAAAGCAGTCGTTTTAAATAAAGATTCAAAAACGAATGATTTTTTAAAAGATTTAAATTTTGATGAATTGAAAATAAATTCTGCCGTGTTTGTGCCTGTAACGAAGGAACACGATGTTGTTGCACTTATTGCAGCTTTAAATAAGGCAGATTCCGATTTTGTTCGTTCGGATATAAAAATTTTAGAACACATTTCTGTTATTATTTATGATATAATAGAAAGAGCAAACTTATATAATAAAATAAAAGCTAATATAAAAATGGGGGAAGCAAATGGAAATAGCTGATTTAAAAGTTATATCAGCATCTGTCAGAAAAGAAATTCTTAAGATGTTGCAGAAAGCGGGTTCCGGACATCCGGGAGGAAGTTTATCTGCGGTAGAATTGATGGTTGATTTGTATATTAATCATATGAATTTTAATAAGGATAATTTTCAAGATAAAAACAGAGATTATTTTGTTTTATCGAAAGGTCATGTTTGCCCTGTTTTATATGCGGTTCTTTCTCAAATAGGTTGTATTCCCAAAGAAGAACTTGATACATTAAGAAAAATCGGCGGAAGATTGCAGGGACATCCCGCAATGGATAAACACATCCCGGGCGTTGAAATTTCCACCGGTTCTTTAGGATACGGTCTTTCGATTGCTGCCGGTATTGCAAAAGGTATGAAAACTTTAAAACAAAATAACAGAGTATATGTTCTTATGGGAGACGGGGAACAACAGGAAGGTTCTGTTTGGGAAGCGGTTATGGCGGCTCCTCATTTTAAACTCGATAATTTATGTGCGATTATAGATTGTAACGGATTACAAATAGACGGTAAAGTTGAAGATGTATTAAATATTAATCCGATAGCGGATAAATACAGAGCTTTCGGTTGGAATGTTTTGGAAATAGACGGACATAATTTGCAGGAAGTTGATCAAGCATATTCAAAAGCAAAACAGTGTAAAGGAAAACCGACGGCAATAATTGCAAAAACCGTAAAAGGGAAAGGTGTTTCTTTTATGGAAAATGTTGCGGATTGGCACGGAAAAGCTCCGAATGCCGAACAATTGGAACAAGCTCTTAAAGAAATAGATGAAAGTTTAAAAAAATAAATATAGGGATATAATTATGGTAAATGTTTTTGGTAATAAAGCTACAAGGTTTGGTTTTGGTGAAGGGTTGGTTGAGTTGGGCAAAAAAAACGATAAAATTTTTGTGCTTGGCGCAGATACCGTTTCTTCCGTTGCGATAAACGGATTTCAAAAAGAATTTCCGGAAAGATTTGCTAATGTAGGTATAGCCGAAACAAATTTGTTGGGAATGGCTGCAGGACTTGCGGTTGCAGGTTTTATTCCTTTTGTTTCAACATACGGTGTTTTTGCTTCCGGAAGACCTTGGGAACAAATAAGGACTACGATTTGTTATTCCAACTTAAATGTAAAAATCGGCGGTTCTCATTCAGGACTTATGGTTGGCCCGGACGGTGCAACCCACCAAGCTTTGGAAGAAATTTCTATAATGAGATGTTTACCGAATATGACGGTTTTAGTTCCGTGCGATTTAACGGAAACAAAGAAAGCAACAATAGCGGCTGCGGATTATAACGGCCCGGTTTATATAAGATACGGAAGAGAAAATATTCCTATAATAACGGACGATAAAACTCCTTTTGAGATAGGAAAAGCAGTTCAAATGAAAGACGGTAAAGATGTTTGTATTATGGCTTGCGGTTCAATGGTATATGAATCTTTAATGGCTGCGGAAATTTTGGAAAAAGAAGGTATAAAAGCAAGAGTTTTAAATATACATACAATAAAGCCGATAGACAAAAAAGCAATAATTGATGCTGCAAAAGATTGCGGTGCAATAGTTACGGCAGAAGAGCACCAAATATTTGGCGGATTCGGAAGTGCCGTTGCCGAAGTTGTTGTTGCAAATTGTCCGGTACCGATGGAATTTGTAGGTGTTAACGATACATTCGGAGAATCCGGAAAACCGGCAGACTTGATTGTTAAGTACGGTTTAAAAGATGTAAATATAGTTGAAGCCGTAAAAAAAGTTTTAAAAAGAAAAAAATAATAAATTGTCGCAGATAATTTAATTTATAAGTTGATAAGGTTATAGTTTAGTATAAACCTAAAAGTTGTAATTATAATTGCACTAAAATGGTAAATATAAACAGAATAATCTTAATAGTATTGGATAGTGTCGGGGTAGGAGAACTTCCCGATGCAAACAGATATAATGATGCAGGTGCCAATACACTAAAACATATTCTTGAAAATAAAGATAAAAATTTTATTTTTGAAAATATGGGAAAACTCGGTTTATATAATATTGTTCCGTCTCCTTACGGATATAAACCCGATAAAGTTTCAGGTTGTTACGGTAAAATGGCAACCATGTCTCCGGCAAAAGATACTACAGCGGGACATTGGGAACTTTCCGGTATAATTTTGGATAAACCTTTTCCTACATATCCTAATGGTTTCCCTAAAGAAATAACAGAAGAATTCGAAAAACAAATCGGAACAAAAATTTTGGGTAATTGTGTTGCTTCCGGAACGGAAATAATACAAAAATTAGGTAAACAACATTACGAAACAGGTTTCCCGATAGTTTATACATCAGCCGATTCCGTTTTTCAAGTTGCTGCTGCCGAAGATAGTGAAAAGTTCGGGAATCTTCAACACCTTTATGATATATGTGAAATTGCAAGAAATTTGTTGCAGGGAGAGCATGCCGTAGGCAGAGTTATAGCAAGACCTTTTATAACAAAAGAAGACGGCACGTTTAAAAGAACAACAAACAGAAAAGATTATTCTTTAACTCCGCCCGGAACAACTATATTGGATAAAATAAAAAACAGCGGCGGAAGTGTAATAGCGGTAGGTAAAATTAAAGATATATTTAATAACAAGGGAATTACCACAGCTTACCATACGGTTGGTAATCCGCACGGAATACAACTTACAATAGATTCCATAAAAGAACAATCGGGTTTTGATAAACAATTGATTTTTACCAATTTGGTCGACTTTGATATGCTTTGGGGTCATAGAAGAAATATTGATGCTTATGCTCAAGGATTAAGATTTTTTGACGAAAAATTGCCGGAAATAATTGGTTCCATGAAAGACACTGATGTGCTTATAATAACAGCAGATCACGGATGTGACCCTACATATACAAAACATACAGATCATACAAGAGAATATGTTCCTCTTTTAGTCTACGGTTCGGCAATAAAACAAAATGTAAATTTGGGGACAAGAAAAACATTATCGGATGTTGCTCAAACAATAGCCGATATTTTTAAAATCGAACCGATGAAAAACGGAACAAGTTTCAAGGATGAAATTCTATGAAAGAAAAAACTGTTTTAGACAAAATTAAAGAGAGTGTAAAATATATTCGCAGCAGGATAAAATCTTCTCCGAAAACAGCTTTGATTTGCGGTTCCGGGCTTGGAAATATAAAAAATATAATAAAAAAAGAAACAACCGTTTCTTATTCAAAAATTCCTCATTTTAAGCAATCGACGGTTGAAGGTCATACCGGTGAAATGATTGTCGGTAAATTTAACTCTAAAGATATAATTTTACTAAACGGCAGAGTTCATTATTATGAAGGTTACAGTATGCAGGAAGTATCTTATCCCGTAAGAGTATTGAAAGAGTTGGGAGTAGAAAATTTGATTATAACTTGTGCCGTGGGGGCAATAAATAAAAAATATAATCCGGGAGATGTTGTTGTTATAGAAGATCATATAAATTTTATGGGCAACAATCCTTTAATAGGAAAACATTATGATGAGTTCGGTGACAGATTTCCGGATATGACAAACATATACGACAAAAAAGTAATAAACAAAATATTAAAAACAGCAAAAAATAATAAGATATCCGTTCACAAAGGAGTATATTTTGCCGTCAGCGGACCTTCATACGAGACTCCTGCGGAAATTAATGCTTACAGAAAGTTGGGTGGAGATGTTGTAGGAATGTCGTTAGTGCCGGAAGCAATAGTTGCAAATCAAATAGGCATAAAAACAGTTGCCTTAACTTATGTGTCAAATAAAGCAAGCGGATTATCAAAAAAAAGTTTAACACATGAAGAAGTTTTACGGACAGGTAAAAAAGCTTCAGTTTCAATGGAGAAGATAATAACAATTTTTATAAAGGAACTTTAATGAGAGCTTACGATGTAATTTATAAAAAAAGAAACGGACAAAAATTATCAGAAAAAGAAATATCTTTTATGATAGAAGGATATACTAAACATGAAATTGCAGACTATCAAATGTCTGCTTTTTTGATGTCTGTTTATTTCCAAAATCTTGATGATGAAGAAACTTTTTATCTTACAAAAGCTATGGCAAATTCCGGAGAAATTTTAGATTTAAGTTTTTTGGACGGGCCTACGGCAGATAAACATTCCACAGGCGGTGTAGGTGACGGAACATCGTTACTTATAGCACCGATACTTGCAAGTTGCGATATTTATGTTCCGATGATGTCCGGCAGAGCATTGGGACATACAGGCGGAACACTTGATAAATTGGAATCTATTCCGGGATTTAATGTTAATCTTGATATAAAAGAATTTATTTCCGTTCTAAAAGAAAACAAGTTTGCAATGATAGGCCAAACAAAAGAAGTCGCACCTGTGGATAAAAGGACATATGCATTAAGAGATGTTACGGCTACAGTAGAATCTATACCGTTAATTTGTTCAAGTATAATGTCCAAAAAAATTGCGGAAGGTGCACAAAATATATTGTTGGATGTGAAAACAGGAAATGCGGCTTTTATACAGGAATATGAAAAATCAAAAATGTTGGCTGAAAAGATGGTTAGTGTGGGAAAAAAATTCGGAAGGAATATGACTGCCGTTATTACCGATATGGATGAACCGTTGGGAACTGCTGTAGGTAACAGCTTGGAAGTTATACAAACTATAGAAGCATTAAAGAATAAAATTAATAACGATTTTGTTCAATTAAGTATAGATTTAGCTGCATTTTCCATATTGCAGGTAGGATTAACAAAAACTTTTGAACAGGCACAGAGTTTAGCTAAAGAAAAAATTACATCGGGGCAGGCATTAAATAAATTTATAAAAATGATAGAATTACAGAAAGGGAACACAAAAGTTGTAGATGATTATTCTGTTTTCGGTAAAGCCAAAAATATTTGTTATATAAAAGCAAAAGAAGGCGGTTATTTAAAATTTTCAAATACAAGAAATATAGGAATAGCTTCTTGCTTGTTGGGTGCCGGGAGATTAAAAGTTGAAGATAAAATAGATCCTGTAAGCGGTATAATTATTCATAAAAAAACGGGTGATTTTATTAACAAGAACGATATTATATTTGAATTACATCATAATAAAACTGATATCGATAATGTTGTGGAAATATTGAATTCTTCCTATACTATAAGCAACACAAAAACAGAACAAAATAAAAAAATTAAATATATAGTAAATTAAAAGGAGAAAAATTGCAAAAGAACAAATGGATACTTCAAGACATAGACAAAGATAAATTGTTTTACCTGCAAAAAGAATTAGCCTTATCGGAAATAATTTTAAAAATTTTATTGGCAAGAGGGCTTAATTCCGAAGAAGAAATACTTTCTTTCATTTATCCCAAGAAAGAAGATTTGTTTAATCCTTTTCTGTTTAGGGATATGTACAAGGCTGTTTTAAGAATAAAGCAGTCCATAGAAAATCAGGAAAAAATTCTTATTTATGCCGACAGAGATGTTGACGGGATAACATCATTAGCCATTCTGTATAACACAATTTTCGTTTTGGGAGGAAATTGTTGTTGGTACATACCATCCGATGAAGGATACGGCCTTTCATGTAATATCTTGGACAAATATAAACAGGAAGGTGTGAAACTTATAATAACGGTAGATTGCGGAATATCTGCAGTTACCGAAATAGATTATGCAAACAGTTTAGGTATGGAAGTTATTGTTACGGATCATCACGAACCTCCAAACGACGGCTTACCTAAAGCTTTTTGTATTGTTGATGCTAAAGCTGATTTCTGTAATTATCCTTTTAAAGAACTTGCAGGTTGCGGAGTTTCTTTTAAAGTGTCTCAGGCGTTAATGCAGACATACGGGAAATATTTCGATAAAAATATTGCCGTTGCTGCTGTTAAAGATGATAAAGCATATGTTATTACTGTTGTTAACGATATTGTAATCAGTACGGAAGAAAAAGATTTAAAAGATATTGATTTTAGTAAATATGCAAAGATAGTTTTATCCGAAAAAGGCGAGACAGCAAATATTAAGAATATTGGTATAGAAACTGAAATTGTTAATGTAAAAGACGAAGAAATAAAAAATGAAACGGAAAACAACCTGAAACAGCAAGCGGAAATACTTTTTAAAAAATACAGAAAACAAGAATTTGAAACAGACGGCAGAATGTTAGAATTTTTTGAAAATAATATTGATTTGGTTGCCTTGGGGTCTGTTGCGGATATTGTTCCTTTGGTAAACGAAAACAGGACTTTAGTTCAGTGCGGACTTTCGATGTTAAACAAAGATTATTCAAAAAGATTCGGACTAAGATATATATTCGATGAATATTTAAAAGGGAAACAAGTTTCCGCAAAAACAATATCTTGGAATGTAGCACCGATTTTAAATGCTGCCGGAAGAATGGGGAAGGCTTCCGTGGCTGCAGATCTTATTCTTGCAGATGATAGCTATAATGCAAATAATTTTTTTGCGGAATTAAAGGATTTAAATAATGCAAGAAAAGAACTTCAAAACGAAAATATAAAACAATTCAATATTTTATTAAAACAACAATGTGATATAGAAAACGATAATATACTTGTTGTATCTGCAGATAATTTAGCTCACGGTGTTACGGGAATAGTTGCATCTCAAATGGTAAAATTATACGGTAAGCCCGTAATTCTTTTTATAGAAGATAAACAAAAAGGTGAAGCAACAGGTGCTTGCAGATCAATAGACGGTTTTGATATGGTTGCCGCACTTGATAAAACAAAAGATTTGCTTATTAAGTTCGGCGGTCATCATCAGGCGGCAGGTCTTACAATAGAAATCGGTAAAATAGAAGAATTCAGAAACAGAATTAAAGAAATAGCTTCCGTTTCTATTTCTACCGAAATGGTAGCAAAAAAAATAAATATAGATTGTGAACTTAAAATTACGGAAGTAAACAGAAAAACATATAATGAGTTGGTTTCTTTAGAACCGTTCGGAGCTTCGAATCCCGTTCCTATATTTTTACTGAAAAATGTAAGTTTTGAAGAAATTTCAATTATAGGACAAACACAGGAACATCTTCGTTTAAAAGTTTGTAAAGACGGAATATCCGTTCCTGCAGTATTTTGGGGAGCAGCAAAAAATATAGACGATTTCGGCTATAAAGATAAATTTGATATTTTGTTTAATATGGATTTGAACAGAGGTGCCGTTCAACTTATAATATTGGATGTAAAAATAGTTTAAAATGGTTGTTGTTTTATAAAATATGAATTAAAATTTTAGTATAAATATAAAATAGGGGGCAAAATGGTAAAAAAAATTGAACCTGTAAAAATTGCAGTAATTGGCGGTAGCGGTATAAGTGAAATCAGCGGAATTGAAAATGTTAAAGAAATTGAAATTGATACACCGTTTGGAAAGCCGTCCGCACCGATAACTATAGGAACAGTTGATAACGTCAGAGTTGCTTTTTTGCCGAGACACGGAAAAGGTCATATAATTTTACCTTCCGAAATAAATGTTAGAGCAAATATTTATGCTTTAAAATCTTTGGGAGTAGAACAAATAGTTGCCTTGACGGCAGTAGGCTCATTACAGGAAAATATAAAGCCGAAAGATTTTGTTATTCCCGAACAAATATTCGACAGAACAAAAAACAGAATAAATTCTTTTTTCGGTAACGGAATAGTTGCGCATATAGGTTTTGCAGATCCTTTTTGTAATGATTTGAGAGATATTATACATAAAGCAGTTACCGAACTTGCCATACAACATCATTTCAGTAATACAACTTATGTTTGTATTGAAGGTCCTCAATTTTCCACAAGGGCGGAATCTAAAGTGAACAGAGCAAACGGTTTTTCCGTTGTGGGGATGACGGCAATACCTGAAGCTAAACTTGCAAGAGAAGCGGAAATTTGTTATGCGAATGTTTCGTTGGTTACCGATTACGATGTTTGGAAAGTAGGTGATGAAGTAGGTGTGGATAAAGTTTTGGAAGTTATGGAAGCAAATGCAAATACATGTAAAAAACTTATTAAAAATCTTATACCTAAAATGGCACAAAGAGAACTTAAATGCGAATGCCAACATTGCCTGCAATATGCCGTTCAATCTGCACCGGAAACCGTAACGAAGGCCCCGGCATATAAAGATCTTGCTTTGTTCTTGGACAAATATTTTAAGAAATAAAAATAAAATGAATAAAAAACAAATATATAAACAATTATTAAATTATGCGAAACAAATATCCGAAAATTCGTACAGTCCTTATTCGAAGTTTAAAGTAGGGGCTGCCGTTTTGTGCGATGGTAATAAAGTTTTTTGCGGAACAAATGTTGAAAATGCTTCTTACGGTCTTTCAATGTGTGCCGAAAGAGTTGCAATATTTACGGCAATAGCAAACGGGTGTAAAAAAATAAAAGCCGTTGCCGTGTATTCCAAAAAAGGTAATGTTTCTCCCTGCGGTGCATGCAGACAAGTGATATTGGAATTTTCAAAAAACGCGGATATTGTTTATAATACGAAAGAAACAGATTTTGTTGTAACAAAAATATCGAAATTGTTGCCTAAATCTTTCAGCAAAAAAACATTAAAAAAATGAAAATAAAAAAAATAATATTTTTCTTGATTTTAATGCTTTTACCGGCAATTTGTTTAGGCCAGGATTTTTTGTTAACCAAAGTTTCCGGTGATAAGCAGCTTGCCGTTCGCGGAACAAAAATAAAAAACGATTTGATTGTACGATTAACCGATAAAAATGAGCAACCTGTTGCAAATGTGAATGTTGATTTTATGGTTGCCGACGGTTCTTATTCTTCAAACACAATCCGGGAAGAACACATATTTACCGATGAAAACGGGTATGCAAAATCCAAAATTTTTATAGATAAAAAAGCCGAAGATAAAGTCGTAGTTATAGTCAATGTTGATGTCTTGGCCGAGCCGGTTTATTTTACGGTTTCCGTTTTAAGCAAATATTGGATATTTATAATGATTGCCACAATGCTTGGCGGAGCAGCACTTTTGCTGTTTGGTATGTTTAAAGTTAATTCGGCTTTTCAAGAAATTGCCGGGCAGAACATAAGAGCAATTCTTACAAGATTTACAAATACGAGGCTGAAAGGTTTTTTTACGGGTTTTATTGTTACCGGAATAAATCAGTCAAGCACGGCAACACTTTTATTGCAAATTACACTTACAAGTGCCGGTGTAATGACTTTTTTTCAGGCAATGTCGGTAACTATAGGTGCTTCGGTAGGTTCTACAGTTACAGGGCAACTTGTTGCTTTTAAGTTGGTAGATTATGCTTTAATTATCACGGCAATAGGTTATTTCTTGTCTTTCTTTTCCAAAAGAAGAAAAATCATAGAAACGGGAGAAGCAATTTTTGGGTTCGGGTTGTTATTTTTCGGTATGAAATTAATGTCCGATTCAATGCTTCCGATAACATTAAATAACGAACTTTTGGCAACGATTGCTACTTTACAATCACCGTTATGGTTAATACTTTTCGGTATATTTTTCACTATCCTTACACAAAGCAGCGGTGCAACAGTAGGAATAATTATTGTGTTGGCATCGTCCGGAATATTATCTTTGCTTCAAGGTATATGTATTTGTTTGGGAGCACAGATAGGAACGTGTTTTACCGCAATAGTAGCTTCACTTACACAACCGAGAAGCGGCAAAAGAGTTATGTTTTGGCATTTGGGATACCAAATATTAGGTGTTGTATTGGTGTATCCGTTTATATCTTTTGTTTATTATAAGGGTGAACTTTGTTGGACATATTTCGTTAAATACTTTACTTCAACTTTTATTTTTTCCAATGATATAGCAAGACAAATAGCAATGTCACATACATTGGTAACATTGTTCACGGCGGTTATTATATTGCCGATAGTTCCGTTACTGCATAAATTTATAATGTTTATTTATCCGAATTCCGCTGTTGAAAAAAGTTTCGGAACGGCATTTATAAATGAAAAATATATTGAAGAACCCGAGAAAGCGTTGGAATTGTCGAAAAAAGAAATAGAAAGACTTTCCGAGATAGTATCTGAGGTAATGAAAGATTCCATAAATGCACTGAAAACAAGGCATGAAATTGTTATAGGAAAGATTAAGTATAAATGTATGCAAATATCTCATTTGGTAAATGAAATAATTCCGTATTTAACAAAAATAGGACAAAATGAACTTACCAAAAAGCAATCCGAGAGAGAAACAATGCTTTTATATATCGTTGCCGATTTTGAACAGATAGCGGATGTTATTAACAGAAATATTATTTATATATCTCAGGAAAAGTTAAGAAGACGATTAAGATTTTCCGATGAAGGATTAAAAGATTTGAAATATTTACACAATGTTGTTTATACAAATTGTTCGAAAATAATAGATTCTTTTATTGAAGAAGATAAAGTGTTGGCAAAGGAAGTAAGTGACGATATCAACAAATTAAATTCTATAATGCATGAACTTAAAAGAAACCATATTGCAAGGTTGCATGCCGGGTTGCAGGAATCAATTGAAACGTCAAGTTTGCATTTGGATGTTTTGGACCAATATATGAAAATAAACGAAACATTGTTGGATATTGCAATGAATATTTACGATATTTAAAATTCAATTTCATCATTCCTTTTTATTTTAATATCAAAAATCAATAAAAAATTCGATTGTTATTTGTAAAAATCAGTCATAAAATTATATAATAAACAGATGTATTTAAGAGTAAAAAAAAGAAAGTTTTATTACTCTTAGAAGGTCGGTTTTTAAGTTTTTGTTTTTGCGATTTCTTGTTGAAAAATTTATTGTACGGATAATTTAATTACCGGAAGATACTTCTAAAAAAATAAAAGGAGTAAATCATGAAAACAAAAGGTATTATTCTTGCGGGCGGAAAAGCTACAAGGCTTTACCCTTTAACATCAACAATATCAAAACAATTGTTGCCGGTTTATAATAAGCCGATGATATATTATCCTCTTTCGGTTCTTATGCTTGCCGGGATAAAAGATATTTTAATTATATCCAATTCCGCAACTTTACCGAGATTAAAAGATTTGTTTGGAAACGGAAACAATTTAGGAATAAACATTTCTTATGCCGAACAGGAAAAGCCTAACGGACTTGCCGAAGCTTTTATTATCGGTGAAGAATTTATAGGTAAAGATAATGTTGCTTTAATATTGGGTGATAACATATTTTTCGGTCATGGCTTTTCTGAAATATTAGATAAAGCAAAAAACAGAATAACAGGTGCAACGATTTTCGGTTATTATGTGGAAGATCCCTGCAGATATGGAATAGTTGAACTTGATAAAAATAAAAAACCGGTCTCAATTACAGAAAAGCCTAAAAATCCGAAATCAAATTGGGCTGTTCCCGGACTTTATTTCTATGATAATTCCGTTGTAAAAATAGCTAAAAGTATAAAACCTTCCGCAAGGGGAGAACTTGAAATAACCGATATAAACAAAATTTATTTAAAAAGGAAAAAATTGTCGGTAGAACTTTTGGGAAGAGGTTTTGCTTGGCTTGATGCCGGAACTTATGATTCGTTACTTGATTCTGCTTTGTTTATAAGAACAATAGAAGAAAGGCAGGGAATAATGGTCGGTTGTTTGGAAGAAATTGCATACAAGAAAGGTTTTATAAACAAAAAAAAGTTGTTGGAACAAGCTAAAAAATTAAATTCCGTATATACAAAATATTTATTGAAAGTTGCAAATGAAAAGTATTAATTTTTTTATAGAAACTATCGGTTGTCAAATGAACGTTAACGATTCCGAAAAAATGGCGGAAATTTTATCGGAGAAAGGTTGTATTCGGGTAAAAGATGTACAACAAGCGGATATCGTTATAGTAAATACTTGTTCGGTTAGGTTTTCGGCCGAACATAAGGCATATTCTCTTCTGGGCAGGTTAAAAGAGCAAAAAGAAAACAATCCTAATTTAGTTATAGGTGTCACCGGTTGTATGGCGGAATACGCCGCTAAAGAAATAAAAGCAAGATGCAAATTTGTGGATTTTGTTTTAGGTGCAAAAAAAACAGATTTGTTTGAAGAAACAATAAATCGTTTTCTTCATATCCCGTCTGCTCGTTTATCCGTTCGTCCGGCGGATGATGTTTTTAAATATGTAACCATAATGAGAGGGTGTAGTAATTTTTGCTCTTATTGTATAGTGCCGCATGTTCGCGGTCCCGAGGTAAGTATAGATTATAACAAGATACTGAATGAAATAAATACAGCTGTTGATAACGGTATAAAAGAAATAATTTTGTTGGGACAAAATGTCAATTCTTATAATTATGAAGGTGTTAACTTCACACAATTATTACAAAAGATATCTAAAACAGATAAACTTAACAGAATAAGATTTATGACAAATCATCCTAAAGATTTTTCCGATGAACTTATAGAAGAGATTTCCAACAACAAAAAAATTTGCAGGCATATTCATTTACCGTTACAGTCCGGTTCGAACAAAATTTTAAAAGCAATGAACAGAAAATATACTTATGAACAATATGAAACTTTATATAACAAAATAAAAAATAAAATACCGGATATAAATATAACAAGTGATATTATAATAGGTTTTCCCGGTGAAACCGATGATGATTTTCAGGCAACTTTTGATGCTTCAAGAAAATTACAATTCGGTGGACTTTTTATATTTAAATATTCGCCGAGACCTAAAACTTATGCCGCTAAATTAAAAGACAGAGTTCCTTTGGAAATAATAAAGAAAAGGCATACTGCTTTATTGGAAGATTCAAATATAATTTCCAAAAATATAAACGAAAAATATCTTAATAAAACAGTTGAAGTTTTAGTTGAAAATATTGATAATAATGTTGCACAGGCAAGAAATAGTCAAAATATAAAAATATTTTTTGATTGTGACGAAAATTTAAAAGGTAGAGTTGTTAATGTTAAAATAAATAAAGTTTTACCTAACAGTATGTCGGGAATTTTACAACAATGAAAATTTTTAGAATGTCTTTAGGATTATGTTTAATATGCCTTTTATTGATGCTGAGTTATATTCTTTTTAATGTTAATAAAGCATTAAAATTTTATTCCATAATAGAAAAATACAGCACGGAATACAGTGTGGATCCGTTACTTGTGACGGCAATAATAAAGGTTGAGTCTAATTTTAACCCGGAAGCGAAATCTAAAAAAGGGGCTGTAGGGCTTATGCAACTTATGCCTCAAACAGCAAAAGATGTTGCACGGAAATATTTATATCTTAATAATTTTGATGAAAATAAATTATATGAACCCGATTATAATATAAAATTAGGTGTGTATTATATTAAAATTTTATCGGATATGTTTAACAATAATTTAAATTTGGTTTTAGCTTCTTACAATGCGGGGCTCGGAAATGTTCAAAAGTGGCAACATGAAAATCCTATTATAGAATATGTCAGTGACGAATTGCCCTTTAAAGAAACAAAAAAATATGTTTCAAGAATAAACAGAATATATACAACACTTAAATATTTTGAGAACAGGTAAAATATGGCAACTGAAAAAAAAGATAATAATCAAGTTACTCCGTTAATGCAACAATATTTGAATATCAAGGCACAGTATCCCGATGTGATACTTTTTTTCAGGCTCGGCGATTTCTATGAAATGTTCGGAGATGATGCAATAAAAGCACATAAAATATTGGAAGTAATTCTTACCAAAAGGCAAACTACACCAATGTGCGGAGTGCCATATCATTCCGTAAATAATTATATAAGAAAACTTATAAAAGCAGGTTTTAAAATTGCAATATGCGAACAGCTTGAAGATCCGGCTTCGGTAAAAGGTATAGTAAAAAGAGGAGTCGTAAGAGTTATAACTCCGGGAACAATATTGGAAGATAATTTGCTCGATTCAAGACAAAATAATTTTTTAATGTCTGTGATTTTGGATGGTATTGATAAAAATATTGCCGTGGCAGTAAGTGATATTTCCACCGGAGACTTTTTTACATACAGATCAACTCTTTCAAATTTGGAAAACGAAATAACAAAATATAAACCCAACGAAATAATTATACCGCAGAAAGATTCTTCAAACGAAAAACTTCAAAAAATATTGCAAAAGTTTGAAATATTGGCTTCTCCGGTAAAAGATATTTATGCAGACAGTTCTTACTGCGAAAGTTTTATAAAGAAAACTTTAAATATACAATCTTTAACTCATTTTAATATTGCAGATAAACCCGATATAATTTCTGCTGTAGGTATGATTTTTGTTTATATTAAGGAAAATCAACCGCAAACTATATCGATATTGCAAAATATAAAATTTATTGAAAACAATAATTTTATGGTTTTGGATTCCGTTGCAATTAAGAATTTGGAAATATTGAGATCTTTATCTACTTTAAAACAGGAAGGTTCATTACTTAATGCAATAGATTCCACGATTACACCAATGGGCGCAAGACTTTTAAGAAATTGGCTGATAAAACCGTTGCTCTCCGTTTCTGAAATACAAGAAAGACAAAATAATACAAAAGTGTTTGTTGAAAACACTTCGTTGAAAGAAGAACTCAGGCAGGATTTAAAATCCGTTCATGATTTGGACAGAATTGTTTCAAGAATAGTAAGCGGCGGAGCACATCCCAAAGAGATATTGGCATTAAAAGACTCTTTAATAACAATAACTAATATTTTAAAGAAAATGGAAACAGCAGTTTCTTTTAAAAACAATGTCGATATGTCTATTGCAACGAATATAATAAACAAAATAGAAAATTATATAGAGCCGGAAGCTCCGATACTTTTAAAAGACGGTAATGTAATAAAAAGCGGAGTATCACAGGATTTGGACGAGTATAGACTTTTAAGCAGAGATGCAAAAAAGTATATATCCGATTTGGAAATAAAAGAAAGAGAGGCTACAGGAATAAGCAATTTAAAAATCGGATACACTTCCGTTTTCGGTTATTATATAGATATAACAAAATCCAATGTTCATTTGGCACCGGCACATTATGTAAGGAAACAAACTCTTACAAACTCCGAAAGATATATCACTCAGGAACTTAAAACGCTTGAAGAAAAAATAATTTCGGCACAAGATAAAATAATAAAGTTAGAAACTGAACTTTTTGTTTCTTTAAAACAAGAAATAGCATCGTTTTCCAATTATATATTAAAATTATCGTCGATTATTGCGGAACTTGATATATTTTTATCTTTTGCCGATAATGCAATAAGATACAATTATTGTCTTCCGAATATTTCCGACAGTAAAAATTTAATTTTAAAAGATGCAAGACATCCTGTTGTTGAACAAATTTTAAAAAGCGGAAATTTTGTTGCAAACGATGTGAATTTGAACGATTCTACCGACAGAGTTATGATTATAACAGGTCCTAATATGTCCGGAAAATCAACATATTTAAGACAAACCGCTTTAATCGTTATAATGGCACAGATAGGTTCTTTTGTTCCTTGCAGTTATGCCGAAATCGGAATAGTAGACAGAATTTTTACGAGAATTGGTGCGGGAGATAATTTGGCGGGAGGAGAGTCCACATTTATGGTTGAAATGTCCGAAACCGCAAATATTTTAAATCAATACACGGACAGAAGCTTAATAATTCTTGACGAGGTTGGAAGGGGAACATCCACTTATGACGGTATGTCTATTGCTTGGGCAATAATAGAATCTTTTTCCGATCTTTCGGACAAAAAAAATACAGGCGCAAAAGTTTTATTTGCAACACATTATTTTGAACTTACATCTTTGGCAAATAAAAACGGTATAATAAACAAAAGTATAGATGTAAAAGAATGGAACGGAAATGTTGTTTTCTTACACAAAATAGTTGACGGCGCGGCAGATAAGTCTTACGGAATACATGTTGCAAAAATTGCCGGGCTTCCGTACAAAGTAACAAAAAGGGCTTACGAAATATTAAACGGATTGGAAAAAAATCTTCATAAAAACTTTTCCAAATTTGAAGATGAAATTCAACAACCGAATCTTTTTACTTCAATTGAGCCTGAAATTTTGATAGAATTAAATAACACCGATATTGACAGCCTAAGACCTATAGATGCATTGAAGTTATTATCTGAATGGAAAGAAAAATATAAAAAATAAAATGCCGGCCGGAGGGTTTTATGATAAACAGAAGAAAACAAACAAGATTACCGGTAATAAAAAATGTGGCAAAAGAAATATTTATTTCTACGGATAAAGGCTTTTTTCAAGGTCTGATAATAAATTTATCTTCCGGCGGTTTACTTTTACTTATGTATGTTGATTTGCCGGTTGGAACAAAAGTTTGTCTTTTGTTTGATTATCCTCCGTTGGAAACAGATACTATTTTCGGTGAAGTTATAAGATCTGCAAAAACAAAAGCTCTTGTCAGGGAAGTTGCAATAAAATTTACAAATATAAGCACATTGGATTCAAAAAGAATAAACAGATTAGCTATAGATTATACCGATTGCGAAAATAAAATAATGCTTGGTGCATTGGACGTTTGCAGAAAAGAGTGCAGTTATTACAACCTTTGTGAAAAAAAATTAAAGATAAAATAAAATGGCAATAAAAATATTAGATGAAAAAACAATAAATAAAATTTCTGCCGGAGAAGTGGTGGAAAGACCTTTAAATGTAGTAAAAGAGTTGGTTGAAAATTCTCTTGATTCCGGTGCTACAACCATATCTGTGGAAATAGAGAAATCAGGCAAAAAACTCATTTCCGTTTGCGATAACGGTTGCGGCATGAATAAAGAGGATTTAAAACTTTCAATTCTAAGACATGCAACAAATAAAATAACATCTTTCGACGACCTTTCAAATATATTTTCGTTAGGCTTTAGAGGTGAAGCGTTACCGTCTATTGCTTCCGTTTCAATGTTTAGTATAAAAACTCAACAACAAGGGCAAAATTCCGGATGGCAATTGTCTATGAGCGGGGAAACAGAACCGGAAATTGAACCTTGGGCCGGAGCAAACGGAACAACGGTTGAAGTAAGAAATTTATTTTTTAATACACCGGCAAGAGAAAAATTTTTAAAAAGTGATATAACAGAAAAAGCCAAAATAATAAGTTGTTTGGATGAAATAGCACTTGTAAGAAATGATATAAATTTGAAAGTGGTTTCCGATGGTAAAGTTGTATCGGATTATCACAAAACCGATTCGAAACTGCAAAGAATAGAAGCGGTTTTAGGTAAAAATATTTCACAAAAATTAAAACATATTTCTTTTGGACATCCAAAAGTTGAAATAGACGGATATATTACAACAAGACAAAACTCTTTCCCGCAAAAAAATATGCAGTATCTTTTTGTTAACGGGAGATGTGTAAATTATCCTAAATGGTTAATACATGCAATATACCAGGCTTCAAAAGAGGCAATACCTATAGGAAGACATCCCGGAATAATATTGTTTTTAAAAACCAATCCGTCGGACATAGACATAAATGTACATCCTACAAAAAGAGAAATAAAGTTTGTTCAAGAAAACCAAATGTATGAATTATTTTATTCGTTTATAAAAAATTCTCTTGAATCGGATGCTCCTGCGAATATAATAAATGTTCAAAATGATGTAAAAATAAATAATGTAAATAATTCTTATGTCCCGTCCGAATATAAGCACAGCGGCGGTTACGGGGGAACAAAGTATCCGTCAAGACAATTCAGTGTTAAAGATTATCAAAATGTGTATCAAACACCTGTAATAAACAAAGAAGAATCCGTTGCAATTCCAAATACGGAACCGGTAAAACTTACTCAAACTGATTTATTACAACAAGACAATTTTAAATTTGTAGGACAAATTTTTGAAACATATATTTTGGTGGAAAAAGATAAATCTTTTTATATTATAGATCAGCATGCCGCACAAGAAAGAGTAAGATACGAAATGTTTTCAAATCAGTTGGAGCAAAACTCTTTAAAGATACAGCAACTTTTAATACCGGATGTTTTTGAGTTGCAAAAATCAAAAGCTATGTTGTTAAAAAACAATCTGGGAACATTTAAAAATTTAGGCTTTGATGTTGAAGAGTTTGGTGATAACAGTTTTAGGTTAACAGCATATCCTGCACTTTTAGGAAACAATGTTAACTTTATTGAAATAATCGATGTTTTGGTTAGCTTTTTAGAAGAAGAAAAATCAACTGATGTTGAACAAATAAAAGAAAAAATTATAAGAGCCTCTTGCAGAACAAGTATTAAAGCCGGAGATAAAGTTTATGAACAACAGGCAAAAACTTTGTTGAGGGAACTCTTTTCATGTAAAATGCCGTGGACGTGTCCTCATGGAAGGCCTACCGTTTACACGTTGACATTATCCGATTTAGAAAAATTCTTTAAAAGAATTTAGAACGTCAATTTATAATTAACAATAAACTATAAACAAAAAAAACAGCAGGTATTTCTCATACCTGCTGTTTTTTATTAAGATATCTTTATTATTTTATCAACATACTTGTAAATGATCTAACTACAAATATTACTGAAATTATAAAGAATATTGCTGCACAAACTATATGTGCTACAGGGTTTGTTAAAGTTAATGCAAGTTCCAATGCTAACAAACCAAATAATGTTGTGAACTTAATAATCGGGTTCAAAGCTACCGAAGATGTATCTTTGAAAGGATCTCCAACAGTATCACCTACAACTGTTGCTTTGTGAAGTTCAGAACCTTTTTCTTTCATATCAACTTCAACGATTTTCTTTGCATTATCCCATGCACCACCGGCATTTGCCATAAATATTGCTTGGAATAAACCGAACAATGCGATAGATATTAAATAACCTATGAAGAAGTATGGTTCGATAAATGCAAAAGCTATTGTTGAGAAGAATATAACCAAGAACAAGTTCCACATACCTTTTTGAGCATACTGTGTACAAATCTTAACAACTTCTTTACTTTGTTCAGTAGAAGCTTTTGTTACACCGTCAAGTTTAATGTTACCTTTAATATATTCAACAGCTTTATAAGCACCGCTTGTAACAGCATGGTTGGATGCACCGGTAAACCAGTAAATTACTGCACCGCCGGCAATCAAACCTAACAAGAAAGGAGCATGTAATAATGATAATGAAGAAGCAACTGCACTTTCTCCGTTTGCTGCCATCAATGTGAATATAATGGAGAATATCATGGTGGTTGCACCAACAACTGCAGTACCTATTAATACAGGTTTTGCTGTTGATTTAAATGTGTTTCCTGCACCGTCATTTTCTTCCAAAGTTATTTTGGATTTATCACAGTTAGGTTCGAATCCGAAATCTTT
>JAEEGK010002271.1_pt1 | contig 48172 bp, 32 predicted proteins | sample 8958771 | NCBI WGS metagenome assembly JAEEGK01 (sample SAMN16246547, study PRJNA631951) | gut metagenome | biome: gut microbiome; feature: rumen; material: SC-attached | host: Bos | place: Iran: Karaj | collected 2018-10 | reverse complement strand
TTCCTATTTATAATTATTATATTATTTTACTTCCTATTTATAATTATTATATTATTTTACTCTCTATTTATTATTATTATATTATTTTGCTCCCTATTTATAATTATTATCTTATTTTACATTCTTTATATTATCATTAATTATATTTACAGATGACATCTTCCTTTTTATATATAATTAATTTAAATATTCAATTATATTTTTTTTTTATTTTAATTTATCATAAATTCAAGAAATAAATTTTCTTAACTTTTTTTTAAAATTTAAAATGTAAAAAAATAGTTTTCTTCTTATTTACTTTTATTATACATTTTTATTTAATATTTATATTATGATATAAGTGTTCAAGTTTAGATAACATATTTCCCTTACTACATAAAGTTGCCTAAACTAGTGATATACTTTGTCTAAAATAATTATATAAAATAAAAAAATGTCTTTAAATAAAAATTAGTTTATAATGTTAGTTTTTTTAGTTTTTCAAAAAAAATAAAAAAATTCAAAACAATAAAATAAATTCTTTTTTAAAAATAAATTTAATATTATATTTCAAAAAATTGTTAAAGGGATTTTATGATATCTATAATTTTTTCTATTTTCTTTATTCAAAATAATTGCCTACATTTTTTGGGACTTTTTTATATTTAAAGAATAGTTATCTTTATTTCCCATTCTTTTAGATTATTAAATATCTAAAAGACTTAGGATATTATCATAAGCAAACAAGGATTTTTTTTATTTTTTCCTATTTCATTTTTATTATTCTAATATTTTTTAAATTATTCTGTTATTCATCTTAATTAATTAAAATTTGTATATTTAGCTTATATTTTTCTATAAATTTGATTTACTAATTATTTTAATTGAATCGATTTTCGTTTATTTTTGATTAATTTTTTGATATCTATTCATTATATTTTTTACTTTTTTATGATTTATAATAAATTAAAATGATTATTCTTTTATATTATTAAAAGTTAGATAATTATTACATTTTTCTTTTCCATTTAAAAAGATTTATTATTTAACAAATATAAGTGAATTTTTGGAGAGTATATTAAAATTTAATAAAATTTATATAGTAAATAGAGTCAGATTTTTTTATGAGAAACTAAGAAGTAGAAAAAATATTAAATTTATATCATTAATATTATTTAATATTTTTATTAAATAAAATAATTGTTTCAATATTAAATGATAATTGAATAAAACCCATTAATTTATATAAATAAAAAAATAAATATCTTAAAAAAATGCAATCCAAACTAATATTATTTTTATGTGTATTAATACTTTCAAATACTTTTGATATGTGTGGTGATGGATCAATATGTTTTGATACAATGCATTGTTGTAAAGCAGAAGGAGAAACATATACATGTTGTTTAAATAGTTATACATGTTGTTCATCAGGAGATTATTGTTGTAATGAATTAAATGAATATAATAAAATATTTAAAGTAAAATCTGTATCATCATATAAAATAGAAATACCAGAATATATTACATTAATAGATGCTGCATTAAATCAATTAGATTTTTATGATTATTTTCCATATGTTACTTCATGTGGAAAAGATGCTTATCCTTTAGTTCCATTATTTATTGAAATTATTGAAGATATTAAAAAAATTGAAAAAGCTGAAGATGTTATTCCTGTTATTCTTAAAATTGTTACTCAATTATATCCTCAATTATATGATTTACTTAATGAAAAATGTAAAGAAGTTCCTAAAGAAGTTGAAGAAAAAGTTAAAATACTTTATGATATTGTTACTTCTGATGAATATCTTCAAAAATTAGTTGTTAATCTTAAAAATAGATTCCAAGAAATTTTCATTCAAATTAATTCTTTCCAACAACAATTAGAATATGGTAATTATAAACAAGCTGGTAAAAATATAGGTACTGCTATTGCTATTGCTCTTATGATTGATTAAATATTTTTAAGGATTAGATTTTAAAAGAAATTTGTAATTGGATAATTTATAATTTTTGTATATTAAACTTTTAAATTATGTTTTTATTTATTTACATTTTTTTACTTTTTATAAATTATATTTTGATGAAAGAACAGAAACAAAAGGTTTATTTCCATTTCTATTTATATTTAATAAATTCGATTTATTTTCTTTATTTATTAATGAAATTGAAGATGATTTTTTATGAGAATAATTATTTATATTTTCTTTTTTTTCGATTTTTCTTTTATTTATTTCTATTGGTCTTATATTTGTTATTGCATATTCTTTTAAATTATCATCTATTTTAATTAATACATTTAAAATTTGTAATAAATTAATTTCGAAATTTTCTTCATTGCATTTTATCATAAAATAATTAATAAACTGTTTTTTTAAATCAATCATTTTTTCTTCAACTTTTAATACTTCTTCATTAAAAATACTTTCATAGAAATTTACAATAAATTCTTTTTTTAATTCTTCTTTTACTTTTTCATCAGAAATAGAATTTATCATATTTTCATAATGTAAATTAAATTTTTCTTTAAGTTTTTCAGAATTTTTTTCTAAATTAGAATTTAATTTATTAATAAGATATTCAATATTATTTTTTGTATTTGAATTAAGAATATTTTCTCCATTAGAAACTATAAAATAATATTTACTTATTAAATCAAAAATTTTTTTACTTTTATTTTTCATTTCAATTACATTATCAAGTGATTTAAAATCAAAATATAAAATTTTATTCTGATAATTTTGTATATTAATTTCATTTGCAATTGTTAATATAACATTAATAAAATTTTTTAAATTAATAGAATGAATTAAAACAATGAAAACACCAGATAAAATTTTTAAATATTTTGAATAATCTAAAATATCTTCTTTTACTTCGTATAAACTTAATAAATTTTCAATATAAAATTTAAATTTAGGAACAGTTGATAAAGTCAAAAATAAATAATCAATTTGATTAATAGAAGAAATTTTTTCTTTTGAAATATTTAAATTTAAAATTAAATTAATTTCTTTTTCAGTAGGAAAAATTTGATTAATTGTAAAAAGAATTTCATAATCAATAATAAAAGAAATAAAATCATTAATATTTTGATTTGAATCTTTTTCTATGAAAGTAGGATAAAGATGATTTAAAAAATTTTCTAAATTAAATTTTTTACAAAGAACATATGCAGTAGTATATTTATTTTTATTTGATAAACAAGATATAATTTTTGGTTCATTTAATTTATTAATTTGTTTATTTTTAATTTTTGTACAATTTTCAATTTGGAAATATTCATTTAAATCAATTTTAGATAAATTAAGTTTATTTTGAAATAAAATATCTATTTTGAAAATTGAATTATTTATTTCATTTTCACTGTAATTATTTGTAGATGATAAATTTAATGATTTTAATTTTTCTAATATAATTAAATTATTTTTTACTTTTTCTAATTGGTTGTGAAACTGATAAAGTATTTATTTTTAATATAGGAGGAGGAATAGGAATTTTTGGAATTGATGTCATAATCAATTTTTTATAGTTTAAATTAAAAAAATAAAACAAACCAATTTAAATAAAATTTTTATATAATTATTTTTAAAATTTAAAAAAATTATTCAAAACCTTTTTCAATACTATTAACTAAATTAAACAAATTATTACTATTTTTTGTATTTTCATTTAACCCATCTAAAAAATAATCTAATCTTTGTCCAAGCATTTCACTTTCACTTAAAACTTGATAAGTATTCCTATTAAATTGTATAGTTTCCTGAAAAACTTTTTCAGCTTCTTTTTTATCATCTAAATAATTTTGACTTAAATCAAAAAATTTTTTTCTTTTACTAATATTTTTTTTCATTTTAGCTTTTTTTAAAGCAACATGATACATCATAGATCTTAAAAAAAGTTTTCCAGCTTTATTATTAACATTATTATTAATAATATTATTATGTTTAGCATTGAAAGCATTTTCTTCATAAAAAGCAAATCCAAATAAATCTTGTAAACTAACAGTTAATAAAGAAACAAAGATAGAACCTAAAAGAGAAACAATAACAATTAATATTTTCCCAAATCCAGTTTGAGGATACATATCACCGTAACCTGCAGTTGTCATTGTTACTAATACATTCCATATACAATTTATTAAACTTCTATAATCATTTAATCCCATTTCTACTTCATATATTGGACCTTCTGTTACTTTACATGCAAAAGATAATAATAATATTGATATTGAACCAAATGTTAAAAGAAATTTAAATGGTTGATTTAATATGTAACATTTTACTGCAAATACTCTACTCATATCTATTCCTAATGTTCGACTATATATATTATATAATTTTTTTTTATTTTTTTAAAAATATTTTTACGCTAAACGTAATGCTCTATAATTATAAAATATTGATACTGATATTACATATCTTAATATCACATATACTCGAAGTAAAGTTAATAAACAAAATATATCATTTATACTATATTCTGTTTCATAACCATAATATTTTGTTTTTGTTTTAAATTTGTGGTTTTTTGTTAATATATTTGGATGAAGAATAGCTATGAAAACTTCTAATAAAAAATATAGAAAGTAATCTATATCAAAAAAATTTGTTTTTTTCATTACATTTGATATACTTTTATCTAAATTTAACATTGCTTTATATCTAATTATAGTAGATAAAACTTTATAAAAAATTATAAAAAATTCTTACTAAAACAAACTACAGAAATAGAGCAAATAACTAATGAAAAATTAACACATATTTTATATAATTTTAAATTATTTGTTTTAAATCCTTCATCATTTTTAGTATCATGATATAAATAAACAGAAAGTAAATTAACAATAGTAAAGAAGCAAGTATTAAATTCTTGAATTTGTAATTTTCTAAAGCATTCATTAATTTCATAATCATTATCATTGGATTGTTCATCTTGTAAAATTTTTTTATATATATCTCTTGCTTTTTGTGTCCTTTCAGGTTTATTTGTATTATCTTCATTGTTTAATATACTTGTTGAAAATTTAGTATAATTTGATGAAGAATCTAAACTTGAAGTTTTTAATGAAATTGGTGCTTCATATTCTATGTTATCTCCTTTTACTCTTTCTATTGTCCCTAATTCAGATAATTTATCAGAATTGTTTATTTGCTCTAAATTTACTCCTAAGTCATCTAAAAAATTCGAAAATGATAATGTTAAATTTTTTAGTCTTTGTCTTTTTCTACGGGAAGATTCACTTAATCCTAAACTTTGAGCATCTAGTTCTGAGTCATTTTGCATTTTTTTTTAATTTTTTTAATTAATTATTTTTGTTTATTATTTTTAAAAAATTCTTTAATCCCATAAAAACAATAAAAAATAAAAAAAAAACAATTTATAAAAATAATCTAAAAAAATAAAAAAATTAAATAAAAACTACCAAAAAAAAAATGAAAAATGATATTAAAAAAATTAAAATTACAAATGAAGAAAAAAAATATACTAATTTATTTATGTTTTTGTTTTTTACTAGGTTTCTCATCATCATCATCATCATCTTCATGTTCATCTTCATCTTCTTCTTCATCTTCAAATTCTTCTCCTTCTTCGAATTCTTCTCCTTCAACATCTTCTAATTCTTCTCCTTCAAAATCATCTTCTTCTCCATATTCAGTACTAGCAATTTCTTTTCCATCTTTATCTTTTCCATCAATTGAACTTAAAGATTTAATCATATCAAATAATTTTTCTCTATAATCTGAATTAGCAGGAACAAATGGATTTCCTTCAATAGAAATTTTTTGAATTTTTGAATCTTTTAATCCTTTAAAATCTTCTATTGAATCTATTTTATTTCCATTTAATTTCACTTTATATAATTTTGGATATAAATTTACTAAACAATGTAAATCTTTTCCATTTAATTCATTATTTGATAATTCAAGCTATTTTTTTTAAGGAAAATGTTATATATTAATTTTATATTTTTTACTATGCTTAATTCAGGTAATTTTGGGAAATTATTTAAATTTTTTAATCCTACATCATTCATTGTTAAATGAATTAATTTTTCATATTTTTCTAAATCTTCCTTATGTGATTTTGTTAAATGACCTTCTTCTACTTTGAAAAGACCATCTAATATTAATTCTTCTATCTATTTTTATTTTATTTTTTTTATTTTTTTTTGTTATATTAATATTTAAGTTACTTCTTCTGGATTGTGTTCACCTAATTTTTCTTGTAATTCTTTTGCAAAGGACATTATTTAAATTATATATATATTTATTTTTAAGATATTTGTATTTATATATGATTGTTAAAAAGAAAATATTTATAAAAACATATTATATGATTTTTTTTTGGGTTTTTTTTTTGTTTTTTAATTTTTGGATTTTGGAAAGAAAAAATGTTTGAAAATGGTTTTTTTTTTTTTTGATTTTTTTTCGAAAAGAAAAGGCGCTTTAACATATTTATTATCAAAGAATAATATTTTAATTTTGGATATGATAATTATATATAACATTAAATTTTGTCTTTTTTTATTTATGAATAGTTGAGTCATTATTTATTTTTTTACTCTTTTTCTTTTTTTTAAGGAAAAAGATTTTTTTCGTCAACCATTTTTTTTTCTAAAATTTTGAAAATTTTTTTATTCGATGAACAAATCCAATTAAATTAATATTCCATTTTTGGGAAAAATATATATTCATTTTCTTATTTTCCCTCTTTCTTTTTATTCAAATAAGAAAATGATGTTTTTCACCATTTCTTATTTTCTTTTTGATAAAGATAAAACAATAATATATATAATTTATTATTTTAAATATGATATAAATCGATAGAAAAAAAAAAATAAAAATAAAAAAAAATTAATTTTAAATACAAATTCAATAATCAAAAAAAAAATTTATTTTAAATAAAAATCGATATTTTCAAAAAAAACAAATTTTAAGGAGGAGAAATAGGAGAAGTAGCATAATTATTAGCTCCAATATTTCCTAATTCAACAGCTTGATCCCCATTTCTAACTTTAGGTCCACTATTATTATTATTATTATTAAAATCAGCAATATCATTATTTCTAACTTTCCAAGTTAAACCATCTCCAACAGGTCTACCAGCTTCACATTCATAAGGAATAAACCATAATAATTTATTATTTCCTAAAACTTGAATCCAATTTTCATAATAACCAATATTAAACTTTTCATTTTCTTCTTTATGTTCTTTGTCAAGTGATTCAATAGTAGTTGAATTATTTAAAACTAAACCAATATGAAATTTGAAGAACATAGTAATAATAAAGCTAAAAACTAAAGTGAAAGTATAAGTAATGAGAATAATTCCAGTATCAAATATTTGATTATATTTTAATCTTTTATTAATAATATTCATAACAATATGAAAAACATAAAAAGCAGCAGAAAAAACGAAATAAATAGTAATAATAGAAGCATAGAATAATAATTGGAAAAAATATTTTCGATTATAAAATCCAATACAATTATCAACCCAAGGACAATGATGATCCATATTTAAAACACATTTATTACAAACAGAACAATGATGTGATCTTTCAGGTTTAAAAGCATTACAAATTAAACAATATCTTTTCCTTTTAAAATCATCATCTCCTATATAAAATCCCCAATATAATGGTATATCTCCTGGATTTGTATTCATTGCTGTTATAAATGACCATATTAATAATAATAGTAATAATATAAATATTGTAAGTGTTGGAATCAAAATTTTTGAATTTTTTGTTGAAAGATTCTTTATTATTATTAAGTATATATAAGAATATGATTCTAGTATTATTAATATAAATATCACAAATATTAAAAATTTACCATATAAACGCTTATTTTTTTTCTTCTCTGTTCCAGATAAGGGTTCTTTTTCATTCTGGTTTTTATTGTTTTCATCCATTTAATCAAAGGTTTTTTTATTAATTTATTTTTAATTGGTTTTTTTTTATTTTTTTTTATATTAGAAATTTTATTTAATTAACGTGTTTCAATTTTTTAGATTTATTACATATGTGAACTAAATTATAAATCATTTACCCATAATATTATATTAACCAATAAATGATTATACTTTAAAATAATAAATTGAAAATTTCAAGAAATTTTGTCTTTGAATTATATATTTATTTTATTCTTACTCTGATATTTTTGTTTAAATGTAAATTGTTTCATCTGTCTTTTATCATTATTTCTTTTTTTTAAATATAAAATTATTATTTTTTGAGTATTTTATGAAAAGATAAAATGTTTATTTTTACCATATAAGTATAAAATAGATGTATATGTTTTCTTTGAATATGTTGTTTATTATCTTATATATTAATAATGAAATTTTATTTGCATTAAATAATTTGTATTTTTATAAATATTTTACCTTATAATATTTTACTTCGTCCCATTTTCCTTTTAAATAAATTCAGTATAATTATTATTATTATTTAAATTTAAATATCAATATTTAAGATCTCCATTTATTTCAGAATAAAATATTTACACCAGAAAAAAAAAATTATTAAAAACTCCATATTATACCAAAAAAAATATAAATTAATTCCTTAAAATTTTAAAAAAACCTAAAAAAAAAGAAAAAAAATGAAAAAAGAAGAATATACTTTATTTTCCTTAATAGAAATTCGTTTTGCAGATCCAATAAGTGCAATAGCAATATCAAATAATTATATAATAATAGGAACAACAATGGGAAGAATAACATTACAAAATTTAGAAGATGGAAAAACAATATTATTATCAGAATTATCAACTGAAAATATTTCAGGAATATCATTTTCAAATGATGAATATAGTTTTTTTATAGCAATAGGAGATGAACAAGTTTTAAAATTTCAAAGTGATTCTTCTTTAATTGGACCAATTAAAAGAATATTAAATTACCAAAATGAAAAAGAACATAATATTAATTGTGAAAATACTTTTATTTTTCTTTATTCTAATTATTTATTTAAAATATTATTATCTCCTCCTGAAGAAGGTAATATTATAATAATTAATTATAATGCTGAATTTGAAATTAAAAATTTAAATAATGAACTTATTGAAAAAGGTAATTTTTCTATGACAAATTATTCTGTTCCTCTTGATTTTAATGGTCATTATTTTGTTTGGGTTGAATTTTTAACTCAACAAGAAAAAAATTTATGTGTTGCTAATTTATATAATTTAAAAATAAAACCTTTTAAAAAATTACTTAATAATGATTTTGGACATATTAGTCATTGTAAAATTTATCCTGGGAATAAATTATTTTTAGTGAGGAAATTAAATATTTGTGAAATTAGAGAAATTAATAATAATTTTAATTTGCTTTGTTCTTTTATAAATTTTGGAGATGAAGTTTATGCTGTTGATATTTTTTGGGATTTTGAACAAACATTTTTTATAAAAAATGAAATTGAAAAAAAATATTATGAAATTAAAAATAATAATAACCTTATTGATGTTCAACCTAATAAAAATATTCCAATTTCATTTAATAATTCAATAAAAAAAGAAAATTTAATTTGTAAAAATGATTGTACAGAAATGAAAAATATTTCAATTTGTTTATTAGATGTCAATGGTAATGTTAATATGTGGGATGGAAATAAATTAAAAATATTATTTAACTTATATGATATTAAAGAAATTAATCAAATTGAAAAAGATAAAAAATTTTTTTCAATGGGTTATTCTTATTATATTAAATATAATAAAAACTTTATATGTGTTACGACTGATCATGGATGTTATGTTATTAAAATTTCAAAATAAAAAATGTATTTACAGTGTATTTTTGTTTTTTTTTAATATTGGCATTAGAATTATAAATATTAATATCTAAAAAATTAGTATAGCAATAAATATAAATATATTTTTTTGATCATTGTCAAATAAATAAAAATTATACATCAAATTAAAAAGAGTAAATGAAAAAAAACATTGTTTAAAGAATAAGAAAAATAAATAAAAAATATCAAAATTCAATTATCAAATGTGAAAATAAATTTATCATATATATAAACATTATATTCTTTTATAATTTTTGCAATTAATCTAAATATAATATTTATACATATACTTTTTGAATAATCATAAACATCATTAACTACAAATGCAGCAATTAAAACAATATATTTTTGTTTATCTTCAATTTTTTTTGTGAGCAAATTGATACTTCAATAGTTTTTTACTTAGAGGAATTATAGGAGTTAACCAATAATATTAACATAAATAATATATATTTCTAAGATTTAATAAATTAGAAAAAGAATTATTGATGGATAAAATTTATCTGCTAATAAATTTTATTTGAAAACTACTTCTTGTTCCATTAATTTTTCTTTTTAAATTATAATTAATATAATTTATGTTCTATTTTTTCTTTTGCGGAATAATAATTTTTATTAATACCAATAATCATATATTTGCATTGAATTCAATATAATCTTTATATATGTATATTTTATCAAAAAAAATTAAAATTAAATTCTTTATAATAAAACTATTTATTTATTTTTTTTTGGTAATTTTTTATTGAAATAAAGTAAATAACCTTGTAGAATTTCGATATATTTTATTTGATTGTTGGTTGAGAAATTGATTTGAGTATTAATTTGATTCTTATTATTCAAATTTTCCTTTTAACCCATTAATAATTTCATTTTGAGTATGAATTTGATTCTTGTTTTTTTTGAAATTTTCATTTAGAAGATTTAGATCTAGTGAATTAATAGAGACAAATTTATAATATTCTTTGTTTTTTTCACATAAAAACTGTATTTCATTCATTTTTTCAACAAGTACAATAGTAAATTCTGAATATAATTATTTTAATTTCATATAAACCTTATAAGAAAAGGTAATATTATTTTCATCATGGAGAAATCACTTTTTTATTTAAAATCTATTTTATTAAATTTATTCAAATATTTTTTATATATTTCTTTATATATTTAAATTCATCTTTATTTTAATTCATTGTAAACGGCCAAACGATTATTATAGTAATGAGGAAAAAAATGATTGAAATTAGATTCCCATTTTGAATCTTCATATCCTTTTAAGATGTCTTTTTCAAAATCTATGAAAATAATAATTTTATATATTAACTAGAATTTTCTTCATTCTTTTTTTTATAATACTTTTAATAATTGTCTTTATATATAATTTTTTTTTTTTTTTTTAAATTTGTTATTTTTGTTTATCAATAAATTAAATTAAATTAAATTTAAAATTATAAATTTATTCCTATTGTCCAACAATTAAACTTTTCCATCCTACTTATTATAAAACTATGTATTATTTATTATTTATATTAAATATTTCACAAGATAAAATAATATATCAAAGATATTATGATTTTTTTGTTATTATTCCATTAATTCCTATAAAAGGAATATTATTTTATATCACTATGAAATAATCAATAAAATTTTTTTCAATTTAAACTTCAGAATAATTTGAATCTGTTTTTTTCAAAAAATTTGATTATTTTTTATTATCCTTGTCTTTTGATGAAGACCAATTAATATTTTTTTAAATCATTTTCATTTATTTTTTGAATTACTCTCATTTATCAATATATTTTTCATATAAATTAATTACTCCTCTACTAGAAGATTTTATTAATTTATTTCTTCTTTTAATTACTATTATTTTCATTATTTGAATTTGAATTCACTAATTAAAATAAACATTAAAATAATTAAATTCTAATTATTTTAAATAAGTTGAAAAAATCATTAAAAAATGGAAAAAAGACATTCCATTAGATATAACAATTATATAAAAGATAGTTCAATATCAGAAAGAGATAATTCATTACCTGTTATATATTTAAAATATAAAGAAGATTTTTCAAAATATTTAAACAAAAATCAAAATACAATAAAATTACTTGTTAATAATTCTACTTTACAAAAAATAAAAGCAAGTGAATATCTTATTAAGAAAAATAATTACAAAGATAAAAAAAAAGTTTTAACTCCAATTCCTTATTATTCAGATAAAATTATTAAAAGTGAAAAAGAGAAAAAAGAATTAAATAAATTAGAAAGAAATGCAGTATGCATGAGAAGAATTGAATATAGTTATAGAATGGAACAAAATAAAATTATGGTAAAATATGGAAATAAAATTAATGAAATTATCTTTATTCAAAAATATATTAGAGGATATTTAATTAGAGATATTATTAATGATGTTATAAATTTAAAAAAAAACATTGAAAAAATCATTAAATTTTTTAACAACAGATTATTCGTTCATTTTTTTGAAAAAATCAAAAAATTTTTGAGAAAAAAAAACAAAAAAAACAAAGAAAATCAAAATAGAATGGATTTTGAAAATAAAAATAATAATTTTAGTAAAATTATGTTAAATTTAACAAATGAAATTAATAATTCAAGTAAAAAAATAAACATTAGTAATTTACAAAGTATAAATAATACTAATGAATCACAAATATCATATAAAATGCAATCAAATAATCAGAATTCAATAAATAAAAAAAGAATTGAAACAATAAATGAAATTAATTCAAATTTATTGAATCAATTAACTGAAATTCAAAAGCCTATAAATTTAGAGGATAATATTAATTTAAATAAAAGTTCTAGAAATCAAAATAATACTAAAGGTAATAATAATAATGGAACTTTAGTAATTCAAGAAAGTATTTCAAATTCTGGAAATAATTTATTAAAAAATGTTTTAACATTTTTAAACAATAAAACTGAAAATTCAGAAAATAAAAGTTCTTCAATAAATCATAATTTGAAAGAAAAAAATAAAGATATTAATTTTTTAAAAGATAATAATAATAATAATACAATAGAAAATAATAATATTACTATAAACAATAATAATAATAAAGAAGAAAATAATATAGATAATATTATTGATAATTTTTTATCAGATAATAATAATTTTAATTATAAAAGTAAACCAAAAAAGAATAATTTAATTGAAAAAGATACTATAATAAAAACCTCAAGAAAAAACATAAATAGTCAACTTCCAACAAATAAATTTTTACCTCAAAATAGAGAAAATGAAATATCCGATGTTCATAATCAAACAATAGATTATTTTATTAATAGAAAGAAACATCATTTTTTTTCAGAAACAGAAAGTAGTTTTCAAATAATAGCAGATAATTTTATTACTCCTGTTGCAAAAATTAATTATGATTCAAGTTATGAAAGGACAAATACTTTGTTTTCAAATTTTAATAAATCTAATAAATCTAATAAAAAAAATGAAGAAGAAATAAAAACAAATAAATCAAAAGTTAATGATAAAATTTCTGAAGAAGAAAATTATAAAATTATTGAAAATTTTGATATTAGTGATAATAATTTTAATAAAGAATTTAGTAGTTCTTATAATATTAATACTCCAGTTAATAATTTAAAAAAAAATACTTCATTAAGAAATAATTTTGCAACTCCCATTTCTTATGCTAATGATAAAAGAATTAAAATAGAAAATAATAGCGATAATGAGAAGAATGAAAAAAATAAAAGCAATTCCGATAAAATTTTAAATAAAAATGAAGAAGGTAATTCCGAAAAACAATTTATTAAGGATATAATTTCAAGTAAATTTATTAATTCAAATCAAATAAATAATTATAAAATCACTAATACAAATATTCAAATTCATTCTAATCATGAGCAAATTTTGAATCTAAATTCACAAAAAAATAACATTAATAAGAATAATTTGAATAATAATAAGAATAATATTAAGAGTGATAATAAATTTAAAGACACTGATATTTTAATAAAGAACATTCATGGAAATAATAATCATTTGATTAATGAAAAAAAGTTTAATGATACAAACATTCAAAAAAACAATAATTTCACAAAATTTATTAATACAAATATTCATAATAATTTTAATTATATTAATAATGAATGCGATATTCATAATACAAATATTCATAAAAATATTGGAAATAAAAAAAATAATATTGAAGAATATATGAACAGAAAAAATAATCTTAAAAATAATCCTGATGAAATACAAAATAATAAGAAATTTCTTCAAAAAAATACTGAAAAAAATATTAAAACAAATTTAACAGATGAAAAAAAAAAAAATTATGAAATCAAAAAATCAAGATGTTAAAAAAAAGAATAATAAAAAGACAAATTATGTTAATAAAGAAAAACAAAATGAAGATAGAATAATTTCATGTCAAACATCAAATAATTCAGAATATAATGAAAAAATATTATTTTCTAATATTGCAATATCGAAAGGAATAAATATTAATAAAGTAAATTCTTTAAATAGTGCTTCGTTAAAAAATAATTTCAATAATAATTCTTTAAGAATTAATTCAGGAAAAAAAATTGAAAGTCAAAAATTAGTAAATAAAAATATAAATAAAAAAAATGAAAGAAAAAAAAATTATGTTTTAAATTCTGAAAAAAATCTTTTGAAAATTCATAAAAAATCAACTAATAAAAAAAAGAAATTTAAATCTAATCAAATTTTAAAAACTAGAAATGAGAAAAAACAAGATTCAAATCAATATTTGACTCAATCAAAAAAGAATATGGATAGTAAAAATAATTTAAACTTAATTAAAAAAAATGATACTAAAAAAAGTACTTTAAATAGTCAAAAATATATAGATGTAAAAAATACAAAAGAAAATATAAATAAACAAAAAGAAAACAATCAAAAAAATGAAATAGAAAATAAAGAATTAATAATATCTCAAATATTATTTTCAAGTGTTGGAGATGAAAAAGAAATATTTTTATCAAATATAACTCCATTAAATGTTTCACATAAAACAGATAATTCAAATATTTTAAATATGAATCAAATTTATAAAGAAATACAAATTAAATGTATTCCTAAATTAAATTTTGAATTTATTAGTAAAGAAATTAAAAAAAGAAAACATTTTAACTTTCAAAAAGAATTAATAGAAGATGAAGAAGATAATTTAAATGATATTTTAATTGAATCAAAACCTGAACAAGATGATTTGATAAATTCTCTTTCTTTTTCAGTTAATGATAATCATAAAAAAAGTATTAATAATGATAATAATGAAAATAATAACAATAATAATTATAAAAAAGATTTAAGTAATAATGATTATAATGATAATAGTTTTGATGATATTTTAAATGAAGATTTTGAAATTGCTAATGAATGTGTTCAACAAAATTAAATTTAGATAATTATAAATTAATTTTAATTAAGTTTTTATATTGCAATTAAATTATTAAAAAAAAATTATGATTTTAAAAACCATTCAAAAAAGAAATTATAATTTAGAAAAATATAGAAAATTAGCATCAAAAAATAAAGATATTTTAACTTTAAAAGAAAAAATTCTTCAAAATTCAAATTCATGTTCAGAACCAAATTTTTTGAATAAAACAATGTTAAAAAAATTTAAAATAAAACAAGAAAAATTAGAAGAATCAAGAGAAAGAATTTCTCAAGAAAATATACAATTCTTAAATTCATATCATTTAATAGAAAAAATATATCCAAAAAAAATAAGAGAAAGTTTTAAAACTTTAATTGAAAATTATGAAGAAAGAGGATATAAAACTCCTAATTTTTCTTCTGCAAAAAATATATTTAAACCTAATCCTCTTTTAATAAATAATGATAAATTAATTAATTATTTTAATGAAAAACAAAGAAATAAAAGAGCAATTCCTAAATTTATTTATAAAAATTTCATTCATAAAAAAGAAAATAAGCATTTAATTTTTTTAAAAAAAGAAGAAAATATAGTAAATGAAGAATTAAAAAAATGTAAAAAAGAAAAAGAGAAAATAATAGGAATTAAAAATAATGAAAAGCAAAAAGTTCCTTTGAAAAGTTATTCAGGAAAAAATATGATAGAAATAATTAAAGAGAGTGCATTTAATATTAATTCTCAAGAAGAAAATGAAGAAATAAAAAAATATAATAAAACAATAGAAAAAATTATTCCTCTTATAAAAAAAAAACATTCTTCAATAAGACATAGTATGATTTCAAATTCAAATTCACTTAACAATTCGAAATTAAAATTAAGGAAACATTTTAAATCTGTAATTTTAGATGAAACTAATTTTACTACTGTTTCAAATCAAAAAAATGATGGAAACAATATTAAAAATATTTTTAAAAATAGAAAAATTTTTCATGATCATAATAATTTATTTTTAGCTTATAAAACAAATAAAATCAAGAATATAAAAAAAAATTGTATTTTAAATAAATTAAAAAATGCTTTAAATAAATTACAGAATGAAGAAAATCAAAAAAATTTTTTAGAAGATTGTGAAAATATTGATTTAACTCAATTAAATAGAAAAGATTTGGAATTTATTGCTAAAACTTATTGTAAAAAATTTTTCAAATATAGTGATATTGATATTGAAAATTTATTAAAACCAAAATACTCAGATAAAGATATAATAGATTTAATTAGAAATTTTTTATTTAAAATTGAATATAGTAATATTTTTGATAATAATTTATATTTTAATTATCAAACAAGAGAAAAAGTAAATGAAAAAAATATAGAATCTCAAAAACTCCAAAAAAAATATGAATTATACATAGTAAACAAATCTCTAAATAAATAATACTAACAAATAAATTATATATTATATTAAAAAAACATTTAAATTAAAAAATAAAAATTTAAACCCAAAAAAGAAAAATCCAATATAACTCTATATAAAAAAATTTAAATTTCTTTTCCTTCTTTCATAAGTTGAAACAATTCTTTACAAATTTGAGCACCAACTTTAGCATTATTTAAAATTAATTTAACATTAGTATCACAACTTTCTCCCTTAGTTAATTCATTAACCCTTTTAAGTAGAAAAGGAGTGATTTCATTACCTATAATTTTTTTATCATCACATTCTTTAAGAGCTTCCTTAATAGCAGTTTTAATAGAATTTTTATCACATTGATTATCTTCAGGAACAGGAACTGCAACAAGAATACCACATTTCATATTTAAATCAGAATGAGTGACTTTAATTAATTGAGCAACATCTTTTTCACAATTTAATCTTATTTTAACATTACAATCTCCATTAGCAAAGAAAAATTCTGGAAATTTATCACAATTAAAACCAACAACAGGAACATTATAAGTTTCTAAAAATTCCAAAGTTCTAGGAATATCAAGAATACTTTTAGCTCCTGCACAAACTACTGTTACCGGAGTACGAGAAAGTTCAATTAAGTCACCTGATATATCTAAGGAATTACCATAGTGTACTCCTCCTATTCCTCCTGTTACAAATACCTTTATCCCTACTGCATTTGCTATATACATTGTCGCTGCTACAGTTGTTGAACCATTCTTCTTCTCCATTAATGCATAAGGAATATCACGTGTAGAACATTTTATGAAATCTTTCTTATTTTTTGATATTTCTTCCAATTCTTCTTTTGATAATCCTACATGTATCTTACCCTTTATTATCGTTATCGTCGCTGGTATTGCACCGTTCTTCCTTATTGTCTCTTCCACTGATGATGCTGTTGATAAATTTATTGGATATTCCATTCCGTGGGTTATTATTGTTGACTCTAATGCTACTATTGGAAGATTTTCTGATAAGGCAGATTTCACTTCAGATGAAATTGTTATTAAGTGAGGAGGAATTGATATTTTGGGTTGGTCCATTTTTTTAATTTTTTATTATTTTTTGGTTTATAATTTTTTTTTTTTTCTTGGGATTTTTTTTTTAATAATTTTTTTTAATGTTTTTTTCATAAAATTAAATCAAATGTTTTATGAAGTTCCCACTCAGAGAAAATCTTATTCTTATAATTATCCTAATAGTATTAAACAAGTAAGACCTAATTCATCTTATCATTTTAATTTATCTCCAGAAAGAAAAACGACTAATAATTTTTATAGAGAATATAATATGACTCCAACAAATTTTATGATAGATTATCAAACAAATATATCAACAACTTCACATAGAAATTCAAATAAAATGATTGGTGATTATCCAAAGAAAAATTCAACTGCACTTAATTGGAATAAAATAAAATCAAATATAAATCCATCAAATAACCAAATTAGCGTTAATAAAAGACCTCAAAGTTCTTTTTCTCAAAGAGGACAGAATATTAATTTTTACAAAAATACTCAAAGTCAAAATAATCTTTATAAAGGTTATTATGATAATAAAAGAAAGAATATTTATTCAAATATGAAAAATCCAAATGTTGAAAATATAAATTTCCAAAATAATAATAATTTAAATAATAAAACGAGTTTAAATAATAATAATAATAATTCATTAAATGATAAATATTTATCTCCATATTATTCTCCAAACAATAATAATGATTATTTAAAAAATTTTCAAAAATCAAATTTCAATTTCAGTCCTCAAGATTCTAATTCAATATCAAATTCAACAAAATATCATTATCTTCCTCCAAAAACAAAACAAAACCAGAATAAAAAAACATTAATATTAGATTTAGATGAAACTTTAGTACATTCCTCATTTAAATTTTTCCCATTTCAAGCAGATATATATTTAAATATTCAAGTAAAAAATAAAGTTCATATAGTTAATGTATTAAAAAGACCATATGTACATGATTTTTTAAAAAAAATGTCAAATTTTTATGAAATTGTAATTTTTACTGCTTCAAATGCTCATTATGCAAATCCATTATTAGATCAATTAGATATTAATCATAATATTTCTCATAGACTTTTTAGAGAACATTGTATTTCAATGAGTGGACTTTATATTAAAGATTTAAGAAGAATTGGAAGAGATTTAAAAGATACAATTATATTAGATAATAATCCTATTAGTTACGTTGTTAATAAAGAAAATGGAATTCCTATTAAAACTTGGCATTTTGATAAAGGTGATGTTGAATTAGTTAAATTAATTCCTTTATTTGAATATTTAAGTAAAGTCGATGATGTTAGAAATGTTATTAAAAAAATTGTTAAAGGAAATGAAGTTGATTTTAGAGAAGTCAGTAAATTAATTAATGGAGTTAGTGGGAAAGACGATAAAATAGATAAAGGAAATATTAGTAATAATAATAATAATGGGAATATTAATATTAATATTGTTAATCAACAGGTTTCTAATGTTTTTGTTAATGAATATAAAAATAATGGAAACGTTAATTTAAACAGTAATTTAATGGGAAGTCATAATTTTACTAATATGAATAATAATAATATGATTAATAGGAATATTCCAGTTAATGTTAATACAAATAGTCATAAAAGTTTAAATCCTAATTTTAGTAATAACCAAAATAATATTAATGTTAATAAGAATACTCAAAGTAATACTAATTTAAATAATAATAATAATAATTCTAACAATAATAATAATAATAACAATAAAAATATTCCAATTAATAATAAGAATTATAACATTAATAACTTTCAAAATTCATCATCAAATAAAAACAACATAAATTTAAATTTACAGACAAAACAACAACAACAATCAAAAAATTCTTTTAAACAATATAATCCTTCAAATCATATAATTCAAAATCCAAATTCTTTAAATATGTCATATGCAAATAAACAAAATACAAAAAATGCTTCTCCAAATTCTCCAATGTATTTCTTCTATAATAAAAATTCAAATGATATTCAACCAATAACATTAAAATCAAATTCTTCTTCGAATTCAAATTATTTTTTCAATAATAATGATGAATATTATGAGCAACAACAAAAATTAAAAAATTTAAATTATTTTAATCAAAATCATCATTCAATTGAAAGAAATAGAAATATTTCTTCTGTTGATTTAGGAAATTATAATAATTTTAATGAAAATAATTTAAATTTTTCTTCTGGAAATGTCAGGTTTAGAACTCCAATGAGAAATTCTATGCAAAATAATAGTAATTATTATTATAATAATCTTTTGAATGGAATGTATGGAAAATAAAAGTTTTTTAATCATTTTTAAAAAAAAAATTATTATATATTTTAGAGTTTTATTTGAATCTTTGTTTTTTGAATTAAATAACTTATTATTTTTTTTATAAATAATAAAATTTTATTTTTGAGTTCTTTTTTGTAATGAAATTGGAAATTTCATAAAAACATTTATTTTCAACTACTTAAAATGCAAATGATAATATCTATAAAATTATAAAATGAAGGGATCAATGATAATTTAAGAAAACCATAAAATCAAATTTTAAATGGATTTCCTATGAACAATTTATTCTCCAATTTCATTATATTCTTCTCTAGTAATATTTTTTATTGATTTTTAAAATTATTTGGGGATTTTTTAATTTTCGATTTTTCTGGAGTTATATTATTTATAATGGTTTTTAAATACTTTTAGTTTATATATTGGGTTTTTAATTATTCTTTTATATTTGCTTTTAGTAAAACGAATACATTTTGAAGGGAACCAAATTTAATATTATTATTTCATTTTTATTGAAATTGATTTAAAAATAATCAAAATAATTATTAATTTTTAGTAATAAATTAATAAAAAATAATAGTTTTCACAGTAAAAGTTTAATTTGAATATATTAAACTAAGTTAATAATTTAACAACTATTTATTATATAATATATTAAAGATTAATTTTTAGAATTTTAATATGTAATTTTAATACTTAAATAATAATAAAAAAAATTTAAATTTAAAATTCATTATGAATTAATGTATTATTTACAATAAAAATAAATTAACTTTTAAAATACTCTATTAATCAAAATTTATTTATTTAAATATATAAAAGTCCTCATTATTAGAAATAATAAATATCTTAAAAAAATAAAAAAACAATCAATCAAAAAAAACCAAAAATATTTCAAAAAATCAAATTTCAAAAGAGATTTAAAAAAAAAAAAAAAAAACTCATTTTTTAAAATTTCTTATTTTTATTAATTCCATAAGAGCAATGCAAACCAACTAAATCACTTTTATCAAATCTATAACCTTGAAGAGTATTAATGCAAATAGTGCTTTGAAAAGAATTTTCAAAATCAACAAAACATAAAATAGTATTTTCTCCATTTTTTTCTTTATGAATTAATCTTAAACTTTTATAACCTGGAAAAGGCCTAAATATATGAGCAACTTCTCTTTCAGTTGCATCAAGTGGAATTCCTTCTACATAAACTATATTTGTTGCTTTTTTTTTTAAATTATCAAAATTATAAAATTCATTATCATATTTTTTGAATATATCATTTTTAATATTTTTATTATTATTATTATTATTATTATTATTATTATTATTATTATTATTATTATTATTATCAATATTTGAATTCTTCATATTGTTATTTATTCCTGCTAATAATGTTAAATTCTTTATTAAGTTTGATTGAGAATTTTGATTTTGAAATATTTTATTATTCGAATTTTCTATTAATTTTAATAAAGGATTATTAATTAAATTTTCTATTAAATTATTATTAAAAGAATTTTTTGTTTGATTTTTATTATCATTATTTGAAGAATTATTATTATTATTTAAATTTATTTCCTCATTGTTTTTCATTATTTCATTGCTCAAAGATCTTTTTCTTTTCTTAGATGATAATTCAGAAATGTTATGTTTTCTAATTTTACTAAATCTTGCATTTTCTGAAAATTTTATTATAATTCCTTTATCTTCTTCAGTAAATTTAAATCCTTGAAGAGTTTCTTTTGCGAAATTAGCATTTTTTTCATCTTGAAAATCAATAAATGCAATTTTTGATTTATCTGACATTATTTTTATTCTTGTATCAATATATCCTGATACTTCACTAAATGCACTTATTAAATCTTCTTTTGTAACGTTTTCTGGTATTTGACATACATATAATGACACTACCATTTAATTTTTAATAAATATATTTTGATTATTATATTATATAAGAAACAATATACATTTTTTCAAATTATTTATTTGGTTATAATTATACTTTTATACTTTAATTATATTTTTGATATTTTTTTATTTATTTTTATTTTTAGAAAACTATATGAATTATAAACAAGAATTAATTCATCTAATTTTATAATTAAATCATTTTAAAAGACAAGTCCAAATTTTATTCAAAAAAAAAAAAGAAAAAAATAAATTTTTGATTTAAACATAATTTTCAGAATAACTTTCATGTTTTTGTATCCTTCTCATTAAATTAATTTAAATTTTTAGTCTGATTCTGTAACAAATTATTGGATTATAGAATAAATATCATTTATAATATTAAAAAAGAATAATCATTTAAGAAAAATTTATTTTATCATATTGTTAAAAGTATATTCTTCTAAACTTGAATATATATATATATATCTTATTTTTTTTAAATTCTTCTTTTTGATATAATAATTTTTTCTTTTTTTTACAAAAAACAATAAAGAGATTTCAAAATTGTTTGATTATTTTCATTTTCAATATCATATTAAATATTTATGTTAATCAATTTATTACTATAAGTATCATTTCATCAAAAAAAGTAAAATATATTATATCCTAAAAAAGATAATTTATTAATAAAAGAAAATATAAAAAATATTTTAAACATTTTCAGTCCCTTAAGTAGATTTCCTTCATCAATAAAATATTAATAATCAATTAATATATTTATGTTTACTCTTTTTTTTTAATTCATTCAGATAGAGACATTCAATATTTTTTTAATTCAAATTTTCTCAAATTTTTTGGTACAAGTTGTTCTAAAGAATCATCAGAATATATCAATTAAACAAGTTGATATTGAAAATACAAGAGATTGAGTTAAAAAGATAGTGAATATTATTTCTTAAATTTCTTTTTTTAATCTTTGACTTCTAAATTAAATTCACCATGAACACACTTAGTTTAATCAAAGTTATCATAAAGATAAAGTCATAGTTAAAGAATTATATTGTAATTATGATATTGGCAGACAAAAAAATAAATGTAAATATAAAGGAATGTCTATAATTAAATAAACAATATTTAAATAATGTTGTTAATTATGTAAAAAGGAAAAATTTTGGTCTTTTCACATTAGCACATAATATTTGTTCTTTTATTTTTTCTTCTTTTATCTATTAGTCCTTATAATGTACTTTTTATTTTGGATTTTGATTTGAGGGAAATGTAAAATTACATGAATGTTATAAAAAAATTGATTAAAATAAATTATTAAAAACATTATAATAACAAAAATAAAAATGTAAGAAAAAAAAAAGAAGTAAATATGAAAAAGAAATGATTAAAAAATTAAATGAAATAGAAGAAGTCTAAACTAAATAAAGACTTATATTCTAAAAAATATAAAAAATTTAATATTTAAATATTCTAAATTTTATATATTATATTATTAATACTTTTCTTTTTTTATATTTCTATTATTTTGTAGAAATATCACTTAATAAAAAGTCTTTTGAATCTTCAAGAACTTTAATTAAACTTATTTGATCATCATTGACTTTCTTTAAAGTATTTTCTAAATTATTTTCATTTTCTATATTTAACTTATTAATCTGAATTTTTTGAAGTGCTCTTTCAGTTTCTACTAATCTTGGAAAATAATCTTTTTCTTTTTTGGATAAAATATTTTTATCTCTTTTTTTATTTTTAAATGTATCATCTATATACTTTTCAATTGGCCCTATTTCTAATACATTAAATAAAGGTTCTAATGCATCTTCCATTAAATAAAGTTCTTTTTCCTTAAGATCTATTTTTTTCTTTTTTTTTACATTGAAATTATTTTTTGTTGAATTTAAAGAATTAAAATTTGTAGAACGTGTTTTCATCATTTTATGTTTTTCTGTTTCTTGACTATTCTCTTTAGATTTTTGCATAATATTTTCATATTTTTTTCTATAAAAGTCTCCTTTTGTTTTTTCTTCAATTTCTAAATTAACTTTAGTATTAATTTCATCTAATGCTTTTTTCACATCATTATCTTCATTTCTTAATTTTTTTAAATATTTTAAATTAATATTAGGATTATATTTTTGAAAAGCTTTATTAATATCTCTTCTGAAACTATCATTATATCTTATATAATTAATTGATTTTTGATGTTTGAGAGGATGAAAATATAATTTATTTATTAAATCAGAAGAAGGTAAATTCATAAAATCTGAATTTGTACTATAGGGTCTTCCTTTACAAAATTCTTTTGTTATTTTTTGTAATCTTTTTCCATTTTCTAATTCCCAATAATTTGAATATTCTTTCATATAATTTATTTTTTCATATGCATCAGTTAAAACATTTCTTGCAATTTTTGATAATATAACATTTGATGGAATTATTCCTTCTATCTGTCTTCTTTTTTTTTCAAATTTTATTTGTTTTTTATTTGGATTTAAATCTTCATCATTTAATATTTCATTTTGATCTTTTATATATTTTTTATTATGTTCCACAGATATACATATATCATGCCCTTTTAAATTTTGTTGTTGAGTCCATAAACGAATGTCATATAATTTTTTCCCTTTAGAATTTTTTTTTTGAAAATCAGATTTTAAGATATTTGATTTAAAATTTTGATTATTCATTTATAAAAAACTTTACGTAATTATAAATTAACATTTTTTAACAATAATTTAAAATAAGCATATTTTTATTCAAAATTCACTGAAATTGATTTTTATAAACTGCATTATATATTTTCAAAATTATATAATTACATTAATGAGTCAAAAGTTATATTCGTTAATAATTTTAATAATCATTTTTTATATTTCTTTTTTTTCTTTGTTCATATATTGTTTCAACAACTAAAATTTGTCATAATTATTTTAATAATTAAATAATATATTTGTAATATCGGTTTTTGGAAGAATTATTCTATGAATTTTTATTTTAAATTTTAAAACATTAAAAAAGAAAAGGAAAAAAATTTCATGAGCAAAAAGTAAATATATTGATATTTTAATTCAAAAAAATTTTATTAGATTTATAATATTATTTTCATTTTACTATTTTTCTTACAACAGGAAATTCAAATTTCATTTTAAAAACAACCATTCTTAAAAAATCATAAATAAAGAAATATCTTTTTTTTGTGTATTTATATAATATATAAAATTTATAATTCAAAAATTAATTGATTTTAGTTTAAAAACATAGTTTAATAATACATTATAATATTAATTCAAAAATTACACAAACTAATTATACTATAATTCATATTCACAAATATTATATTAAAAAAAAAAATTAAACAATTATTTTGATAAATGGAATCAAATTTATTTAAAAACAAAGATTATTTAAATTTCGAAAACAATTCAAGTGTAAAAAGGGTAGTAAATAATGAAACAATATTATTTACTGATAAAATAATAAAAATAAATAGACATGGAGTATCTCAAGAAAGAAACATTGTAATAACAACTTTAGGAATATACAATTTAAAGAAAAGATGTAAGAATATAATTTTATAAATAAACATCATAGCTCTTAAAAGAAGAATTCCTTTAAATATAATTTTAGGAATTACAATAAGTAGAATTACAGATGAATTTGTTATACATGGTTCAGATAATGAATATGATTATGATTATATTTCTCCTAAAAGAAAAGAAATTATTGAAATTATTTCAGATGCTTATTTTAAACTTGATCAAATTCCTTTAAAATTTTGTATTGTTAATGAAAATATTTTAAAGAAATATGTTACTTTAAAAAAAGAAAAAAAAGTAAATCCATATTTTACAAGAATGGATTTAAATCAATTATCAGACATTAATATATTTTTAAATAGAATTAATCAAGACAATCCAATATTAAATAATAATAATAATGAAAATATAAATAATAATCAAAATAATAATAATAATATAAATAATAGTTTAAATAATAATCATCACATAAATAATAATTTAAGCAGTAATGATCCAAAAAGACTTTTAGCAGAAATGCTTCAAAGAACTAGAACAAAAACAATATATTCAAATCATAAAACAGTAAAAGAAGTAAAATTAGAAGATTTCAAAATATTAAAAATATTAGGTAGAGGTTCTTTCGGTAAAGTATGTTTAGTAGAATATATCCCAACAAAAGAAATATATGCAATGAAATCTTTAAAAAAAGATATATTAATAGAACAAGAACAAATTGAAAATACCTTATTAGAAAAAAATATTCTCCAAACAATTAACTATCCTTTATTATGTAATTTAATATTTTGTTTCCAAACAGAAGAAAGAATTTATTTTATAATGCCTTTTTTAAGCGGTGGAGAATTATTTCAACATTTAAGAAAATTTCATGTATTCGATGAAGCAAAAGTAAAATTTTATGGTGCTCAAATAGCATTAGCATTAGAATATTTACATAGTAAAGGAATAATATATCGTGATTTAAAACCAGAAAATATATTAATGGATGAAAAAGGTTATTTAAGATTAGCTGATTTTGGTATGGCAAAAAAATTAAAAAATAATGAAAAAGCAATGTCTTTTTGTGGAACTCCAGAATATTTAGCTCCTGAAATTATTATAGGTGAAGGACATGATAAAAATGCAGATTGGTGGTCTTTTGGAATATTAATCTATGAAATGTTATGTGGTTTACCTCCTTTTTATGTTGAAAATATCGATAAAATGTATGAATTAATTAAAAGTGCTCCTTTAAAATTTCCTAATAGAATTATTTTAAGTGATAATGCTAAAGATATTATTAAAAAATTATTAAATAGAAATGTTAAAAAAAGATTAGGGAATAATGGAATTAAAGAAATTAAAGAACATCCTTTTTTTAAAGATATTGATTTTAATTTAATTGAACAAAAAAAAATTCCTGCTCCTTTTGTTCCTAAATTAAATGAAAAAACTGATGTTCAATATTTTGATGAAGAATTTACTAACGAACAAGTGGAAACTTCTTTTATTGCTGAAAACAATTTAGATATGATTAAAGCTAATCAAGATAAATTTAAGGATTTTTAAAATAATAAAAAAATGATAAATTTATTTTTTAGTTTTTTTGTGAGATTAGGAATTTATTATTTTTTATTCTAAAAGTATAGTTTATTTTTAAATCTTATAGAGAATGTAATATATTTATTTATTTTTATTATTTTAATATTAATTTCAATTTAAAAATTTACTCATTATTTAAAATAAAGAGAAAAACTTATTAAAAAAATATATATAAAAATAAAAATGGAAATTCCAAAAGAAGTTATAGAAAAATTAAAGAAAAATAACCAAGAACAATTAATTGAAAATTTTTCAAAATTAAAAAATGATGAAGAAAAAAAAAATTTAATAAATCAATTATCAAAAAATGATTTTGATTTAATGACAACATTATATGCAATGTATAAAAAAGAATTAAAAGAAGAGAAATATGAATCAAAAGATATAGAACCAATAAAATCTCAATATTCATTAAAAGATTTAAATAATATTGATGAATTAATTAATAAAGGAAATGAAGAAATTTATCAAGGAAAAATTGCATTATTAATTTTATCAGGAGGATTAGGAACAAGATTAGGTTTTGATCATCCAAAAGGAAAATATAATATAAATATGCCTTCAAAAAAAACTTTATTTGAATTTTTATCAAATAGATTTTTATCAAGCCAATTAAATTCAAAGGAAAAAGTCAAAAATCCTAATTTAACTTTTAAAGAAAGCACTTTATTTATAATGACAAATGAAAAAACAAATTCAGAAATAGAAAATTTTTTCAAAGAAAATAATTATTTCCATTTAAAAAAAGAAAATATTATATTTTTTCCTCAAACAGAAATTTGTGCTTTAGATTTAAACGGAAAAGTAATATCTTTATCACCATCAAATTTATATCAAGCTCCAGATGGAAATGGAGGTTGTTTTACAGCAATGAAAAATAATAAAATAATAGATATATGTTTAGAAAGAAAAATAGAATTTATAAATGTTACATCAATTGATAATCCTTTATATAAAGTTTTAGATCCTCTTTTTATTGGTTTAACTTATTTAAAAGGTTTAAGTGGTATTGATCAAATGAGTGCTAAATTTATTAAAAAAACTGATCCTGAACAAAAATGTGGAAACTTTTTAATTTATAAAAATAAACCTTTAATGTTAGATTATATGGAAATTCCAAATGAATTAAAATATAAAAAAAGAGATAATGGAGATTTATTTTATAATACTTGTAATATTCTTGATTATTTAATTAGTGTTAATTTTTTGAAAAAAGTTTTATTAGATGATGAAAAAATGAAAGTATTAATAAGTGAATTCCATATTTTGAAAAAAAAATTTAATTGTTGTTATTTCAATAAAGAAAAAAATGATTTTGAAGTGATTAATAATAAGGATGGATTAAAATTTGAAATTTTCTTTAATTCTATTTTTGAATTTGCTGAAAAAGAAGGTTTATTATTATTTGAAATTGAAGAAAAAGATGAATTTGCTCCTGTAAAAAATCATGATGGAGAAAATAGTAATACCCCTTCTTTGACTAGAATTAAAATGAGTAATTTATTCAAAAAATGGTATAAAGAAAATGGAGGAGAAATTTTAAATGACGATGAAAAAAAAATTTTAGAAATTTCTTTTCTTTGCTCTTATGATGGGAATAATTTATTTAGTAATTCTCAAATACCTAAATCTATTGATATGAGTAAAGTTGAAGATGGAATTTATTTTAAAAATTCAAACATTGAATAATAAACTTTTAATTAATGAAAAGAATTTATTATTGTTAAAAAATTTTTTCAATTATATTAAATCAATTTTTCTTTAAACTATAATTATTAATATCTTCTATAATAATTTTCTTTATTCCTTTTCTTCTTTATATAAATATCTACAGTGATTTTTCAACTATCCACTTCTATATATTTTAAATAAAGTTTTATTATAATTATTTATTTCAAAACAATAATAGCATATACTTCTGGTAAATTCCTTAAAAAATTCTTTAAACCAAAGTATTCTTAATATCTTTTACTTTATTTTATTATCATTTTCATTATTTTATCTTCTGTGTTTTCATATTTAGAAATAATCTGTCAGAAACATTTCTTCTTTATACTATAAATACTAAAATATTTCATTAGACTACTTAAGCAAGATAAAATTCGCTTTCAAATAAAAAGCAATTTTTTTCATCAAGGAAATATTTAATAAAATCATAATAACTCTCTTTAAATTATATTTATTTTTTTAGAATAAAAAGAGAAATAAAATTACAACAAAATTTTATATATTTAAGAGTTTTTGGAAATACAAAATTAAAATAATACATTCAAAATAACAATATAATTCTGTAATTTTTAAATAAACAACATTGACTCATTTTGATGAAATAAATTAAAAGAATTTTCAAATTTATTTCTTTCTTCTTCATTTCTACTAACTGTATCAGTCATTAATATTTTTATCTTTGTGAACTTTTATCCATATACATTTGATTGTTTATCCTCTTCTAATTGAAAAAATTCATTTATTGATATTTAGTTTCAAATAATTTATTTAAATATTGAACTTTTCACTGATGATTGAGGAACTATTGCTTTGTTTTGTAGTGTATTATCAATTCTGTAGATGATACTTTTATTTAATTATTATCTATTTCATTACTATTTTTTTAAAGTTATATATTTTAATGTATTTATTTGTTGGGTGTTTCACTGTAAAATGAAACTATATTAGTATCTAGGTTTGTTTCTTGAGATATATCTGTCATTTTTTTTCAGTCAATGTTTTAAATAATTTTTTAATATATTAATTTAAAATTTTCTTTATTTTTTTATAAATAATCATGTCTACTTATTATGGTGGAGGAGAACAAGATTTTAGTGAATTTGTTGATTTGATGACAAAAAATGAATTAAAAATTGAAGATATTCTTGATGATAATAATGCAATTAGAGATTTAAAAAGTAATAATAATTCTCAATTATTACCTTTTATATCAAATGAAGTTATGAAAAAATTAATTGATTATGTTACAAAAATGCCTACTAATGATGATGATAAAACAGGGCATAAATTTCCATTTAATGCTTCTGAAATTTTATGTTCAAATAATATGAAAATTATAAATAAATATTTTAAAGATATTGAAGAAGAAAATAATGATGAAGAAGAAGAAAAAGTAAATGAAGAAAAAGAAGATATATTAGGTTATCTTTTTCATTTTTTAGATTCTGAATCTACTGATGTTAATTATGTTTTAATTGGATATTTTAATAAAATTATCAATCATCTTCTTCAAAATAAATCAAAAGAATTATTAAAATATGTTTTTGTTGAACATAATGAAATTTTTGATAAATTATGTAAACATTTAAATAGAAGAGCAATTGGAGAAACTATTAAAAGTCTTTTAACATATATTGAAGAAAATATATCAGAATTAAAAGAAAAAAAAATTCTTTTATTAAAAAAAATGATTGAAGAATTAAATAACACCGATAATGAAGAAAAATATTATTGTATTTGTGAAACTTTAATTAATTGTATCAATAAAAAAGAATTTTTAACATTATTAATGTTAGAACAAAATTTTATGGACACAATTTTTGCAATAATAGAAAAAAATATGAGAAAAGACAGAAATTTAAGAACTTTATTAAATCTAATGATTAAGATAAATAATAAAATTTTATCTTTGTTTGAAAATTTAGTAACTCCAAATTTAGCAGCAGAAAATGAAGATTTGTTAAATTTTGATCATGATGATGATAGTGATTTTAATAATGAAGAGCTTTTAAACAAAATTCTTCCAGTTTTATTTAATTCAATAATTAATACTGATTTAAATTTTTATAATGATTTAAATGAATTTGATAATTCTGAAATTGAAACTACTTATGAAAAAAATCAAAAAAAATTAGGTTTAAAAAAATTAACTTTAATTGAATATTTTAGAAGTTTGATTGATATTTTGGTAAATACAAATGCAAAAAAAATTTTTGAAAAAGAAATAGAAAATATCATAGATAAAATAAATCAAAAAGGCATTTTTTGGACATTGAATGATATTTTATTTAAATATGAATTTAATAATATTTTTCAAACTTTTTATCTTCAATTGATGACTATAATATTAAATGAAAATTCTCCTGAAAATTTAGTGAAATCAATATTTATAAATTCAAAAAATGAATCGATAAAATTAATTCCAAATTTAATTAAACATATAATAGATAATATTCAATTTGAATATAAATCAAATAGAAAAGCGAATTCATGTTTTTTAGCAATTGAATCAAGATTACTTAATGATATTATGAATTCATCAAATATTTATGTAAAAAATTTAATTTACACTGAGAATGATTTTCATGTTTTTCATGAAGTATGTATAACAAGATTAAATAATTTATTCACTCAAAAATTACTTTATGAAAATAATTCATTTAATTTTAATGATAATGATAATGAAAATTCAAATGAAAATTATAGTCAAAGTACACAATCAATAAAAGATATAATTGAAGAAGATATTAAAATTTATTTAATTTATAAAGCAGGTGGAAATTATAAAGAGTATCAAGATAAAAAAATAGCAAGAGAATTAGAAGAAAAAGAAAAAAAAAACTTTCATAAAAATCAATTATCAATGTCTCAAGAATTAGTTGCAGATGATGTAGATCATAATAATGATTTTAATCCTTATAATGATTATGATAATCAACCAAATCAAGAAAATAACGAACAAAAATTTACAAAAGGTTTAATTATAGAAGATGATGATTTAAAAGATGAAAAAAAAGAAAATGATAATAAAATGGAATTAGAAGATTTAGATGTTAATAATAATGATGATTTTAAAATTGAAGAAAATGAAGATTTTAAAATTGAAGAAAATGATGATGATGATAATGATAATGAGAATGTTAAATTATATAGAGAAAGAGAAAAACAAAGACTTTTAACTGAAGAAGATGAAGATGAATATAAAAATGATAATAAAAAAACTATTGAAACTGAAGAAAAAGAATTTGAAGAAGATGAATTCGAAGAAGAAGAAAAAAATATTAATAACAGAAATTCTAAAATTAAAGAAAAGGAATTTAAAAAGGAATTTAATAATAAAAAATCAGATGAAGAAGAAAATAATCAATATTTTTTAGATAATAGAAAAGATATTCTATATTGGTATAATATTAATAAATTATTAGATTTAACAGAAGCTTTTGAAGAATTAAATATAATCAAATAAAATAATTGTCTTATAATAATAATTTTATTTTATTTTAGTTAAAATTGAATTATTTAAATTAAACTTTTTTTAACTTTAAATAAATAGCAATTAATTTAAAAAAGGAAGAATAATATATTTCAAAAATATTAAAATCTAAGTAACAAAAAAGAAAAGATGAAAAAATTTTGTTATTAAAAAAGGAAAATTCTTTAAATGCAAAAATTAGATTTATAAATATTTAGAACTGATTTTAAATTTATTGAATTAAGTTGAATTGATGTATTTATTTTTATGGAAAAAATTTTTTTAAACATTATTTGTTTGAAAGATACAGAAAGAGTTTTGAGTGAATATGAGCAAATTTGAAAATATAAAATAAAAAATGTTTTACAGCAAATATATTATAATTATTTCTTCATTTCAACGAATTATTCTTTAATTAAACAAATACTAAATATAATTGTTCAAATAGTGGAGGATATAATTCAATTTGGCCTTAATTAATGAATATTTAGATAATATATTAAATCAAAAAATAGTATATTATTAATTTAATTTATTATCAGATATGATATTTAAAGAAAATCTTATTAATTATTATCGAACTAAAAAACTATAAATATTTTATTTATTCTATTTTACTCAAATGATTTAATATTTTTTATATAAAGAATTGAAGATTCAAAATTAATCAAAGGATTAATTAATTTTATAGTATTATATTAAATTACATTGGAAATTTAAATAAAAAAAACATAAATTCTATAAATATTATACAATAAATCAAATAATTTAATAGAATCTGAATCTTTTAATAATCTTTCTTCAAAATATAATTTTTTTCTTTTAATTAAATATTTAAATTTATTTTTTTGTTTTATTATTCTAATGGAAAATGATAAAATATTTACAGAAGAAAATAAAAACAATAAAATATTTCATTCTCAGGAAAAAATTTATAATTCAATAAATATTAAATCAATAAAGCTTCCAAAATTACATATATCAAATATAGATAATATATCAAATAGAAGTCAATCAAATCAAAATGATTCAAGTAGATTTGAAACAGCTCCAAATTATTCTTTTTTTGAAAATAAATTTTTAAGTAGTGATGGTTCACATAGAAAAAGAAGAAATATTAAAATCCCAAAATTTTCTTTTAATACTGAATTAAAAGTTCCAGAATTAAGATTGTTTCATCAAAATGTAATGGAAAATAACGAAAGAAGTTTTGTAAATAAATTTTTAAAGAAAGAAATTATTGAAAAAGAACAATTTTTGGAAGAATTAAAAAATGATGTTAAAAAAGAAAAAGAAATTGAAAGTTTTAAATCAAAAGGTCATATAGATTTAAATAAAATAAGAGAAAATTATTTTTTTAAAAAAGAATATCCTCAAAGATGGGCTTCTGAAGAAGCAAAGAAAATATTAAAGAAACAAATAAAAGAAGTTAAATTTAGAAGAAAAATAAATAATAATTATAACAATATTAGAAAAAATAATAAAAGATTAGTTATTCAAAAATTAGAAAGATATAATTTTATTTCATATCAAGATCCAATATTACAAATAAATAAAAGTGGTTCAGTTCCTTTTTTACTTAATAATGGAGAAATTTTATATAAATTATTTCAACAAGGAAATAAATTAAATATAAATAAATCAAAAAAAAAATTACTTAAATAATTTAATTTACTTTATTATCAATTAAATTTTTTCTATATCACATTTATTCTTTTTTTTCTTCTTCTTTTTGAATTGGATTTTCTTCTTCTAATTTTTCTTCTTCTAATTTTTCTTCTTCTACTTTTTCTTCTTCTTTTATTGAAGAAGTTGAAGTAGAAATTGTATTTTCTAAATTTTTTTTAATTTTTGATTCTAAAGGAACATTTCTTGTTATTCCAAATTCTTTTGAAACAAAACTCATATTATCAATAAATTTTCCATTTACATTTATATTCAAATCAACATTTATAATTTCGATATCTAATTTTTCTATAATACTTGAAACTTCTATATTATCTTTTTTAAGTATTGATACAATTTTTTTAATTGTATCATCGTTTTTTAAATAATTAAATTTATTTTTAGTAATAATTTTATTAATAAATTTAGCAAGTGAAATTCTAACATTGATAATTTGATCATAAGCTAAATCTAATAATAAAGGTGAAATATCTTTTTCCCAAACATCTTTATTTTCAAATATATGTTTACACATTAAAATAAATAATTGCCTATAAGCATAATTAATACTTCTAGCAAAAGAAGTAATTATTTCTAAAGTTTTATTTCTATATTCTGTATTTCCTGAAATTAATTGTAATATTAATCTACTATTATGACCTGCACTTTTAATTCTTACTTGATTTACATCATCAAAACAAAAATTAATTGCAATTGGAAATACTCTTTTATATATAATAGAATCTGAATATGTATTATTAAATTTACCTATAATTTTAGAATATGTTAATCTCTTTCTCCATTTATCATCTCTTCCAATCATAATTTTAATATTTTCTAAATATTGATTTTTTTTATTGGATGATAGATTTCTAATTATATCAGGTAAAATACCTAAAATTTTCATCTTAATTTCTCCAGAATTTTTATAGAATTTATCAACAAATTCTACTAAATCACTTTCAGTTAAATCTGGTCCTAAAATTTTTGCTATTTCACCTAATGAAGAAGCTAAAGGTAATTTAATATTTTCATCTTTTTGTTCTGCCATTTTAGAAAAACATAATTTTAATTTTTCCCAACTTTCAACACCATAAGTCATTAAAACAGCAGGGAAATTAAAAGCACATTTTTGTAAAATAGAAATATCATCTTTTTTATTTGAATTAGAAAATTCATTAATGGTATTAACATAAAAATCAAGTAATTCTTCATATTTTTTAATATCATTTTTATCTAATAAAGCAATAAATTGACCAAAAATTTCAACTGCTGAATTCCTAACAAAACTTTTAGTATCTTGTGAAAAATCTTTAAAAATTTCTAATAAAACTTTACTTATAGTATCACTATCACATAATTTAGTTAATTCAGGTAAAATTGAAACAGCAACTTTTCTAATAGTCCAAAGAGAGTCTTTACTTAATTTTTGATAGACAGGTAATAATCTATTTATAAAACAATTTTTAGAAACTCCTTTACAAATATTTAAAAAATTTCCAGTAACAGCTTTTCTAACATTACATGCTTGATCATCTGCAAATGAAGCTACTTGAGGGACTACATATAATTCTAATAATTCTTGTCCTATTATTAATGCTAAATTATTAAATAATTTTGTTGATAAAACTCTTATTTTTTCATTATCATCATCATGAGCCATCATTATTACTATTGTTAATACTTTTGGTCCTCTATCTTCATCTTTTATAAATCTAGTTAAATATACTAAGGCTTTACTATTTAAATCTAAAATATTATCTTCTTTTCTATTTTGAAATATTATGCTTAAAATATCTATTATTTTATCTCTTAAAATTACATATCCTTCATCACCAAATTTATTTAATTCATCTACAAAAGAGTTAAATACATTTAAAAATCTTTCTAAAACTTCTTCTCCTTCTTTATGTATATTTAATATAATTGGTAATATTAAATCTACTGTTTCTTCAAGACCAATTTGTTTGATATGAAAAGGAATATTTTCAACAAAAGTAATTTTTTGATAATTATCATAAGTATTATAATTTTTAGTTTTATTTTTTAAAGTTTTAACTAATTCAGAATTAGACATAGAATTTAATGAATCAATTGTAATTGTACTTCCAGCAAGAAGAAATTCATTACTCATTAAAAGACCAAATATATTTTCATCTAATTCTTTTAAAGTATTATAAGTTCTAGCAATTCTATAATTTAAATATGTATGAGAAAATGATATTAATTCATCAAAATTTACTTGATCTTTATTTCCTAAATCTACTTCTGATAATTCTGCTGGTGTTTCATCTTCTTCTTTTATTTTATTTCCTGATAAAAGTAAATCTGTAGAATTCAAGTTTGGATGGAGAGGTTCCATTTAATTTTTTAAATATTTTTTTATTCATTATTTAAGTTTTTTAAGAATTAAATTAATTTTTTTTATTTTTATTTTCATATTTTTAATTTTTTCATATTAAACATTGAATTTAATATATCTGAATTTGTTTTTAATGGTTGACTACAACAATCCATTTGTTCTGCAATTATTGATAAATTTTTATAACTTTCTTTTGGATCATTTCTATAAACATCTAAAACTGCAATATTATTCATTAATAAAAAGTTTGAAGTATCATTACTTATAATTTCAGTTAATTTTTTTTTTGCTTGTTCATAATCTCTTTTTATTGTTAATAATAATACTTCTAAATAATTAATATAATTTGAATAAACTTCTTTCAATGATTCACTTGCTTTTTCTTTTTCTTCTTTCATTAAATTTAACATTGAATTATATATTGGTAATTGAGAAACTAAAAGAGAATCTTTTGCTAATTCAAATTGTATTATTAAATCATCTGGATATTTTTTTTGTAATTGTGAAATTAATTCAAATGACTTTAATTCAAATCCTAAATTATATAAACATGTTTTTATTTCAAAATATAATTTTTTTATTTTCGAATCAATATTATTCATTGCGTATAAATAATAAAAAAAATTTTGAAAAATTTCGAAATGACTATTAAATGTTTCTATTGTTATAATATTTTCTATATCTGATTTATCTTTTTCTATATTATAATTTTCTAAAAGATTTAATTCCTCATAATATATTCCCAAAGCAATTGGAGTTTTTTCATTTAAAGAATAAGCTTTTCCTTTTAAGAATATTAAAGGAAATATCATTTTATTTTTTGGATATTGAAAATCATTATATAAATTTATTACTTCTTCACTTTTATTTAATTTTAATAAACTAAATATTAAAATTGATAGAAGAATTTGTTGTGAATATATATCATCTTTAAATTGATTTAAAATATCGATATTAATTATTTTTATTACTATATCAAATTTTCCTTGAGAAAAAGTTTGTGCTAAATCTCTTAGTTTATCTTCTGAAATTTTAAGTAATAGTTCTAAAAATATTTTAAATTAATTTTATACTTTTATCAGTTAAAATATTATCCATTTTTTAAATACTATTAATTATTAAACTACTTCTTTTTAATTATTTTTACTCATCATGGAAAAAGAAAATATTATTGAAAAAGAAAAAAATAGTATTAAGATTAAAAAAGAAAAAAATCCTTTTCAATCAATAAATCAAAATAAAAAAGATTTGAATAATAATACAATAATAAAAGGTTTAATAAACAATATAAAAATTGAAAATAAACAAAAAAATAAATTAGGAAGTTTATATAATTTAATACACAGTGAATATTTTACAATAGATATAATTATGCAATATTTAAATCAAAAAAACTCTAAAGGTATAGTAGATGAAATTGTTCATTTAATATATTTAAAATTTGTTAATGATTCATTTTATTATTTACCACAATTATGTTCATTAATATTTTATAAAGACTATTATTCTCCCATTAAAAATTATTTGTTAGATTGTTGTGTTGATAAAATAAAATTTAGTATTTTAGTATATTGGATAATATCATCAAAACCTAATAATGCAAAAATAGATGAAATGTTAGAAAGTATTGAAATGACTTTAGTAAATAATCAAAGATCTACAATATCATTATTTAATCAATATTTATTAAACCAAAATAAGAGTGAATATGATATTTTAAAATCTAGTTTTAACAAAGAATTAAGGTCCCAATATTTTAATAAATTAATATCTTTTTATGATAAATTAAAAGAATTATGTGAAACATTGAAAAATATAAAAAAATCAGAAAGAAATTCTTATTTAAGGAATAAATTAGTAAAATTTAATAAAAATATAAAAATTAATCAATTGAGAGTAAAAGATAAAAGAAAAATGGAAAATTCCATAATAAATTTATATCATGGAATAATTTTACCTTTTAATGACCATGAAATAGTAAATGATGAATATTGTAATTTAATAGTTAAATTTATTCCTGAATTATCATGTTGTTTTAATACAAAAGCAAGAGTTCCAATAAAAATAACATGTGAATGTGTTAGAGTTTTTGAATGTGATAATTGGGAAAATAAAATTAATAATGAAATTGATCATATTGATGAACCTGAAATTCATAAATCTTTAAGTTTTAATTCTATTGAAGATTTTTTTAAAACTTTTGATAATCAATATCAAAAAATGGAAATTGAAGAACAACAAAAAAAAAATGAAAAGGAAATTTTAACAATATTAAATGAGATAAAAAAAATAAATAAAAATCCAAAAAAAGAAAAGGAAAAAATGATACAAGTAAATAAGGAATCTTTAAGAAAAAGAGAAAATAATAATGAGATAATAATAAGTGATTTTACTCCTGAAATAATAAAAATTTTTGGTGAAAAATGGTCAGATATAACAGAGAAAAAAAGGAAAGAAAGTATATATTCAAAATTTGAAACATATAGTTTAAAAACATTTATAGTAAAAGCAAATGATGATTTAAGACAAGAATTATTAGCACTTCAATTAATAAGAAAAATAGATATAATATTTAAAAAAGCAGAATTAAATTTAAAATTATATCCTTATGAAATTTTAGTAACTTCACCAACTTCAGGATTAATTGAATTTCTTCCAAATACAATTTCAATAGATTCTCTTAAAAAGATTATTCCTAATGATTGGAATTTAAATATTTTTTATAGAAGTTTTTATTCACATAATTTTGAAGAAGCACAAAAAAATTTTTGTGAATCTTTAGCAGCTTATTCTCTTATAACATACATATTAGATATTAAAGATAGACATAATGGTAATATTATGATTGATATTAATGGAAATATTCTTCATATTGATTTTGGATTTATTTTAGGAATTTCACCTGGAAATTTAAGATTTGAAAATGCTCCTTTTAAATTAACTAATGAATATGTTGATATTTTAGATGGAAAAGATTCTGCTATTTTTCAATATTTTAAATCTTTATTATTTAAAGGATTTTCAGAAATTAGAAAAAATTTCGATTCTTTATCTCAAATCATTGAAATTATGGCTAAAGGAGAACCTAATTTACCTTGTTTTGTTGGTAGAAAAGTTGAAGATATTATTAAATCTTTTAAAGATAGATTTCATTTTAAAAATTGTGAATTAGAATATTGGAATTTGGTTGATGAATTAATTTATAACTCATTTAATAATTGGAGAACTATTCAATATGATAATTTCCAAAAATTAACTAATGATATTCATCCATAACTAATAATAAATATATGTAAATAAAAATAATTAATATAAATGTTTTATATCTAATATTTTTAATAAAATAAGATCTGGAAATTAAACTAATATTCATCTTTTAATATTATTTTTTCTTCTTTATTAAGGAGAAGTTTTTATAAAGAAAAAAACATATTTAAAAAAAATAATATTCAAGGTGGAGTTATAATAACAGAAAATTTTATATAATCTATAAGAAAAAATTTAAATTAAATAGAATAAAATGTAATAATTTCTTTAGTTTTATTAGTAAGATGAATAAATAAAAAGAAAATATTTATTTATTTCAATCAATGATAATAACTGAAATTATATTGAAATTTATTTAATGAATTTATTTTTGAAAATAAATTTAAAATATCTGATACTATTTTTCAATTGTTTTATTTAATATTAAGTCTTTATATTGATTGATTTTATTAATATGAAAATAATTTATTATATTATTTTAATTGGATTTTTTTTTTGCATTTATTGTTATTTTACTTAATTTTACTGAGCTTAAACTTGTAGGTTTCATTGGAGTTAATTTTTTTGAATTTCTTTTAGTTAAAGGATTTATATTTGAATTATTTGTAAAAAGAATAAGTTTATTTGGTTCACTAATATTATTTTGATAATTAATAAATTCACTTTTTGAATTTTCTCCTATTTTTTTATTTATAATTTCTTTATCTAATTTATTATTTGAATTAATTAATATTTTTGATTTTGAAATTAATTTATCATAATTATCTTTTAATTGTAAATTTTCTATTTTTAACTGTGAAATTTGAGAATCTAATTTAATTTGAATTTCATTCATTTCTAAAGTATGTTTAAAATTATTTCTATCCATTTCTTCTCTATATTTTGACTCTAATAATTCTTTATCATTTTCTAATTTTTTTTTTAAATTTATTATTTCATTTTGTTTATCTGTTAATTTTTTATTTTCATTTTTTAAATCTTCAATTTCTTTATTAAAATTTTTTTTTACTTCTTCTTTTTCAAATTCTAATTTTTTTATTATTTGTTCATTTGATTTTATTTTATCATTTTGATTTATTATTTTTTCTTCAAGAGATTTTATAATTAAATTATCATCATTTTTTATTTTATCTAAATTTGAATTAAAGTTATTTATTATATTTGATTGTTCATTTATTTTTTTTTTTCCTTCTTCATTTTCTTTATTTATTTTTTCAATTTCTAATTTAAATGAATTTTCTAAATCTTTTATTTTCTTTTTTAAAGATTCTTTTTCAATATTTGAATCCTTTTTTTCATCTTCTAAATCTTTTTTTAATTTCAATAATTCATTTGTTAATTCTATTTCTTTTTTTTCCATTTTATTTGTGATCTCATTTTTATTTGTTGTTAATTCTTTAATAATATTTTCTTTTGTTTTTAATTCATTATTTAATTTTTCATTTTCTTCGTTTTTTTCTTTAATTGAATTTTCAAGAGAAAAATTTTTATTTTTTTCTTCTTTTAAATTATTTTCAATTAAAGAAATTTTATTATTTAAATCTAAATTATTGTTATTTAATTCTTTAATTTGATTTTCTGTTTGAAAAATTTTATTTTTTAAAATTTTATTCTCATCATTAATTATATTAATTTCATTTGTTTTACAAATATTATTTTTTTCATTTTCTTTTTTCATATTTTCAATTTCTTTTAATAATTCTTCAATTTGGTTATTTTTATTATTAATTTCATTATCTTTTAATTGCAATTTTTCAATCATTTCATTATTTAATAAATTTATTTTATTTTCTGATTCCTTTTCAATATTATTTATTTTTTCTTTATAAGAATTTTCTAAGTTTATTTTTTCTAAATTTATTTTCTCAATTGTTATATTTTTACTATCATTTAAATCTTTTTTTTCTTGTTTATATTTATTTTCAATCATTATTATTTTTTTATCATATTCATCTTTTATTTGATGAACTTTAGAAAGCATTAATTCAACTTTAGAATCAAATTTTTTAATTAAATCTTCTTTTAATTGTGTTTTTTCTTCTTTTAAATTATTATAACCATTTTGAATTTTTTTAAATTTTAAATCATATGTTTTTTTTATACTTGTTGTAAATTTTTCATATTTTTCTTCATAATTAGAAGTTATTTCTTTATTTTTTTCTTTTAAAGAATTGATTTCTTTTATATATTTTTTATTTAATGATTTTTCTTCAGATGTATATGAACGAATTATTGCATCAATAATAGCATTACTTTCTTCATTTTTTGAATTTATTAAATATAATTTTCTAGTTAATTGAATTATTTTTTTGAATAAATCACCTTTTAAATCTTTTTCCATATGTTTGTTAATTTGTTTTTTTAAATTTATTTAATAAATTTTTTTAATTTTTAATAACAATAAACATAAATCATGAAAATGCAAGAAAATCTTTTAAATTCAAATACATTTCCATCATATATTTCAATACATTCAAGATTAAAACTTTTAAGAAAAAAAAGGAGAAGAAATTCAATATTAATTTTTATTATAATTATTTTATTGGTTATGATACAATATATTTTTCAAGATAATTTATATGATTTATCAATATCAATATCAAATTCAATGAATAAATTTTATTTAGAAAGAAAAAATATAATAATTAATTTTCAAAAATTAAGTGAAATAAAATTTATAATGTTTATAATGTTTATTATATATTTTGAATATCCAATTACAAAATCATATTCATTTTTAATAATGATAATTTTTTCTTGGTATATATCAAGTGTTACAGATATATTTTATGGTAAATATAGAGAATGGGACGAAAATAATTTAATGAAATACTATACAAATGGTTCAGAAAAACCTTCTAGTCATTGTATTATGGCAACAAGTATATATTTTGCTTTATGGGATATTTTAACAACTGATACAAACTTTAATGCAAAAAAAAAAAAAACAAATAAAACTATTATTAAATTTTTCTTTTTATTTATTTTATTATTATTCATTATTCTTCTTATTTTTTCACAAGTTATTCAAAAAAATCATAGTTTTAATATGTGTATTGTTGGTTCTTTATTAGGTTTATCTTTCTATAATTTCTTATTTAGATATATTACTTTACATTTAATTGAACCTAAAAAATTTATGAAATATTTTAGAAAAAAAAGTATTAGTTTAATGCTATTTTTTTCTTATATTGTTGGATTAATTATATTATTTGCAGTTTATTTTTCTTTTGTAAGAAAAGTTTTTTTTGAAATTCCTAATTCAAAAATAAAGAATGAAATAATATTATTTAATAATGAATCTTTAGAAAATGGTTTATGTCTTTTTATTTTAATTGGTGTTCATTTTGGAATTGAATATTTAGAATCTTTTTCTTCTAAAAAATTTCCAAATAAAGAACAAGAAATAAATTCATTTAATAAAGTATCTTTAATAAAAAAAATATTTATATTAATTGTAATATTATTTTATTCCTTTTCCTTAACATTATTAATATCAATTGATAATCAAAATTATCCTTTTGGAATTGTAATATTTTTAAAATATGGTCTTTCATATTTTTCTCTTGGTTATTCATTTTATGGAATTGGATTAATTACAAACATTAAATTTGAAATTTGTAACACTCAAATTTATGAAAAAAGAAATGAATCAATGGAATTAAATGAATTAAATGATGATATAGATAATGAAGAAGAAGAATATGAAGAAAGTGAATTTTCTGAAAAGAATAAAGAAGAAAATAATGATAGTAAAAATAAAAGAATTGAAGATGAACTTATTTATATTCCTAAATATTAAATAATTCTTTATTATTTAAATTATCAAAAATGTTAAAAAGAAAAAAAAATATTAAAATAAAAATTTATTTGTAATATTTATTATAATATTTAAATATTCTTAAAAGAACATATTTATATATAAAAAAATTAAATGGAGCAGTTAAATTCAAATGAAGAACAAGAAAACGAGAAAAAATCAGTATTTCCTGATATAAATTTATATTCATTTTCGAATCTTCCATCAACAATAAGAGAAAAAAATGAAGAAATAGAAAAAGATCTTTTAACAATATTTGAGCGTAAATTACTTCCTCTTCAGAAAGGACATAGAAAAACAAATTCATTAGGAAATAGAAAATTTAATCAACAAAAAAAATATACCATATTACCAATTAGAAGAAGAATTTCAACTTATTTTGGAACTTCTGAAGAAAAAGAATTACCTAATTCAACAAAAATAAAAAGAATATTATTAGAACAAAAAAAAAGACATGAAGGTGAACTTCCATTAAGTGATGATGATGATAATAAAAAAAATAAAAATTTATTTTTTCTTTCTGAAGTGAATAAAAAAAATAAAAATTTAAAAACTAGTTTTTCAGCTTCGAATAATATAATAAAAAAGATAAAGAAAAAAAATAAAAATAAAAATTATTTTCAAACGATTCAAAAAGATATAAAAAGATTAGATTATGCAAATACTATAAATTTAAAAGATATAAAAAGAAATAAAAAAAGATTTGAAAATGTAGAAAATTATATGGAAAATTTAATAAGAGCATATAAATGGAAATTTATAATGACAGATAGTGATAAAGATTTAAGGCCTGATACTTTTTTTGGAAAAGCAGGACAAGATCCTTTTGGAAAATTAGCTTTTAATCAAAGACTTGATTCTATGATTAATAATTTAAGAGGAAAAGGACTTAGTTTAGTCAATATGAAATATTTTTTAAAAAAAAGAGATGAAAATTATACTATTAAATTAAAATTAAATAAAAGAATTCAAGATGAAAAAGAAAAAAGAATTTTTGTTAGAAATCTTCTTGAAAGTAATAAAATGATTTTTAATGGAATTATGAATGATAATTAATTATATTATTTTTGGAAGAAGTTTTTTATATTATTTTTTATTATAATATATATTTTTTCATGTATTTATTATTTTGGTAAATATATATTTTTTTTATATTTCTTTTTTTTTATTTTTATTAAATGAATTAAAAAAGAAACTTCATAACTTAAAGGTAATTTAATGTTCATTAAAGTTTAAATGAATATATAATATGATAAATATAAAATTTATTAATAGAGATGGTAGATAGTATTTATCCTCATTTTGTAAAACAAAAAATAGAATTTTAGGTTTTGGAATCATTGATAATTAATGAATTCCAAAAAATAATGAATTTGAAAATTTTTAAAAAAAAAAATTAAATATAATTGATTTTAAAGATAAAAGATATTATTATAATTTAAAAAAATGATTCTGCTTGTTTTCTGTTTTAAATATTATTTAATAAATTTATAAAAAAATGAATATTTAATGCACAATAAATCAAAACTAAATCATATATTATGAATAAATATAAATTTTAAAAGTGACACATAATATTAAATTTTTTTATTTAAATTATTGTCAAAAGATTTATTTTCTTTTAATAAAGGAATATTTTTTTTATTAATATCTTTTTCTAAAGTGAATTTATAAAAATGAAGATTTAAATTTTCTCTGCAAAACAAACTAGATAATAATAAATATAAAGGAGTAAAATTTTTTTTTCTTATAACAGAATTTATAAATGAAGTTGTATATACTAAATATCTTCTTCTATTATAATCAAATTTATATTCTTTTTTTCTAAAATAAATTATTGGAGTATTCCCATAATTACACATTGAAATAAATTTATATATATTTGGAATATTATTTGAAAAAAAATTTCTTATTTTTTCAATTATAACTTTTGTTTTTTGATTTTCTGTTTGAAAATATTTATTCCTTTTATTAAAAAATATTATTATTTTATCACATGATTCATTCCATTTTGTTTTATATTTCTCCATCATTATTAAATATATAATTTTTATTATATAAAAATTTTATTTAAAATTCATCTGTAATAATTTATTATATATGATTCATAATTGTTTTTAATGAAGAAAAAGAAAAATTAATTGAAGATCATCAAAATATTTGAAAAATATTTTCTTCTAAACGAAAAAGCAAAACAATAAAATTGAATTAAGTAAATTAATATTAGAAATTGATGAATAACAATTATATAATATTTTATGTGATAAATAATATAAACACTTGAATCCATATAATATAATTGTATTTATGTTTAGTGAGAATTCTACAATTTGTGTAAATGACATTAAACAAATATAATAAATATATTTAATTATTTACAAAGAAAATTACTTCAAATAAAAATCTTAATACAACTGTCAATGATATTAATTAATTAGAATAAAGAAAATAGATTTTCAAAATGAGAAATATTTTAAATATAAATATTAACCTAATTTTTTTATTTTTATAATTGATTTAAAAAATGTCACTTGATACCAAATTTAATATGCTTGATAAATTTAGTCAAATTAATAATCTTCTTAATTTACATTTATCTGAGAATAAATTTATCACAAGTTTTCACTTATCTCAATTATTTAATTTAACTCCAATAGAATGTACATATATACTTAATCAATATATTATAAAATCAAATAATTTAAATAATATAATAATAATATTTTCAGCAGAACAAATTGATAATAAAGGAAATTTAAGTAAATTTTTAATTCCTTCATATTCAAAAGATTTAAAAAAAATTGTAAATGATAATAAAAATTTAATATCATTTAATGTATATGCAATATGTAATAAAATAGATAATTTTGAATTAAATGATTATACTTATCTTTTAGGAGAAGAAGAAATTATTACTAGATATGATTTAGGAAAAAAAATAATTGTTGAAACAAAGAAAAAAAATAACGAAAAGGAAAAAATAGATTATTCAAAAAATATTTTTGATGAAAATGCAGAAGAAAATTATTATGGCGGTTTTAAAGCAAAAGAACAAAATGAAAAAATTATAAATGAAGATATAAAAAAGAAAAATAATAATAATCAAGATAATTTATTAAAACGAAAAATCCATGAAAAAAAACAAAAAATAAATGACAAAAAATCAAAAGAAACAATTGTAATTCATTCATCTTATGAAGAAAAATCTTTAAGTGAAAAAAATGAAGATAATAAAAATAATGAAGATATAGAAATGAAAGAAGATAATAATGAAGAATTTGAAAAAGTTTTAAGAAAAAAAAAAGTAAAAAAAACTGTTACAATGGTAAATGAAGAAGGTTATTTAGTTACAAAAGATGAAATGGTTGAAGAAGAATTTTATGAAGATGTTAAAAAAAATAAAAATATTAATAATATTAATCAAAATATTAAACCTGTTCAACCACAAAAAAAAAGTAAAAAATTACCTACAGGACAAACTTCTTTATTTTCTTTTTTAAATAAATAAAAAATATTAAATAATATTTTATTCAAATATCACTTCATATAATTCTAATATAAAATAATTAAAACAAAATTCATATGAAATTTTCATTCATACAAATCACAATAAGATTTATTATTTATTCAAAATAATAATTATAAGAAATCAGGAAAAAAATAAATTTATTAAATTATTATAAATAACAAATTTTTTTCTTATGATATTTTTAAAAAACAAAAAAAATAATTATTTTAGGATATTTAAGGGCAATATTTTTTAAGTTCTTAATTTCTTTATATTACAAAAACATCTTAGTTTTATTTGTTTTATGCAATTAATAACCAAAATTATTTTAATAATATTATAATTTTTTTTTAAAGTTGAAAAATGATTTTCGGAATTATCAATTTTTTTTTTAAAAACTCCTGTAAAATGAAAATTTTTATTTTTGTCAATAAAAATTGAAAATCATTGAAATAAAACAAATAAAAGGAAAAATTAAATTTAATTTCAGGAAAATTCTATTTAAGGGAAAAACAAGAAAAAATATTGTAAAATACATATATTTTATTGATTTATTATTATATAAATTAAAATTTAAAAAATATTTTTAATTATCTAAAATGAGTGATTCACTTGAAACAATTGATTTTAAAAATGAAAGAAATAACTTAAAAAGTGAAAGAAAAAAATACAATAGAATAAATTTAGATTATAAACAATTAACAAAGTCCATTGATACTGTAAGAAATTTTATAAAAAAAGACAAAAAAATTCAAAAAAATAATATTTTATCTCCTAATAAAATATATAATAATGAGCAAAATCAATCTCAAAATTATTCTTTAATGACAACAATATTATCAACAAATGATTTTTTATCTAGAAATGAATTAAAAGGTTTAAAAATTAAAATGGATAATTTACAAAAAGAAAAAAATAAAATTATTGAAAATGAAAAAAAAGTGAATAACGATATTTTAAATTTAGAAAAACAATTATCAGAAATTATTATTAAAAAAGATAAGATGAATAAAGAATTAGAAGATAATTTATCCAATAAAGAATCTTTAGAAGAAATTATAAAGAATAATATTAATGAAATTAACAATGGTTCTTTAAGTTTAAGATTAAGTAATATTGAAATTCAAATAAATGAAATTAAAATAACAGATAAAATAAAATTTCAAGATTCATTAATTAATTTACTTGAAAATTTGGGTGTGAAAGTTCAAAATAAAATAAAAGAAAAAATTAAAGAAGTTTTAGATAAAGTTTATAAAAATAATCAAGAAAATAAAATTCATGTTCTAAGTAGTTTTTTAAACCCAATTAATGACTTTTTTTATGATATTTTATATGATAAATTTAAAGAAGAGGAAACAATAAAATATTTAATAAAATATATTTTAA
>JAEEGK010002270.1_pt1 | contig 48183 bp, 42 predicted proteins | sample 8958771 | NCBI WGS metagenome assembly JAEEGK01 (sample SAMN16246547, study PRJNA631951) | gut metagenome | biome: gut microbiome; feature: rumen; material: SC-attached | host: Bos | place: Iran: Karaj | collected 2018-10 | reverse complement strand
TTTGTAAAGTGTTTTTTCATCCATTCAAATCATCACTCTGACCGGCCTGCCGGGATATGGGCAAAAGATTTTCAAAAAGGGCTTGACATTTGCGATTTGGTGAGTTAAAGTAGCGCCAATATATCAAAGGCGACGACGAAGACGGTCGGGCGTTTTCCTTTCAGAGAGTCGGCGGGCGGTGCGAGCCGACAGGAGGATCCCCACAAGACCCATCCCTTCCGAGCCGGAGTACCGAAAGGCCACAGCCGAGTAGACTGCTCCCGTATGGCTGCGTTAAAGCACAGAGCTTGTTGGAGCTCGCAGAGTGGCGCGAAAGCGCAATTTGAGTGGTACCGCGGGTAGTTTACTTCCCGTCTCAAAGCAATTTGAGACGGGTTTATTTTTTGCCAATTTCCAAGAACGGAGGTCTTGATGATGGAATTGAAAACCATGAATCCCAAGCTGGTAGAGGTGGGCGCCCGTATCCGGGAGATGCGGGAGATCAGCGGCTACTCTGTCAGCGATATGGCGCGGCTGACGGAGGTCAGCGTGAAGGAATACCAGGCCTATGAGAACGGCCAGGTGGATTTCCCCTTTACCTTTATCCATAAGTGCGCCCTTGCCTTCAACATCGAGATCACCGACATTCTGGAGGGCCACAGCGCCAAGCTCAGCGCCTACACCGTTACCCGCCGGGGCCAGGGACAGACCACGGCGGACGAGAAGGGCATCCGCATCCAGAACCTGGCGCCCCAGTTCAAGAAGAAGCTGGCAGAGCCCTACTGGGTACGTTACAGCTATGACGAGGAGCTGCAGGGCAAGCCCATCCATCTGACCCGCCACAGCGGCCAGGAATTCGACGTGATCGTTTCCGGCAGCCTGAAGGTGCAGGTGGGCGACCATATCGAGGTGCTCCATGAGGGGGACAGCATCTTCTACAATTCCTCCGCCCCCCACGGCATGATCGCCACCGGCGGCGCCGACTGCGTGTTCGTGGCGATCATCATGAACGGCGAGGACGAAGTGCACGAAGCCTCCCCCGGCCTCACTCCCCTGGGCAGGACCGAGGAAACGCGGGTCTGCAAGGATTTCATCGACACGGTGGAGGACGCCGACGGCCGCCTGAAGGAGATCCGCTTCTTCAACGAGGACAACTTCAACTTCGCCTACGACGTGGTGGACGCCCTGGGCAGGCAGAAACCGGACAAGCTGGCTATGCTCTGGCTGGACCACAACAAGAACGAGAAGCGCTTCACCTTCAAGGACATGATGAAGGAATCCGCCCGGACGGCCAATTACTTCAAGGCCCTGGGCATCAAGCGGGGAGACCGGGTGATCGTGCTGCTGAAGCGGCATTACCAGTTCTGGTTCACCATCCTGGCCCTTCACAAGCTGGGGGCAATCATCATCCCCGCTACCAACCTGCTGCAGAAGCACGACTTTGATTACCGCTTCGAGGAAGCCGGCGTCACCGCCATCGTCTGCACCGGGGACGGCACCACCGCCCTGGAGGCGGAGAAGAGCATGGAGACCCATCCCGACGTGGTCACCCGCATCCTGGTGGGCGAGCCCCGCGAGGGCTGGCATGACTTCAACACAGAATACAAGATGTATTCCTCCAACTTCCCCCGCCCCGAAGGGGACGACTGCCCCTGCGGCGACGATCCCATGCTGATGTTCTTCACCTCCGGCACCACCGGCTATCCCAAGATCGCCAGCCACAGCTACAAATACGCCCTGGGCCACTACATCACCGCCAAATACTGGCACTGCGTGGAGCCCGACGGCCTGCACTTCACCATCTCCGAGACCGGCTGGGGCAAGGCCCTCTGGGGCAAGCTCTACGGCCAGTGGCTCTGCGAAGGCGCCACCTTCGTCTATGACTTTGACAAGTTCGACGCCGACGATCTGCTGCCCCTCTTCGCCAAGTACAACATCACCACCTTCTGCGCTCCCCCCACCATGTACCGCATGCTCATCAAGGAGGATATCTCCAAGTATGACCTGAGCTCCATCCGCCACGCCACCACCGCGGGCGAGGCCATGAACCCCGAAGTCTTCAAGCAGTTCGAGAAGGCCACGGGCCTGCAGATCATGGAGGGCTTCGGCCAGACGGAGACCACCCTGGTCATCGCCAACCTCATCGGCGAGCCCCATAAGCTGGGCAGCATGGGCCGCCCCACCCCCCAGTTCGACGTGACCCTGCTGAACCGGGATGGGGAGCCTGCCGAGCTGGGCGAAACGGGCGAAATCTGCATCCGCACCTCCGAAAAGGTGCCCTGCGGCCTGTTCCAGGGCTATTACCGGGACGCGGAGCACACGGCGCAGCAGTGGCACGACGGCTACTACCACACCGGGGACCTGGCCTGGAAGGACGAGGACGGCTTCTACTGGTACGTGAGCCGGGCCGACGACGTCATCAAGTCCTCCGGCTACCGAATCGGGCCCTTTGAGATCGAGAACGTCATCATGGAGCTGCCCTACGTCCTGGAATGCGGCGTCTCCGCCGCCCCCGACCCCATCCGCGGCCAGGTGGTGAAGGCCAGCATCGTCCTCACCAAGGGCACCGTGGGCACCGACGAGCTGAAAAAGGAGATCCAGAACTACGTCAAGACCCACACTGCGCCCTATAAATATCCCCGCATCGTGGAATTCAAGGAATCCCTGCCCAAGACCATCAGCGGTAAGATCCAGCGGAGCAGACTGTAAAGCTCCATAAAACTGGCGATTCAATACTACAGTAAATTGTAACACTGCACCTATTGACTTGTGCTTTCGATTGTGCTAATCTAACTGCAAATTTAATTCCAAAGGCTATGACGAAGAGGGTGCCGGTGGATCCGGATTCAGAGAAGCGGCGGTTGGTGCGAGCCGTGATTCGGGACCCGTGCGCTGCTCGCTTCCGAGCCGGAGAGAAGAACGCCGAAGGGTTAGTAGAACTCTCCCGATCGCGCCGCGTCAGGGCGCAGGACTTGCTGGAGTCCGATGAGGTGGCGTCCTCCGTGGACGCAATTTGAGTGGTACCGCGGGTTGGTCTTTTGGCCCGTCTCAAAGATTACACAATCTCTGGGGCGGGCTTTTGCCATCCCCAGGCAGGAGGAAAGAAGCAATGCAGCAAATGACCGGTCTGACAATGAAGATCCAGGAGATGGCGGCCCGTATCCGGGAGCTGAGGAGCATTTCCGGTTACAGCGTGGAGGAGATCGCCCAGAAAACGGGCGTGACCGTGGAGGAATACCTGGCCTGCGAGGGTGGGCAGAGCGACCTGAACTTTGCCTTCATCTACCGCTGCGCCCTGGCCTTCGGCGTGGACGTCACGGATATCATCCGGGGCTCCAGCCCGAAGCTCCGCTCCTACACCGTCACCCGCCAGGGAGAGGGCCAGCGCATTGAGCAGGCCCACGGCATGGTGTACTACAACATGGCCGCCTCCTTCAAAAACCGCATCGCCGACCCCCTCTTTACCCAGGCCATCTACGACCCGGAGCTGGAGAAAAGCGACATCGCCCTCACCACCCACGAGGGCCAGGAATTCGATCTGGTCATTTCCGGCACGCTGAAGGTGCAGGTGGGCGAGCACAGCGAGATCCTCCACGAAGGGGATACCATTTATTATAACAGCTCCACCCCCCACGGCATGGTGGCCGTGGGCGGCAGGGACTGCGTCTTCTACGCCGTGGTGCTGAACCCGGCGGAGCATATCGACCTGGCCGCCGCGCCGGACCCCACGCGGGATGAGACCACCCCCCAGCGGCCCAAGACCAAGGAAAGCCACATCTACGAGAACTTCATCGTGCCCGTGGAGAGGCCCGACGGCAGCCTGGAATCCATCTCCTTCAAAAACGAGGAGAGCTTCAATTTCGCCTTCGACGTGGTGGACGCCATGGCCCGGAAGGACCCGACGAAGCTGGCCATGCTCCATATCGACCGCTTCAAGGAGGAGCGCTGGTTCACCTTCGCGGACATCAGCCGCTATTCCAACAAGGCCGCCAACTACTTCCGCTCCCTGGGCATCAAGCGGGGTGACAAGGTGCTGCTCATCCTGCGGCGGCACTACCAGTTCTGGATCAGCATGATGGCCCTGAACAAGATCGGCGCCGTGGCCATCCTGGGCTCCAACCAGCTGCTGGCCCACGACATCGAATACCGGGTCAACGCAGCCGACATCCGGGCTGTCCTCTGCACCTCCACCGGCGGCGTGCCCGACCAGGTGGACGAATGCCTGGAAGCCTGCCCCGGATTGCAGATCCGGGTCATCGTGGAGGGAGAACGGGATGGCTGGCACTGCTTCGACAAGGAGTTCCGCCTGTTCAGCGAGGAGTTCCTGCGGGAAGCGAATGCACCCTGCGGCTCCGATCCCATGCTGATGTTCTTCACCTCCGGCACCACCGGCTACCCCAAGGCCGCCGTGCACAACTATAAATACCCCCTGGGCCACTTCATCACCGCCAAATACTGGCACTGCGTGAACCCCGACGGGCTGCACCTCACCATCTCCGACACCGGCTGGGCCAAGAGCATGTGGGGCAAGCTCTACGGCCAGTGGCTGGCGGAGGGACCGGTGTTCGTCTACGACTTCGACCGCTTCGACGCCGCCGACATCCTGCCCATGTTCGCTAAATACCACATCACCACCTTCTGTGCCCCGCCCACCATGTACCGCATGCTCATAAAGGAGGATATCTCCAAGTATGACCTGAGCAGCATCGAGCATGCCACCATCGCCGGGGAAGCTCTGAACCCGGAGGTCTTCCACCAGTTCAAGAACATCACCGGCCTCAGCCTCATGGAGGGCTTCGGCCAGTCGGAGACCACGGTGATGATCGGCAACCTCATCGGTACGAAGCCCAAGGTGGGCAGCATGGGCAAGCCCGTGCCCCTCTACCCCGTGGAGCTGCTGGACCGGGACGGCAAGCCCGTGCGGCCCGGCGAGACCGGCGAGATCTGCATCCGCACGGAGCCGAACGAGATCTGCGGCCTTTTCACCGGCTACTACGCCGAGCCGGAAAAGACGGCGGACGCCTGGCACGACGGCTATTACCACACCGGCGACACCGCCTGGCAGGACGAGGACGGCTACTTCTGGTACGTGGGCCGGGTGGACGACCTGATCAAGTCCTCCGGCTACCGCATCGGACCCTTTGAGATCGAAAGCGTCATCATGGAGCTGCCCTACGTCCTGGAATGCGGCGTTTCCGCCGCTCCCGACCCCATCCGCGGCCAGGTGGTAAAGGCCAGCATCGTCCTCACCAGGGGTACCGTGGGCACCGACGAGCTGAAGAAGGAGATCCAGAACTACGTCAAGTCCCACACCGCTCCTTATAAATATCCCCGCATCGTGGAATTCAAGGAGTCTCTGCCCAAGACCATCAGCGGCAAGATCCAGCGCAATCTGCTGTAAGAAGCGTGAGCAGGGATATGGAACACAAGAGGATCACCCTCTTTGCCGGGCACTACGGCAGCGGGAAAACCAACATCGCCGTGAACTACACTCTGGCGCTCAAAAAGCAGCTGGATATGGTGATGCTGGCGGACCTGGACATCGTGAACCCCTACTACCGGGCCAAGGACAGCGCCCGGGAGCTGGAGGAAAAGGGCATACGGGTCATCTCCTCCTTCTTCGCCAACTCCAACGTGGACCTGCCCGCCCTCCCCCAGGAGATCTACGCCATCACCGACGACAGGCGCTGGACATGCGTGCTGGATGTGGGGGGCGACGACCGGGGGGCCCTGGCCCTGGGGCGGCTGGTGCCCGCCATCCGGGAGGAAAACGACTTTGAAATGCTGCTGGTGGTGAACCGCTTCCGCCCCCTCACGCGGGACGCGGAGAGCGTCATGGAGGTGGTGGCGGAGATCGAGGCCGCCTGCCGCCTGCCCTTCACCGGCATCGTCAACAACTCCAACCTGGGCGCAGAGACCACGGCGGAGGACGTTCTGGGCAGCCTTGCATTCGCCGAAGAGGTGTCCCGCCGCAGCGGCCTGCCCATCCGCATGACCACTATAGAAGATAAACTACTGCCCGCTCTGCAGGGGAAAATCGAAAACCTTTTCCCCATGAAGCTGCAGAAGCGGCCGACGGAATAAAATAGAAACGGGGCGTCGCCCCGAAAGGGAGGTATTCATTTGGCAAAGCTCACGTTCAAGGAAGACGAGTGTAAGGGCTGCGGCCTCTGCGTCAAATTCTGCCCCAAGGGCGTGCTGGCCCTTGCTCAGGAGCGGATCAACGCGAAGGGCCACCATCCGGTGGAGGCCGTGGAGCCGGACAAATGCATCGGCTGCGCTTTCTGCGCCACCATGTGTCCCGACTGCATCATCAAAGTGGAAAGGTGAGTGAGAGAGTATGGCTGAAAAAGTTCTGATGAAGGGCAACGAAGCCATTGCGGAGGCCGCCCTCATGGCCGGCTGCCGCCACTACTTCGGCTACCCCATTACCCCCCAGACGGAATTGACCGCCTATATGGCCAAGCGCCTGCCCAAGATGGACGGCGTTTTCCTCCAGGCCGAGAGCGAGTTGGCCGCCATCAACATGGTGATCGGCGTCTCTGCCGCGGGCAAGCGGGCCATGACTTCCTCCTCCAGCCCCGGCATCTCCCTGAAGGGCGAGGGCCTGAGCTACCTGGCCGGCTGCGACCTGCCCGCCTTCGTGGTCAACGTGCAGCGCGGCGGCCCCGGCCTGGGCGGCATCCAGCCCAGCCAGAGCGACTATTTCCAGGCCACCCGCGGCACCCACGGCGACTACCGCACCATCGTGCTGGCCCCCGACAGCGTGCAGGAGATGGTGTCCCTCACCATCAAGGGCTTCGAGCTGGCGGACAAGTACCGCATGACCGCCATGCTGCTGGCCGACGGTACCCTGGGCCAGATGATGGAGCCCGTCAGCCTGGATCAGGGCGAGATCGTCACCTTCGACAAGCCCTGGGCCGCCTGCGGCACGAAGATGGCGCGCCCCAACAACATCATCAACTCCCTCTCCCTGATCCCGGAGGAGCTGGAGCAGTGGAACCTGACGCGGTTCAAGCGCTATGAGATCGTGGAGCAGAACGAGGTCATGTACGAGGAGTACATGATGGAGGACGCGGAGATCTGCCTCGTGTCCTTCGGCATCACCGCCCGCGTCTCCAAGAATGCCATTGCCGAGGCCAGGGCAAAGGGCATCAAGGCCGGCATGATCCGGCCCATCACCCTCTGGCCCTTCCCCAAGAAGCCCCTGCTGGCCGCGGCACAGAAGGTCAAGGCCTTCGTCACCGTGGAAATGAACATGGGCCAGATGATCGAGGACGTGGAGCTGGCCACCCGCTGCCTGAAGCCCGTGATCTCCTGCACCCGCTGCGGCGGCGTTATCCCCTCCCCCAACGACGTGATGGCCGCCATCGACAAAGCTTGTGAAATCGGAGGTGCCGCGAAATGACCACCGTTTTTGACCGTCCCCATGCTCTGAAGGACGTGCCTCTGCACTACTGCCCCGGCTGCACCCACGGCATCATCCACCGCCTGGTAGCCCAGGCCATCGACGAGCTGGGCATCGAAGGGCGCAGCGTCGGCATCGCCTCCGTGGGCTGCAGCGTGCTGACCTACAACTATTTCAACGTGGACATGATCCAGGCCGCCCACGGCCGGGCCCCCGCGGTGGCCACCGGCGTCAAGCGGGCCTACCCGGACAACATCGTATTCACCTACCAGGGCGACGGCGACCTGGCCGCCATCGGCACCGCCGAGACCGTGCACTCCGCCGCCCGCGGTGAGAACATCACCGTCATTTTCGTCAACAACGCCATTTACGGCATGACCGGCGGCCAGATGGCCCCCACCTCCCTGCCCGGCCAGGTCACCCAGACCTCCCCCTACGGGCGGGACGTGAAGACCGTGGGCTATCCCGTGCGGGTATGCGAGCTGCTGCGGGAAGTGGACGGCGCGGCTTACCTGGAACGGGTGGCCGTGAACGACGTGAAGAATGTGAAGAATGCCGCCCGCGCCATCAAGAAGGCCTTCCAGTATCAGATGGAGGGAAAGGGCTTCAGCCTCATCGAGATCCTGTCCACCTGCCCCACCAACTGGGGCTTCACCCCGGACAAGGCGCTGGAATGGCTGGAGCAGAACATGATCCCCTATTATCCCCTGGGGGTCTACAAGGACAAATACGCGGAAAAGGAGGCGGAGTAAGATGACCAGTCAGATCATCTTCGCTGGCTTCGGCGGACAGGGCATCCTCTTCAGCGGCAAATTCCTGGCCTACAACGGCCTGATCGCCGGGAAATACCTGAGCTGGCTGCCCTCCTACGGCCCGGAAATGCGGGGCGGCACCGCCAACTGCAGCGTCATCCTCAGCGACACCCCCGTGGGCAGCCCCATCGTCACCTATCCCGACATGCTGGTGGTGATGAACAACCCTTCCCTGGACAAGTATGAGGACGCGGTGGTCCCCGGCGGCAAGATCTTCGTGGATTCCTCCCTCATCGAGCGGAAGGTGAAGCGCACCGACGTGGACGTTTTCTATGTTCCCGCCACCTCTCTGGCCGCGGAAAACGGCCTGGACACCCTGGCCAATATGATCCTGGTGGGCAAGCTCATCAAGGAGAGCGGCATCGTGGACTTCTCCAGCGTGGACGCGGTGCTGGACAAGATCGTTTCCGCCAAGCGGCAGGAGCTGAAGGCCCTCAACAAGCAGGCCCTGCAGATGGGCTATAACTACGAAGGATAAGGAGGAGAGATACATGGCTATCCGCATTGAAAAGACCACCGCTCCCAAGGAAAAGGTGAGTGCCGACAAGCTGGGCTTCGGCAAGGTTTTTTCCGACCACATGTTCATGATGGAATATGAGGACGGGCAGTGGAAGGATCCCAGGATCGTGCCCTTCGGAAATCTCAGCCTCCATCCCGCCTCCACCGTGTTCCACTACGGCGCAGAGATTTTCGAGGGCCTGAAGGCCTACCGCCGGGCCGACGGTGGCGTGCAGCTCTTCCGCCCGGAGGAGAACATCCGCCGGATGAACAACTCCGCTGACCGCATGTGCCTGCCCCAGGTGGATGAAAAGCTCTTTATGGAAGCTCTGGAGACCCTGGTGAAGGTGGATGAAAGCTGGGTCCCCTCCGCTCCCGGCACCAGCCTCTATCTGCGGCCCTTCCTCTTCGGCAACGACCCCTTCCTGGGGGTCCACACCGTGCAGACGGCGGAATTCCTCATCATCGCCAGCCCCGTGGGCAGCTATTATAAGGAGGGCCTGCAGCCCGTAAGCATCATGATCGAGACGGAGGACGTCCGCGCGGTGCGCGGCGGCACCGGCTACGCCAAGTGCGGCGGCAACTACGGCGCCAGCTTCCGGGCCGGCAAGAAGGCCGAGGAAAAGGGCTACTCCCAGGTCCTGTGGCTGGACGGCGTGGAGCGCAAGTACATCGAGGAAGTGGGCGCCATGAACGTCATGTTCCAGATCGGCGACGAGATCGTGACCCCCGCCCTCACCGGCTCTATTCTCCCCGGCGTCACCCGCAAGAGCTGCATCCAGCTGCTGAAGGACGAGGGCTACAACGTCAGCGAGCGGCTCCTCAGCGCTGAAGAGCTGAAGGAAGCCTGCCGCAGCGGCGCGCTGAGGGAAGCCTGGGGCTGCGGCACCGCCGCCGTGGTCTCCCCCATCGGCCACCTGATGATGGACGACGAGGTGTTCACCATCAACAATAACGAGATCGGCGCCGTGACCCAGCACCTGTACGATACCCTCACCGGCATCCAGTGGGGCAAGCTGCCCGACACCCGCGGCTGGATCCACAAAATTTAATCAACGCGAGCAGGCTCGCGTTGAGAGAGAACACGCTGCGCTCCCCGCACTGCGTCCTTATTTGCCGAAATACGGCGCAGCACCGCGAGCGGCGCTACTTGAAGATTCCGGCAAAACGTCCTTCTCAGAATTGAAGCAACAGCTTCAATTCTGAAGAGGAGGAACAACGAAATGAATGAGCTTTAGCCTGTAAGGCTGAAGCGAACGATATGAAGTTTGTTCCGACGGAGTCCGCTCCGCGAGAGGTATTTTTCGCGAGGCACATATTGTAGCACACGCGTTTCTCGCGCGCGGAATGTCCCCGCGAAAAATGATTCCAATCTTTTTCGCATCTGCGGATGCGAACTCTGCGAGGCTATGCCCGTAATCTGACCGGGGGCTCCGCCTTCTGCGGTAGCCCCCGCTTCCCTTTCAGAAAGGAATGATACTTATGGAAACGATTCGCATCACCGACATGACCCTTCCGGCCTGCGCGGCCATTCCGGGCGCCAGCTTCAGCTTCAAGGAACGGCTGGAGATCGCCAAGAGCCTGGACCGACTGCGTCCCGATATGCTTGAGCTTCCGGCGCTGGAGAACCGGACCTCCGACGCCCTCCTGATGCGGACCATTTCCACCACCGTCCGCAACTGCGGCGTGTCCATGCCCGTGGGATTCACCAAGGAGGAGGCGGACGACGCCTGGGCCGCTGTGAGCAAGGCGGCGAAGCCCCGCCTGCGGCTGGAGATCCCCCTGAGCACGGTGCAGATGGAGTATATCTGCCGGAAAAAGCCCGCCGCGGTCATGGCTATGGCGGAGGAGCTGACGACCTACTGCCGCAGCCTTTGCTCCGACATCGACTTCTGCGCCGGGGACGCCACCCGTGCCGACCCGGAATTCCTCCGGGAGGCCATCCGCATGGCCATCCGCTGCGGGGCTACCACCGTCACCATCTGCGACAGCGCGGGCACCAAGCTACCCACGGAACTGGCGGAATTCCTCACCGCGCTGCAAAAGGACATCCCCGAACTCAGCACCGTGACCCTGGCTGTCCGCTGCGTCAACGAGCTGAGCATGGCGGAGGCCTGCGCCGTGAGCGCCATGGTCTCTGGTGTGCGGGAGGTCAAGGCCGCGCTGATCGGCTCCAGCTTCCCCTCCCTCCCTGCCCTGGCCCACATTCTGGCCCTGCGGGGTGACGAGCTGGGGTATCGCTGCCATGTGAACACCATGGAGATGCAGCGGCTGCAGAAGCAGGTCAGCTGGATCGTCCACGCCCGCCAGGGCAGCGCCTCTCCCTTCGAGGGCAGCGAGCGCGCCAAGGCGGAAGAGGGCTATACCCTCAGCAGCCACGACGACATGGAAGCCGTGGCCAAGGCCGCCGTGAGGCTGGGCTACGACCTCTCTGAGGAGGACCTGAGCAAGGTCTACGACGCCTTCCGCACCGCGGCGGAGAAGAAGGACCTCTCCGCCAGAGAGCTGGAGGCCATCATCGCCTCCGTGGCCCTGCAGGTACCCCCCACCTACGTAATCAAGGGCTTCGTCATCAACAGCGGCAGCCAGATGCGGGCCACCGCCCACATCGCCATGGAAAAGGACGGTCGGGAGCTCCGGGGCCTCTGCGCCGGGGACGGGCCCATCGACGCCTGCTTCCTGGCCATCGAGCAGATCGCCGGGACCCACTACGAGCTGGACGACTTCCAGATCCAAGCCGTGACGGAAGGCCGGGAGGCCATGGGAAGCGCTTTCGTGAAGCTGCGCAGCGGCTCGCGCCTCTATTCCGGCAGCGGCATTTCCACGGACATCATCGACGCGGCGATCCACGCGTACGTCAGTGCGCTGAACAAGATCGCCTATGAGGAGGCGGTACAATGAAGCTCTCCTTCTCCATCAAGGGCTGGGAACGCTATGCCTGGGCGGACTACGTCCGCATCGCCAAGGAAATGGAGCTCCAGGGCATCGAGCTGAGGAACATCCATTCCACCCCCCTGACGGCCCGCGGCGGCCCCTTCCACGCCCATATGGCCTCCGCCACCCTGCGGGAGCTCTACGAAGCGGGGCTCAGCCTCCCCTGCATCGACGCCGTCTGCGACATCGCCGACGGGGAGAAGCTGGAGGAGAATTGCCGGGAGATCGCCGACTGCATTGAGACCGCCCGCCAGTTCAAGATCCCCAACATCCGCGTCCACGCCACCTCCGGCGGCGAAGTGACGGAGGCACTTATCGAGTGCCTGCGCCGCAGCGAAACCCTGGCCATGCAGGCGGGGGTCACCGTGCTCATCGAGACCGTGGGCATCTTTGCCGACACGGGCAGGCTGCGGGACGTGCTCAACAGCTTCGCCAGCGATTATCTGGCCGTCCTCTGGGATTTCCAGCACCCCTACCGGGTCTGCGGCGAGACGGCGGACCAGACCATCCAGAACCTGGGCGCCTATGTGCGCCACGTCCACGTGCGGGACAGCGCGGTGGTGGACGGCGTGGTGGAGCCCCGGCTGGTAGGCGAAGGGGACCTCCCCATCCCCGCCATGCTCAACGCCCTGCGCAGTGTCAACTACGACGGCTTCCTCTCCCTGGAATGGGACCCCGCCTGGATGCCGGAGATCGACGACCTGGAAGTGATACTCCCCCATTATGTCAACCATATGATCGGGCTCCATGACCCTTACAAAACCAGGGCCACCCTCTATGAGAACGCGGCCCACACGGGCAAGTTCCCCTGGAAGAAGGAGCTCATCATCGACCAGACCTTCCCCCAGGTGCTGGACCGGATGGTGGAGGAATTCCCGGATCAGTACGCTTTCAAGTTCACTACTTTGGACTACACCCGCACCTATTCCCAATTCCGGGACGACGTGGACCAGTTCGCCCGGTCCCTCATCGCCCTGGGGGTGAAGAAGGGGGACAAGGTCGCCATCTGGGCCACCAACGTGCCCGCCTGGTTCATCACCTTCTGGGCCACCACCAAGATCGGCGCGATCCTGGTGACCATGAACACCGCTTATAAGATCCACGAGGCGGAATACCTGCTGCGCCAGTCGGACACCCATACCCTGGTCATGATCGACGGCTACCGGGATTCCAACTATGCCGGCATCATCGCGGAGCTTTGCCCGGAGCTGGCGGAGCTGGGTTCCGGCAAATCCCTGCACGCCAAGCGCCTGCCCTTCCTGCGCCACGTCATCACCGTGGGCTACCGGCAGAAGGGCTGCCTCACCTGGGAGGAAGCCCAGCTGTACGCCGCTCAGACCCCGGAGGAGGAGCTGCGTAAGCGCGCCGCCGCCGTGGATAAGCACGACGTGTGCAATATGCAGTACACCTCCGGCACCACCGGCTTCCCCAAGGGGGTCATGCTCACCCACTACAACGTGGTGAACAACGGCAAGGCCATCGGCGACTGCATGGACCTGAGTACCGCGGACCGGATGATGATCCAGGTGCCCATGTTCCACTGCTTCGGCATGGTGCTGGCCATGACCGCCTCCATGACCCACGGGGCCACCCTGCACCCCCTGCCCTACTTCTCCCCCAAGAGTAGCCTCAGCTGCATCAATTCCGAGCATGTCACCTGCTTCCACGGGGTGCCCACCATGTTCATCGCCATGCTGAACCACGAGGACTTCCCCAAGACGGACTTCAGCTATATGCGCACCGGCATCATGGCCGGTTCCCCCTGCCCCATCAAGGTGATGGAGGAGGTGGTGGAGAAGATGCACATGCCCCAGATCTGCATCACCTACGGGCAGACGGAGGCTTCCCCTGCCACCACCATGAGCCACACCACCGACAGCCTGGAGACGCGGGTCAACACCGTGGGGAGCCCCATCTTCGGCGTGGAATGCAAGATCGTGGACCCGGAGACCGGCGAGGAGCTGGGAGACGACCAGGACGGCGAATTCTGCGCCCGCGGCTACAATATCATGAAGGGCTATTACAAGATGCCCGAAGCCACCGCCAAGGCCATCGACGAGGACGGCTGGCTCCACTCCGGCGACCTGCTGCGGCGGCTGCCCGACGGGAACTATAAGGTCACCGGGCGGCTGAAGGACATGATCATCCGGGGCGGCGAAAACCTCTACCCCAAAGAGATTGAGGACTTCCTCTACACCCATCCCGACGTGGAGGACGTGCAGGTAATCGGCGTGCCCGACGCCCAGTACGGCGAGGAGGCCATGGCCTGCGTCATCCCCCGCGAGGGCTCCGGTCTCACGGAGGAAGCGCTGCGGAAATTCTGCGTGGAGCGCATCGCCAAGCACAAGGTGCCCCGCTACTTCCGCTTCGTGGACGCCTTCCCCATGAACGCGGCGGGGAAGATCCTGAAATATAAGATGCGGGAAGAGGCGGTGGAACTGCTGAAGCTCCAGGACGCGGAAAAGATCGTCACCGCATAAGGATATTAAAAACAAGGCGCTGTCTCATTCAGCCGCTCGGCTGTTTGAGACAGCGCTTTCTTATGTCTATGCAGCGCCTTTCATCTCATCTGCCTCTGCGGTGCACCTTCCCCCAGAGGCAATGTCGTAAACCTAATACTAATACCTGATAGAAATCTAGGATCGAGCAGCGAGCAGAAATCGTGTCAGACGAGGCGGAGGACGAAGGCGGGCTGTCGCCCGTCAAGGCCGACAACGAAGTTTGGCGCGATTTATGCCACTGGGAATCCGAGATTTCTATTGGGTATTAGTATAAGGCAGGAACCATCAATTCTCCGTCATTGCGAGATCGCAAAGCGGTCGTGGCAATCCGTTCCTTCGTCCCCTGTAAAACGATGGCAGTGACAGCACGGGAGTGCGGATCGCCACGTCGGGACGGAGATTTGGACGGGTGCTTTTCGCGCTGCTCTTTTCGATAGACGGGATTTCAAACGCCAATCTCTCTGTATATCTTTTCGATAAAGGGAGATTTGTGCTGGATATATTGCTCAATATCATTTGGATAGAGCGCTGCGCCTTCCTCTTTGATCCGGCTGTATGCACGCACTGCTTCCGGATGGGAGCGCAGATAGTCCCGGAAGGAAACGTGCCTTTTTAATTCTGGGGAATCCTGCGGACAGACATACAGGTGATGTTTCTGCAAATGCTCCTTGCCGTCATACCGGAACGCTTCCCGCATGGCAATGCCAAGATTGCCTTCATGGTGATAGCCGATTTCTTCCAGCGCAGCCGCCACGGCATCGAACACCGAATAATCCTTGATGACAACATCGATATCGATGATCGGTTTTGCGGACAGCCCCCGCACAGAAGTGCTGCCGACGTGCTCGATCCTGATGGCCAGCGGACCAAGGGCCTCCTGGATCTCGTCTTTTATACGGGCAAAAGCCTGTTCCCATTGCGCATCATAAGGCAGAACGACAACGCCTTTCGCACCCACTTTCATTCGCCCCTTCAAATCCGAAGTTCATTGCCCAATTCAGCGGTATATATTTCCTCTACGGGAAAAGATATTTTTACCAATCCAATAGAAACAAACTTACCCCTCATTTTCTTAAACTCGTGTAAAATAAGGTTGCTTGCTTTGTAAAAAACTTCTTCATCATCTTCTTTTGTAAGGGACAAAGTACAATGGGGCACCCACCTGTTTGGGCGATACCATTCATATCCAGCCGCATCAAAATCTTTCAGGTGCTCACATAATTCTCTCTGAAATTGATACATGCCATCATTCATGATAGGTGAGGCAAAAATAGTCTTTGTATCAGTAAACATTCCAACGGATCCTATGTATGCCGGAAGCTGCTGGTGGGATTGCGCAAATTCAGCCAATTTCTCTATACATTTCTTCTCATCAACATCATTGAAACAAGTCAATGTCAGATGCGGCCTTGTTTTCCATTCTAAAAACTTTGTACTCAATCTCCTATCGGCCACTAATTGTGCTAAATCTCTAAGATTATGCTCTGTATCTTTGTCGAAATATAATTCTATTGCATATTGCATGCTTTTCTCCGACACAAATAACGATTTGTCAGTCTGTTGCTGATACCGGCATTTCCACATATCTGTGCAGGGTCTTATCATGGACGCTCCAGCAGCATTTTACAATGGAAAAGCCGTCGTTTTACGCATACAACTCATTCCTGACCTTATCTGTCTGATAAGGCGTCAAGTGAAATCCGGATCCCTTTCGTGCGCACTCGACGAGCGCTTTTGTAAGTCCGGGAACAGCATCGTCGTGCAGTGTATCATCAATATCCATCCAGACCACTTCACTGTTTTCATCGCCGTCCGATCTTTCCACTCCCTCCACGTATTCAGCGGCAAAGACAACGTACCAATCCTTTTCATTAAACCGGATCCCAAGCAGTCTGCCTGCTCTGACTTTTACTCCGGTCTCCTCCAGATATTCCCGTACCAAGGTTTCTTCCGGCAGTTCTCCGAATCTGACATACCCGCCGGGAATGATCAGCTTTCCTTTTCCGCTTCCGTAAGTATGCCTTGCAAGCAACACCTTGCCGTCCTTCAAGCAAACCCCTGCCACCGACTGACTCCAATTCGTGCTGTTCATCTCTTCTGTTTCCATCTTTACTGCCTCCTTCATTGGCGGTCGTGGGTCCCGCTTATTTCGTAATCCGGCTGCAGTCGTTAAACTTTGCCAGACGCCCAATGGCGGCACCAACAGCTGTATTCAGTTTTTTCGTCTGACGGATCCCCGGTTCATACCAAATGTTCTTGATGACAAGCGTTTCCGCTTTTCTGTCTGCTGCCGCTTCAATTCGACCCGCCATCTTTTCGCCATAAAGCACCGGCAGGACATAATACCCGAACTTTCTTTTTTCGGCAGGCGTATAGATCTCCCATGAATACTGATAATCCCATATCGCCTCAACCAGTTTTCTGTCCCACAGCATAGGATCCAACGGGGCAAGAAACTCAAGACGCCGGCTGAGATCAACGGCATCCGATAAAACAGCTTCGGACAATGGCAGATCCTCTGTCAGAAAATACATGGGAAAGCGGATTCCTTCCACTGCGGTTTTCCGAATCACTCCCTCTGCTTCCAGTTTTTCAAACGCCGCATCTCTCTGTTCGGTCGTCATCTCAATACCAAGGAGAGCATCTGAGCGTCTGTTCCATAATAGACCAACCGCTCCGATCCGCCGCCTGATTCGCCACGCAAGGAACGACATCTCATCGGGACAAGGGTTTTGGGCATCCAGGAGATCCCGGCTGAAGTATTTGTCTGCGAGGTCATAAAACTTTCGCGAACCGCTTTTATGATGGATCAGCAAAACGCCGTCTGTGTATAACTGTTCCAGAACCGATCGGGCTGCCGGTGATGTTCCGTGCCAGTTTCCGCTCCAATGCATGGAGGAATGCCAAAACACTTTTCCCTGAATCGGCAGAGTATCACTGCTTACCGGACCGTTCTTGCGGATGTAAGCAACCGTTTGTTCTTCCAGCTCTGGAATACACGGAAAGCCTGCGCCGTGCATTTTGCTCCTGTCGCGATAAACCGAAAAATACGGCCAGTCTTCTCTCGGCCAGATAGACAGTTCCTTGTCGGTATAATCAACCAGCAAGCGATCTTTATACAGAAGATCCGTAAGCATCTTTCTGGTGAATCCGCGTACGCGGGATTGTAGGGTCAGCTCGGCGTTTTTTCCGCATACATCCACGGGATCATACTGAATACAGCCTGCCTGACGGATATACTGGTACACTCCCGATTTTCCGACAAAACGATATTTCCCCAGCAGCCCCTGTTTCCTGAGGATAAACCGTCTTGCCTGTTCCCGTGTCATAGTTACCATTTTCTGTGACCTCACTGACAGCCATCATTTTGTCCGACAAACACCGGTTTGTCGCGCGGATCACACGGCTGTTTTCCGTTACAGCCGATCCATGCCGAAAGAACATGACCCGCTATGGCGCTCCGGCTTTCGTCAAAGTCCCATAGCGGGTAACACTTCGTCCTGGGAGAGCTTCCCTACGTGGCGCCTCCCTTTCGGGCCCTTCTTCTGATATCTTACGATTCCCCGTTTGCGATGGTCTCTGCCGCTTGCCTTGCCCAGGTGAGGCAGCGGCCATGGCTGTTGCCGTTGAACAGCAGGGGGTAATCCACCCCGTAGAGGCCCCCGGCGATCATCCCCACGGCCAGGAGGCCGGGGATGGGGTTGTAATCCTTGTCCAGCACCCGCAGCTTCACGTCGGTGATGACGCCGCCGAAGACGTCCAGCAGGGAGGGGCCGAACTTCAGGGCATAGAAGGGGGGCTTGTCGATGGGGGTCAGGAGGGCGGCGCGCTTGCCGTAGTCCTCGTCGTTCTGCTGCTTGTACAGCTGATTATAGCGGTACACCGTCCTCAGGAAGGTGTCCACGGGGACGCCCATCTGCTCGGCCAGCTCCTCCAGGGTGTCCGCCTTGCAGCACAGGCCGTTCTGTACATAAGTCTCGATGGCCTGGACGATCTCATTGCCGTCCTCCGGCTCCTTCCAGGCTTCCCCGTAGATGGCCCCCAGGGGCTCCACGAACTGGCCGCCGTTGATGGGCGAGAGATAGCGCACCTGGTCGGCCCAGCGGGCGTCGAAGATGCTCCAGGCCCACTGGCCACCCGGCTGCTGCGCCGTGCGGATGGCCTTGGCCTGGACCCAAGTATCCTCGTTCATGTACCGCTTCCCCTGGCGGTTGACGTGGAGGAAGAAGAAAGCGTACATGCTGTACGCGATAAGGTGGAGGCTCAGGGCCCAGTCGTGCTGCTCGTATTCCGCCCCGGCCCAGTAAGCCATCTGGTGGCCGTCGCCGGTGTTCACCCCCTCGGGGAAATAGCCGTTGTGATAAGGCACCAGGCCCAGGGGGGCGAAGTATTTCAGCATCTCCCGGTTCCCCGCAATGTCACCGGTGGCCAGGACCACGGCCTTCCGGCCCACATAGCGGCGGTAGACCCCGTCGTTATCCTGGGCGATGAAGGAGACCACCCGGCCTGTCTCGTCCTTCTCCAGGTATTTGGCGGCGGTGTTCCTGTGGATGGGCTGCTTCGCGTCCAGGATGACCTTCTCCATGATCTCGCAATAGAGGAAGGCGGTGCGGTCATGCTTATACACATGGTAGCCCGGCTTCTGATAGACCACATGGGTACCGGGGTATTCGGTGAAATCGGGGCCCTTGTAATAGCCGCCGAAAAGCTTGCCCTCCACGGCCTCGCCCCCGGTCTCCAGCAGCCATTCGAAAGCTTCCTCGCTCTTGTTGACGAAGAGCCAGAGCAGGTCCTCGTTACAGCGGCTGCCTGAGATGCGCATCCAGTCCCGGGCAAACTGCTTCTTGTCGATGAATACCCCATTCTCCCGCTGGATGCGGCTGCCAACGGAGGCAACGTGGGCCCCATGGGCCACCAGGCCCTTGTATTTGTCCACGACCACCACGCTCTGCCCCAGCTGGACGCAGCGGGCTCCGGTGGCCAGACCGCTGATGCCGCCGCCGATGATGGCTACATCCGCCTCTACGGTCTCTTGAATGAGGCTCTCGTCGATCTTCGGGGGCGGCGTGCCCCAGGGATAACGGGCCGCCCGGGCTTCCGGGGTAGAATAGTCCTCTTTCTCGATGAAATGCATGCGTTTCCTCCTCGCTCCTGTGGTTCCTGCTTCCTCTTATCCTCGGATAAACTTCCTGATCGTCCCCTTTTTCGCTTCGGGGTTCAGCTCCAGGACCCGCGCCGTGATCCGCGCTTCCGCTTCCACCGGGTCGAGCTCCCCGGCGGCTCGGATGAAGTCCTCCCCCCAAAACTGCTCAATGGTGCAGAATTCCGTGCAGTGCCAGCCGTATTCCTCCCCGTATTTGTTGCGCCGGCGCCTTTGGCCGCAGATGGTGAGGAACATGCCCATCTGCAGCTCCGTGAGGGCCTGCTCAAAGGCGCTACCCTCCTCCCGGCCGAAGGCGGCCATGCTTTTCAGCTCCGGCATCAGGACCCGGGGCACGCTCCGGGCCGCCTCATAGACGCGCTTGGCATCGTAGCTGAGGGTGCCCTCGGCATAGCAGTCCTCAAAGTCCATGCTCCCCCGCCTTACCGCCAGGAAATCCGGGTACCATTCCTTGGTGATGTAGCCCCCGATGCGGAAAAAGAGTTTGGCATAGGCGATACCCCGCCCCTCCTCCAAAACCCTCATCCGCCACTCCCAGGGGTCCGTCCCCGGGTCCTCGGTGTGCCAGCGGATGGGGCTGTCCGTTATGTAGGGCTGCTCCTCCCAGCTGAAGGGGACGACGCTCCAGATGCCCTTAGAGCTGCCGCCGGCCAGGGAAAACCCGGCCTTCCTCAATTCCCGGAGGAAATCCTCGTAACAACGGATCATCTCAGTTGAGGAAGTCCTTCAGTTTCTTACTTCGGCTGGGGTGCCGCAGCTTCCGCAGGGCCTTGGCCTCGATCTGGCGGATGCGCTCACGGGTCACGTTGAACTCCTTGCCCACTTCCTCCAGGGTCCGGGTACGCCCGTCGGCGATGCCGAAGCGGAGCATGAGCACCCGCTTCTCCCGCTCGGTGAGGGTGTCCAGCACGCTCATGAGCTGCTCCCGCAGGAAGGTGAAGCTGGCGGCCTCCGCAGGCTCGGAAGCGTATTCGTCGGGTATGAAGTCTCCCAGGTGGCTGTCCTCCTCCTCGCCGATGGGGGTCTCCAGGCTGACGGGCTCCTGGGCGATCTTCAGGATGTCCCGCACCTTGTCCGCGGGCATGTTCATCTCCTCGGCCACCTCCTCGGGGGTGGGGTCGTGACCCAGCTCCTGGAGCAGCTGACGGGAAACGCGGATGACCTTGTTGATGGTCTCCACCATGTGGACGGGGATGCGGATGGTCCGGGCCTGGTCCGCAATGGAGCGGGTGATGGCCTGGCGGATCCACCAGGTGGCGTAGGTGGAGAACTTATAGCCCTTGGTATGGTCGAATTTCTCCACGGCCTTGATGAGGCCCAGGTTGCCCTCCTGGATCAGGTCCAGGAACAGCATTCCCCGGCCCACGTAACGCTTGGCGATGCTCACCACCAGGCGCAGGTTTGCCTCCGCCATGCGCTTTCCGGCTTCCTTGTCCCCTTCCGCCATGCGCCGGGCCAGTTCCACTTCCTCCTCCGGGGTCAGCAGGTTCACCTTGCCGATCTCCTTGAGGTACATGCGCACCGGGTCGTCGATGCTGAAGGTCTCGGCCAGGGCGTCGGTGGAATTCAGTTCGTCCTCGGTGATCTCCTCGATGTCGTCCAGGTCGGCGAAATCCGCCTCCTCCGGCAGCTCGTCGGGGCCGGGCACCTCGGCGGCGGCGGTGCTGAATTCCTCCTCCACCATCTCGATGCCCAGGTTGTCGATGGTCTCGAAGACCTTGTCCGCCTGTTCCCCGTCGAAATGCAGATCATCCATCAGGTCCATGACCTCCTTGATGGTGAGGCTGCCGTTCTTCTTGCCCTTCTCAAAGAGCTCCTTGATCCGCTGCTCCGGGCTCTTGTGCTCGTCCTCGGCGCAGACGGTCTTGTCCTCTTTATGCTCTTTCTCTTTATCCTTCTCTTTTTTGCTCTTTTTCTGCTTTTCTTCCTTCTGCTCGGCTTCCATCAGCAGGGCGTCCGCCGCTTCTTCCAGGGCCTTTGCGTCCATTTCCTGCTCCATCTTCAGTTCCGCCATCTTTCTTGTTTCCTCCCTTTGGTTCCGCCGTTCGTCGGCATATATCTTTCATGTATTCCTTTTGTTCTTCATCAGTTCCGCGATCGCGGCCAGGTCGCCGCTTCGCTTGACGTATTCCGTGTGCACCACCCGCAGGCAGTCCGCCAGGGCCTCCCTGGCGCTGCCGGGCGCCACCTGGGTCTGCAGGATCTGGGTCAGCTGGGCCGCCTCCCCTTCCGGCAGAGAGGACAGGATGGCCGACGGATTGAGGCTCAGCCCCTCCTCCTGCCGCCGGTGCAGGGTGGCGTAAAGCTTCCGCAGGAAGGGTGAGGAGAATTCCTCCTCCGGGAAGGCACAGCTTTGGATCAGGGCGGGATCCTGCAGGAGCAGCCGCAGGATGCCTTCTTCCGCCCGCGCGCTGACGATATTCTCATAGCGCAGGGTCTTTTCCTGGGGCTGAGCCTTGCTGGAGGGGCGGGTCGACGCCCGCTCATACTGCTTCTTCTCCCCGCTGAGCTTCTTTTTCCGAAGCCGCTCCGCCTCCCGGATCACCGCTTCTCCGGTGACACCTGCGGGTTCCGCGGCCCGACGGGCCCAGATTTCCCGCTCCACGGGGCTTCCCAGACCGGCGATCAGCTCACAGGCGGCCTTCAGATACTCCACCCGCTGTTCGTCGTCGGCAAAGTCGAAACGGGTGGACAGCTCCAGCAGCCGGTATTCCATGCCGCCGCCGCTGCCCTTAAGGAGCTGCTCGAAGGCCTCCGGCCCGTGGAGCTTGATGAAATCATCCGCGTCGATCTTCACCGCCTGTCCGTCCACGATCCGGTCCGGCAGCTTCAGCACCTTGACGGCAAATTCGCTGTCCTTCAGGATATCCAGGGCCCGCTCCGTGGCTTTGCGCCCGGCGGGATCGTTGTCATAGCAGATCACGATCTCTTTGGCATAGCGGGAAATGAGCCGTGTCTGCTCCGTGGTGAGGGACGTGCCCATGCTGGCCACGGCATTGTCGAAGCCCGCTTGGTGCAGGGTCACCACGTCGATGTTCCCCTCCACCAGCAGGAAGCTTCCCCGCTTGGTGTTCTTGGCCCGGTGGATGCCGTAGAGGATGCGGCGCTTGGAGAAGACCAGGGTCTCCGGGCTGTTGAGATACTTGGGCTCCTGCCCGTCGGCCAGGGCCCGGCCGGAAAAGCCCAGCACCTCCCCCCGCACGTCCAGCACGGGAAACATGAGCCTGTCCCGGAATTTGTCGTAGGCGCCGCCCTTGCTGCTCCGGGTGGCCAGCCCGGCCCGGACCAGCTCCTCCTGGCCGAAGCCCTTTTCCCCCATGGCCTTCAGCAGGTTGTCCCAGCCCTCCGGCGCATAGCCCAGGCCGAAGTTCACGGCGGTCTTCCGGCTGATTTGCCGTTTTTGCAGGTAAGATGCCGCCTTCTCCCCCACCGGCTGGCTGAGGCGGCTGTGGAACCAGCGGGCCGCTTCCTTGTTCAGCTCCAGCATCCGCTTGCGCAGCCTTGGCAGCTCCTGGTCCTGCCCGTCCTCCGGCACGGCCATGCCCACCCGGTCCGCCAGGAACTTCACCGCCTCAGGGAAGCTGAGATTCTCGATCTCCATGATGAAATTCACCACGCCGCCGCCCTTGCCGCAGCCGAAGCAGTGGTAGATCTGCTTGTCCGGGGACACGGAGAAAGAAGGGGTCTTTTCGTTATGGAAAGGGCAGAGGCCGAAGAGGTTCCCTCCCTTTTTTGTCAGCTGCACGTACTGGGAGACCACGTCCGCGATATCGCAGCGCTCCGTCAGCGCGTCCAGAAAGGATTCCGGGATCGGCAAACCGTCTCCCTCCTTTGCGCCTTTATCTTATGTTCCAGCCGCCGGGGATGAACAGCTGGGTATACTGCTGGATGGCAAATTGGTCGGTCATCCCCGCGATATAGTCGCAGACCGCCCGCTCGCTGCCTTCCTCCTCGTTCACTGCCCGGTAATCCTCCGGCAGGCGGGCGATATCCGCCAGGTAGTATTCATAGAGGGCGGAAAGGATGCCCTCCACCTTGCTCTCCTCGCTCTTGGCCTTGGGGTTGTGGTAGACCGCCTCGAACATGAAGCTGCGGAAGGCGTCCATGGCCCAGGCCACCGGCAGGCTCATGCGGATCTCCGAATCGGAGGAAGCCACCACATCCCGGATGACGGTGTCGATGCGCTTGCCGAAGGAGTCCCCGATGACCTCCCGCACGGAGGCGGGGATATCCTCCTCCCTCATGATCCCGGCCCGCACCGCGTCGTCGGTGTCATGGTTCACATAGGCGATCCGGTCGCTCAGGCGCACGATGCTCCCCTCCAGGGTCATGGGCCTTCGTTCCCCCGTGTGGCAGAGGATGCCGTCCCGCGTTTCGGCGCAGAGATTCAGGCCCCGTCCGCCCTTTTCCAGGCGGTCCGCCACCCGGAGGCTCTGCTCGTTGTGCTCGAAGCCGCCGGCGTGGATCTTTCGCAGGGCCCGCTCTCCCGCATGACCGAAGGGGGTATGGCCCAGGTCGTGGCCCAGGGCGATGGCCTCCGTCAGGTCCTCATTGAGCCGGAGACAGCGGGCGATGGTCCGGGCGATGCGGGCCACCTCCAGCGTGTGGGTCATCCGCGTGCGGTAATGGTCCCCCTCCGGGCTCAGAAACACCTGGGTCTTGTGCTTCATGCGGCGGAAGGCTTTGCAGTAGGTGATGCGGTCCACGTCCCGCTGGAAGCAGGTGCGTAGGGAGCAGGGCTCCTCCGCCCGTTCCCTCCCCAGGCTATGGTCGGCAAAGCAGGCGCCCTCCGCCAGGATCCGATGCTCCAGGGCTTCCCTTTCTTCTCTCGGCAGCATGCGCAGCGCCTCCTTTTCGCCCCATTTTCCTTATCTGTCTTATATATACGCACTTTTTTTGAAAATCCCTTTTAATCTGCCTTTATTTTTGCGGAAAATTCTATATAATATCAGAATAGCATGTTATGAACTTATGACCGGGCCCTTGCCCGGCACGGGAGGACCGGGTTTGTTTCGTCGGATGAAGCGGCTCCGGGCAGAATGCCGGGGTCTGTATCTCTATCATCTTATGCTCCACGGTGCGCTGTTGTGCCTGACGCTGTGGAAGCTAATCCGCGGGCAATGGGGCCACGTGGGCCTGAGTATGCTGACCATGGCCCTCTGCGACGTACCCTCCGTTTTGGGGGAAGATGCCCTGAGGCTGCGGGTGGACGCGCCGTTGGACATTACCGCCAGCCTCTTTGCCGTCTGCGCCAACGTCTGTGGGGAAATACTGGGCTTTTATCTGCGCTTCCCATGGTGGGACGTGATGCTCCATGTGGTCTGGGGCTTCCTGGCCGGTCTGCTGGGCTGCGCTTTCCTGGAGGCTGCCCAACGTTTCCGCCTCCGTCCCGCCGCCGCCGTCCTGACGGCTCTTGGCTTCGCCGCCCTCAGCGGCATCCTCTGGGAATTCTTTGAATTCACCATGGACGCGATCTTTGTCTGGGACATGCAGAAGGACGCCTGGCTCCACAGTGTAAACTCCGTCCTGCTGAATCCCGACGGGGTGAACACCGCCGTCGTTATAGCGCCGGAAAGCGTTGTGGTGGACGGGGTCCCCTGGCCGGGCCTGCTGGACCCCGGCCTGCGTGACACCATGAGCGACCTGCTGATCAATTTCCTTGGTTCCGTCCTGGCCGCCCTCGCCCTGCTGCTCCGGCCCCGGCCGAAGCTGCTCTGCGGCCTGATGCCCGCGCCATTTCCCGATGCAAAGGATGAGTCGAATGAAGACTAACAAGCGGAAATTCATGCCTACTTCCCTTGAAAAGCGGTTCATGGCGATCTTTTTGCTGGGCGCCGCCCTCAGCTGGGCCGCCTTCCGCTATCTGCGCCTGATACCGGCTCTGGCGGTGCTTCTGGTGGGCTGCCTGGTGGTATGGCGGCTGCTGCACCGCTATCTCATCAAGCCCATCCAGGCCCTGACCATGGCGGTGCTGGAAAGCCATCCCACGGAGGACGGCATCAGCTACACTCCCCCGGTGATCCGCACCAGCGACGAGATCGAGCTGCTGTCCGACGCCATCAAGCGCATGGCCGACGACGCGGGCCACGCAAAGAAATGAGGTGCTTCCCTTGATATTCCGCAGCGGCGGCGGCGCGCCGACCTGGATCGTCTGCTTTTTGGGCAATCCCGGCAGTGAATACGCCCGCACCAGGCATAACGCAGGCTGGCTGGCCTGCGAGGCCCTGGAGGCCGAGGAGAACATCCACACCTCCCGCCTCCGCTTCCACGCCTTCACCGGCGTCGGGCGCTTCGGCGGGCAGCAGGTGCTGTTCATGCGCCCCCAGACCTATATGAACCTCAGCGGCGACGCGGTGCAGCCCGCCGCCGCCTTCTACAAGATCCCCACGGACCACATTATCGTGGTCCACGACGACATGGCCCTGAACGCAGGCAAGCTGCGCATCAAGCGTGGCGGCTCCGACGGAGGGCACAACGGCATCAAGAGCATCACCCAGCGCCTGGGAAGCCCGGATTACCCCAGGGTGAAGATCGGCGTGGGCCAGCCTCCGAACCCGGAATGGGACCGGATCGACTGGGTGATCGGCAAGCTGACGGACGAGGAATACAAGATCATCTCCGAAGCCGCCCAGCGGGCGGTGAAGGCCGTGGAGGAGCTGCTGCGCAACGGTATCGACAGCGCCATGAACAAATTCAACCGGTGAGGTAACGCCATGGATCTTCAGAAATACAAACAGAAGACCAGGGAAGCCGCCCTGCGGGCGGGCCCCGGCCTCATGAAGGTCTTTGCCATTTATGCCGTGGTGATCGCCCTGCTGAACCTGCTGGGGTTCTTTCTGAGGACGCCTTTTGCCGATTGGCTAATACAAACGGGGGAGTATGTGAAGGAAGGAAACATGTCTTTTTCTCTTCCCTCCGCCCGGATTTATGAGGGCATGGCCCTGAGCATGCTGCTGAGCCTGATGGGCCGGATCGTCACCGCTGGCTGGGTGGCGCTGACGCTGAACGCCTCGCGGGGCGGGGAATATTCCTGGCATGACCTCTGGGGCTCCTTCCGCAATTTCTGGAAGGTCATCGTCATCACCGTGGTCACCACCGTCTGCTGCACTGCCGCCCTCTGGCTTTTCATCTTTCCCGGCGTCTGGCTCTTTTACAGCTGGCGGCTCAGCCTCCACGTGCTGGCGGAGCACCCGGACTACGGACCCATCCAGTGCATGCGCCAGTCCCGACGGCTCATGACGGGGGAACGGATGAACCTGTTCCGCCTGGACCTGAGCTGCATCCTGCTCTACGGGCTGGCCGCCCTGGTCTTCTATTTCAGCTCCGGCATCGTGGCTCTGTGGCGGATGCCCACCCTGGCGCTCCTTTACGCCGTCTTCTACAACGAGGCCGTTTACTGGAAAGCGCCGGAGGAACCGACCCAGACGAACCAGCAAACATGAGGCGGAGCGGCAAAGCCGCTCCGCAGCACTTTGGAGGTGCTTACAGACATGTCCGATCCCCGCTTCACCCGTGAAGAGGCCCTGCTGGGGCCGGAAGCCATGGAAACCCTGCGGCGGAGCCATGTGGCCGTCTTCGGTCTGGGCGGCGTCGGCTCCTGGGCGGCTGAGGCGCTGGCACGGGGCGGCGTGGGCCGCCTTACCCTGGTGGACTTCGACACGGTCAGCGTCACCAACATAAACCGGCAGCTCTATGCCCTCACCAGCACCCTGGGCCGCTTCAAGGCGGAGATCGCCGCGGAGCGCATCCTGGATATCTGCCCGGATACGGAGGTATTTCCCCGGATCATGCGCTATGAGGCCGCCACGCGGGAGGAGCTTTTGGGTCCGCGCTACGACTATATCGTGGACGCCATCGACCTTGTGTCCTGCAAGCTGGATCTCATCCATACCGCTATGGAGCGGGGCATCCCCATCATCAGCAGCATGGGCACCGGGAACCGGCTGATCGGCGGGACCTTCCAGGTGACAGATATCGCCAAAACCAGGGACGACCCCCTGGCGCGGGTCATGCGCAGGGAACTGCGGCAGCGGGGCATCCTCCACGCCCAGGTGCTCTGGGCGCCCGGCGAGCCGGAAAAGCCTGCCGAATCGGAGGAAGAGGCGCCGGCGGGGCGGCGCAGCATCCCCGGCAGCGTCAGCTGGGTCCCGGCCACCGCCGGACTGAAACTGGCAGAGCACGTGATCCTCTCTCTGGCGGGGAAAGCTTTACAGGCCGGACCCGCTATGGTACAATGAAGTTGAAAGGAAGTGTGCAGTCATGGAAAGGATCCTTCTCTCCCCCCTGCCGGTGAAGCTGGAGACGGAGAAGCTGATGGAGCAGAACCATATCCCCGGCGACAGCGACATGGCGGAGGAATTCGCCGATCTGGTGGAAGCGGCCCAGCGGGTGCTTTGCTGCAAGACCATCCTGGTCAAGGCGGAGGGAAGCGTGGATTTCCCCCTTCCTCCCGGCGCAGAGCCGAAATACTACTACGCGATGACCGTGGGACGGGAGATCGACGAGGAGGAGGACTGCGATTACCCCTATCTGGGGGACGTGGTGCGGCAGGCTGCCCTGGACGGCGCTATGGCATACACCCAGGACTATCTCCGGCAGCAGCTGGGGATGAAGTCCGTCGGCTTCCTCAACCCCGGCAGCCAGGAGGATTGGTCGGACAAGCTCATCAACAAGGCCATCGCGGAGCTGACGAAAGCAGAGGACATCGGCATCCAGGTGGACGACCGGGGCAACATGACCCCCTGGTACTCCACCGTGGGAATATTTACAGAAGCTTAACAGACGGGGCCTCCGGACGACTTGCGTTTCGCCCCCGACTGTGCTAGTATAAAAATGTATGATCGTTTATGATTTTGACAAGACCGTCTTCCGCCGGGAAAGCAGCTTTCTCTTCTACCGCTACTGCGTCGGGAAGCACCCGGGACTGCTGAAGCACCTGCCCCGCATCGCCTGGTTTGCCCTGCGTGCCAAACTGGGAAGCTGCAGCCTGAAGCGGTTCAAGGAGGAATTCCACCACTACCTTGCCTCCCTGACGGACACGGAGGAACTCATCCGCAGCTTTTGGGACCGGTATGAGAGCGACATCCCCGCCTGGCTGCCGCCTCTGCTGCCCAGGGGCGGGCTGGTGATCTCCGCCTCCCCGGAATTCCTGGTGGAGGGGCTGTGCAGCCGCCTGGGCCTGTGTGTGATGGGCACCAGAATGGATATCCGCAGCGGGCGCATCACCGGTGAGAACTGCCGGGGCGAGGAAAAGACCCGCCGTTTCCGCAAGGAATACCCCGATACGGCGGTGGAGGCCTTTTACTCCGACAGTCTGGCGGATTCGCCCATGGCCGCCCTGGCGGAAAAGGCATGGCTGGTCAAAGGAGACGAACTGTCCCCCTGGCCGGATCAATGAGAAGACAAACATCTATATATGGGAAAAGGAGAGAAGAAACATGTCATTAGCTGATAGTCTGAAGAAGATCGCGGCCGGCGCTGCGGAAAAGGGCAAGGACCTGGCCGAGCAGAGCAAGAAGGCCATGGACAACGCTGCGGAGAAGGCCAAGAACCTGGCTGAACAGGGCAAGCTGGCTTCGGAGAACCAGAAGCAGGCGCAGGTCATCTCTGCCGCCCAGGCGCAGATCGGCGCCTACGTCGCCGAAAACAACCTGCTGGCCGACGACGAGTTCGTGCTGGGCCAGATGTCCGTGATCGCCGCCGCCCAGGAGGTGCAGGAGAAGAACAACGCCCGCATCGCCGAACTGAAAGCCGCCGCGGAGAAGAAGGAAGAGAAGGCCGAGGAGATCGTACAGGAGAAGGCCGCAGAGTGCTGCTGCGAAAAAGACGTGCATGTCTGCGAGCCCCGCTTCTGCCCCAAGTGCGGCGCCCAGGTCCGCACCGACGCCGAGTTCTGCCAGGCCTGCGGGACCAAGCTGTAAAACGCTTCAAATCGAACCCGCTTCGCTGGGCTTCGATTTGAGAGGGATTTGCACTCCGCTCCGCTCCCCGCACTGCGTCCTTATTTGCCGGAATACGGCGCAGCGCCGCAAACGGCGCTGATTGAAGAATCCGGCAAACCGTCCTTCTCAAAATTGAAGCGATGCTTCAATTTTGAGAAGGATGAGCAACGAAATGAATGAGCTTTGGCCCGCTGGGCCGAAGCGAATGATATGTAGTTTGCTCCGACGAAGTCCGCTCCGCGATAGGTATTTTTCGCGAGGCACATGTCCCCGCGAAAAATGATTCCGGTTTTATTCGCGTCTGCGGACGCGAACTCTGCGAGGCTTTGTAACAACCGGAGGCGCCTCATTCTCCTCAGGGAGGGCGAGGCGCCTTGCTATAGGAGGAGAATTCTATGCTGCACACTTTGGGAAAAACCGGGATCACCGTGGATAAGGTGGCCTTCGGCGCACTGCCGATCCAGCGCGTCACCAAGGAGGAAGCGGTGACGCTGCTGCGCAGGGCCTTGGAGGGAGGCATCACCTACTTCGATACCGCCCGCGGCTACACCGACAGTGAGGAAAAGCTGGGCGCAGCCTTCGCGCACCTGCGGGACAAAGTCTACATTGCCACCAAGACCGGGGCCACCAAGCCGGAGGCATTCTGGGCCGACCTGGAGACCAGCCTGCGGAATCTGGGCACGGACCACATCGACGTCTATCAGTTCCACAACCCCTCCTTCGTGCCCAGACCCGGCGACGGCAGCGGCCTGTACGAATGCATGCTGGAGGCGAAGAAGCAGGGCAAGATCCTTCACATCGGCATCACCAACCACCGCATCGGCCTGGCGGAGGAGATCGTGGACTCCGGCCTGTACGAGACCCTGCAGTATCCCTTCAGTCTGCTGGCCTCGGAACGGGACCGGGCCCTGGTGACGAAGACGGCGGAAGCCGGGATGGGCTTCATCGCCATGAAAGCCATGTCCGGCGGCCTCATCACCGATTCCAGAGCCGCCTGCGCTTTCTTGAACGGCTGGCCCGTGCTTCCCATCTACGGGGTGCAGCGGCCCTCGGAGCTGGAAGAATTCCTCTCCTACGTGGGGAAGGACCTGGCGCTGACGCCGGAGCTGGAAGCGGTCATTGCCAAGGACCGGGAGCAGCTGGCCGGGGACTTCTGCCGGGGCTGCGGCTACTGTATGCCCTGCCCCCAGGGCATACAGATCAACACCTGCGCCCGCATGAGCCTGCTGCTGCGGCGCAGCCCCTCGGCCATGTGGCTTTCGGAGTTCGGCCAGGGGATGATGAAGAAGGTGGAGGACTGCGTTCATTGCGGGCAGTGCGCCGCAAAATGCCCCTATTCCCTGGATACGCCGGAGCTGCTGAAGCGGAATTACGAGGATTATAAAAAGGTGCTTGCAGGAGAAACCGCGGTCTGAGCGTCACAGCGGGCAAATGCGGCGTCAACCCGGGTGAAATTGGTCATATTGCTTAATTTTGGGGGATTTTTCCCCTTTTACCCGTTTATTTTATCGTTAGCACTTGTTATTTTTCCATAATAGTGCTATAATTTGCTTACCTGCAAAATGAATATCATTTGTTTGAGGAGGCTATCACATGAAAAAAGTCATTTCCCTGGTTCTGGCTGTCATGCTGGTGTTCTCGGTGTGCATCTTCAGCACCAGCGCCGCTGACAAGACCATCACTCCCAGCGCCACCATCGGCGGGCAGACCGTTACCATGACGGCCACGGGCGTACAGGACTCCTTCACCCTGTTCGACATCATGACCATCTTCGGTTCCTCCGGCGGCCCCTACACCTACGCCCTCTGGTTCGACTATGGCGGAACCTTCTCCTTTGACAAGGACGTGACCCTGTCCAAGAGCTACTTCGCGGAAGACTTCAGCACCCTGGGCACCGACACCAAGCTCATCAAGGCCGGTGAAGTGGTCGACGTCGCCACCGGCACCTGGAGCGACACTATGGGCACCACTGTTCCCTGGAGCGAATTCAGCGTAACCATGGACGACGGCAACTCCTGGATGATCGTCTACAGCGGCGATCCCGGCAACTATGCCACTGCCACCCCCACCAACCCGCTGTCCGACTTCCCCGGCACTGTCGCCAACTATTCCGCTCCCGCTCCCGCTGCTCCTGCTGAGGAGGCTCCCGCCGAGGAAGCTCCCGCTGCCGAGGCGCCTGCGGCTGACGAAGGCGGCGAAGCTCCCGCCCCCGCAGCTCCCGCTGCTCCTGCTGCCCCCACCACTCCCATTACCGGCAAGAGCTACACCGTCGTCGCCGGCGACTGCCTGTGGACCATTTGCCAGCGCATCTACGGCACCGGCACCAAGTGGGGCGAGCTCTGGGCGGCCAACGCCAGCATCATTGAGAATCCCCGCCTGATCTTCCCCGGCCAGGTCCTGCAGATCCCCTAAAGAACATATCGAACCATAAGCCGCAATCCGGCTGACATAGAAACAGGCACGGGCTTTTGCCCGTGCCTGTTTTGTTTTGACTGCTTTAAGATCTATGGCAGTCGTGGCCGCAATCGTGGCCGCAGCCGCCCTCCGCGTCGTGGGCGGTGCAATTGGACTGGCTGGTGTAGCTGAGCGTTCCCCGCAGAAAACGCTCCACCGCCGCGTCGCTGGAGCCGCTGACCCCGGCGCAAAGCCGGATGCCCATGGCGTCCAGCGCCTGCTGAGCCCCGGCGCCGATGCCGCCGCAGATAAGCAGGTCCGCCCCGGCTTTCTTCAGCACCGCCGCCATGGCCTCATGGCCCGCGTTTTTGGGCCGGATCGTCATACGGTGCACCACCTGCCCGTTCTCCACGTCGTAGATGCGGAAGAGCTCCGTGTGGCCGAAGTGCTGGAAGATTTCCCCATTTTCGTAAGTTACTGCGATCCTCATATCGTTTACCGTCCTTAAACAATAATATACTTTTTCTCCCTCGGCTTTGCCTCCGGCGCTTCCGCCGCTTCACCCAGAGTGATGCCGACCACGGGGCTGTATCCTTCCGGCACGCCCAGCTTACCCAGCAGTTTCGCGCCCTTCTCCCCCTGGAAGGCCATGGCGATGCTGCCGCTGATGCAGGTGCCCAGGCCCAGACTCTGGGCTGCCAGCACCATGTTCTCCGTCAGCAGGCAGGCATCCCCGCTGCCCCGCTTACTGTCGGCGGTGACGATCAGCACCACCGGGGCGCCGAAGGTGGCGTCGAAAGCCGGGTCCTTTGCCCGCTCCTGCATGACGGGAGGCAGGCCCGGCATGGCCAGGACCGCTTCCTTCTGCAGGGCAGACATCTCTTTCAGGAGCGCCGGATCCTGCACCGCCGCTACGAACCACCCCTGGGTATTCATGCCGCTGGGGGCCAGGATACCGCATTCCAGGATGGTTTCCAGCTCCTCGGCGGTGACTTTCCGGGCGGTGTATTTCCGGATGCTGCGCCTTTCGGCGATGGCAGCCGTGACTTCATTGCGGATCATGCCGATTCCTCCTTCTTTTCCGTTCCGTTTTATGTTATTATTTATACTGTCACATAGTATACCACATCGTTCCCCGGTTTTCTACCGGTGGGAGGTCTGTCCATGGAATTTCTCTTCGCCCCCATGGAGGGGGTCACCGGCTACATCTACCGGCGGGTCCACGCCCGCTTCTTTCCCGGCGTCAGCCGCTACTACGCCCCCTTCTTCTCCCCCTCCGGGGACCATCATTTCCCCCTGCGGGGGCTGCGGGACCTGCTGCCGGAGGAGAACCCCGGCGTCCGGCTGGTGCCTCAGCTGCTGACCAATAAGGCCGAGGATTTCATATGGGCCGCCGCCTCCCTCATGGACCGGGGATATGGGGAAGTGGACCTGAATCTGGGCTGTCCCTCCGGAACGGTGACGGCCAAGAGAAAGGGCGCCGGGTTCCTGCTTCTTCCGGAGGAGCTGGACGCTTTTCTGGAACGGGTTTTCGCCGCGCCGGAGCTGCGGGGGCTGGCTATCTCCCTGAAGACGAGGATCGGTTTTGAGAAGGAGGAGGAATTCCCGGCCCTCCTGGGCATCTATCGCCGGTATCCCCTCTCCCGGCTCATCGTCCACCCCCGTCTCCGCATCGATTACTATACCGGGCCTGTGCATCCGGGCGCCTTCGCCCAAGCCCTGGAGGGGAGCCCCTTCCCCGTCACCTGGAACGGGGACATTTTCTGTCCCGCCGACCTGGAGGCTTTGCTGAAGCGCTTTCCCGGCCTGAAAACGGTGATGCTGGGCCGGGGCCTGGCCGCGGAACCGGGCCTGGCCGGGCGGCTGCTGACGGGCGAGCCCTGCTCCAGGGAGACCCTCCGGGCGTTCCACGACGCTCTCTGTGAGGAATACCGGGCCGTGCTCTATGGGGACACCGCCCTCTGCCACCGGATGAAGGAGATCTGGTCCTACCTGATCCTTCATTTCCAGGGCGGGGAAAAGCACTTCAAGCGGCTGACCAAAGCCAGGCGCTGGGAGGAATTCCGCCTGGCGGCGGAGGCCATCTTCGCCGAGCTGCCCCTGCGGGAGGACGCGGAGATGCCCGGCCTCAGCAAATATATGCAAAATAACGCCACGAAAGGATGAGCAAATATGGGTTCCAAGTATTCCCACGTGTTCGCCCCCATCCGTATCCGGGGCATCGACTTCAAAAACCGCATCACCCTGGCTCCCACCACCCCTGTCCTTTCCACGGAGGACGGCATCATCACCCATGAGTTCGTGGACTGGTTCCGTATGTTCGCCCGGGGCGGCACGTCGGTCCTCTACCTGGGCAACTGCTCCATCGACCTCAAAGAGAACCAGGACCAGAACTACCAACTGGACCTGGGCACCGACCGGGGCATGCTGCCCATGACCTGGTATGCGGACATGGCCAAGCAGTACGGCTGCCACGCCTCCTTTGAGATCAACCACGCCGGAGAGGGCGTGGCCTTCGAGACCTTCGGGCGGCCAAGCTTCTCCTCCTCTTCCTTCATCTCTGAGGATGAGATCATCCGGGCCCGGATGGCGGGCCGGGAGCCCATCCCCTGCCAGGAGATGAGCCGGGAGAAGATCAAGGAAGTGGTGGAGATGTTCGCCAGGGCCGCGGCCAGGATGAAGCGGGCCGGGATGGACATTGTCATGGTCCACGGGGGCCACGGCAACCTTATCAGCCAGTTCACCAGCCCGAAATTCAACCACCGCACCGACGAATACGGCGGCAGCACCGAGAATCGGGCCCGCTTTGCCATCGAGGTCTGCCAGGCCATCCGCCGCGCCTGCGGAGAGGATTTCGTCATCGAATACCGCTGCTCCGGCGACGAGGAGGACCCGGAGGGCATGCACATCGACGAGACCATCCAGCTGGCGGGCTACCTGAAGCCCTATATCGACATCCTGCACGTCTCCGCCGGGCTCCACACCCTCCCCTTCGGCCCCCATCGCTATTACCGCAACTGGTGCCAGAACTACCTGATGGACCACTGCTTCAATGTGCACTATGCCCGAGACATCAAGAAGGCCCACCCGGACCTGCTGGTGAACACCGTGGGCAGCATCGTGAGCCTGGACTACGCCGAGGAGATCATCGGGAATGGCTGGGCGGACTTTGTCAGCATGTGCCGTCCCCTGATGGCGGACCCGGATATGCCCCGGAAATACGCCGAGGACCGGCCCGCGGATCGGCGGCCCTGTCTTCGCTGCGACACCTGCGCCCGCCATCTCATGACCCCCAAGCCCATCTTCTGCGCCGTGAACCCCATGAGCGCCATGACCAGCGAGCTGCGGGACGGGGCGGTGCCCAAGGCCGGGGTCAAAAAACGCGTCGCCATCGTGGGCGGCGGCCCGGCGGGCATCCAGGCCCTCCAAACCCTGCTGGACCGGGGCCATGAGGTCACCCTCTATGAAAAGGGCAGCGAGCTGGGCGGCCACGTCATCGAAGCCGCCGTCCCCCCCTTCAAGAACGACGTACGGGATTACCTCCGCTGGATGCAGCATACCGCCGACCAGTGCAAGGAACGGGGCGCACGGATCCTGCTGAACACCGAGGCTTCGCCGGACATGCTGACGCTGGAGGGTTACGACGCCCTGGTGTTGGCCCTGGGGGCGGATCCCATCGTGCCGGAGCTGCCGGGCATCCACGGGGCCAACGTGCTCTGGGCCCCCGACGCGGAGGCGGGCAAGGGCAATGTGGGCAGTCGCATCGCAGTCATCGGCGGCAGTGCCGTGGGCATGGAAGCCGCCCTGGACTTCTCCCTCCAGGGGAAGGAGGTCTTCGTGGTGGAAATGCTGGACGAGGGCCCCGCCGGAAGCAAGCTGCACACCAGCGCCGGGAGCGGCGCGGCAGAACTGACCCGCATCTTCAAGGAGCGGGAGATCCCCGTGTACTATGGCAGGAGCCTTAGGGAAGTGCGCCCGGACGGCATCCTCTGCCGGGACGTCCGCTCCGGTAAGGAGGAGATGCTCCCCTGCGACACGGTGCTGCTGGCGGTGGGCCTTCGGCCCAGGCTGGCGGAGGCGGAAGCCATGCGCCATTGCGCGCCGGAAACATCGGTTTTCGTGGTGGGGGATGGGAAAAAGGCCGCCTCCATCTGTGAAGCGGTGAACGAGGCCTTCCAGGTCTGCCTCCATATCTGATGCGCACAACGATATTCTTTCCTGCATAAAGCTGCGGGGCGTCGTTCATGGCGGCGCCCCGCGTTTTCTGTCTCTCCCGTCAAAAACGTTTCCCGCACAGCCCCCGTTTTTATGCATCTTGATTATGACTTTCGTCACATCAAGACCTGCCATTTGTCACTCAAAAATGAAAATTTCATTACCTCTGCTATCTTTTCCCATGAGTTTTTTGTCTATATAATGCTATCGTGAATCCCGGAAAGGTTACAGGAAATCACCGGAACACAAAGCGAAAAGGGAGGAAAGAAAATGAAGAAGATCGTTACTCTGATCCTCGCGGCGCTCCTGCTGATGGGTCTGATGGCCCCGGCAGCGTTGGCAGCGAGCGAGATCACCGTTTACGTCAATGTGGCGGACAACGGTGCCGCAGCCATCGGCGAGAAATCCGGCGAGCCCATGATCGCCGTGCCCGTCACCGTGCCCAGGGGCGCCGTCGTGGACGACGTGCTGCTGGCCCTTCACCTGAAGGAGTGCAACGGCGGCGCGGCGGGCTACAAGAGCACCAAGATGGACATGTACGGCTCCACCACCTACATGATCGCCACCTGGTTCGGCCGCCCCATCGAATATGCGGACAATGCCAAGAGCGTGACCGCCTGGAAGAACCACAACATGAGCACCGGCCTGGGCAGCACCGTAAAGGACGGCGACGTGGTGGACGTCTGCGTTTACACCACCGTCAGCACCCAGAACTATACCTTCAACTACTACGGCCTGGCCTGGATGGACTACTATGAAGTAGACGCGGGCGTGGGCGAAAACTTCACCGTGGGCTGCTGGCGCAGCGCCATGGACATGACCACCTTCCAGTACAACGACGAGCCCTGCACCAATATGCCGGTCACCGTCAACGGCCTCAGCTCCAGCTTCAAGGTGGCGGCCGACGGCGGCCTGTCCCTGAGCTTCAGCGAGGAAGGCACCTACTATGTCTGCGTCGGCGGCGACACCGCTTACGGCGCGGCCCTGATGAAGGTCAACGTCACCGCGGGCGGCTCCTTCGTGGGCCACCAGATCCCCCCTCCGGGGCGCATGGCCGCCTCCGGGCTGGAGGGTGAAGCGGGCGGCAGCCCCATCACCGTCTACGCCACCGTCACCGATTACGGCACCTGCCTCAAGAGCGAGAAGACCGGCGAGAACCTGGTCGCAACGCCCATCACTGTTCCCGACGGCGCCACCCTGGACGACGTGCTGAACGCCATCAACGCCCAGCACGCCAACGCCGGTGAGGAGGGCTACTCCTCCGCCAGCATGGAGATGTACGGCTCTGCCATGTACTATGTCACCAAATGGTTCGGCAACAATGTGGACGGATCCAGCGGCGCTACCCGCCTTTTCAACGCCTACGTGGGCTCCGACATGGCCAGCACCCTGGCCACCCCCGTGAAGGACGGCGATTTCATCTACGCCAATATCTATGGCCTGGGAGAGACTGCCGAAGGCGGCTACGGATTCTCCTATGAATACTACGGCCTGGGCTATTTTGACTACCCCACGGCGGAAGCCGGCGTGGGCGACGAGGTGGTCCTCCATCCCTACACCCAGGCTATGGCGGGCATGATGGGCGGCGAATACCGCACCACGCCCCTCACCGACATGGATATCTACGTCAACGGCGAAAAGACGGACTTCAAGGTGGATTCCACCGGCGAAGTGGTCCTCAGCTTCGACAAGGCGGGCGTCTATGACGTTCTGGCTGTGGGCGACAAGACCAAGCCCGTGGCCGCCATGCGCCTCACCGTTTCCGAAGGCGCGTCCTTCGATCCCAATGCGGGCACCGTAGACATTTCCGACGTGCTCCTGGGCAACCTCTCCGCCCCCGGCCGGGGCACCGGCGACCCCATCACCGTCTATGTCTCCGTCACCGACAAGGGCGACTATGCCAAGAGTGAGAAGACCGGAGAATACATGATCGCCATCCCCGTCACCGTCCCCGGCGGCAGCACCGTGGACGACGTGCTGCAGAAGTTCAACGACATGGAAGCCAATGCCGGCGCCATGGGCTACTCCTCCACCAAGGTGGACATGTGGGGCAGCACCATGTACTCCGTCGCCAAATGGTTCGGCTTGGCAAACAACTCCATGGACGGCTCCGACTACGCCATCGCCGCCTGGCGCAACCGCAACACCACCAGCACCCTTGCTGAGAAGGTGGAGGACGGCGACCTGGTGGACGTCAACATCTACGGGGTCAAGAGCTCCATGAGCTGGTCCTACAGCTATTGGGGCCTGGGCTACTTCAACTTCGGCACCGTGAAGGCCGGCGTCAACGACGAGATCGAGCTCACTGCCTACCACTCCACCATGGACGCCCAGTCCTTCCGCTGGAACGACTTTGTCAGCGCAAACCTGACCGTGTACGTCAACGGTGAGAAATCCGACGCCACCGTGGGCAGCGACGGCAAGGTCAAGCTGAAATTCGACAAGCCCGGCACCTACTACGTGCTGGCTGCTCCCGGCGACGACACCTACGGCGCCGCCACTGCCAAGATCATTATCGAAGAGGGCGCTTCCTTCAAGGACAACACCCCCGACACCGTGAAGGACAACGCCATCGCCACTCCCACCAAGGTGAATTACGGCCCCATCGCCAAGATCGGCCTCGTCGTCCTTGTGGTCATCATCGTCCTCGTCGCGGTGCTCCGCGCCGTCAAGAAGAACAAGAAAAAGGACCAAGAGCAATAAGGCGAGAAAGGTCCCCACTCTTCATGCCGTCAGCTTATTTGAAAGGAATGGACATAATATGAGCGAGACCATAACGAAGAAAAAGAACGCCCGTATCGCATCCGTTGAATTCTGGCGCTTCCTCTTCACCGTTCTCGTCATGCTTTATCACCTGGAGATCTACTACACCAGCGGCAAGCTCTTCCCCTCCGGCACCAGCGCCGTGGAATTCTTCTTTGTGCTCTCCGGCTTCCTGATCGCCCTCTCTGCGGGCCACTGGTTCGAGAAGCATCCGGAGCCTCTGAGCGCGAAGGAAGCGGGCATCAAGGCTACCCAGTTCGTCTGGAAAAAGGTCAAGGTCATCCTCCCCGTGATCATCATCACCTTGATCCTGCACTATGCCATGAACGGCGGCGGTTTCTCCCGCAAGTCCACGCTGGAAGCCATCCTCAATTCTGAATGGGACCTGCTCTTCATGGTGGGCACCCCCTTCGGCTATGCTAACGGCGGCTGCCCCATCGTGCCTCTCTGGTTCCTGACGGCGCTTTTCATCGCGGGCTACGTCTACACCTACATGCTCTACCGCAATTTCCATTTCACCCTGTTCCTGGCCCCCCTCATCGGCGTTATGCTCTATTCCTTCTTCACCCTGAACTCCTCTCTGGTGCTGGACTTCTATGCGAAGATGGGATTCATGACCGCCGGCACGGTGAAAGCCTTCGCAGAAGTGGCCCTGGGCATGGCGATGTATCACCTCTATGACCACCTGAGCCATAAGAAGATCGGCCCCGTCTGGGAGGTGGTGCTCACCATTCTGATGCTCTTTGCCATCTACCGCTACTTCGCCCTGACCATCAAAGCGAACTCCAGTCTGGACAACTTCCGGCGCATCGTCTACATCATGATCATCATCCTGCTCTCCTTCCTGAACAAAGACCTCATCACCTCGGTGCTGAACCATGGCTGGGCCCGGTTCCTGGGAAGCATCTCCATGACCATGTACGTCTGCCACTACACCCTGTGCAACTATTTCTTCGCAGTGGTACGGGCTCTTTGGAAGATTAACCCCCTGTCCACCTTCCTCAAGGAGCTGAACGGCAGCGCAGGAGCCTTCGGCGGCTTCGGCGGCGGCACCATCAACTGGAAGATCCGCGTCTGCTATGTCCTCTTTGTATTCGTGATCGCCATCATCATCCACTTGCTGGTGAAGCTGATCACCAAAGCCCTGACCCCCAAGCCTAAGGCGGATCCTCCCTCCCCTCAGATCGTCCCCGCGGATAACGCGGCGGATTGACCCCCCTTTTCCCCGAAAGGTCGCCCTGTTCATCAGGGCGGCCTTTCATTTTTGCACTTTACGAACGGGCGGTTTTGCGGTATGGTAAGGGAAAGCTGAATGTAAGGAGCATAAACGTGAAAAAGAATACGCAAAAGCTGCTGACTCTGCTGCTGATCCTGGCCATGACCCTGGCCATGGTCCTGACAGGCTGCGCACCCGCCGTGGGGCCGGAGCCCGGCGGCAATGAGGAATACCATTTCGAGACCTTCCAGCCCACGGACAGCCCGGAGGAGACGGCGGCGCCCGAAGCGGAGCCGACAGAGGAACCCACGCCGGAGCCAGAGCCCACACCGGAGCCTACTGCTGAGCCTACTGCTGTGCCTACGCCGGAGCCCACGCCCGAACCTACGCCTCAGCCTACGCCCGAGCCTACGCCTCAACCTACGCCGGAGCCCACGCCTACGCTGGCGGAGGACGGCAGCTACACTACCAAGGAGGACGTGGCCCTCTACATCCATCTCTACGGGCATCTGCCGGACAATTTCATCACCAAGAAGGAAGCCCAGGAGCTGGGCTGGAGCAGCGGCAGCCTGGAGAAATACGCTCCCGGCAAATGCATCGGCGGCGATCGCTTCGGCAATTACGAGGGCCTGCTGCCCAAGGGCAAGAAATACACGGAATGTGACATCGACACCTTGGGGGCCAAGAGCCGGGGAGCGAAACGAATCGTCTACTCCGACGACGGCTGCATCTACTATACGGACGACCATTATGAGAGCTTCACACTGCTCTATGGGGAGGAATGACGATGGAAAGGTTTGAACTCGACGGCCGCATCTGCCTGGACAAAGAGGATTTCTGCCAGCGCCTGATCTCGCTGCTGCGCTTCCCCGACTACTGCGGGCACAATCTGGACGCCCTCTACGACTGCCTCACCACCCTGCCGGGAAGCGCCGAGCTGACCATCACCCACTTCGATTCCCTGGAAAAGCGGCTGGGCAGCTGGGGCAGGCGTCTGCGCAAGATGCTTCTGGACGCTGCCGACGGGGATCGGCTGCTGGTCTCTCTGCCGGAAGCGGCGGAGCCGACGGCGGAGGAAGTCAACGCCCTGGGCCAAACCCTGGAACAGGAGCTGCTGCTGCGCTACTCCCCCATCGCGCTGAAGCTTCTCTGGAAGGAGGAGGACATCCCGGAGGGGACGGTCCGCCCCTGGGAAAAGGAGGGGAGGCGGCTGGCCATGTGCCAGGCCTTCGCGCTGGTGCGCCGCAACAAGAAATCCTATACCATGCTGAAGGACGACCACTGGTGCGTCTGGCCCCTGGTGGGCTATAAGCTCTGCCCTCTGGACGAGGAAGACTACGTTTACATGGGCACCAAGTTCTTCGTGAAGGACCCCCAGCGGGGCGTCCGCTTCCTGCGGGAGGAATACCCCATCCTGAAGGGGGACGCGCCCATCGGCTTTGCCATCGCTCCTCTGCGCAGCGCCTCCTTCGTGCCCGACGCGGTGACCATCTACTGCAATCCCGCCCAGATCCGCAGCCTGCTCATGGCGGCAAAATACACCACCGGCAATATGCTGCCCCTGAATCTGGATCCGGTGGACTCCTGCGTACACTCCACCATTCCTGTGCTCAACGGCAAGGATTTCAACATCACCTTCCCGGACCCCGGCGAATACGAGCGGGGCCTGACGGATGAAAACGAGGTCATGTTCACCCTGCGGGGCGACCTGCTGGAGCCGCTCACGGAGAGCGTGAAAACCTTCGGGAAGATCGGCTTCGGCTACCAGGGGCTGCAGATGGAGATGGACATGAATTTCCCCCGGCCGGAATTCTACAACAAAATGTTCGAGAAGTGGGGCCTGGCCACCGGGGAGCTGTGGACGCACCGGTGACGTCCTTATTCGCCGGAATGGCGAGTATCCGCGCAAAGCGCGAATACCCGCAGGATTCCGGCGAAACGTCCTTTCCAAATCGCACCCGCTCCGCTGGGCTGCGATTTGGTGCGCTGGGAATTTTATGCGCCGGAATACAACGCGGTGCCCGCTCCGCTGGGCTGCGGTCTTGTTTTCCTGTTCCAGGAATTCGGGCCTGCCGCTTTTTGCGGCAGGCCCCATCTTTTTCTTGACAAATCTCCGATATGATATCATAATGATATCATATTCCAAGGAGGATACGACCATGCTGCACATCGAACATCTGACCAAAGCTTACGGCGACAAGAAGGCTGTGGACGATCTCACCCTTCATATCGCGCCGGGAGAGATCTACGGTTTTATCGGCCACAACGGGGCGGGCAAGACAACCACGCTGAAGAGCATCGCGGGCATCCTACACTTTGACGGCGGGGACATCACCATCGACGGGCTCTCCATCCAAAAGGAACCTATCGCCTGCAAACAGCGCATCGCCTATATACCGGACAACCCGGATCTCTACGATTTCATGACGGGGATCCAGTTTCTGAATTTCATCGCGGATATCTTCGGCCTGGACGCCGGGACCAGAGAATCGCGGATCGCGGAGTATTCCGCTTCCTTCGAGCTGACGGAGGACCTGGCCCAGCCCATCTCCGCCTATTCCCACGGCATGAAGCAGAAGCTGGCCATGATCTCCGCCTGGATCCACGAGCCGAAGCTCATCCTCATGGACGAACCCTTCGTGGGGCTGGACCCCAAGGCCTCCCACCTGCTGAAAACCATGATGCGCTCTTTCTGCGACGAGGGCGGCGCCATCTTCTTCTCCACCCACGTGCTGGAGGTGGCGGAAAAGCTCTGCGATAAGGTGGCCATCATCAAGAACGGCAGGCTGGTAAAGGCGGGAACCATGGACGAGGTGAAGGGGGACGCGAGCCTGGAAGCAGTTTTCCTGGAACTGGAGGGCTGAAGCATGTGGAAGGCACTCCTGAAAAAGCAGTTCATGGAGCTGCTCTATTTCTATTTCCCCAAGGCAAAGCCCGGCAAAAAACGGGGCACGGGGGCCGTCGTCGGCTTTATCGTCCTGTTTGTCTTCGTTTTCATCTCCCTGGGCGGCTCCTTCTATGCCGCCGCGGACATGCTGGCAGCTTCCATGCTGCCCCTGGGACTGGGCTGGCTCTACTTTGCCCTGCTGGGTTCTCTTTCCGTATTTCTGGGCGTCTTCGGCGGCGTGTTCAGCACTTATTCGGGCCTGTATCTCGCCAGGGACAACGACCTGCTCCTCAGTCTGCCCATCCCGCCCCGGCGCATTCTGCTGATACGGATGATCGCCATTTACGCCGCGGGGCTGGTGTACAGTGCGGTGGCCTGGCTCCCCGCAGTGATCCGCTACCTGCTCTTTGACGCCTCCCCCGGCGCTCTGGTCTTCTCCCTGCTGCTCACTTTTATCAATGCTCTGCTGGTGCTGGTGCTCTCCTGCCTGCTGGGCTGGGCGGTGGCGGCGGTGGTCAGCCGCCTAAGACGGAAGAACATCGTCACCGTGGTCCTCTCCCTGGCGTTCCTGGCGGTCTATTTCTTCGCCACCAGCCGCATGAACCAGATGCTGACCAGCCTCACCCAGAACATTGACAAGCTTGGAGATGCGGTGCGCGGCAGGCTTTGGCCCCTGTATCAGCTGGGGCTGGCCGCCACCGGGAAGGTGCTGCCTATGCTCTGCTGGTGCTGCCTGGTGATCGCACTCAGCCTGCTGACCTATGCCCTGCTGTCCCGCAGCTTCATCCGCATCGCCACCGCCAACCGGGGCACGAAAAAGGCGGTCTACCACGCGGGGCGCAGCAAGGCTTCCACCATGGACGCCGCCCTACTGCGCAAGGAACTGCGGCGTTTTCTTGGCAGTCCCGTGTATCTGCTCAACTGCGGCCTGGGCATCCTTTTCATTCTGGCGGCGGCCGTCTTCCTGCTGGTGAGGGCGGGCGCGGTCCGGGAGACCCTGATCCTGCTCTTTTCTTCCGCGCCTCACCTGGTGCAGGCCCTGCTTCCCGCCCTGGGGACCATGGTGGTCTGCGTCCTGGGAGCCCTGAACCCCATCACAGCTCCCTCCATTTCCATGGAGGGAAAGAGCCTCTGGGTGCTGCAAAGCCTGCCGGTGCCCGCCGGCGCCGTGCTGCGTGCCAAGGAGCGGCTCCAGCTCGTGCTGTGCTACCCCCCGGCGCTGATCTTCTGTCTGGCCCTGGCCTACGTGCTGCGCTTTGACCTTCTCTTGTGCCTGCTTTCCCTGGGAATCGCGGCGCTGTTCATCGCCGTCATGGCAAACCTGGGGCTGATGATGAATCTGTGGAAGCCTAACCTTACCTGGACGAGTGAGACGGTGCCCGTAAAGCAGGGCCTGCCGGTGATGGTCTGTCTCTTCGGCGGCTGGCTCCTGTCCCTTATCTGCATCGGCGTCTGCGCCGGACTGGGGAGCATCCTGCCCGTGCGCCTGGGCATGGCGGCGGAAGCGGTCCTGCTGGGCGTGCTGCTGGCGCTTCTGAAACGCTGGCTGAAGACAAAAGGCTGCCGGATATTTGAGGAATTGTAAACTAGGCTCCCCTCTCAGGGGAGCTGGCGCGAAGCGCCTGAGAGGTCAACGTTTCGAATCAGCAAACGCTGCGCTTGACAGCAACAGCTAGGAATCACCCTGACTCCCTCCGTCATCGCCTTACGGCGATGCCACCTCCCTCAAAGAGGGAGGCTGATGAAGATGGAACGCCCCCCGGATCCTTCCGGGGGGCGAAGCTGTTCGCGTTGACTCAAATATAATACCCGCTCTGGAAATTCTTGAATTCCTCCGGGAAGGGGATTTCCTGCCCGTAGGCGCCGAAGCAGTAGTTTTCCGGCTGCTGATTCGCGTTGGTGCCGAAAGAACGGCCCACGTCGAACATCCGCTCCAGGTCCATGAGGAAGGCCAGGCTGTTGCCCCGCGTCTTGGGCCCGGTGAACTTCTCCAGGTTCTGCTCGGCAAAGGCGAAGACGTAGATACCCTTCTTGATGCGGATGTAAAGGGCGGGCTCCGTGGGGTCCTTGTAGCCCGCGAAGGACTCGGCCATGGCCTTTCCCTCCTCGATCTGCTCCGGCGTAGGCGGCCGGTCGGACCTGGGCATGGTCACGTTGTAATACCGCTCGGTGCGGTAGACGTGGACGATGCGGAAGGTGGGAGAATAGGTCCACAACACCGCCCGGCCGATCATATCCGTGGTGTAGCCGTGGCGCTTGTCGTTCAGGGTCCCGTCCGGCCGCAGCACCGCGCCGAAATGGGCCTTGATCTCCACCAGATAGGGGAATTTCGGGTTCATCCCCTGCCGTCCTTCGATGACGGTGACCAGGGCGTTCTCGTCATCCAGGATCATCGTCAGACCCAGCCGGGGGGTGACGCCGGGGATCTCCGCGTTGATGAAATAGGTCTGCTCCTCCACCTTCAGGCAGACGTAGCTGTCCGTCCGGGGCTCATCCCCCGCTTTGCCCCAGCTGACGGTGTCCCGCTCGAATTTCAGTACGTAATCGTAGCCGCTGTCCATGCAGACGGTCAGCTCCCGCCCGGCCAGCTCAAAATTGCGGGGCGGGCAATACTGGCTCAGGCCCTCGTAAGTGGGCTGGCCGTTTTCCGCCATGACCTTCTTTTCCTCCGCCATAGCTTTCTCCTTTCTTCCTCCGGGTTTATGTCATATTCATTTGATCTCTTCGTTCTCCGCGCCGGTGAGCCGCGCCAGGTAACGCTTTCGGACCGCGGCATACTCCGCGTTGTACGCTTCGTTCTCCCCCTGGTGCAGGTGCAGGATATAGTCGTGCTCCATGGCGGCCACCGCCGCGTCCACCAGGGTGAGGGTGTGCACGCCGATGTTGGAGCACTGGTCGGAAATGCGCTCCGCGTTCACCAGGATGTCCTGGAATATAAAGCCGTCGCTGACGCTGCACTCCCCCGTCCGCAAGCGAAGAAGGTGCCGGTTGCGCATCATGGCCACCAGCTCGTCCACCACTTCCTCCATGGGCTCGATGCGGAAAGCCTCCGCCCGGTCTCCGTCCAGAAAGGCCTTCCCTGCCTTGTCCAGGATCTCCTGGATGAGCTCCCGCAGGAGGCGCAGCTCCTCCTGGGCGCCGGGGCTGAAGCGCAGCTCCCGGCTGTGGAGCTCGGAAGCGCTCTCCGTCAGGTTCACGGCATGGTCGCCGATGCGCTCGAATTCATCCACGCACTTGATATAATAGCTCAGCCTGTCGCTGGCGCGCCCGGCCCCCAGATGGGGCGAGAGGCGCACCATATAGTCCCCCGCGTGGTCCGCCAGGGAGTCGATGAGGTCTTCGTCCTCCCCCACCCGATCGATGGCCTCCTGATCGAATTCCATCAGGGTAGAAAAGCCCCGGCGCACATTTTCCGCGGCCAGGGAGGCCATTTCCGCCACGATCTTCTTCACGGCGGCCAGGGCCAGCTCCGGCGCCTCGAACAGGTTGTCGTCCAGGGCCTGCAGGTCCAGCTCGTCCCGCCGGGGGGAAACCTTGTCGTCGGGGATGATCTTCCGGCTGAGCTTTTCAAAGACGGTACAGACCGGCAGCAGTACTGCGGCGCCGGCCAGCTTGAAGACCGTATGGGTATTGGCGATGCCGCCGGAGGTGATAGGCGCAGCCCAGAAGCTGCCGAAGACGCCCAGGCGGTGCAGGATCGCGACGACGACCAGAACCAGCACCGTCCCGCTGAGGTTGAAGAGGATATGCACGATGCCGGTACGCTTGGCGTCCGCCCGCGCGCCCACGGAGCAGACGATGGCGGTGGTGACGCAGTCCCCCAGGTAGATGCCGATGATGACGCTGTAGACGGAGCTGAAGCTGAGGGCCCCCGTGGTGGACAGGGCCTGGAGGATGCCCACGGCGGCGCTGGAGCTCTGGATAGAGAAGGCCACCGCCATACCCGCCAGATAACCCAGCACCGGCTTGTCCGCCAGGGTGAGGAACAGGCGGCCGAAGGCGGCGGATTCCGAAAGGGGCTTCACCGCCCCGGTCATGTTCACCAGGCCCGTGAAGAGGATGGCAAAGCCCATGACGATGGTCCCCGTCCGCTGGGCGCTGCGGAAGCGGAAGGCCATGATCAGCAGGATGCCCACGATGGCCGCGATAGGCGCCAGGGTGTCCGGCTTGAAAAGGTTCAGCCAGGAGGCTGACGTGGCATTCAGGTCCAGCAGGCGAATGATCTGCCCGGTGACGGTGGTGCCCACGTTGGCCCCGATGATGATGCCCAGGGACTGATGCAGAGAAATGATCCCCGCCGCCACCAGGCCGGAAGTAAGCACGATGGTGGCGGTGGAGCTCTGGATGGCGGCGGTGGCGATAAGGCCCAGGAAAAAGGCCCCCACCGGGCTGGTGGTGAGCTTTTCCATGGCGGATTTCAGCGCGCCGGAGGAGCCCTGCTCAAGCCCGCGGGACATGAGGCGCATACCGTAGAGGAAAAGGGCCAGCCCGCCGAAGAGGGAGATGAAGTTGAAAACTGTCATGCCGATTCTCCGTAATCATCGTAATGCCGGAAATACCGGGACATGGACCGTTTCTATTCTAGCACAGCCCGAACTGTTCGGCAACTGATTCCGCAGCATCGCAAAAGTTCATTTTCCTGTGGCGCTTTTGCGCCGGATGTATTATAATCCTCCCATACATACACAGGAGGTAAGGATCTTGAGAGCTGTCATCACCATCGTGGGCAAGGACGCCGTGGGCATCCTGGCGAAAACCGCCAACGTCTGCGCCGCCCACAACGCCAACATCGTGGACGTGACCCAGACGGTCATGGGGGACATTTTCTCCATGGTCATGCTGGCGGATATCGAGAAAATGGAGGGCACCGTCGGCTCTCTGGGCGACGACATTGAGAAGGTGCTGGAGGGGCAGGGCCTGGTGAGCCACGTCATGCACGAGGACATCTTCAACGCCATGCACCGGATCTGAGGGAAACGCCATGCTGAATATGCAGGATATCATGGAAACCGTGCAGATGATCCAGGACGAATGCCTGGACGTCCGCACCATCACCATGGGCATCAGCCTCGTGGACTGCGCCGACTCTGATATCGGAAAGGCCTGCGACAAGGTCTATGAAAAGATCGTGCGCAAGGCGGAGAAGCTGGTGGAGACGGGGGAAAGCATCTCCCGCACCTATGGCATCCCCATCATCAACAAGCGGGTGAGCGTGACGCCCATCGCCTTCCTGGCGGGCGTCTCCGGCGGGGACCCCACCGCCTACGCCCTGGCCCTGGACCGGGCGGCAAAGACCGTGGGGGTCAATTTCATCGGCGGTTACAGCGCCCTGGTGCAGAAGGGCTTTTCCGCCGGGGACGAAGCCCTGATCCGCTCCATCCCCGAGGCCATGAGCCGGACGGAGCTGATCTGCTCCAGCATCAACGTGGGCAGCACCAAGGCGGGCATCAACATGGACGCCGTACAGCTCCTGG
>JAEEGK010002268.1_pt1 | contig 48218 bp, 29 predicted proteins | sample 8958771 | NCBI WGS metagenome assembly JAEEGK01 (sample SAMN16246547, study PRJNA631951) | gut metagenome | biome: gut microbiome; feature: rumen; material: SC-attached | host: Bos | place: Iran: Karaj | collected 2018-10 | reverse complement strand
TTCGTAGATGGTGGCCCTCATGCGTCCTGGCACATTGACAAAGATGCCGGGCTTGGCAGCGGCTTTCTTTGCCTTCGGGTTCTCCTCTGGGGCGGGCAGCTGGGTGATGTCGTCGATACTAATATAATAAGGTGCACCAGAGAGGTCGTCGGCCTCTACGAGTCCATGCACCTGCGACAGCCGGAAGAACACCTGGCGGGGGAAGGCTCCGTCGGGCGTCACCCATAGCACATGCTCGGTGGTGTCGCGAACGGTGGTGCCCAGGAAGAGCGATGTGAGTGCCTGGTCCTGCTGCTCCAGCTCACGCAGCATGAGCTTCATCTGAGCGCCGTCCTGAGGCATGAAGTCAGCCTGTCCCTTGACCAGCAGCGAACGGTTCTCGCGGATGTCGTAGATCTCGTGTGCCGTGAGCTCGGCCATCTTTGCCGTGCTGCCACACGACAGGATCTCCTCGCTCATGTACTGACGCGGGTTGACCCATGCAGGGCGGGGCGCAGGTGTGAAGGTGGCAGGCTCGTCCACGTCGGCAGCATCGTCCACGTTGATGCCCAGCAGGCGGCCGTCGTCGGAGAGGGAGACACGCGAGGCGACGGTGCGGGCGTCGAACTTCACGGCATAGACCTTCGTAGTGTCGGGCATGGGCATGGGCGTCTGCTGGATGTCCACCACACGATAGCTGGTGGCAGGCTCCTGACTGACGTCGGCCATGCGCAGATAGCGCTGGGCAAAGGGGGCGAAGTCACCTGGCTGGTAGGTGGTCTTCTCCACCAGCACGCTGATGCGCAGCACGGTCTTGGGAAGGAAGTAGACGGCCCCTTCAGGCGTTACCCCTGGGCGGTATTGGCTAAGCTGGGTCTGAGCCTCGGCAGGACAAACTGCTAAGAGGCAAACGGCAAACGACGAGGCCAGGGCCTTCATTCTCTTCCAATGGCTATTGATTGTGCTCATTTTTGTTCTGTTCTTTAGTCAACGTTGCAAAAGTACATAAAAAAGCCGAAAGCGCAAAACTTTCGGCAAGAAAATAGAAGAGGCAGTTGCATTTTTATTCTTCGAGCACGGAAAACTCCGCTCCAGTGGCAAAATCCTGACCGTCCTGTGAGGAGAGTGCAGTAAAGCGCAGGTAGCGGGCACGCTGCGGCGAGGCAAAGAGCACCCGTTTCTCCTGCTGGTTGTTTTCGAATGTTCCTTCGACGACGGGCTGGCTCCAGGTCTGTCCGTCGAGTGAGAGCTGCACGCGCCAAGCCTTGATATTGCCGTTGCGCGAATCTTGGCGAGGCAGGTAGGAGAAGCCCTTGAGGGTCTTCACGCTGCCGCAGTCGAAGTCCACCCAGTGAGGATAGCTGGCCACGGTGACGCTCCACATCGTGTGCCAGTAGGTGTTGGGATTGCCATCAACGAGGTGTTCGGCATCGCCCTCGCCGCTCTCCACGCTGGAGGCGAAGCTGACGGTGACGGGCACACGGTCGATGCGTGGGAAGCTCTGGGTGAAGGTCACCATCGGCTGCTTGTCGTCCTTCGGCTTTTCGTAGGCTTCCACCCTGCCGCCTTCACGCAGGTTGAAGGGTCCTGTGTATGGCATGGGCTGAGGATTCTTCGTCTGCCGGGATGAGGGTGTCACCGTATACCAGATGTTGTGCGACTCTCTTGCCGACGTAATGGTGACCATACCTTCAGCATCACGGGTGATGAGCAGGGGGGAGGGGTGGATGGTGGATGGTGAAGGGTGGATGGTGGATGGTGAAGGGAGGATGGTGAAGCCGAAGAGGCAGGGGGCTGCCTTCACGCGATCCTGCTCCAGCGGTCCGCCTTGTCCGCAGCTGTTGCCGCCGAGTCCGGTAATCGCTTTGTCGAGGTGGAGCCAGTTGCCAGTGCTTTCGGGCAGCTCATGCGGATGATTGGCCATAGCCAGCTCCTTTGCCGACCAGGGGAGCACGCTGACAGACATCGGATCACGACCCTTGAACAGCACTCCTCGTCCGTCGGCGTCGGTAAGTGAGCACCAGCGGGTGTCCTGATGATTGCCCATGTCCTGCGGCTTGGGGTAGTTGTCGACCTCGTCGGCCACCTTATTATTATAGATGCCGATGTTCTGCGACGTCTTACGGTCAGGGTAGTTGTCGGCAGGTCCACGTCCGTAGTAGCTGAAGTTACAGAGCGACGAGGGAGTCTTCATCACATAGCCCAGGCGAGGCAGCACGAGCTGCGGGTTGCTGGAGGTGATGGCAGCCTCGACGGCAATAGTGCCATTGGGGAAGACGGTGTAGACGATGTCTTGCACAAAGCGGAAGTCATCGGAGGTGAAGAGCCTGTCCTTCTGTTCCACGAGCCGCTTCCAGTTGCGGTCGCCACCTTCCAGGCGTGCTCCGTAGAGTGCTTGGCTTTCGACGGTGTAGGCTATTGTGACGCTGCCGTCGGCATTCTCCACCATCTGATGGTGCCAGACACGGTGTTCCAGGTTGTACAGTCCGTTGGCATACCAGTTCTGGTAAGCCCAGTTGTCGTTGTTCACCCAGGCACGGAAGGCGTCGAGCCGCGGACCGCAGCCCTCGTTGAATATCTTCTGGCCGCTGTAGGTAAGGCTGTTGATGATGCCGTTGTCGTTGCTAAACACCACCGTGAAGTCATTGCCGCTGACGTGGATCATTTCGTCGGCCTGCTCAACGCTGACCTTGCCCTCCACCTCCTTCGCTGCCTGGGGCGATGCCGCCTTTACCAGCAGCTGCTCGTCGGCCTGCACATATCCTGCTTTGGCCCAGGGCATATCATGCTTCAGCCGGAACTCGATATTGACGAAATACTCGCGGCCGTCGTTCAGCTCATTCGGGTTCAGGCCGGGAATCCGCACCGTCTTGTGTGAGCGTGGTGCCACACTGCCCACGTTGATGCGCCCTTCGCGTATCAGTTCGCCGTCAGCCAGCAGACGATACCAGCAGTCGTAGCCAGCGAGGTCGTCGGCATAGTAGTTCTTGTTGAAGACATCGAGCGTAAAGGCGTTATTACTCCCCTCGCCAGTGGGAGAGGGGCTGGGGGTGAGGCCTATGTTCTGGTATACCTTCTTCACCTCATAATACTGCGGCTTGGGTTGCATGTCGCCGAAGATGATGCCGTTCATCACAAACTGGCCGTCGTTGGGAGTATCGCCAAAGTCACCGCCATAGGCCAGGTATCGCTGCCCGTCCTTCGTGTAGTTATAGAGCGACTGGTCGATCCAGTCCCAGATGGCCCCTCCGCAGAAGAAGTTGGACGACTCGATGGCATCCCAGTAGTCCTTCAGGTTGCCCACGGCATTGCCCATGGAATGGGCATATTCTGAGATGTGGAAGGGATACTTGATGCCCATGCGTCCCTTCACAGCCTCGCGCACCCAGTTGACGCTGGGGTATTGGTTCGAGCCCATGTCTACGATGTCGTTGTTGCGCTCATACTGCACGGGCCGTGTGGGGTCGAAGGCCTTCACTGCCGCATAGCTGGCCTTGAAGTTGTCGCCTGGACCGGCTTCGTTGCCGAGACTCCAGATGACGATGCACGGGTCGTTGACACGGGCATGAGCCAGCTCCATCATGCGTGCCACGTGGGCTGCGCGCCATTCAACAGGGTGGGAGAGCGATGCCTCGCCATAGTAGTATTCGTGGCTCTCGAGGTTAGCCTCTGCCTCCAGCCAGATGCCGTACTTATTGCAGAGGTAGTAGAAGTAAGGGTCGTTGCTGTAGTGCGACGTGCGCACATGGTTGATGTTGGCACGTTTCATCATCATCACCTCCTCCTCCATCTGCCGGCGGGTGATGGCATGGCCACGCTCTGGATTGGTCTCGTGGCGGTTCACGCCTTTCAGCTTCAGTGGCTTGCCGTTCACCAGGAAGTAGCGGCCGGCCATGTGAAACTCGTCGTCCTCGGCCTTCACGTCCTTGATCTCCACGGTGCGGAAGCCTATCTGTGTGGACACAGCTTCCAGCGTGTGACCCTTCTTGTCCTTCAACTCAGCAACGAGTACGTAGACATTGGGCTGTTCGGCCGTCCAGGGGAGGACGGGGAGGTTGGAGATTTGAGGTTTGAGGTTTGTGATTTGAGGTTTGAGATTTGAGATTTGAGGTTTGAGATTTGAGAGTTGGGGTATGTCCAGCTTTTTGTTCTTATCAGAATAGAGGTCGTTCTGATAGAGCGTATATGCTATGTGGTAACCTTTGTCTATCTTGAACTTGAAGTTGAGAGGAGATTCTATCTTGAGTGTCCCCTGTGAACCGTCCCATAGGGCCTGCACACGCAAGTCCTGGATGTGCGTCTTGGGACGGGCATAGACGCTGACCGAGCGGAAGATGCCTGGCAGACGGAACATGTCCTGTGCCTCCAGGAACGAGCCGTCGCTGTTGCGGTAGACTTCCACGCTGATGCTGTTCTCGCCAGTGTGGGCAAAGCGGGTGATGTCGAAGCGGGCGGCATCGCGCGAGTTCTTCGAGAAACCGACGTAGTGACCGTTCACCCAGAGGTAGAAGAACGAGTCCACACCATCGAACTGCACCAGCAGCTGCATCCCTTTCCACTGCTTGGGGATGGTGAACGAGCGGCGGTAGCTGCCCACCTCGTTGCGGTATTCATAGGTGGTCCAGTCAGTGGGGGGAGTGCGCATCACGCCTTCGCGCCAGTCGTCCTTCTTCACTTGGTGGAAGAAGATGACGGGCTGGTTGACGTAGATGGGTGTGCCATAGCGCTGCGTGCCGTCCTTCTGCAGGCCTGCCAGGTTCCAGTTGGAGGGGACGATGATATCGTTCCAGACGGAACAATCGTAGTCTTTGAGGAAGAAGTCGGCGGGGCGTTCGTCTGGGGTTTTTGCAAAGTGGAACTTCCACGTGCCGTCGAGGCTCAGGCGGCGTGAGCTGTATTCGGGCAGCACCTTGCGGGCTTCGTCGATCGTGGCAAACGACGTAAAGCAGGCTCTAGGCTGCAGTTTGTTGTAGCCCAACCGCTCAGGACTTTGCCATTCAGTGCCGTCAGGAGTCGTAGCCGTTCCATACTCATAACCTTCCAACTGTTGTGCGCCGACAACTAAGCAGCCTATCGCCGCAAGCAGTAATATTGAAATAGTTCGTTTCATCATGACGTATGATGGTTTTTTGGTTATTTTGTGCAAAGATACAAATAATTCATAATTCGTAATACATAATTCACAATTATTTTTTATCTTTGCAAGCAAAACCAAAAGAATCTATGAAACGAATCGTTTTTTTCCTGTTAATCTTAATCTCTGCATCAGAAGCATGGGCCGACGACAACTGCGGAGTGAAGCAAGTAAGGCAGCTCAACGACCAGGCTGTGGAAGTGGTGTACAATGATGGCAAGACGATGACCATCGACTTCTACGGACCTACTGTCTTCCGCCTCTTTCGTGATGATCAGGGTGGCATCTTGCGCAACCCGGAGGCCATGCCATCTGCCGAGATCCTGGTGGCGAATGCCCGAAGGAAGGCCAAGGTGGAGGTGACCACCAACGATGCCGACATCGTGGTGACCACCCAACCCCTAATGATGTCTTTCATACATGGCTGTATGTTGAAAATCAATAGGGCAACGGGGCTTTTCACCATCTGGCATGACGGCGACATCGTGTCGCTCGCTGCTCCTGTCGAGTTCAATCGTGGGGGCTACGACCTACGGCTGTCGATGCTTCCCGACGAATACTACTATGGCGGTGGCGTGCAGAACGGACGCTTCTCGCACCGTGGTGAGCGCATCGACATTGTAAACACCAACTCATGGACCGACGGGGGTGTCTGTTCGCCGGCTCCTTTCTTCTGGTCAACGGCGGGCTATGGTGTGCTCTGCCATACTTTTAAGCCCGGCTTTTATGATTTTTCGGGTCAGGAAGTGCTCATTCATCATGATACCGACTACCTCGACATGTTCTTTGTGCTGGGTTGTAGCCCCGTCGATCTGCTCAACGGCTACTATCAGCTGACAGGCCACCCCGTGCTGTTGCCGAAGTTTGCTTTCTACGAGGGACACCTGAATGCCTACAACCGCGACTATTGGAAAGTGACCGACGAGCCCAATCGTGGCATCCTTTTCGAAGACGGCAAGCGCTATGTGGAAAGCCAGAAGCCCGTGGAGAACGGCCATCGCGAAACCCTGAACGGAACCTCTGCCGACGGACAGCGACAGGAAGAAGCGGCCTACCAGTTCTCGGCTCGGGCCGTTGTCGACCGCTATGCCCGCTACGATATGCCATTGGGGTGGGTGCTGCCCAACGACGGCTATGGTGCTGGCTATGGACAGGCGGAAACGCTCGACGGCAACATCGCCAATCTGAAAGCCTTTGGCGACTATGCCCGTTCGAAGGGTGTGGAGATTGGTTTGTGGACACAGTCCAACCTGCATCCCATCGACTCCATCCCAGCCCTACTGCAGCGTGATATCATCAAAGAGGTTCGCGACGCAGGCGTGCGTGTGTTGAAGACCGATGTTGCTTGGGTGGGTGCCGGCTATTCCTTCGGACTGAATGGTGTTGCCGACGTGGCTCAGATCATGCCCTATTATGGTCAGCAGGCCAGGCCGTTCATCATCTCGGTCGACGGCTGGGCAGGCACGCAGCGCTATGCCGCCATTTGGACAGGCGATCAGACTGGTGGTGAATGGGAGTATATCCGTTTCCACATTCCTACTTATATCGGGTCGGGCCTTTCCGGTCAGCCTAACATCACCAGCGACATGGATGGTATCTTCGGCGGGCGAAACATGGCAGTGAACATCCGTGACTTTCAGTGGAAGACGTTTACGCCGATGCAGCTGAACATGGACGGCTGGGGATTGAACGAGAAATATCCACATGCGTTGGGCAAAACTGCCGCCACCATCAATCGCAGATACCTGAAACTGAAGTCGATGCTCCTGCCTTATACCTATACCTTCGCCCATGAAGCCATCGACGGCAAGCCCCTTATCCAGGCCATGTTCCTCAGTTCGCCCAAGCCTTTTACGCTGGGCCGCCGTACCCAATATCAGTTCCTCTACGGACCGTCCTTTCTTGTAGCACCCATCTATCAGGAGACGAAAGCTGATGCTGACGGCAACGACATCCGACACGGCATTTATCTTCCAGAAGGCATTTGGCACGACTATTTCACGGGTGAGGCTTATATGGGTAACTGTGTGATGAATACCTTCGCCGCCCCTATTTGGAAACTGCCCGTCTTCGTACGGCAGGGTGCTATCATACCAATGAACAACCCGAACAACAATCCATCTCAGATTGACCCCTCGTTGCGCATCCTTGAGATTTTTCCTTCACAGCAGCGCACAAGCATCTCTGTCTACGACGACGACGGTACGACTGATGCCTATCTAGCAGGGGCTAGCACGACCTATCAGGTGGAACAGCAGCTGCGCAAGGGGAAGGTCGTCGTCACTATCAACCCTGCCACGGGCAAAGGCTATGATGGCATGCCTTCCACGAAGCGCACACTCCTCCTTGTCAACATGACCGCGCAGCCAAGGAAAGTCGTGACGAAGGTCAACGGAAAAACCGTCAAGTCTGAATGGTCCTTTGGAGTGTCAGACCTCATGAAGCAAATAGTTCTCCGTGAGCGACTGCAGCAGCTTGTGGTTGAGATTCCCCCAGTGAGCATCTATGACCAAGTTGAGGTCATCGTCGACGGTGTCTCCATCGATGAGGCCACAGTCAACGACCGTCCGGTCACGCTGCCCATGCCTGTTGTTAGGGACGAGTCGAAGTCTACTGCCTATAGCATCACTCCGACATGGAGCAGTGTTGAAGGTGCTGACTACTACGAAATAAGGTTTGAGGAGATGCTCTACACCCATATTATTGGCACTGAGTATACCATTGACCTACTGCACCCCGAGACCAGCTATCAGATGTGGCTGCGTGCTGTCGGAAAGGACGGAGTCAGTGAATGGACAGACCTGACACTGAGCACAAGCGCCAACCCGCTGGAATTTGCCATGAAGGATCTCACTGCTACCTGTAACGTGGCAGATCAGCCAGGCAGCGACATCAGCCATCTTTTCGATCACGACGAAAAAGGAGAGATTTGGCACACCGACTGGCAAAACACCAACGCTGTGCCTTTCACCATCGACATCGACATGCATGCCTCGACCGAGCTCAACCGTATCACTTACGTGCCACGCGACAATGCTGGCAACGGAACGATCCTTGCAGGAACGCTTCAGTACAGTGCCGACGGCATCACCTGGAGCGAGCCGCAGTCTTTTCAGTGGGCACGCAACAACAAGAAGAAGGATATCAGCCTTCCTACTTCCGTCCTTACTCGCTTCCTTCGTCTCCATGTCACGCAGGCTGTAGGCGGCTTTGGCTCGGGTGCTGAGCTCTATGCCTTCCGCAAGCCCACTGCAAAGGTGCTCATTCCTGGCGACATCAATCAGGATGGGCATATCGATGAGAATGACCTTACTTCTTATCTGAACTATACCGGTCTGCGACAGGGCGACAGCGATTTCGACGGCTATGTGTCGGTGGGCGATGTGAACCACAACGGACTCATTGACGCGCAAGACATTTCTTATGTGGCAACGCAGCTGGAAGGAGGAGTTGATGCGCAGGAAACGCAACTGGCTGGAACGGTGACGATAAAGGCCGACCCAAAACAATACAATACTGGCGATGAAATCGTGCTTTCTGTCGTGGGTCACGACCTAAAGGCAGTCAATGCTCTCAGTTTGGTTCTTCCTTATAATCAGCAGCAGATGCAGTTCCTCGGCGTGGAGTCCGTTGCTGTGGCCAACATGCGCAACATGACCAACGACCGCCTACACTCAAATGGCGACCGTGTGCTCTATCCCACGTTTGTCAATATCGGTAAACAGGCACTAGTCGAGGGCTCACCCGTGCTCTTCCGCATCCGTTTCAAGGCCCTGCAGCGCCTGTCGAAGGTCAATATACCATTATCGGGTATGCTCGTCGACCGTCGGTTGGAGAGCATCGCCCTGTTCTAAAGTAATGAGGAGTTCTGCGCTTCTTCTGGTGTAAGAACTCCTCACTCCTAGCTCCTAACTCCTCACTCTTAACTCCTCACTCCTCACTCCTAACTCCTAACTCCAGAAACGCCTTTGGCAGATACTTGATGATGTCGCTGGCCATCAGGCTTTCCTCACCTAGGTCACGGGCAGCCAGATCGCCTGCCAGACCGTGAAGGAAGACTCCCACCAGACAAGCCTCGCGCTGTTCGTAGCCTCGTGCCAGCAGTCCCAGCAGGATGCCCGTCAGCACGTCGCCGCTGCCTGCCGTCGCCATACCGGCATTGCCTGTGGTGTTGAACACAATGTGGCCGTCAGGCATGCAGATTGCCGTGTGATGGCCTTTCAGCACCACATACCCTTGCAGGCGCTCAGCCAGCTGGCGCGCCTTCATCAGGCGCTCGTAGCTGTCGGTGGCCTGTCCCTCCAGCCGTTCCAGCTCCTTGGGATGTGGCGTCAGGATGATGCCCTTGGGCAACTGCTGCAGCCAAGCACGTTTGGCGGCGAGTATGTTCAGCGCGTCGGCATCGGCCACAGCCGGACACTGAGCGCGCCTGAGCTGGGCTACCATTGCGATGGCCGTCTGCTCGCCCGTGCCGATGCCAGGACCCACAGCCATGGCCTGCAGCCCTTCGGTGGGCACAGCCTCTGAGAAGATGGTCTCCTCCCTGTCTGCATGGATGATGGCCTCAGGCACAGTCGTCTGCAGGATGGCGATGTTACGTCTGGGCGTGTGCACCGTCAGCTTGCCGGCTCCGCTGCGCATGCAGGCCTTCGAAGCCAGCACGGCTGCGCCTGCCATCCCATAGCTTCCTGCCACCAGCAGCGCATGGCCCATCGTGCCCTTGTGGGCAAACGGGTCGCGGCGCTTGATCAGGGGTGCGATGTCCTCCAGCTCCATCAGCGAATAGTGGGCATCCATCTTGTCGATGCCCTCCTGGCTCAGGCCGATGTCCAGCACCTTCAGCTCACCCACGAACTGCTGGTGTTCGGCAAAGAGGAACGACAGCTTCGTCTGTTGCAGCGTCAGTGTCAGCGTAGCCCGAATGATGTTCGCACGCACGTTATAAGAGTTGTCCTCCGTCATCAGGCCCGACGGCACGTCGATGCTCACCACCTCGGCCTTCGAGGCATTGATATATTTCACCAGCGAAGCGAAGCCGCCCGCCAGTGGCTTGTTCAGGCCTGAGCCGAACAGACCATCCACCACCAGCATCCCTGCCTCCAGACGGGGAGGGTCGAACTCCTGCGTCACCTCCGTCAGCAGGGCATGACCCTTCTTGCTGATGAGGCGCACACGGTTCTCGGCACACTCTGCCGACAGCTTTCCGCTGATGTTGAAGAGGTAGGTCTGCACCTGGTAGTTCTGTTCTGTCAGCATGCGGGCTACGGCCAGCGCATCGCCGCCGTTGTTGCCCGGTCCAGCCATTACCACCACCGGCACGTCGTTGTTCCATCGTTCCATGATGGCGCGTGTCAACTCCTTTGCAGCCCGTTCCATCAGGTCGATGGATTTCACGGGTTCATGTTCTATCGTGTATTTGTCCAGCTCACGTATCTGGCTACTGTCGAATATCTTCATATCAAGGTGCAAAGATAGTGCAAATTGAGCAAAATACCAAAGAAAATTTTGTTTTTCTCTCACTATTTCGTACCTTTGCACTCATGAAACATAACCTAATACTGATTATCACCCTGTTTTTCGCAGGTACAGCAACTGGCGCAGAGCCCATTGACTCGCTACTCACACACCTCGACGAGCGCATCTCCGAGTGCCTCGACGATGCCACCCGGCTGGACGAGGGCTATGAGCTGATACAGCAGGCCCTGTCCCTAAAAGGTGTAGAGGACTCCAGGCTCTATCCCGTCATGCGTTTCCATGAAGGCACCTACTACATGGGAAAGGGTGACGTGAATCACTGGAAGCAGAACCGTCTGCAGCTCTTGCAGGAGCTGCCTTTTGAGGGGTGGGAAGAGATGAGCATCAGCGTGCCTCAGGAACTAGGCCTCATCTGCAGGCGCGAGGGAAAGATCGACTCGGCCCTCTTCTACTACGATGAAGCCTTGCAGGAGGCCCGTCGACAGGGAGATCTCGAGTGGCTGGCTGCCATTTCGGCCAATGTCGGGCTGTTACATTATAATATGAGTCATTTCAAAGAGGCCGAACAGTACCTGCAGCAAGGCCTGGAATATGTACGTCAGGTCGACGATCCCTATACTGAGCTATGCCTTTTGCAGACGAATGGTGCCGTTAAGGTGACACTCGACAAACTGCAGGAGGCCGAGCCGCTGTTGCAGGAAGCTTATCAGATGGCCACTGAGGCCGAGTCGCCCGACTGGCAGCTTCGTTGTCTTACCACTATGATGCCTATGTACGACAAGCTGGGCCTACCCGACTCTTCGCTGGCCTGTCAGCAGCGTGGCGATGCGCTCCTGCCACTGCTGCCCCAGCAGGGCATCACGGCCATCGGCTTTATCACTGCCCGTGCCAATCATTTCTACGATACAGGACAATGGGCACAGGCCGTCAGCGACTTCGAGACGGTCGTGGCCAATGCAGCAGGAGGCGTGAAGACGGCTGCCATCTTCGAGCGTATGGCCCGCAGCTATGCCCAGCTGAACCGCTGGCAGGAGGCCTTCTGTTATATGGACAGCGCTCGCATCGAAGCCGATACGCTGGCTTCTGAACGTCTGACGGCACAGATGGCTGAATTCAACGCCCGTTATCAGACGATGGAGAAAGACCTGCAGATAGCCCGTCTGCAGACACAGCGCCTCTGGACAGCAATCGCAGCTATCGCCATACTCCTGTTGGTGGCCGTCTTTTTAGTCTATTACCGGATGCGTCGCCAGCGTCGCGAGGCCCAGATGCGCATCGGCACACTCGAGGAAGAGCGCAGCCGCATAGCCAAGGAGCTGCACGACGGACTTTGTAACGACATGCTTGCGCTCGAGATGCGCATGCAGGGCGACGGGGCAGCACAGTTCTCCGACCAGCTCAACACCCTTCGCCAGCAGGCACGTCAGCTCTCCCATCGACTCATGCCGCCTGAGTTTACGCACCTGAGCATCCACTTCCTTCTGCGTCAGCTGATGACACTGACCCAGGACAACACAAGGCTCAACGTTCACTACGAGGCCCAGCCCGACGACGAAAGTCTCTGGCGACAGCTGCCTCCCGCCGTCAGCCACGAGGTCTATCGCATTGTACAGGAGCTCACCTCTAACATCGTCAAAGGGGCTACTGCCACACACCTCAGTGTCAGCCTCCAGCAGACTGCTCCAGGGCGCTACCGCCTCACCATCATCGACGACGGACTGCCTGGAACTTCCATTCCAGATAACAGCCACGACGGATTGGGACATCGCACCCAGCAAGACCGAATCGTCAGCCTCGGAGCCCACCTCGACAGCTACCGACAGGACGGTGAAAACCACTTCGAGCTGGAATTCAACGCCTGATGCCATCACCTAAATAAGTGATTTTTGGCAGCCAGAAGCACAATAATTGCTCGGCAAGCATCACTTTGTCGGGCTTTTTTGCTAACTTTGCATGCTGTAAAACCTATGAACTCCATGCTATCGACCAATACTCCATACCGTATCCTGGCCCTTGACGACCATCCCATGGTGCTCGAAGGCATCAAGCATATGCTCTCATCCATCCCCGACACGGAAGTGCAAGGCATGGCCGAGAGCAACCAACTCATCGACCATATCGGGGCAGGCCAGCGATTCGATCTGTTCATCCTCGACCTCGAACTGCCCGACGTCGACGGCTTCGAAGTGCTGAAGACCATTCGCCAAAGCTGTCCAGAAGCGGCATTTCTCATCTATACCATGCATGAGGAGCCTTGGATACTAGCCCGGCTGGCTCGGCTCGACATACAGGGAGTTGTGTCGAAGAACCGTCCGGTCAGCGCACTCCTCGAGGCCGTCAAAGCTATCCGTGAGGGCGGCACCTACTACAACGATGCCTTCATCCAGCAGCTCCATCTGTTGGCTAGCGACGATGACAAGACGAAGAGCTCACCGGCCTTCCAGCTCAGCGAGCGTGAGCTTCAGGTACTCCAATGCATCAGCAAGGGCATGACCACACCAGAAATCTCCGACCGCCTCTTCATCTCGAAGAACACTGTCGGCACCTATCGCCACCGCCTGATGACGAAGTTCGAGGCCCACAACGTCGCCCAGCTCATCGCCAAGGCCCAGTGCTTCCTCTAGCCATAAACACTTCGCGTTCTGCCACCCCTCCAGGCTATTATCAACTTTTTTCTTAACTTTGAAAAGTAAAACAATACATAAAACACGATGAAGAAACTACATCTATTCATTTTATCATTAATTCTGCCTCATTGGGCATTTGCAAACAGCGCATTTGTCGCTTCAGAAGAAACGAGTCATCGCACCATGTTTAGCCAAGTGGCTGAAGGCGATATCTGGGGGTACTACGCCAGCGAAACACCTACAGAAAAATATATCATGATTGGTGGTGGCACCGACACACGGGCAGCAATTGTGATCAGCGGAGATGAAACAGTGATGGGAGCTCAGATAAGTGCCATACGTATACCCGTATGGAGTGCGAATGATGTAGAGCTGATGGAACAAGGCACAGTATGGATTGCCGAGGACTTGCAAAGCGGTGAAAAAGTGCTAGAGACTCCCATCACGCAGCTAGTTGCCGGCGATTACAACGAAATCCCTCTTCCAGAACCATATACCATCACCGGACGTGTTTATGCAGGATTCTCATGTCCGGGACGTGTTTGGGTCAGCGCCTATGATTATTATAATGTGGGATACTATAACTGGGAGAGCAATGGTGAGTGGAGGTATATCTATAACCAGATGCCTGGTTTGCAGGTTCGGCTGAAGAACCATCATATCCCAGAGTCTGCAGCTCAGTTTGCCGCTCCTGACATCAAACCGGCTACATGCCCAGGGCAGACGTCGCTAGTCACTTTCCATTTACTCAATAAGGGCTTGGAAAAAATCTCATCCATTGACTATACCGTCATCATAGACGGTAAAGAAGATTCCCGGCATCTTGATATCAGCATACTAAATGGTATGAGACAGGCAAAGGATGTGGCCATTCCTATTACTGGTTCATCAAAGTCAGGAAACTACGATGTCATCATGCGCATAGACAAAGTCAATGGGAAAGAGAATGCCTTAAAAGAGCAAGCCTGCAAGACAGTGTTTTATGGTCTAAGCCGTCAGGTGGAGCGTCGCTCGGTGATGGAAATAGCAACAAGCATAAAATACCCTGGTTGTATATCAGGCTTGGTTGGCATGGAGTTGGCAAAGAAGAAGTACGGCGATCGGTTTATTGGCGTAGTGGATCACCTGAGTGGTCCTATGGATAGAGATAATGACAACCAATACACGATTCAGGGACTCAACGCTCCATGTTGCCTGATAGACCGCAGAAACGGGACCTACGACCCCCTTGACGGTGTCTACGACCCCTATCTGGACACGTTCGCCCCTACTGCCACGACAAATATCCTGGAAGAGGCCCTTCAGGTAGTGCCGAGCGTGGATGTTGCGGTTAAGGGAGAATGGAATGCCGACAAGACCGAAGTCAACGTGACTTGCGAGCTGGAGTTCCTTGTAGACGAAGCGTGGAAAAGTTATAGTGTTGAGTATCTTATAGTGGCAGACAGCGTGAAGGGGTCTGGAGAAGGATGGAATCTAGTAAATGAGTATTCTGGCAGTGATAGCGATGACCCGAATCTGAAACTTTACACCGAAGCGTCTAACCCCATCACGGATATGGTTTACAACGATGTTCTGATAGCCCAATCCATTCATAGCGGTTTTATGAGCAATCAAGATATTGTTGCCGGCGAAAAAAAGGCCAACAGCAAAACCGTCACTCTTAAACTCTCCGACAAGTTGGCAGAGGCCATCGACAAAGATAAAGTCTACGTCATAGCCGTTGCGTATAGAAGTGGCATCTTAGGCCCTATAGCCAATGCCGTCAAGGCCAAGGTGACAGAATGCAGCCAGCCTGAAGGCATCTCCACTATTGGCGCATCATCAGGGTCGTCCGGTGTGTACACCCTTGGCGGACAGCTTGTTCAGCATGATGCGACGTCGCTGAAAAACCTGCCCAACGGCCTTTACATCGTCAATGGCAGAAAAGTTGCATTAAGAAAATAAAAACCTTAACATGATGAAAAGATGCCCTTTGCCTGAGACGAAGTTGCGTCACACAACGTCACCAGCTTATCGCAAAGCGCTCTTCCTCTAGCCAGTATCTGTTTATGGCCTATAAATACATTGTTTATTGGCCATAAACACTTTCTTTTGCATAGATGCCTTTCTTGAAATACGCAGAAACCGTCAAGATGGTGAGAGAGAATGCCATCACGAGGGAGAGAAGTGCCTTTTCTCAGGGAGGAAGTTGGCTGGTGTCAGGGTGAGAGAACGTATGTATCGTAATGGCAGCTTACGCGGATAACGTTGGCAGCGGCCGCTGCCAACCTTTGCAGCTGGCGGGGACAATATTGGCAGAACTTGCTGCCAATCAATTTTTGAATAGGGTAAAGCTTTGGAGAACCACATAGCGCTATAATTACACCACTCAGACCGTGTCGCTAAATCTATCGTCCGATGATGGTTTTCAGGTAAGCAGACGTGCTTTTTATGTCACCTATATGAGTGAAATTGAAGGCTCTAAGAACAAAAACCCTTCTGTTCCAAAGGCCTTTTACTCTTTTATTTGTAACTTTGCAGGGTTACAATAAGTATATTACTAATAACAAATAATAACGAATATGAAAAGAAAGAATTTACAATTACCATCATGGGCGAGATTTTTGCCAATGATGTTATGCATGGTCGTATTATCGACCCTAAGTATCAAGGCACAAGGAGACTGTATTTTACCACTTGGAAAAAACGTTCCTTGGCAGATGAAATACCAGCTTTTAGAGGAGTCGGATCCAGAACCGGCAAATGATGTCAATGGTAAAAGTTGGAAAGATCTCACTTATGACGATTCATCATGGGGTATGTTGATAGGCCCATTGGGACGAGCCGCATACGAATATGTCCAAGCCAATTATGAGTGGGATGGTGATTATAAGGCATTCTATCTGCGCCGACCATTCAATTTAACTTCTACTCCGCAGGAAGATGCTACATTATGCTTGCTTCAGGATGATGCCATTGAGGTTTATATAAACGGGACTCTTGTTACGGAAGTACCTGGTTGGAGAGATGAATGGTTGACGTATTCGATTCCAGCAAATGTCTTTGTCTCAGGAAATAATATTCTGGCCATCCGCTACACGACAGTAACCGTTCCAGATTATCTTGACTATGGATTATACATTGGCGCAGTGAACATTGCAGAAGAAGAATATAATGTGTTGAGGGAAGACGGAACATGTCTGATAAAGACCTTTGAGGGTGTCACGATGACGCTCAAGGTGATTGATGAGGACAAGAAATGGGTGCAGGTTGGCAATGGCATTGATCCAAGTGTCAGCCAAGATACGGCAGGCGCGGTGACTATTCCCAATAAAGTTGTTATTGACGGAGAGACTTACACTGTGGTGGGCATTGGCGACTATGGCTTCTATAATTGTGACAAGCTGACGGCCATTTGGCTGCCCGAATCGCTACAGTTCATTGGCAGATATGCCTTCTATGGCTGTAAACTGGTTGGTAAGATCCAGGTTCCGGAAACGGTGTATGCCATCGACAATACAGCCTTTGAGGGTTGCACAGGCCTGACGGAGTTCTCATGTCCTTATATCGATGGCTTCACCTATCCCTCGTGCCCTGTGACCATCATTGGCTATAAGGCCAGCGACGAGGACTACGATGTGGTGATTCCACAGGCAGTGACCAGTATCGGTGAACGGGCCTTTAGCCTGTGTGCCACCATACGGACTATGCGAGTGGAAGAAGGCAACACCGTGTTTGACTCTCGCAATAACTGCAATGCCATCATCTGTACTGCCGACAATGTGCTGCTCTTTGGATGTAAGGGCACATCGATTCCCGAATCCGTGTCAGCCATTGATGCTTATGCCTTCGAGGGACATACAGGTCTGGCAACCATTGCCATTCCCGCTGCCGTAGCTTCTATTGGTGAGGGAGCCTTTATTGGCTGTACTGGCCTGACCGCCGTTACCAGCAATATCCTTCAACCCTACGCTATCAACGACAACACCTTCTCTGCTTCTACCTATCAGACTGCTACCCTCTATGTGCCTTACGGCAAGAAGTCACTTTATCAAGCCGCTGATGGTTGGAAGAACTTCCAAAACATTTCAGAAATGGTTGAGGAGGAAGAAATGACTTTGGAATACACCGATCCTACGTCAAATGTGGTGTATGTTTATACTACCACGGGAACAACGGCTAAGGTAAAGGCTGGAAACATGTCTAATTGGACTTCAGGTTCTCCGAATGCAAGTGGAGATGTAGTAATATTGGATAAAATCACTGTTAACGGAAGACAATACACCGTAACTGAGATAGGTGATCTTGCTTTGTATGGAAAAGACATAACTAATATTACTATTCCAGCCACTATTGAGATAATAGGCCAATACGCCTGTTTTGGATGGTATTTAAGAAATGTTGTGGTTTTAGGCACCCAGCCAGCAGTGTTAACCAGCCCAAGTTTCTCTTCGGATACCTATTATTATGCAACGCTTAGCTTCCCCGACGGTGCAGAGGATAATTATTTCAATGCTAATGGATGGAAAGAATTCTTCAGTAACGTCAAAAAGGATGGAATTCTTTATCGTATTACTTCTTGGGAAGAACATCAAGCAGAGCTAATGGGTGTTGAAAGTGGCTTTAATGGTGTTCTCAATATAAGTTCCCCCATAGAAAATCATGGAGAACAATTCCAGGTTACACAAGTAGGGTTCAATGCATTCCATAGTTACCCGACAATAACCAGTATTAGTTTTCCTGCCAGCATAACAAAAATGCCGGAATATCTTAGTCAAAACGACAATCCATTCTCCAGCTGCACGAACCTTAGTGTTATTACTGTTTCGGATAACAATCCTGTGTATGATTCACGTAATAATTGCAATGCTATTATTGAGACGGGAACCAATACTCTAGTAGTAGGCTGTAATACCACGGTTATTCCTAATGATGTCGTGGCAATTGCACGAGATGCTTTCTATGGAGCAACGTTTACGGAGATTACCATTCCTGCCAGCGTGCAAAGCATAGGAGAGATAGCATTTGGTCGTTGTAATAACTTGAATGCATTTAATGTCTTAAGCGAGACTCCATTTAGTCTGAACAGTGAGGTGTTCTCCGAATCTTCGCACAATGTGTTCCAGTATGCCACGCTTTATGTTCCGAAGGGTTGTAAAGCTGCATACGAAACTGCAGACGTGTGGAAGAACTTCACGAATATCGTTGAGATGGAAGAGGAGATAAATCCAGATGCAGTCATAAACTTTGCTGATGCCGAAGTGAAGCGTATTTGCGTAGAGAACTGGGACACCAGCGGTGACGGTGAACTTTCGTATGCCGAGGCTGCCGCAGTGACGGAAATAGATCTGGAATTTTATAATAGTAATATTGTCACCTTTGAAGAATTTCAGTATTTCACTGGACTAACGAAAATAAGTGGATATTATAGAACAAAGGCAGAAGATGGTGATTATTATATAGGACATCAAAGAGGATTTGCACAATGCAAGAATTTGGAAAAGATTACGATTCCGAATACTATTGAAGTAATTGAGAGTTATGCGTTTAATGGCGATGCAAATCTCCAAAGCATTATCTTGCCTGATGGCCTTTGTACAATAGGAGAAGAATCATTCAGAGGATGTAGATCTTTAACTGAGATAACTATTCCTGAAAGTGTTGGAAGCATTGGAAGTCATGCATTCTGTGATTGTTTTTCTATTTCTTCAATCTTTATTCCTAAAAATGTTCGTTATGTCGGATCGGGTATAACGAATACAAATGGAAAGGCATTCGCTTCTATTGTTGTAGATAGTGACAATCCCTATTATGACAGCCGAGATAATTGTAATGCGATAATTCGGACTGCTACCAATACGTTGGTTAGTAGTGGCAGCAGTACGGTTATTCCATCTTCTGTTACTTCAATAGAGGCTTGGGCCTTATATGGCCATGATGACATAGAAATAGTTATACCCGACCAAATTACAACAATAGGATGGGGTGCTTATGGCGGTTATTCTAATTTGAAGAAAATTACTCTTCCTGCTTCAGCTACAACCATAGATGGTGAAGCATTCCGATATGCCCATAAATTGGAAGAGGTGTATGCTAAGATGAAATCTCCTGTTTCTATCAATAGCAATGTGTTTAATGGTTCATTATTAGAGAATGTTACGCTATATGTTCCCTTCGGCAGCAAGCCAGCATACGAGGCAGCTGATGTATGGAAAGACTTTAAGGAAATCATTGAAATGGAACCAGACCCCAACGCCTTCATCGACTTTGCTGATGCTGAGGTAAAGCGTATCTGTGTTGAGAACTGGGATACCAACGAGGATGGTGAACTATCGTATGCTGAGGCTGCTGCAGTGACAGATTTAGGAGAGGTATTCAAGGGTAACAAAATAATCACTTTGTTTAATGAATTAAAATTCTTTGCAGGAGTAGAAGTTATACCAGATAGAGCATTTTATGGGTGTAATGCTTTATCATCTGTCGTGCTTCCAGAAGGTCTGAAAACGATAGAGATGTATGCTTTTACTGACTGTAACCTAACATCGGTATATATTCCCCGGTATGTGTCGGAAATTGGTTATGCGCCTTATGTAAATAATGCTAATTTAATTTCGATAGAAGTAGACGAAAAAAATGATTTCTTTGATTCAAGAAATAATTGCAATGCCATCATTAGGACTGCTGATAACTATTTGTTACAAGGATGTAAAAATGCTTTCATTCCAGAAGGTATCGTCACTATAGGCCAGTCTGCTTTTGAGTTTGTAGACCTTTCAACTATTGAATTACCACAAAGTTTACAGAAAATTGGACATCTTGCTTTCTGTGGCATGAGAAATTTGCAAGGTATCACTTTCCCTGAAGGAATCGAAAGTATAGGTACTTACTCATTCCAGGGTTGCACAAGCATTACGGAGGTAGTAATTCCAGCCAGTGTTACTTTTTTTGCTGGTACTGCTTTTATGGATTGTAGTAATATTACTTCAGTTATTGTGTCAGAGGACAATGTTAACTACGATTCTCGAAATAACTGCAATGCTGTTATTAGGAAAAGCGATGACGTATTGCTTTTCGGCTGCCAGAGTACAATAATTCCAAGCAGTGTTAAGGGTCTTCAAGATCAATGCTTCAGAGGACAACGTAATTTGAAAGAAATAACCTTACCTGAGGGGATAACAATTATCCCAAGCAATTCTTTTTCAAATTGTGGTAATTTGGAAAGCATCATTTTTCCGTCTACTTTGAATACTATTGATGGTTACGCATTCTATCAATGCTACAAGTTGAAGGATATGACTATCCCCAATAGTGTAACCACAATAGGAGAAATGGCTTTCGTGGAATGCTATGGTCTGGCTTCTCTGACAATTCCTTATAGTGTAGCAACTATTGGTGAAAAAGCATTTGATTGGTGCAATGACTTGACATCTGTTACAATGGAGAATCCTGTGCCAATTGCCATTTGCCCTGAGACATTCTCTAACTGCAGTAATGCCATCCTCTACGTCCCCTACGGCAGCAAGTCAGCCTACGAGACAGCTAACGTTTGGAAGGACTTCAAGGAAATCGTCGAGGTGAAGCCTGACAACTTCCTCTATGCCAACGAAACAACGATGAAGCTTGGGGGCAAGAAGACCATTGCCCTGCAACTGGACAACACGGAGTCACTGATAGCAGCAGAGTTCCGCCTGCAGCTGCCTGCGGGTCTCGCCATAGAAAAAGACGAGAATGATAATCTTGTGGCTGCAATCGTTAGCGATAGACGCGTTAACCATACGCTGACAGTGACCGACGAAGGTAATGGGCTTTACCATTTCCTCTCCTATTCCAATCCCATCAGAGCCTACAATGGCAATTCTGGTGATTTCATCACTTTGTCAATAGTGTCTGATGGCAGTATGGAGGAGGGCGCCTATACTGCTACGTTGAAGAACATTATCTTCTCTGACGAGAACGAGCAGAAGCTGACTTTCGTCGACAGCTCCTTCAACATCTCTGTGATAAACTATACTCCTGGCGATGCCAATGGCGATGGAAGCCTCGATGTGATGGATGTCGTGAAGATGGTGAGCCATATTATGGGTCGAAATCCGAGCAACTTCAACCAAATAGCCGCCGACATCGATGGCAATGGAAAGGTGAACGTGATGGATCTCGTGAATCTGATAAATTTGATTATGTCCACGCCTCAACAAACTTTCGCCATAGCACCACATGCCCAGTCCGGCAGTATGGAATTGTCAAGAAACGGTGATGAGGCTATCACGGTGAGCATTCCGTTTGCTGACCGTCATGTTGCAGCTCAGTTCGTAGTATCATTGACAGACGGTGCCATGCTACAGGAAGTAATGGCCGACAAAGCCCATCAGTCAAAGTTCACGCGAATGAGCGACGGCCGCTACAAGGTCATGGTGTTCTCGGGCAGTAATGCGGCGTTTAATAGTAACAGCCCTATCAGGCTTCAGCTTAGTGGCAATGGTGACGTCAAGATAGAAGATGCTCTGTTCATCGACACTGACGAGGAGGCTGTGATCTTCGAGTCGGCAGCGCTTAATACGACAGGCATCAACGCCGTCGGCACCACATTTGCACAGCCTGTGGACATCTATACCGTTGGTGGCAAGCTGCTGAAGAGCGGGGTAACCTCCACACAGGGACTCGCCAAGGGAGTGTATGTTGTAAATAACCAAAAATTGATTGTAAAATGATGAAGAATATAAGATTAATGATGCTGATGGCATTGCTCACGATTGTGGGCAATGCCTCAGCTGATGAGCTAGTCATAAGCGACTTGAACATCAAGGCAGGCGAGACGAAAACCATTTCGATTGAGTTGAACAATCCTGATAATGACTATATTGCCTTTGAGTTTTCGCTGAAGCTTCCTGACGGCATAAGCATCGTGACCGACGAGTACGATCTTTTCGTGGCAACAATCAACAATAAACGCTCGAACGATCATGTTCTGGATGTCAGTGAACCTAACAACGATGGCGTCTACCACTTCCTCTGTTATTCTAATGGTAACAAAACTATCAAGGAAAAGAGCGGAGAAATCATCAGCCTGACAGTGCAGTGTGCTGATGATGTTGAAGCTGGCAACTATACAGGGAAGGCATATGAATTGATATTCAGCGATCCAAACTTTGTGGAAGTTGACTTGGCCGACAGCTCCTTTGGCATAAACATCATTGTTCCCGGCGATGCCAATGGCGACGGCAGCGTAACTATAGCAGATGCCGTGGCAGTGGTGAACTACCTTCTAAAGGATGGCAGCACAGGCAGCAACTTCGTCTTTGAGGCCGCAGATATAGACGGAAGTGATACCATCACCGCCGCTGATGTCTTGGCTATCGTGAACATCATTCTAGGCAACTGAAGTAAATCATATAAACAACAATTAATAATACTTTTACGACAATGAAGAAAATAATGTTGGCTTTGGCAGCTGTGAGCATCGCCGCAGCTGCCGATGCAAGAATTCTGAGAGTGAGCAACGTGTCGGGTAGTTCTGCACCGTACACAAGTATTGAAGCTGCACATGATGCTGCCAGCCCAGGTGATACCATTATGGTGGATGCTTCTGGAACGCTGTATTTCGAAGGACAGATTACGCTGACAAAAAGTGTGGTACTCCTCGGCCCAGGCTATTGGCTGGTAGAAAATGGGATCATAGAGGAAGGTATTAGCACTGCAAGGTTGAGTGCCATCCATTTTAAGGGTGAGGGGAGCGTAATCAAGGGCTTTACGACAAAGAATCTGTATATTGAAGCACCCAAAGTGATAGTAAGCCGATGTGTGGTAGACGGATCAATTGGTTTTTCAAAAGGGGCCGACAATTGCATCGTACATCAGAATTTTATTAAAGAAGGCATTACGTCAAGAGGTGGTTCCTCAGTAAGGACAAACTATCACAGTATCACCAATAATATTTTCACATACACGGGAACAGGTGCTTCTTATTTAGGAGGATTCAGCAAGTGCTATATCGCATACAACACATTCCGTACTTCTCAGGTTTATATAAGTGGGACAGAGGACACGACCTTTGAATATAATATTGCACAGTCATACAAAGACACGGGCTCGGGAAACAGCTTTAGCAACAATTATGACACCAATATTGTCAATGTACAGGCTACCAATGATTTTATAGACAAGGACTACTACAATATCGAAATACCCTCAGATGTCAGAATCACTTACGGTGCCTTTGCCGGCGACTCTCCATACGTGTTTTCCGGCGTGCCTGCCGGTCCGGTGATTCAGGATTTGGTGGTGCCGACGACAGTGGAGATGGGCAGCAAGCTGAATGTAACGATTAAAGTGGGAGTGCAGCAATGAGAAGTGTGAGAAACATGGTGCTTGCCCTTGCGGTGCTGGTCTGCGGTACGGCCTCGGCGCAGGACCCGTACAGGGTGGAGTATTTCTTGGATAACGACCCTGGATATGGGCTGGCTCCGAAGATTACCAACATCCATGTGGGTGGCAACGAGCTGACGTTCGACCTGTCGGAGGCTCCCTGGGGTGCGCATATATTATATGTTCGTGCGCAAGATACTGAGGGGCGATGGTCGACGACGATGAGCCGTCCACTGCTGATAGACCGCTTTCAGGACATAGTCTATGTGGAGTACTTCTTCGACAATGATCCTGGCATCGGCAAGGGTACGGCCATTCAGCTACCCGACCAGTCGTATAAAGCGCATTTACTGCTGAACCTTGAGCTTGACATCACAGGGCTCTCGTTAGGTGAGCATGAACTGTTCGTCCGTGCCCGCGACCGTTTTGACCAGTGGACTGACGTGATGAGCCGCCGTTTCACCATCGTACAAGGTGGTGTCACACCGCCAGATCCACCACAACCGGTAGGCGACCTGTCGAGGATAGAATACTTCTTCGACACTGACCCGGGCTATGGACTTGGCCGTAAGCTGGAGAATCCACGAACAGGGAAGAACACCTATTTGATGGACTTCTCGGATATCAACGATGGGGCTCACCTGCTTTGTCTTCGTGCCCAGGACACCAACGGGCACTGGTCGACAATGCTTTCACGGCCGATTTATATTTACCGGTCGTCGGGCAAGGTGGAGGCTTTGGAGTATTTCTTCGATGCGAGTGACCCAGGGGAGGGCAAGGCAACGGCAGTGCAACTGCCTCAGAATCTCAACGAACCATTCGCTTTTGACGTGTCGGTAGATGGTCTGCAGAGTGGCCAGCATCAGTTCTGTGTGCGTGCCAAGGGTGATGACGGCAAATGGTCGATGGTCTATAGCGAGCCATTCCTTATTGTCACTGGAGAGGATTCTGGCGTGAAAAACGTGGAGCGCGTGCTTCCTATCAGCATGCGAGCAACTAAACGGGAATGCATTTTGACGGCCTCCAACGGCTTACAAGGCGATTGTCGTGTTGAGATTGTCACGGTTGGAGGTGCTCGTATCGCGTCGGGAGAGTGGCCCGCCAGTCAGACGTCATTAACTATCCCGATGATAGCTGCCGAAGGCACGGTGGTCATCGTTACTATCAGTGATATGAAGAATCATTTGTACGTGGTACGTCGTATCATTGTAAAATAAGAAAAGATAAAGTGAGTACACCTATTCGTTGGATGGGTGTACTCTTTTTGCTTGCTCATTTTGACATACTTGCAATATGGGTTAAGAGCTGAATTACTCCTTTGAATATTTCGAAGGAACCCTTACGGTCACCCAGTCATCAGGCATAAATGATCTTTTTGGGTACGATAGCGAAGAAGGCTAGTCAGAGAGCCGGCGCAGCTGGACGGTGAAGTGACGCATGAGGGGAGCCTCCCACTCAATGGCGACACCTCGGGTGATCTCGTGGCGACGGTCGTAGACGTTCTTCAGGGCGGCGGCGATGACGTTCATGTGGTTGTCGGTGTAGACACGGCGGGCGATGCAGAGGCGCAGTAGGTCGAGGCCGCCGAAGCGGTTCTCACGTGTCACGGGGTCGCGGTCGGCAAGGATATAGCCTATCTCACAGCCTCGGATGCCAGCCTCGAGGTAGAGCTCGCAGGTGAGCGTCTGGGCAGGGAACTCCTCCTTAGGGACGTTGCACAGCACTTTGTCGGCATCGATGAACAGGGCGTGACCGCCGGCAGGGCGCTGATAGGGGATGCCGTACTCGTCGAGCTTCTGGGCGAGATAGTGCACCTGATGGATGCGTGTCTCGAGCATCGGGAACTCAGTGTTCTCGTCGAGTCCTACGGCGAGCGCGTTCAGGTCGCGGCCGTTGAGTCCGCCGTAAGTGAGGAATCCCTCGAAGGGTATGCAGAAGAGCTTGGCACCCTCGTACCATTCCTGATTGTTGGTGGCAATGAAGCCGCCCATGTTGACAAGGCCGTCTTTCTTCGCCGACATCGTCATGGCATCGACATAGGAATACATCTCGCGGGTGATCTCCTTGATGGTCTTTTCGGCATAACCCTCTTCGCGCGTCTTGATGAAATAGGCGTTCTCAGCAAAGCGGGCGGAGTCCATCACCACGGGTACATGATAGCGGTGACAGAGCTCGCAGGTCTCAAGGATGTTCTGCATCGACACGGGCTGTCCGCCGACGGTGTTGTTGGTTACGGTGAGCACCATGAACGGCACGCGGCCTTCATTTTCGCGAAGTACCTTTTCGAGCTTCTCCAGAGAGACATTTCCCTTGAAAGGAATCTCGAGCTGGGTGTTCTTCGCCTCGTCGATGGTGACGTCGACGGCCTTGGCCTTGCGGCTCTCGATGTGGCCCTTGGTGGTATCGAAATGGGCATTGCCAGGAACGACATGACCTTCCTTGACCAGGTAGGAGAACAGCACGTTCTCGGCAGCACGTCCTTGGTGGGTGGGGATGACATACTTGAAGCCGAAGAGACGCTGCACCACCTCCTCGAACTTGTAGAACGAAGAGGCACCGGCATAGCTCTCGTCGCCCAGCATCATGGCCGACCACTGACGGTCGCTCATGGCGCCGGTGCCGGAGTCAGTGAGGCAGTCGATGTACACCTGTTCGGCCTTCAGCATGAATACGTTGTAATGGGCTTCGCGAAGCCATTGTTCTCTCTCTGCGCGGCTACTCTTACGGAGTGGCTCGACCATCTTGATCTTCCACGCTTCTGCAAATGGTAGTTCCATAGTTTTAATCGAGCATTGTGTTGCTCTCTTTTTGCATAGTATTAATTGGTTTTCGGTCTGCAAAAGTAGTAATATTTTGGCAATGTACCAAATAAATGGGAGGAAAAGATGACGAAGAGATGAAAAGTGTCTGCCCAGAGTAACGAGCAATCGAGTTCAAAGTATGCTGCTTTGCCATTGTTCCCATGATGGGAGCAAGTCATTCCCAGCATGGGAATAATACGCCCGTCGCTTTCGGCGTGGTGCTCCATCGGTAACGAACAATTTGAAAGATGAGTGCTTTTGTCGTGAGACCTAACATTCTTTTTGCGTAAGCATCTGTGTACCAATATCTTGTGTATGACAATGAGGCTTCAAGAGGTAACTAAGACCTAACTAAGACCTAACTAAGAGGTAACACAACACCTAACGTTGTCGGAGAATCTGCTCATGTGGGCGATGTTAGGTCTGATGTTAGGTCTATGTTAGGTCTTAGTTAGGTTTAAGTTAGGTGTCAAATGATTGTTTCTAGAGTTAAAATGCTTAAAATAAGGCAATTATGAATAATCAGTGTTAGGTGTCGCGAAATTATCTCATTGTCTAGGCGATGCACCATCTGTTTGCTGTCTTAAAATAGTCTCGAAGATACTTTCGTTCAGAAAAGTGCAAATAAATTTGCATTTTCGCTCACTTATTCGTATCTTTGCACCCAAATACTAAGACTATGGATAGAGTACAGGTGAAAGACAAGGCTTTCCGGATCTCCATACCGGAGGCCGAAATTAAGAAAAGAGTGAAGGCTGTGGCCGATGAGATCAGCAAAGACATGGCTGGGAAGAACCCGCTGCTGCTGGGTGTGCTCAACGGCGCCTTTGTGTTTGCAGCCGACCTGATCCGTGAGCTGACCATTCCGTGTGAAATCTCGTTTGTGAAGCTGGCCTCGTATCAGGGCACTACCTCCACGGGCACTATCAAGGAGGTGCTGGGCATCAACGAGGACCTGACGGACCGCCACATCATCATCGTGGAGGACATCGTGGATACTGGCCAGACGATGAAGCGGATGATTGAGACGCTGGGCACCCGCAACCCCGCCAGCGTCAGTGTCTGTGCCCTGCTGATGAAGCCCGACAAGTTGCAGGTGGAACTCGACGTGCGCTACTGCGCTTTGAAAATTCCAAATGATTTCATCGTAGGCTATGGCCTGGATTATGATCAGGGCGGACGAGGACTAAAAGACATCTATACCGTATGCGAATAGTAAAGCTTCCCCACCTGCCCAGCGACAGCGCAAAGGCTCAGCCGGGCGATCTGATTCCCGATGTGTGGTACAAAGGGAAGGAATATCAAGTAGAACAAACCCAAGAAGAACAATATATCAAGATGAAGAACATTGTGATATTCGGTGCTCCCGGCTCAGGCAAGGGAACGCAGAGCGACAAGCTCATCGAGCACTACGGACTAGAGCATATCAGCACTGGCGACGTCCTGCGTGCAGAGATCAAGAAAGGCAGTGAGCTGGGAAAGACAGCTCAGGGTTACATCGACCAGGGACAGCTCATCCCCGACGAGCTGATGGTGAGCATCCTCGCCTCAGTCTATGATTCGTTCGGACGCGCACACAAAGGTGTGATCTTCGACGGCTTCCCCCGTACCATCCCGCAGGCAGAGGCCCTGAAGGTGATGCTGGCAGAGCGTGGCGACAAGGTGGCTGCGATGATTGAGCTTGACGTGCCTGAGGACGAGCTGATGAAACGTCTCATCCTGCGCGGACAGCAGAGCGGACGTGCCGATGACAACGAGGAGACCATCCGCAAGCGTCTCGTGGTCTATCACTCGCAGACACAGCCTCTCATCGAGTGGTACCGCAAGGAAGGGCTGCACCATCATATCGACGGTCTCGGCGAGCTCGACCGTATCTTCGCTGACATCTGTAAGGTGGTGGATCAGCTATAAAAAAGCCCACCCAAGCCCTCCCAAAGGGAGGGATGTTCAGATAGCTTTGTCCGATGGATGAGGAGAAGAGGCGGTGGGCCACTGCCAATGCGTATTCTTACTGTGCTGTTGAAAACAATGCAGTGAAGAATCGCAGACCAATGACGCAAGCCGAGGAGGTGCTGTGGCAAGAGTTACGAGGCACTAAGCTTGGTGTTCACTTCAGGAGGCAGCATGTTATTGGTACATATATCGCCGATTTCGTCTCGCTGAAAAACCGACTTGTCATAGAAGTAGACGGCGAATACCATCTGTCGCATGAACAACAATTGTTAGACGCAGAGCGAACAAAGTATCTGGAAAAAGCAGGGTACAGGGTTATCAGATTCACCAATGCACAAGTCTTAAACGACTTGGAGATGGTTATGTCAAGACTAATAAAAGCACTAATCAAATAATGTAATTAAACACCCCTCCCTTTGGGAGGGCTTGGGTGGGCTTTATGGAATCAAACTTTGTTGACTACGTAAAGATTCTCTGCCGGTCGGGCAAGGGTGGACGTGGGTCGATGCACCTGCGCCATGTGAAGTATAATCCCAACGGCGGCCCTGACGGCGGTGACGGCGGCAAGGGCGGCAGCATCATACTCCGAGGCAACCACAACTACTGGACGCTGCTGCACCTGCGTTATCAGCGGCATATCTTCGCTGAGCATGGAGGCAACGGCGGCAAGGACAAGTGTCACGGCACTGACGGTAAGGACGTCTACATAGACGTGCCCTGCGGCACTGTCGTCTATAATGCCGACACGGGCAAGTATGTCTGCGACGTGACCTACGACGGCCAGGAGATTGTGCTGCTGAAGGGAGGACGCGGCGGACTGGGTAACTTCCAGTTCCGTTCGGCCACCAACCAGGCTCCCCGCTATGCGCAGCCTGGCGAGCCCCTGCAGGAGATGACCATCATCATGGAGTTGAAGCTGCTGGCCGATGTGGGACTGGTGGGACTGCCCAATGCCGGCAAGTCGACGCTGGTCAGCGCCCTGAGCAATGCCCGTCCGAAGATAGCCAACTATCCCTTCACCACGATGGAACCCTCGCTGGGCATCGTGGCCTGCCGCGACCAGAAGTCGTTTGTCATGGCCGACATACCCGGCATCATCGAAGGAGCTGCCGAGGGCAGGGGGCTGGGCCTCCGCTTCCTGCGCCATATCGAGCGCAACTCGCTGCTGCTCTTCATGGTGCCAGGTGACACTGATAACATCCGCCGTGAGTACGAGATTCTGCTCGAGGAGCTGCGTAAGTTCAACCCTGAGCTGCTGCAGAAACAGCGTGTGCTCGCCGTGACGAAGTGTGACCTGCTCGATGAGGAGCTTATTGCGATGCTGAAGGAGGAGATGGCTGTTGACGAGGCCGTGCCCGTAGTCTTCATCTCGGCTGTCACGGGCTATCATCTCGACGAGCTGAAGGACATCCTCTGGCGCGAGCTCAACTCTGAAAGCAACAAGCTGAAGACCATCCAGGCCGACGACAGTCTTGTGCATCGTGACAAGGACCTCGACCGCATCGCGCAGGAACTCATCGACGAGGCTGCCGACGACGACATCGAATATGTCGACGAGGATGAGCTGGAGGATGTGGAATATCTGGATGATGACGAATCATGAGCCAAATTAGAACTTGGGAAATGATGAAACATAAACTGACTGCCATCCTTCTCCTGCTGAGTGCATGCCTACCCGCTGCCGCCGACGACCTGCAGGCCGTGGACTCGTTGCTGCAGGCATTCCATCAGGCACCGAATAGCCAGAGACATGTCGTGGGACAGGAAATCGTTGATGTCTGTTTGGCCGAGGATATCCTCAGCGAGCAGCCCATCCGCCTCAGTGCCTCGCAGCCCTCTGACTCAGTCGATTTCCTGGTGTTCCTTGCGGCAGAGCGCTTCTATTATAACCACGCTTACTTCGCTGAGAGCATCGACTATATCGATCGTGCCCTGCCTTTGGCTGAGCACAACGATCCGGCTTATCACGCCATGCTGCTCTGCGACAGGGGCTATTGTCTCTACAAGCAGGGCCAGCTGCCCCAGGCTGCCGAGGCCGAGCAAGAAGCTATGACGTTCTGTATGGATCACGGGCAGAAGCTGCAGCTGGCCAGAGCCTATCTCTATCTGGCCATTGTCAACTACAGCATTCCACAGGTGGACCAGGCCAAGCTGTTCGTGCAGAAAGCCATCGAAACCGACCGGCAGCTGGGCGTGAATAATAACACCCACAACATCCTGGGCATCGCCTGCGAGATCTACAGCTATGCAGGTGACATCGACCAGGCCATCAGCTATGGACAGCAGGCAGTCGACGCTGCCCGCGACATAGGCTTTGAGCCCGGTGTGGTCAACCATCTGTCGCAGCTCAGCTATGCCTACAACCGTCAGGGCGACTATCAGCGAGGGCTGGAGACTGCCCGCAAGGCCGTGGAGGCTGTCGAGCAGATGAAGATCCCCGATCGCAACCTGCTTGCCATCAGTCTGGAGTATGAGGCCTATAACCTGCTCGACATGAAACGCAATGCCGAGGCTGTGCCCATCTTGCTGCGTGCCATTGACCTGGAGCGTGAGGTGGGCAACCTGCGCTCGGTGTGCTATGACTACAAGGCGCTGGCCGAGGCCTATGAGCCTGATCAGCCACGCCTGGCCATCGATGCGCTGCATCAGTATAGCCGCATGGCCGACTCCATTCACAATGCTGCCCTCAACGATGCACTGAGTGCTGCCGACGCCCGTTTTCATAATTACGAGCTGCAGCAGGAGAACAGTCAGCAGCGACAGCAGAAATGGTTCATTCTTATTGCTGCCGCCGTCATTGCACTGGTGCTGCTTGGCGTGATAGCCGTTATGTCTTACGTCAACTACCTGCGACGGGTGAAGAACAAGCGGCTGCTTGAGCTGCAGCAGGCCCGTGAGGAATTCTTCACCAATGTCACCCACGAGTTTCGCACTCCTCTCACCGTCATACAAGGACTCAGCCGACAGCTGCAGCAGCCCGACCCGCAGCGTGACGAGGAGCAGACGGCCACCACTGCCCGCATCATCGAGCAGCAGGGCAGCCGGCTGCTGGCCTTCGTCAATCAACTTCTTGACATGGGACGTATGAGTGCCGCCATCGACAGCACGCAGTGGCAGCGAGGCGATGTGGTACCTCTGCTGTCGATGATTACTGATAGCTTCAGGCAGATTGCTTCGGACAAGTCGGTGCAACTCAACTACGAGCACCGCCAGCAGTCACAGGTCATCGACTATGAGCCTGAGTACGTGAACAAGATCATCGGCAATCTCCTGTCGAACGCACTGAAATACACCCATGCTGGCGGACAAGTAAATATGGAGAGCAGAATGGATGGCGACCATTTTATTCTCACCGTACAGGACAACGGACAAGGTATTGCCCCTGAGGAAATCAAACACATTTTCTCACCATTCTATCGGGCAAAGGCGGCTATGGCGGAGCAGGGCACTGGCATTGGCCTGACACTCACACGACAGCTAGTTGAGGCTGCTCAAGGCACTATCAGCGTCGAGAGCGAGCTTGGGCATGGAACACTTTTCACAGTCACCCTGCCCCAGCATCAGCAGGGCCGGCAGATGGCTGCTGCCACAAATATCGTTATCAAGCCCGTCCCCGAGTCAGTCAGAGATTATCAGCTCGAACTTGTCGACAGCCCTCTCAGCGAAGATGACGAGAACGGCCGCCAACGTCTGCTTGTCGTGGAGGACAACCGTGAGGTGGCCTTCTACATCGGGTCAATCCTCTCGCCGCATTACGACGTGTTTTATGCCGAGGATGGTGCTGCAGGACTGGAGAAAGCGACTGAGCTTGTGCCGGACCTTGTGCTTACCGACTTGATGATGCCCCAGATGGATGGCCTGCAGTTCTGCCGTGAGATGCGCCGGCAGTCTCTCACCTGCCATATACCTATTATTATCATCACTGCCAAGGCTCGACAGGAAGACTGTGTGCAGGGTCTCCGTGCAGGTGCCTCAGCCTATCTGGTGAAGCCCTTTGATGCCGAGGAACTGCTCGTCAGGGTGGCGACGCTCCTCGAGCGCCAGCACCTCTTGCAGCAGAAGTATCTACGCGAGAAGCTGGCCTTCCAGTCATCGCCTGAGGGAGATTCAGCCGTTCGCAGGCAGCCGGACTATATGTCGACCGACGAGAGTGAGTTCGAAAACTTGTCGGCAGACCATGTGCTCGATCGTATTTCGGAGCTCGTTGTGCAGCAGATGAACAACCAGCAGCCGGTCACTATCGAGGCTCTTGCAGGCATTGTCGGCCTCAGCTATGCCCAGCTACGCCGCAAGATCAATGCTGTGACCGGCCTTCCGCCTGCCCGCTATATCCTTTCTCTGCGCATAGAAAAGGCCAAGGAGCTGCTGGCTCGCAGCCCAGGTATCACCATCTCGGAAGCAGCCTACCGCACCGGTTTCTCCGATAATTCGCACTTCACCAAGGTGTTCCGTCGCATTACGGGTCTCACGCCGCTGCAGTTTGTCAACGACATCAAGAACGATCAGAATACGGATAAATGAAATCAAAACTATTTGTAGCATTGGCATCTGTGCTGCTGTCGATGGGGAGCATGGCACAGACAAGCGATCCGATGGTGGTCAGCACAAAGTCTGGACCCGTGCAGGGCATCCTTCAGGAGGGTACGATGGCTTTCCTCGGTATTCCTTATGCCGAGGTCGAGCGGTTCATGCCGCCTAAGCCAGTGAAGGCGTGGAAGGAAGTGAGGATGTGTGACCACTGGGGGCCGATGACCATGCAGCGGACAAATCGTGAGATGACCGAGGAAGAGATGTCGGAGCAGTGCTGTGTGCTCAATGTGTGGACTACTGACGTCAAAGCCAAGAAGCCCGTTTTGTTCTGGCTCCATGGAGGTGGCTTTGACTCCGGCACCTCAGAATGGGATCCAGGCATGTGCTTGGCCAAAAAGGACGTGGTGGTAGTAAGCATCAACCACCGCCTGAATATCTTGGGCTTTCTCGACCTCTCCACTTGCGGCGAGAAATATAAGTATTCCGGTAATGTAGGCATGCTTGATGCCGTACAGGCTTTGGAATGGGTGCGCGATAATATTGCCAACTTCGGTGGCGACCCTAACAATGTGACTATCTTCGGTGAGTCGGGTGGTGGTGGCAAGGTGGGTACCTTGCTCTGCATGCCTCCCGCCAGGGGCTTATTCCACAAGGCCATCATCATGAGCGGCACCATCCTCAATGTCAATACGAAGAAAATGACCGAAGAACTAGGCGAGGCTGTGCTGAAGGAGTTGGGCATCGGCAAGAATGATGTGGATAGAATCAAGGATGTGCCTTACAAAGATCTCTATGCCGCAGGCCAGCGGGCGATGGCTGCTAGTATTGGTACCCGTAGGCCTGGCACGCCGATGATGTGGGGCTTCGGGCCTACACCCGAAGGCGATGTGCTGGTGAAACAACCTTTCCAGCCGGACTTTGCCGACTTCAGCAATCATATTCCCATCATGATTGGCACGACGTTCAACGAACTGCAACGTCAACGCTACAATGAGCCGATAACAATGGAGAAAGCTCGTGAAGAGCTGCAAAAGACCTTTGGCGATGAGACAGATGCTTACATCGAGGCATTCAAAGAAGCCTATCCTAAGGGAGATGCAATGTATATCTGGTCGGAAGAAGACAGGTCGAAAGAACGTATGGCCCAAGACCTGCTGAGCATTGACTGGCTCTTCCGTCCTAAGACCATCATCACAGCCGATGCCATCGGTGGTAAGCGCAAGGCTGACACCTATGTCTATATGTTTGCTCTTCCAGAACGAGACGTGCGTAATGGCAGTGACAAAGGTTCTGCGCATGGCGCCGAATTGAAATACTGTTTCGACGTGTTCCATCACTATAGCGACCAAGTTAAGCCGTATAATGCCAATGACGGGAAGAAGTTCGCAGATGGCATGAGCGACATGTGGGCACATTTTGCCCACGACGGAACCCCGGGTGTATCCTCTTGGAAACCTTACACCAAGGAGAATGGTGAATTGATAATGTTGGGCATGGGCACTCAGCCAGTTTCTCTACAGAATCACGACCGCAGGTTGGAGGAAATCATCGACCGTCACTGCTTCAAGCAGCTTGATGAGTTCCGCAAGACTGCACGCTGAAGCCTTAGTCACGTGCTATGTCCTTGCCTTGCCCTTTACGATGACATAGATAATGACGGGGGCACCCATGAGAGGCGTTACGGCGCCAAGTGGGATGATGCCTCCTTCGCCAGGCAGGAAGCAGATGAAATTGCAGAGCAGGGCGATGGCCGAGCCACAGAGCAGAGTGGCAGGCAGCAGTGTGCGATGGTCGTCGGTGGGAAAAAGCATGCGTGCTATGTGTGGCACTGCCAGTCCAATGAAGGCGATGGGTCCGCAGAAGGCGGTGGTGATGGCAGTGAGGATTCCAGTAACGATGAGCAGGATGTGGCGAGTGCGCCGGATGCTGATGCCGAGGTTCTCAGCATAGCGGTCGCCTAGCATGAGGGCGTTGAGAGGTTTGATGAGCAGCAGTGCTCCAAGGATGCCCAGCATGCTCACGCCGACGAAGAGCGGCAGGTGCGACAACGTGACACCACCGAATGACCCCATACCCCATACCATGTATGATTTCACTCCCTCGTCGGTGGCGAAGAAATTGAGCAGTGTGATGGCCGACGAGGTGAGATAGCCTGTCATGATGCCGATGATGAGCAGCATGACATTGCTCCTGACAATAGTCGAGAAGAAGAGGATGACAGCAGTCACGGCCATCGCTCCAACGAAGGCAGCTACGATGACGGCGATGAAACCAGTGAACTGCAGCGATCCCAGGGAGAGCGATCCTCCGAGCAGCAGCATCACCAGTGCCACACCGAGGCCGGCCCCGCTGCTGATGCCAAAGATGGAAGGATCGGCGAGAGGATTGCGGAAGGCTGTCTGCAGCAGCAGTCCGCTGACGGCCAGCGCCGCTCCGCTGCAGAGGGCAGTGACGGCCTGTGGCAGTCGGCTTTCGAGCACGATATACCTCCACGAAGGCTTCAGTCCTTCGCCCCGTCCCAGCAGGATGTCGAGCACGTCACCGGCAGGAATACGGATAGAGCCCTCAAATATATTGAGAGCTATTAGCCCTATCACAGCTACCAGCAGTAAAGTCACTTTCTTTTTCATCTCTAACTTCGTTGACTTTTGTCACGACTCAGCCAATCAAGCAAGCTTGTTGGCGTTCACTGCTCCAAAAGTTCATCTCTCATCTTATGATAATAACGTAGAGGAGGGAGATTTGGTATGTCGGGATGCAGAATATGAATAAAATCCTGCAGGAGGAGGTCGGGACGGAAAGGAGTCTCCTCGTAGAACATCGAAGTGGAGACATTGCAGGCGTACACCTGATTGTCGGCTACGGCCTGCATCATTCGGTAACCGTCGCGCTCGCTGAGGAGGGCATTCATGGTGAGGGTGTCACGGCTGTCGTAGCGCAAAATCCAGTACTGGCAATGGCCGGCACGTTCGAGCACCGCTTCGAATGACAGCTGCAGCGAACCACTATCGCTATTGTCGGCCCAGGGATAGTCACACTGAGCGTCACTGAGCATCTGCCCGATGGTAGAGCGTCCGCCAGGTACGTACCATACCGACCCTGCCATTTTGTCGAGGACGACGGAGGGCCGTCCACCAGCCTGGCTAGCCAACTGCTGCTGCTCATGATAGCGCCGCTCTACCTCCTGGAAGAGACTGTCGGCACGCTGCTCCTGGCCATAGAGCATGCCATAGAAGCGCATCCACTCGGCTCGTGCCAGCGGGGTGGGTTCCATGTATTCGGCGCATTCGATGATGGGAATATCGATGTCCTCCAGTCGGCCATAGCCTCCGGCATTCTCGAAGGGCGAGAGGAGGATGGCATCGGCCTGTGCGTCGATGATCTTCTCGATGACAGGGCTCATGCCGTCGCCGCAGTCTATGAGTCGTCGCTGCTGCACCCCCTGCTGCACGAAAGGCACTTTGATATATTTCAGGTCTGCCACGCCTGCCACCTGCTGTTCGGCCTGCAGCTCGCTGATAAGAGCGCAGTGCACACTGGTGAACACAACGCTGCGGCTGAGGGGTGTGCGCACAATGGTACCTTCAGGTAGGGCTGCAGGCATGGAGGCATCACGTGGCAAGAGGATATAACGATGAAGGGTCATGCCGCGCTTCCAAGGATTGTCGATGGTGACCAGACGGAAACTGTCGCAGTCCTCGACATGAATAAGACGTGCATGGCTGAAGGCAATGGCGGTGCCCTGCCCCTGCCAGGCCTGTCGGGGGCCTCTGCAGGAGCAGGACGCTGCCATCAGAAGGAGCATCAGGAGATTAACGCACCACTTTCTTTCCATTGACGATGTAGAGTCCGTGGCGTGCGCCCTGAGCGGTGACCTTGCGACCCGTGAGGTCGTAGATTGCCGACTGCTGAGTGCTGGTTGTTGAGTGATGGGCGATGCCCGTGGTGATGTTGGGCTCGGGCAGTTCTTCTACGCCCGTGGCACCGAAGTTGTCGAAGCAGAAGTAGGCAGGCGTATTCATGCCCCAGTCGCCCACGTCGGTGCTGTTGAGCTCGAAGCCAATCTTCTTCACCTTGCCCAGTGAGGAGAGGTCAACATAGCGCCAGTCATTGATGATATAAGCCGTAGCGGCATTGCGCAGGTCAGCGAGATAGAAGACTTTCGTTCCGGTGACTTCTCCGTTGGCGTCATAGCCCGTCATGGTGAGCGAGAACCAGTCGCCTTCTCCAAACGTCTTGGCATAGCTGTCGCCACCCGTCATCGAGTCGTATGCGTAGGACGAGTTGGTGATGTAGAATCCAGGCACTACAGCGCCCTCGTCAGCCAGCACGGTGACATAGCAAGGACCATTGAAGGCTGCAGCATAGGCCACGCCATAATTGGCAGAGCCGTCGTAGCCACCACCGACGACATTGTTCCACTGGTCGTCGAGGGTCTCATACTTCGTATCGGTGCGGTTGGCATAGCCGAACCAGTACCAGTAGTCGTAATCGCTCATGCAGCCCGTAGCAAACTCGAAGCTGCCACTCTGGAAGCTGGTACGCTCATCGTCCTCCTCGGTGGAGACGCTCATATGACCTTCCTCACCGATGGTGATCTCCTCAAAGGTGGCTACGTCGAGGCCTGCAGCAGGAGCCTCACCATTGAAATCGTCGAGGCAGAAGTACATGGGCGTGGTGAGTCCCCAGTCGCCCATCTTCGAGCCGCTGATGCTAAACGTGATGTTGTTCACCTTGCCAAGAGAGGAGAGGTCTACCCACGTCCAGTCTTTCAGGTAGTAGTGGTCGGCCTCGTTCTCAGAGGTGTAGTCGGCCAGGTATACCTCGACGGTCTTAGCTGAGTTGGGAGCATCATTCTTGCCGGTGATGGTCAGTTTCAGAAAGTCACCTGTGGTGAAGGCTCCATTGTAGCCGTCGCCTTCGAGGATCGACTTTACCACCCAGGCTGTATTAGTGACGTACATGCCCGACACTTCCTCGCCGCTGCTGATGGTCTCGATGGGCATGGGAGGCATCATCGAAGAGGCATCGTAGAAGACGGCATAGTTCTTAGAACCGTTCACACCGTGACCTACACAACTGTTGAACTGGTCGGGCGTGGTGGTGGTGAAGGTGGTCTCCGTGCGTGCCGAGATGGCAAAGCCGCACCAGAAGTCCCAGTCTGCCATGTAGTAGTTGCTGAACACGAACTTACCCGACATGAAGAGGCCTTCCTCCTCTTCTTCGTCGAAGAAGTTCTGCTGATAGTTGTCAGCATTGAGGGTCAGGTCGCCCTCCATGGTTTCGACGTTTTCAAAGTCGACCACTTGTGCCTGTGCGCCCAAGGCGATGCACAGAGCAACGACAGAGTAAAAAATCTTTTTCATACGTTTATTGTTTAAGGGTTAATGAAAACTTTCTTTCCGTTGATTATATAGAGTCCGCGCGAGGGATTGGCCACAGGACGACCCTGCAGGTCGAAGTATTGGCCCTTCACGGTTTGTACCGCTTCCTTGATGCCGGAGGCGAACTCAAGCGAGGCCTCCAAATGCAAGTCCTCAGCACCGATGACCTCAGTAGAGGTCTCTCCCAGCCATCCGCAGACCTGATTGAGAGCGGTGTAGACGCGAATGAAGTCAGCATGAGTGAGGCTGACGGGCTGTCGGCTGACGGGTTCCACGGCCCAATCGAGGTTGAAGCTGTTGCCGATGGAGTCAGCATTCGGCACGTTGTCCACATAACCATAGCGCAGAGACGAGAGCAGCCAGTCGTTGCCCTTAGGCTTTCTGTTCAAGGCATTGGTGGGCAGGAGCGTGCCCTTGAAGGATAGCTCGCTTCCGAGCCACAGGGGGAAGTACTCCTGAGTGTGGAATCCATTGCGGGGTATGCTGCCACTGCCATTCTGGCTGTCGGTCCAGGCTACGTCCTGCAGGTCGCCCTGACGTGAATAGGTGATGGTATAGCCATAGACGACCTTTCCTATGCTGTCGACATCGGCCGAGCCTGAGAGCTCATACCAGGGGTCGTCGGGCAGCCCGTTGGCATTGATATCCTGACTGACCATGACGATGCCTGCCTCGCTGCCTCCAGCTAGTGCGTTGCCTTCGATGAGCAGATCCATCTGGCTCGGGACATTGACCATGGGATGGTCGAAGTGGAAAGTGATATAGCCTCCATAGGCTCCCAGCGAAATCATCTGGCGGTTGTTGTTGGCCAGGTATTCCGTGCATTTCTGTGCCATCGTGGCAGGAGTATCGCTCTCGTCAGCCTTGGGCATGGTATTGGTGAACTGCCCTGGCGCAGGCACATACTCGTCGACAGCCTGTATGTACTTGGATTGCGCCACGATGCTGCCAGATGAAAGCATAAAGGCGGCGAGCACCAATCCTGATAGTAATGTTCGTCTCATGTTCATATTGTCTGTCATTGTTTGATATACCAGCAGGCGTGCCCAGGGATGTCGCCCGTTGATGTCTTCCATTTGAAGTTACCTTCCTTGTCGTAGCAGAAGAGCCATCCGCTGGAAACGTAGTTGGTGGCATCCATCACATAGATGTCGCCCGTCGTGGGGTGCACCATCAGACCGTAGGGTGTCTCTATCTGTGAGGCATCCTTTACGAGGTTGGTGGTGAGCAGGCGGCGGGTGGCGACGTCAATCACTCCGAAGTTGGTGCGCTGATTCCAGTTCTCGTCGTAGCTGGCTCCCACGAAGCAGAGAGAATCGCCGCGGAAGGCAATGTCGCTGACGGGAACATCGATGGAATCGCGCTTTTCCATCAGTCCGGCGCTATTTTTTGCCAGCAGGTAGAGGCGTGAGGGATGCTCATCAGAGTAGTCGCCACGCGAGCTGACCCACAGCTGTCCGTGGCTGTCGGCACGCAGGCGGAAGAGGTTGGGGGCTACGGTGATGCGCCTTTCCTCTCGGAAGGTCTTGAGGTCGACCACGCTCACTGTCCAGTCGTAGTCGTCGCCCTGCAGTGCGTTGTATCCTCCGCTGTTGGCCACATAGAGCTTGCCATCGACGATGGCCATCTCCTCTGGCTGAAAGCCTACATTGACCTGTCCAGTGACTTTCAGCGATAGCGTGTCGACGCGATAGACGCTACCCTGCACGGAGGTGCCGTTGACCTGTCCGACGTAGCTCGACACATAGGCTGAGGCTCCGTCGAAGGTCAGGAAGCGGCAGTTGGGGATGTCGACATGTCCCAGAGAGAAAGCCGAGTCAGCCGTGCATACCTCCACCTTGTTCGAGCAGTTGATGACGAGCCACAGCCTGGAGCCGTAGATCTTGGCGTCATTGCCCACGTCGCCCAGCTCCTTCACTTGCTGTGGGTTGCGCGAAGGGAAGATATTCTTGTAGTACTGGCCCGTGTGCAGGTCGAGATAGTCGAGGGTGGCCTTGTTCGAACCCATGTTTCCCTCGCAGAGCACGTAGAGGCCCGCATAGTCGGTGATGTTCGTTTCGCCTGTATCGTCGATGGTGGGCTGGAGCACCTCGTCGTCTTCGCGGCATGACAGGGTAAGCGCGCAGCCGATGGCGACAGTAATGAGTGTTGAAATCTTTAGGTATCTCATATTATATGGTTATGTCGATGCTCACGGCTGCATTGCGGCCAGGCATTGGGTAATTGGTGATGACATCGTATTGCTGGTCGAAGAGGTTGTTCACCTCGGCACTGATCCTCCATGTTCCGAGTCTTGTGGGCCATGTCCAGCTGGCTGAGAGGTCGCTGGTGTACCAGGGCTGCACGTGGTTGTAGGCAATGTTCTCCTGTTCGTTCCAGCGCTCGCCGGTATAGAGGAAACTGTAGTTCAGCGTCAGCGCCTGCCATTCTATCCCCACGATGGCCGATCCGCTGTGGCGGGGGATATAGGGAATCTGATGGCGATAGTAAGGCTTCGAACTGTCGGTGACGTCGAGGGAGCGCTGGTAGGTGTATTGTCCTCTCAGGGTGACAACGACATCGCGACTGATGCGGGCGCTGCCTTCAGCCACCATGTCGAGTCCGCGGATGTCGACCTCGCCAAGGTTCAGCATGGTCCATCGGAATTGCTGCCCTTTGGGGTAGGCGATAATCTTATCGTGTACCTTATTATAATATACGTCGGCCTGAAGCCCCACATGAGTGATCCACCCTTGACTGAAGTGCTTGCTGAGCACCATGCCCAGGTCGTACTGCGTGGCTTTCTCGGGCTTGAGGCTTGCATTGCCCATCTCGGTATAGTAGAGGTCGTTGAATGTGGGCATCCTGAAGCTCTGTTTGGCGAAGGCCCTGAACGAGAGCCAGCGAGCCTGACTGAGGGGGTAGACGCTGACAAAGAGTGCCGGTGTGAGCCGGTTGACGTGCTTGGTGCCGCCATTCGCCCTGTCGTGGACGTAGGTCTCCACCAGCGAGCCTTGCATCTTCAGATGGCGATAGTCTACGGCTGTGGCCAAGGACAGGGCATGCGTGAAGCGCGAGGGATGGGCAAAGCGATAGGTGTCGGCCAGGAGCTTGTTCCATCTGAGGTCATAGCTAAGCGAGGCACTCCAGTTAGGGAGTATTTCGACGACGTTGGCTGTAGAGAGGAACGCCTCCTGCTGTTTGTACAGGTTGTCGACAGGCAGGATGGTAGAGTCACGGTTCACGTAGTGGGTGCGGTAGAAGGCATACTTGGCCAGCCATTTCGTGCTGAAGACATTGCCCACTGATTTCTGGTAGTGCCCCTGTACGAACGTGTTCAGGTCGCCCTGCCGCTCACCCCGTCGCCACACGTTGTTGACTATGGCTCCAGGAATGCCTCGCTGTGAGTTGTAGAGGTAGCCCTTCAGCAGCCATGTGCCTTGGTTGAGCACGCCATGCAGGTTGGCCTCCAGACGCTCGGCATGGATGTCGCCATTCTCTCTTACGGCAGTGGTGTCCCAGGCTGTGGTGCCGTCGAGGTTCTTTCGCCGGTAGCGGAAATGATACTTGCCGCTGGCGGTCAGGGCCTCGGCATTGATGCTCAGACAGAGGCTGTCGCCCATCTGCCGCTCATAGAGCGATGAGAGTCGCAGCAGGTCGCTGGCTCCATATCTGGCCTTCGCCTTCCAGTTGGTCGTCTTTCCTGGCAGGAAGTGCGGCCTGCGGGTGCGGATGTAAACTGATGAGGCCGAAGCGAAGTCGCTGGCCGACTGGAAGATGGCACTCTTCTGTCCGTTGTAGAGGGCTATCTCATCGACATTGTCGAGCGAAAACTGTCCGAGGTCGATTTGCCCGTTCTGGGCATTGCCCAGTATGATGCCATCGTAGCTCACGCCCAGATGGTTAGTGCCCATCGAGCGCACGTCGACGGTCTTCACGCCTCCCACGCCTCCATAGTCCTTGAGCTGCACGCCCGAGAAATAGCGCATGGCATCGGCCACGGACAAAGCCGACAGGCGGCTCAGCTGCTCGCCGTCGAGCTTCTGCGAGGGAATGACTTCGCGGAAAGTGAGCTTCGACGTGACGATGACCTCACGGATGTGCAGGGCCGTGTCGATGCGCTCTCCCGCCTTGGCTGTGGGGGAAACGACATCCTGCGCCTGACCCTTGAGGGCCACGGCGAGAAACAGCATCATGACTATGAACTGTCGAATTCTCATACTTAACGACCTGAACAGACAGGCCTCTCTCTGCTCTGTTTTGACTGCTCCATCATCCTAACCCCAGAGGCATGACAAAGCTCATGCTGCGTGGCAGGTCTTCTGACTCGTCGTCTGGAAGGCAAGCGTCTTCCCGATAATCTCAGTGACTTGATTGCTTGCTCCGTGTGGAAGGACGACTCACAGCTGCGGGACAGTAGGGGACTCGCACCCCATTCCCATTTTAACCCTCAGGGGGACCACGCGCTTTTTTCCGTCTGCAAAGGTATAAAGAAGTTGTGGGTTGGAGGTTCAAAGCAGCGCAAGAATGGCTAATTGTTAGGATTATTTAACCTTTTGTGGGACACTAAAGATGAAAAGTAAGCTAAAAAAGCAAATCAAATTTGGTTATTTAAGCCTTTCTTCGTAACTTTGCACCCTCATAGGATGATCAGCATAAGAAAATATGGCTTGCATACTGCATATTGAGACAAGCACGGCCCTGTGCTCAGTGGCCGTCTCTGAGGACTCTCACGTCATCTACCACGAAGAAGACCGCGGCGATGATGGCCGCAAGGGAGCCAGCGCCGAGCGTCTGGGAACGATGGTCGACGAGGCAATGTCGTTCACCGACAGCCACGCCATCCCCTTCGATGCCGTAGCCGTGAGTGCCGGACCTGGGTCATACACAGGCCTGCGCATCGGTGTGTCGATGGCTAAGGGCATCTGCTACGGTCGCGACCTTAAACTCATCGCCGTGCCTACGCTCGAGCTGCTGTGCGTGCCCGTCCTGCTGCGTGAGGAGCTGCCCGACGATGCGTTGCTCTGCCCCATGCTCGACGCCCGTCGCATGGAGGTCTATGCCGCCCTCTACGACCGTGCTTTGAAGCCCGTCCGCCAGGTGCAGGCCGATGTGGTCGACGCCCAGACCTATGCTCCTTGGCTCGAGCAGCGGCCCGTCTACTTCTTTGGCAATGGTGCCGCGAAGTGCATGGACGTTATCCGCAATTCAGGCTCGGCACAAGCCGACCCACGCATCGTGGCTAACGCCCACCTGCTGGAGGGCATTGAGCCTCAGGCCCGATGGATGCAGCCACTGGCCGAGCGACGGCTGCTCGACGGCCAGACGGAGGACGTAGCCTACTATGAGCCTTTCTATCTCAAGGACTTCGTGGCCAAGCAGCCCAAGGACCTGCTGCACCAGCCGTAGACCGTAAAATAGTAGAAATAGCAAAAATAGTGAAATAGTAAAATTGTGAAATAAAAGTGGAGATTCAAGGATTAGACTACAACACCCAGCGCGAGCCGCTGCTCATGCCCGAATACGGTCGTGAGATACAGAAGATGGTGGACTTTGCCGTCAGCATACCCTCACGTGAGGAAAGGCTGCTTTGTGCGAAGACCATCGTGAAGATGATGGAGACCAAGGTGCCGCAGATCAGGGAGAATGCCAACTACCAGCAGACCCTCTGGGACCACCTCTTCCTGATGAGTGGCAAGCAGCTCGACATCGACTGGCCCTTCGACGTGACAGGTGCTGAGAGCATCCATGCCAAGCCTGCCCCCATGCAGCATCCCTCTACCCGCATCGGCCTGCGTCACTACGGGCGACTGGTGGAAGAGCTCTTCGAGCGGCTGAAGCGCATGCCCGCAGGCCCTGAGCGCGACGAGCTGACACGCCTTACTGCCAACCAGATGAAGCGCGACCTCATACTCTGGGGGCATGGCTCCATCGACAACGAGAAGGTGGCCGACGACCTGGCACGCTTCACCGATGGCATCATTCAGCTCGACCTCAACTCTTTCGTGTTCGACCAGTATGTGCCCACCGACGAGGTGCCTGTCAAACGGGGAAAGAAAAAGAAGTGACCGCCGCCACGCGGCCTGTTATCCGTAAAACCGTATAAAAAGAGTAGAAGCCCTTGGCATCATTCATCATCGAAGGCGGACATCCGCTCAGCGGTACCATTACACCGCAGGGAGCCAAGAACGAGGCCCTGCAGGTGATATGCGCCACGCTGCTCACCAGCGAGCCTGTGACCATCAGCAACATCCCCAACATCCGTGATGTGCAGAACCTCATTCAGCTGCTCAAGGATATCGGAGTAAAGGTGACTGAGCTCTCAACTCTCAACACTATGACCTTCCAGGCCGACGAGCTGAACCTCGACTACCTGCAGAGCGACCAGTTCGTGCAGAAATGCGCCCAGCTGCGTGGCTCAGTCATGATGATCGGACCGCTGCTGGCACGCATGGGCAAGGCTGTCATTGCCAAGCCCGGTGGCGACAAGATTGGAAGGCGACGCCTCGACACCCATTTCCTGGGATTCGAGCGACTGGGGGCACACTTCAGTTATGTGGCTGAGCATGACGTCTACGAGATCTCGGCCGCAGGTTCTTCTCCCCAGTCGGGGGGATTGAGAGGGGCCTATATGCTGCTCGACGAGGCCTCCGTCACGGGCACGGCCAACATCCTTATGGCAGCCGTCATGGCCCGGGGCACCACCACCATCTACAACGCTGCCTGCGAGCCCTATCTGCAGCAGCTCTGCAAGATGCTCTGCAGCATGGGAGCACGCATCAGTGGCATCGCCTCCAACCTGCTCACCATCGAGGGTGTCGACCATCTGCATGGCACCACCCACCGCATCCTGCCCGACATGATCGAGGTGGGATCGTTCATAGGCATGGCAGCGATGGTGGGCGACGGCATCCGCATCAAGGATGTGTCGCTCCGCAACCTGGGCATCATACCCAACACCTTCCGCCGCATGGGCATCAAGATCCGTGAGGAGGGCGACGACCTCTTCATACCCCACATGCGCCACTACGAGATACAGTCGTTCATCGACGGCACCATCATGACGCTGGCCGACGCACCCTGGCCCGGACTCACCCCCGACCTGCTCAGCGTGCTCATCACCGTTGCCACCCAGGCACGTGGGTCGGTGCTCTTCCACCAGAAGATGTTCGAGAGCCGCCTGTTCTTCGTCGACAAGCTCATCGACATGGGTGCGCAGATCATTCTCTGCGACCCCCACCGTGCCGTCGTCGTGGGTCACGACCGCAAGCTGCAGCTCCGTGGCGGACGCATGTCCAGTCCCGACATCCGTGCCGGCATAGCCCTGCTCATCGCCGCCCTCAGTGCCAAGGGCGTGAGCCGCATCGACAATATCGAGCAGATAGACCGCGGCTACGAGAACATCGAGAACAGGCTCAACGCACTGGGAGCCCACATCACACGCATGACATGATCAGAGAGGACGAAGTATACAAGATTGGACGGCTGGGCAAGCCCCACGGCGTGCATGGCGAGATATCCATGCAGGTCGACGACGACGTCTTCGACCGTGTCGATGCTGAATACCTCATCCTGATGGTCGACGGCATCCTCGTACCTTTTTATATGGAGGAATACCGCTTCCGCTCCGATACCACCGCCCTCATCAAGTTTGAGGACATCGACACCGTGGAGCGGGCGCGCGAGCTTACCAATTGTGACGTCTACTTCCTTCGCAGCCAGGCCGACAGCGACGAAGGCGACGGCTACACATGGGCCTACTTCACTGGGTTCGACTTGGTCGATGCCACAAGCGGCAGGCATGTAGGCCGCATAGCCACCATCGACGACAGCACGGCCAACGTGCTCTTCTGTCTCGACGACGGCACGCTCATCCCCGCTGCCGAGGATCTCATCACTAGCGTCGACCACGACCGCCGTCAGATCGTCATGCAGCTGCCGGAGGGGCTTCTCAGCCTCTTTGTCCACGATGCCTGAGTATATGAGATATAAGGGATGCGAGCCGAAAGCAGCAAAGCAACCGAAGATGAAGAAGATTCCTCACCTGATGCTCCTCCTCCTTCTGGCCGTCCTCGCCGCCTGTTCGGACGACGGCAGCAAGATGCGCGCCAAGCTCGAGGAGCTGGAGCGGCAGAACCGTGCTGACTCCGTGATGACCAACGACTCGCTGGCCGAGCAGCTCGTGAAGTACTTCGACCGCCACGGCACTCCCAACGAACGCATGCGCGCCCACTATATTCTGGGGCGGACGTATGCGGATATGGGTGAGGCACCACAAGCACTAGAAGAATATCATACAGCAATAGAATGTGCTGACACTACAGCAAATGACTGCAACTATCATCTCTTGACCCGTATTCATGCCCAGTCGGTAAGTTTGTTTTACGAGCAACTCATGCCTAATGAGATGCTCAATGAACTTGATTATATGAATGCGTGTGCACATCATGCCAATGACACCCTCAGTTGGATTATCACATTGGAATGGAAAAGTGTAGCGTATGATTTGCTTCGAGATAAAGATAACGTAAAGAAATATATCTTAGATGCTTATGACGAATATATACTTTACGGAGATTCTGCTATGGCAGCCGATTGCCTGCCTCTATATATTGACTTGCTGATTAAAGATAAAGATTATTGTCAAGCAAAACAATATTTAGACTATTTCGAAAAGAATTCTTCTTTCTTTGTTGATAATAAGATTGCTCAAGGTAAAGAAATCTATTATTATAGTAAGGGCAATTATTATCTAGGTGTTAACCAGTTGGATTCAGCGGAATACTACTATAGAGATGCCATTTGTTCTACTATGAACATAGATGCAACAGAGGCTGGCTATAAAGGTCTTTATGAACTTTTCATGCTGAAGGGTGATGCTGATTCCGTAGCCAAATATGCTAACCTCTGCTACCAAACAAGCGAGAAGCGCTTCCAAGATTCAAACACAAGACAGCTAAGCCGCATGCAGTCGCTTTACAACTATAATAGGTATCAGAAATTGGCTCACGAAAAGTCAGAAGAGTCTTTAAGAAGGTACTATATGCTTCTTTTGTTTCTGATACTATTCATGATTATTGCGGTTTTGTCAGTGGTTACCTTCAGACGCTATAAAAGAAGAAAGAAGGAAGAACTCCTAAGCATCATACAAGGCTATCAGCAGAAGATAGAACAGCAAGAACGAGCAAAAAGCGACTTACTACAGCTGAAAAGGAATGAAACCGAAGCACTGATAGCCCAAAAAGAACAGGAGATAATCGCAAGACAAAAGCAGATAGACCAATACCATCAAATCATAAACCAAGAGATTCCTCTTGAAAGTACGTTCATAGAGACTGCAGAATACAAACGATTCCACTATTTATGCTCACATCCACGTGAGAAAGTCACAAAGAAAGACTGGCATGATTTACAAAAAATGATGGACTGTTGCCTACCTTTGTTCTATAAAAGAATGAATGCGCGGAGACACCTCAAGGAGGTAGATTACCAGATATGCATGTTGATAAGGCTTCATTTTGCCTACTCAGAAATCAGTATGCTTACCAACACCACTCCACAATATGTGTACAGCCGCAGAGTGCAATTACTGAAAACAGTGTTTGATATAAAGGGAAAAGCAGAAGAATTTGATAAAATGATATGGCACATTCAGTAGTGTATTCTTGCTGATTATCATGCTTTTAGATTCGTTTTTGTTTAATTTTTGTTTATTCTTTGTTTTGTTTTTGCTTGTCAGAGTGAGCTAATAGAAGTACTTTTGCATCGTTAATTTTAAAACATATCAACGATGAAAAAACTATTTCTATTTCTTGCATTCTTATGCTGCACGTCATTGAATTCGAAAGCCGTTCCGTCAGACGTGACTTTCGTAGTTGAAATCTTTGGTCAAGGAGGTTCTGTTCACCCTCTGCCCAAGTCTCCCGTGAACCCACCAGTAGTAACGCTTGAAGACTACGTGCTGACGTTCGAGTCCTCTCATCCAGACTACACCCTTACATTATTAGATGAGGAT
>JAEEGK010002267.1_pt1 | contig 48222 bp, 29 predicted proteins | sample 8958771 | NCBI WGS metagenome assembly JAEEGK01 (sample SAMN16246547, study PRJNA631951) | gut metagenome | biome: gut microbiome; feature: rumen; material: SC-attached | host: Bos | place: Iran: Karaj | collected 2018-10 | reverse complement strand
TGGTGTAAACGACTTTGCCTTGTCAACGAGCGGCTGAATCAGCTTCATGTCACGGGATGATTTATCGCCGAACAATGACTTTAAAATCTTTGTAAAATTCATATTTCTTTTTTAACGATAACGTTAACGATAACGCTAACTTTTAATTATTATAATACTTTTCACTTTTCACTTCTCACTTTTCATTCCTCATTTCTCATTTCTCATTTCTCATTCCTCATTCCCTACGTGTGAGGGCCGGGGAGGGGCTTTTAAAATAGCGGCTCAGCCGAGCAGGCATTGGGAGCACGTATACGGATAGCCTTGGCTATGGAGGGGGCAATGCGGTCGATGGTCACGTGGTCGGTGACACGTTCGGCCTTGGTGCCTGCACCATAGAAAATGATGGGGAACTGAATGAACGAAGCCCGCGAGAGCTGCGTGTCGTGGTTGTCTTCGTTATAGAGCGTCCAGCCTGGCGACACCTCGATGAGAATATCGCCACAGCGGGCAGGATTGTAGCCATTGCGCACCTTCTGAATATGCTCGCTGGTGCTGGTGAGCAGCTGCAGACTGCTGTAGACGTTGCGCACGCCTGAGAGCTGCGTCAGGAACTCCTGGGCACGCTGGCAGGCATCGGTCAGCGATACACGCTTCGACTCCAGCAGCTTCTGATTGAGGAACATCTGGTTCTGGAAGCACGACTCAACGTATCGGCCGCTTCCCCAGACGGCACCCATGTAGACATTCAGCAGGTTGGCTGCGCGCGTCATGCTGAACGTGCCCGTGGGTATGCGGTACTTGCTGTAATCAGATCCCTCGGCATCGCTGTAGCCGGTAGACGAGACGACGAACAGCACGTTCTCAGCGCCAATGGTCTTCGTCAGCTCGCGCATGAGCTTGGCCAGCTCGAAGTCGAGGCGTACATAAGTGTCCTGCAGCTCAATCTGACATTCTGACACAGGCTTATGCTCGAACGTGCCGGCATAGTAGCAGACTGCCAAGTAGTCAGTCACGCGGTCGATGCCCATCGTCTCCTGCGACACGCAACGCTGGGCCATCTCAGTGACGCAGGCATTGACCATGCCGCTGGTCTTGAGCTGGGTGAAGCGTTCGGCGCCCGAGAAGCGATGCTTGAACGGCCGCTGAGAATTCTCAGTATGCTGGAAGTAGTTGAACTTGCCCGACAGCTCGAAAGCAGGCTCCCACGACTGCTTGGAATTATCCCTGGCAGGCGAGTATAACTGATTGAAACTCTGCAGCCAAGCAGGCAGTTGCTGAATGTAATATGGAGACGAGCACCAGAGTCCTGTGCGGTCGTCAATCCAGAAGGCAGCGTTGGCAGCGTGGCCAGCCGAGAAGATGGCAGCATCGTCGAACGGTGCAATGCTGAACACCTTCGACTTGCCCTCGGTGGCCATCTTCAGTTCGTCGCCGATGGTAGAGGTTGAGAGCTCGTCAGGCTTCTGTTCCTTACCCGTGCAGTAGACGGGGCGCAGCGTCTCACGGTCGAGCCACTGGCCACTGACGATGCTGTGATAGTAAGGTGAAGTTCCCGTAGCCAGTGACGCTGTAGCCGAAGCACGGTCGATGGGGCTGAACGGATAGACGGAGTTATAGAACACCAGTCCCTGCTGAAGCAGCTTGCGGAAGCCGTCAGTGCCGTAGAGCGGCGAGAAGGCTTCGAGATAGTCGGCACGCAGCTGGTCGATGGTGATGTTGACCACCAGTCGCGGCGCATGTTGTATCTTTTCCTGCGCCATCATCTCGGGCGTTATGCCGAGTATGGCCAGCAGCGTGATATACAGATATTTATTTCTCATTCTTCAGATGACTGTAAAAGCGTAGTAGCAAACATAATGCCAAAATCAGCATGCCCTCGGCATAGTGCTGGAAGATGGCACCTATAAGGAACAGGACGACCATCGCGGGCAGGAGCGTCCAGTAGCGCGTCTTTCGCCGCCTGAGCACGGCTGGCAGAAAGAACAGGTGGAGCGGGTTGACCAGCAGCAGCTGCAGGTTGAGGCTCGTCGTGGGGTGCTGCGAGAACACCATGACAAACAGCAGACAGCCCGCCAGGCCGAACAGCAGCATGAGCGTAGCGTCCCAGTACTTGAACGTCTTGCGGCGCCTGAGCTCGAAGGCCACGACGACCACCGACACGAGCAGCATGATGGCGGCACAGACCGTTGGCGACAGCGGGAATCCGCTGCTAACCACCTGAACGCCAGGTCTGACGGGCACGATGCGCTCCTTCACCAGCGGCCGCCAGGTGCCGTCATTGTTCTTGATGCGGGCACGATCGAAGTCGTAGAGCAGATTGGCCGGCAGAAACTCCTGCTGCTGGCGGCTGGTCTTCAGGTCGGCCTTCAAGCCCAGCAGCATGTCGTTGCCGAACATCGTCCAGCGGTATTGCTCGTTGTGCTCGTGAACCATCTCACGGAACGAGGGGCTATAATCCTTGCGCTCTTCGTAGACAACGGTTCCGTCGACGCAGCGCTCGATAATATCGCGCGGGCGTGTTGAGCAGTTGTCGTAGAAGAAGTTGTAGCGGTAGACGCGGTTCTGCGGCTGATAGTTCTCCTTCAGCGCCTCGTTGAGCCTCAGTTTTTCTTCCGACGTCAGGTTCAGCGTCTGTTCCGTGACCGAGCTTTTCCAGTGGCGGTAGTAGTTGCAGAAAGCGCTGTAATCCGACAGCCCCAGCTCATAGTCGGTCAGTCCGAACACGAAGCGTAGCACAAAGAACGGCTTCTGGTAGTTGAAGATGCCCCAGTTGAACGCCACGTCCTCCTTGCGCCCCTGGTGCAGGTCGTGCACGCCCAGGGCCGAGTGGCCGTAGAGACTGTAGACCTCGTCGTGTGGCGAACAGGTGATGAGTGTGAACTCCACACTGTCCATATATGCCACAGGGTCAGACGTTTGCGCCTTTGTCTGTAACACAAAAAACCACCCCATGACTAACAGTAACAGGGCCTTGATGATGTCGTCGTAACGTTTCACGGGTGCAAAATTACTAAATTATTCGCGAATAGTCGAAAGTTGGCTGATAATTTTTCATAAAAGGAGCGGGGACAGCCCATGATGAGACCGTCCCCGCCTACAGAGTTAGTGTTTGTGTGGTTGGTTATAATTTATACAATTCCCTGAGCCATCATGGCCTTGGCAACCTTCATGAAGCCGGCCACGTTGGCACCCTTCACGTAGTTGATGTAGCCGTCCTTCTCAGTACCGTACTTCACGCAGTTCTCGTGAATATCGTTCATGATGCGCTTCAGGTAGTTGTCGACCTCCTCAGCCGTCCACGACAGACGCTCAGAGTTCTGCGACATCTCAAGACCTGATACTGACACACCACCTGCGTTAGAAGCCTTACCAGGAGAGTAGAGCAGCTTGGCATCCTGGAAAATCTTGATGGCCTCGGGCAGCGAAGGCATGTTGGCACCCTCAGCAACTGCGATGATACCGTTGTCGACCAGAGCCTGAGCCTCGTCGCCGTTAATCTCGTTCTGAGTAGCGCAGGGCAGAGCAATGTCGGCCTTCTCATACCAGGGACGCTTACCCTCGTGGTACTGGGCTGTGGGATACTCCTCGACATACTCCTTGATACGTCCGCGCTCCACGTTCTTCAGCTCCATGATGTAGTCGAGCTTGGCACGGTCGATGCCATCGGGATCGTAGATGTAACCGTCAGAGTCAGACATCGTCATGGGGATTGCACCCAGCTGAATGCACTTCTCAGCAGCATACTGAGCCACGTTACCAGCACCCGAAATCAGCACCTTCTTGCCCTTGATGTCGATACCACGCGTCTGCAGCATCGAGCAGAGGAAGTAGACCGTACCGTAACCAGTAGCCTCAGGACGGATGAGCGAACCGCCGAAGGGGATTCCCTTACCTGTGAGCACGCCCTGGAACTGGTGGGTGAGCTTCTTGTACTGTCCGAACAGATAGCCAACCTCGCGGCCGCCAACGCCGATGTCGCCAGCGGGAACGTCCTCATCGGGACCAATCACGCGATAGAGCTCGTTCATGAAAGCCTGGCAGAAACGCATCACTTCAGCGTCGCTCTTGCCACGGGGCGAGAAGTCGGAACCACCCTTAGCACCACCCATGGGCAGCGTGGTCAGCGAGTTCTTGAATGTCTGCTCGAAGGCCAGGAACTTCAAGATACCCAGATTCACACTCTTGTGATAGCGCAGACCGCCTTTGTACGGGCCAATGGCGTTGTTGTGCTGGATACGGTAGCCCATGTTGGTCTGCACGTTGCCCTTGTCGTCGACCCACGTAATGCGGAACTCGTTGACGCGATCGGGGATGCACAGACGCTCGATGAGGTTAGCCTTCTCGAACTCGGGGTGCTTGTTGTACTCTTCTTCGATGGTGGGAAGAACCTGACTGACGGCCTGAATGTACTCAGGCTCGTTGGGGAATCTCTTTTTGAGATCTTCAACAACTTGTGCTGCGTTCATAATCTTTTGTTTCGTTTTTGATTGTTAAATTACACTTGTTTTTAATTTCTGCTTGCAAAATTACATCAAAAATCTGAAACAACAAACGTTTTATCAGTTTTTTTACGGAAAAACTTTCTTTTTGCTAACTTTTTGACATAAATCAATGGAAAAGTGACAAAAAGTAATACTTTGCGTGTGCCCGCGAACAACTGGAAGGGGTGGAAAAACAAAAAAACTGGAAACTCGTTTTCAGAGCTTCCAGTCTTTCCAGAGGTGCCTAGCAGATTCGAACTGCTGTAGACGGTTTTGCAGACCGTTGACTAAGCCACTCATCCAAGGCACCTTGTGATTTACGATTTACGAATTTTCGATTTTCGATTGACGAATTTCGATTTTCGGCCTCGCTTTTGATGAATGCGGCTGCAAAGGTAATGGTTTTATTTGGATTGGCCAAATTTTTCGCAAGTTTTTTTATAATCAATCTGTTTTTTCAGTTCACAGCCCTTACAGCCGAAGCAGGGGTCCTGGTGTTTCCTCACGGCTATGTATATGCGCCAGGCGGCATAAGCCGTTGCTGCCACGATGCAGGCAGCCACGATGACAGTCTGTATCATGTCAGTGTTTCGACAGCTTGCGCAGCATCAGCTTGTTGAGGGCATGAATGCGGCGGCCGCCACGCTCAATATCCTCGCGTACATTATTTATATTATTAAAGAAGTCGCTGAAGGCATTCAGCACGGGGTTGGGCTGGGCTGCGTCCTCCGTAGCTTCAGGGTTAGTCACAATCTTGATGCCCAGGTGCTCAATGTGAATGTCAATGTCAGGGTCGGTCATGATGGGGTCGCCGTCGTAGTGAATGGCGCCAGGCGTGGCACGGTGAATCTCCAGGTGCTTGGTGCGGAAGGTCTTGATCTTCGAGTTGTTGCCCAGCGTCTTCATAAAGAGGTCGGCGGCTATCTGCGGCGCATCGAGCGCGTTGAACGGCTCCATGATGATCACGTCCATCTCGCCGTCCTTCATCGTGGCTCCAGGGGCGATATAGGCGTTGTTGCCGTATTGCGAGGCATTGGCACAGGCAATGAGGAACGCCTTGTAGTGGTGAGTGCCCGAGTCGTCGGTCACCTCGTAGACTTCAGGCTTATACTTCAGCCCTTCCCTAAGCACGTTCTCGACGTAGGTGATGGGGCCGCGCTTGCCCGCTTCAGCAAACTTCAGCGAGATAAACGCATCGAAGCCCATGCCACATGTGCAGAAGAAGGGCAGACCGTTGATGATGCCGTAGTCGAACGACTCGATGCGGCACTTGTTGATGATTTCCAGGCTCTTGCGCGTGTCGATGGGCAGACACAGGTGGCGGGCAAGGCCGTTTCCTGAGCCGCAGGGCACGATGGCCAGCGCCGTCTCCGTATGCACCAGCGAGCGCGCCACCTCGTTGACCGTCCCGTCGCCGCCCACGGCAGCCACGATGTCAGTCTGCTCGGCAGCACACGCCTTGGCAATCTCGGCAGCATGGCCGGCATACTCGGTGAAGATGATGCGGCTCTCGAACTGATCCTTGTCCAGAACAGCCTCAATCACCTCGGGCATGTCCTTCTTCGACTGCGTACCCGAAATGGGGTTCACGATGAACGCAATGCGTCTTTTTCTCTCATTCACGTATGCAAAAGTACAAAATTTAGCTGAATTTCGCGCTGCTCAGGCAAGAAATTTCTCAAAAACAAACATTTATTACCAAAAATATGCACGGTTTCGCAAAAAATGTGTAACTTTGCAGCCTGAAAAAAATAAATGTAGAAAAACTATACCAAAATCGGAATGGGACAGTTACAAAAGAGATTCGAGAAATACCGTGAGCCGCAGAAGTATATGGAGGCTGACGTTTATCCCTATTTCCGCGCCATAGAGGGAAAACAGGGCACGGAAGTAGAAATGGGAGGCCATAAAGTACTGATGTTCGGCTCCAACGCATATACGGGCCTGACGGGCGACCAGCGCATCATCGATGCAGCCAAGGCCGCGCTCGACAAATACGGTTCAGGCTGCGCCGGTAGCCGATTCCTCAACGGAACCCTCGACCTGCATGTCCAGCTCGAGAAGGAAATCTCCGAATTCATCGGCAAGGACGACTGTCTCTGTTTCTCTACAGGCTTCTCAGTCAACCAGGGCGTCATTCCTGCCCTGCTCGGCAAGGACGACTACGTCATCTGCGACGACCGCGACCACGCATCAATCGTCGACGGGCGCCGTCTCGCATTTGCCAAGCAGCTGCACTACAAGCACAACGACATGGAAGACCTTGAGCGCGTGCTCCAGCGGCTGCCCGAGGAGGCCATCAAGCTCATCGTCGTCGACGGCGTCTTCTCCATGGAGGGCGACCTCTGCAAGCTGCCCGAGATAGTCCAGCTGAAGCATAAGTACAACTGCTCAATCATGGTCGACGAGGCCCACGGCATCGGCGTCTTCGGACGTCAGGGCAGGGGAGTGTGCGACCACTTCGGACTCACCGACGAGGTTGACCTCATCATGGGAACATTCTCAAAGTCGCTCGCATCAATCGGCGGATTCATCGCCTCCGACTGGGATACCATCAACTACCTGCGCCACACATGCCGCACCTACATCTTCTCGGCCTCCAACACACCTGCAGCAACAGCCGCAGCCATGACCGCCCTGCACATCATTCAGCAGGAGCCCGAGCGCATCGAGGCACTGTGGAACGTCACCAACTACGCCCTGAAGCGCTTCCGCGAAGAGGGCTTTGAGATTGGCGACACCGAGAGTCCCATCATCCCCCTCTACGTGCGCGATGTTGAAAAGACATTCCTCGTCACGGCACTCGCCTTCAAGGCCGGCGTGTTCATCAACCCCGTCATTCCGCCTGCCTGTGGACCTCAGGACACACTCGTCCGCTATGCCCTCATGGCCACCCATACCGAGGAGCAAGTCGACCGTTCGGTGGTAGCACTGAAAAAGATATTCGTAGAGCAAGGCATCATCAAATGACAGACGACAATAATTAGCATTCCTGACAACAACATCACTCCTTTCTTCGACCGAAGTAAGGAGTGATTGTCTATTTTATGGATTAAGTCTTGGTAGTCTCGTTTGGATTTTGTACCTTTGTACCCGCTATTCATAGAACTATCAATTATTTATAATTAACGAACATAAAAAAATAAGAAATATGAAACACCAGTTACGCAGTGCCGTATGCACAGAAGGCCGCCGTATGGCGGGAGCCCGTGCCCTTTGGGTGGCTACGGGCATGAAGCAGGAGCAGTTTGGTAAACCTATTATCGCCATCGTCAACTCGTTTACGCAGTTTGTTCCGGGTCATACCCACCTGCACGAGATAGGACAGATCGTCCGCGAGGAAATTGAGCAGATGGGCTGTTATGCCGCAGAATTCAATACCATCGCCATTGACGACGGCATCGCCATGGGCCACGACGGTATGCTTTACTCCTTGCCTTCGCGCGACATCATCGCTGACTCAGTGGAGTATATGGTCAATGCCCACAAGGCAGATGCCATGATTTGCATCTCGAACTGCGATAAGGTAACGCCCGGTATGCTGATGGCTGCCATGCGTCTTAACATCCCTGCCGTCTTCTGTAGCGGCGGCCCTATGGAGGCTGGTCGCTGGCGCGGTGAGAATGCCGACCTGATAACAGCAATGGTTAAAGGTGCCGACCCTTCGGTGAGCGACGAGGAGATGCGTGAGATTGAGCAGTGCGCCTGTCCTGGCTGCGGCTCCTGCAGCGGTATGTTCACCGCCAACTCGATGAACTCGCTGACCGAGGCCATCGGTCTGTCGCTGCTGGGCAATGGCACTATCCTGGCTACCCATACAAACCGCATAGAGCTGTTCCGCAAGGCAGCCCGCCAGATTGTGAAGAATGCGCTGGCCTACTATGAGGACGGCGACGAGAGCGTGCTGCCGCGTTCAATCGCTACACGTCAGGCTTTTCTCAATGCCATGACGCTTGACATTGCAATGGGCGGCTCCACGAACACCGTGCTCCACCTGTTGGCTGTAGCCCAGGAGGCAGGTGTCGACTTCACCATGAAGGACATCGACGAGCTGAGTCGCAAGACGCCCTGTCTGTGCAAGCTGGCTCCCAACACCCAGAAATATTCCGTGCAGGAGTGCAACCGCGCTGGCGGCATCCTTGGTATCCTGCGTGAGCTCGACAAGGGAGGGCTTGTCGACGGCACCGCTAAGCGTGTCGACGGCATGACGCTCAGTGAGGTGATGGAGAAGTACGATGTCAACGGTCTTGAAGACGAGATTGCCATTTATTCCAGCGCTCCCGGGGGCCGGTTCTCTACAGAGATGGGTTCGCAGTGCGAATATTACGACTCGCTCGACTTGGACCGTGCCAATGGCTGCATCCGTGATATTGAGCATGCCTACACGAAGGACGGCGGTCTGGCTGTGCTCTTCGGCAATATTGCTCAGGACGGTTGTGTGGTCAAGACCGCCGGCGTCGATGAGAGCCTGTGGCACTTCGAGGGTCCGGCTGTCTGCTTCGACTCACAGGAAGATGCCTGCGAGGGCATCTTAGGCGGCAAGGTGAAGAAGGGCGACTGCGTGGTCATCACGCACGAAGGTCCGAAGGGTGGTCCTGGTATGCAGGAAATGCTCTATCCCACCTCTTATATTAAGAGTATGCACATGGGCAAGGAGTGTGCTCTGATTACCGATGGCCGCTTCAGTGGCGGTACAAGTGGCCTCTCTATTGGCCATATATCGCCCGAGGCTGCCAATGGCGGCAATATCGGCAAGATTAAGGATGGCGACATCATTGTCATCGACATTCCCTCTCGCTCAATCAACGTCAAGCTTACCGACGAGGAACTTGCGGCACGCCCGCAGCAGCCGCTGAAGCGCAACCGACAGGTTTCAAAGGCTCTGCGAAGCTATGCCCAAAGTGTGGCGAGCGCTGACAAGGGTGGTGTGCGTATTATCTAACAAATCGCAATGACATGAGAAAGATTATGACCATAGCAACGGCCGCCCTGATGCTGACGGCATGCAGCACGCAGAAAGACGGCGACAAAGTGAACATCGAGAAGCAGACCGTCAAGCTGGAGAACGACCAAATGACGCCCGAGGCTTTGTGGGCCATGAGCCGCATCGCCGGCTATCAGGCTTCGCCCGACGGCCAGCACATCGTCTATCAGACAGGCTACTACAGCGTTGCCGAGAACAAGAGTCACCAAGTGCTCTGGATGATGAACGCCGACGGCAGCGAGCAGCGCCAGCTGACCACCGATGCCGACAATGAGACCGACGCCCAGTGGCTCGACAGCGAGACCATCGCCTTCATGCGTGGCGGCGAGGTGTGGAAGATGAACCTCGACGGCGGCAGTCGGAAGCAGCTCTCGGAGACCGACGGCAAGGTGGAGGGTTTCATGTTCTCGCCCGACCGAAAGAAGGTCATCATCCTGCAGAGCATCCCCTTCAATGAGATTATCCAGAAGAACCCCGAAGATCTGCCCAAGGCCACCGGTCGTAAGATTACCGACCTCATGTACCGCCATTGGGACCACTACGTTGAGAGCATCCAGCACCCCTTCGTCTTCTCGGTGGACGATGATTTCGCCATTGCCAGCGAGGGTAAGGACATCCTTGAGGGCGAACCTTACGAGTGCCCCATGGAGCCTTTCGGCGGTATGGAGCAGCTGGCCTGGAGTCCCGATTCCAAGAGCATCGCCTTCACCTGTCGTTGCAAGACTGGACTGTCTTACAGCGTCTCGACCGATTCAGACATCTTCCTCTACGACGCAGAGAGCGGCGACATGGACAAAACCTGGAACCTCTGCAAGAACCACGAGTGGGGCGTGGTGTCCGACGGCACAGTCCCTTACGAGATTGACAACTTGCTCGACCCCACGAAGACGCTCAAGAACCAGTTCGTCAACACGAACCTGAAAGACATGAACGTGGGCTACGACACCAACCCGAAGTTCTCGCCCGACGGCCGCTACGTAGCTTGGCTCTCGATGGAGCGTGACGGCTACGAGGCCGACCGCAACCGGCTCTGCGTCTATGACCTGAAGGAAGGCACCAAGAACTACGTCACCGAGTCGTTCGACTCCAACGTCGACGACTTCTGCTGGGTGCCCGACTCAAAGACACTATACTTCATTGGTGTGTGGCACGGAACGGAGAACCTTTATTGCACCAATCTCGAGGGTGAGGTGATGCAGCTCACAAACGAGTGGGCCGACTGGGGTTCGCTCCAGCTCCTTGGCGACGGCAAGCACCTACTGATGGAGCGTCACAGCTTCCTGGCACCCGCCGACCTCTATGCCGTCGATCCCAACATCAAGGAATACGACGAGGACGGCAACTGCGCCAAGGCAACGCAGATTACCAATGTGAACAAGGAGATACTCGACCAGTTAGGCAAGCCCTCTGTCGACCAGCGCTGGGTGACGACCACCGATGGCAAGCAAATGCTCTACTGGATTATCCAGCCGCCACACTTCGATCCCAACAAGAAGTACCCCACCCTGCTCTTCTGCGAGGGAGGCCCGCAATCGCCCGTCTCGCAGTTCTGGAGCTACCGCTGGAACTTCTTCATCATGGCCTCGCAGGGCTACATCATCATCGCCCCCAACCGTCGCGGTCTGCCGGGCTTCGGTCAGGAGTGGCTTGAGGAAATCTCAGGCGACTGGACGGGCCAGTGCATGAAGGACTACCTGACGGCCATCGACGATGCCGCCCAAAACCTGCCGTATGTCGACAAGGACCGCATGGGAGCCGTGGGCGCCTCGTTCGGCGGTTTCAGCGTCTACTACCTCGCCGGCCATCACGACAAGCGCTTCAAGTGCTTCATTGCCCACGACGGTGCCTTCAACCTTGAGGCTATGTACACGGAGACCGAGGAGAACTGGTTCTCGAACTGGGAGTACGACGATGCGCCTTGGAACAAGGACCAGACTGCCAACGCCCGCAAGACCTACGAGAACTCGCCCCACCGCTTCGTCGACAAGTGGGACACGCCCATCCTCTGCATTCACGGTGAGATGGACTACCGCATCAACGCCACGCAGGGCATGTCGGCCTTCAACGCCGCCCGCATGCGTGGTATCGAGGCCGAGCTGCTCATCTTCCCCGACGAGAACCACTGGGTGCTGAAGCCCCAGAACGGCATCCTCTGGCAGCGCACGTACTTCGAGTGGCTGGCCAAGTGGCTGAAGTAATCCTCGAAACATCGAAACATCGGAAAAACGAAATAACGAAATAACGAAATAACGAAAATGGCAACAACAATTCAAAAGACCCTTCGCGACAGCGCCGCCATGCGCTGGACCGCCCTGCTGCTCCTGGCGCTGGCCATGTTCTGCAGCTACATCTTCATGGACATCCTCTCACCCATCAAGGACCTGATGCAGGAGACCCGAGGCTGGGACTCTACGGCCTTCGGCACGATGCAAGGCTCTGAGGTGTTCCTCAACGTGTTCGCATTCTTCCTCATCTTCGCCGGCATCATCCTCGACAAGATGGGCGTTCGCTTCACCGCCGTCCTCTCGGCTGCCGTCATGCTCATCGGTGCCATTATCAAGTGGTACGCCGTGAGCGAGTCGTTCATGGGCAGCGGACTGGAGTCGTGGTTCACCAACAACCTGAACTACATCCCGCTGTTCGACGAGCTGGGTGTCAGCCCCTTCTACGAGGGTATGCCCGCTTCGGCCAAGTTTGCCGCCTGCGGCTTCATGATCTTCGGCTGCGGCTGCGAGATGGCCGGTATCACCGTCTCGCGCGGAATCGTGAAGTGGTTCAAGGGCCGTGAAATGGCTTTGGCTATGGGCTCTGAGATGGCGCTTGCCCGCTTGGGTGTTGCCACCTGCATGATATTCTCGCCCTTCTTCGCCCGCCTCGGCGGTCATGTCAGCGTCACCCGCTCGGTGGCCTTCGGCGTGGTGCTCATGTGCATCGCCCTCATCATGACCATCGTCTACTTCTTCATGGACCGCAAGCTCGACGCACAGACTGGCGAAGCCGAGGAGAAGGACGACCCGTTCAAGGTCAGCGATATAGGCAAGATTCTCAGCGACTCAGGCTTCTGGCTCGTCGCCCTGCTCTGCGTGCTCTACTACTCGGCCATCTTCCCCTTCCAGAAGTACGCCGTCAACATGCTGCAGTGCAACCTGACGCTCACGCCGCCCGCCGCCGACTCGTTCTGGGCACAGCCCGACGTCACCATCGTCCAGTATGTCATCATGCTCATCGTGGCAGCCGCCGGCTTCGCCAGCAACTTCCAGAAGAAGGCCAACCTGAAGTACGGTCTGCTTGGCCTCAGCATCCTGTCGCTCATCGTCTACTGCTACATGGGCTATATGCGCCAGTCGGCAGAATCCATCTTCGCCGTCTTCCCGCTGCTGGCCGTGCTGATTACCCCGATTCTCGGCTCCTACGTCGACCATAAGGGCAAGGCCGCCTCGATGCTCGTGCTCGGCTCGCTGCTGCTCATCGGCTGCCACCTGACGTTTGCCTTCATCCTGCCCCTGTTCAAGGGTTCGGCTGTCGGCGGCATCGTCATCGCCTACGTCACCATCCTCGTGCTTGGCTCCTCGTTCTCACTGGTGCCCGCCTCGCTGTGGCCCTCGGTGCCCAAGCTCGTCGACCAGAAGGTCATCGGTTCGGCCTACGCCCTGATATTCTGGATTCAGAACATCGGTCTGTGGCTGTTCCCGCTGCTCATCGGCAAGGTGCTCGACGCCACCAACCCGGGCGTCACCGACCCCACGCAGTTTGACTATACCGCCCCGCTCGTGATGCTGGCCTGCCTTGGTGTGGCCGCCCTCCTGCTGGGTCTCGTGCTGAAGGTCGTCGACAAGAAGAAAGGCATCGGTCTGGAACTTCCTAATATTACGGAGTAACCTTTTCTCCCCCTGAGTTAGGGGGAGTTAGTGGGGGTCTGAAGATACGTTTGTTCAGACCTCCCCTAACCCCTCCTAACTCAGGAGGGGGAATAAATACCACATAAAGATGAAAATAGGATTCGACAACGACAAATACCTGAAGATTCAGTCGGAGCACATCAAGGAGCGCATTGCCCAGTTCGACGGCAAGCTCTACATGGAGCTCGGCGGCAAGCTCTTCGACGACCACCACGCCTCGCGCGTGCTTCCAGGCTTCAAGCCCGACTCCAAGCTGCGCATGCTGGGACAGCTGCGCGACTCGATTGAAATCATCATCGTCGTCAGTGCCGAGGACATCGAGAAGAACAAGATTCGCGCCGACCTTGGCATCACCTACGACGAGGACGTGCTGCGCCTGCGCGACGAGTTTATGAACCGCGACTTCATGGTGGGCTCGGTGGTCATCACCCACTACGACGGCCAGCATGCTGCCGACCAGTTCCGTCACCGTCTGGAGCGTATGGGCATCAAGTCGTACATTCATTATCCCATCGACGGCTACCCCCACAACGTCGAGCTGATAGCCTCCGACGAGGGCTTCGGCAAGAACGACTACGTGGAGACTGAGCGGCCGCTGGTCATCGTCACCGCCCCCGGTCCGGGCAGCGGCAAGATGGCCACCTGTCTCTCGCAGCTCTACAACGAGAACAAGCGGGGAATCCGCGCCGGCTATGCCAAGTTCGAGACGTTCCCCGTCTGGAACCTCCCGCTGAAGCACCCCGTGAACATTGCCTACGAGGCCGCCACCGCCGACCTGAACGACGTCAACATGATTGACCCGTTCCATCTGGAAGCTTACGGCAAGACGGCCATCAACTACAACCGCGACGTGGAGATTTTCCCCGTGCTGAATGCGCTCTTCGAGGGCATCTACGGCGAGAATCCCTACAAGTCGCCGACCGACATGGGTGTCAACATGGTAGGCTTCTGCATCTGCGACGACGAGGTGTGCTGCGACGCGAGCCGCAACGAGATTATCCGCCGCTTCTACGACGCGACGAACAAGATGGCCGACGGTGCCGACAATGAGAACGAGGTGAACAAGATTCGACTGCTCTTCAACCAGGCGAAGATTACCACCGCCTACCGCCGCACCACCACAGCCGCCTACGAGCGCAAGATTGAGACGGGCCACACGGCTGCCGCCATCGAGCTGGAAGACGGCACCATCATCACGTCCAAGTCGTCACCCCTGCTCGGCTGCAGCGCCGCCCTGCTGCTGAATGCCACGAAGCACCTGGCGGGCATCGACCACGAGACGAAGCTCATTCCGCAGAGCCTCATAGAGCCTGTCCAGAAGACCAAGACCGAATATCTCGGTGCCAAGAACCCGCGCCTGCATACCGACGAGGTGCTCGTGGCGCTGAGCGTCCTGTCGGAGCACGACGAGCTCTGCAGCCGCGCCCTGGAGCAGCTGCCCAAGTTGCGCGACTGCCAGATTCACTCTACGGTGATGCTCTCCGAGGTAGACCGCAAGATCTTCAAGAAGCTCGGCTGCGGCCTGACCTGCGACCCAGTAAAAAAGAAATAGGCGGAGCCTCCTCACGACCACGAGGCGGCGTCTCGCAATTGCGAGGCGCCGCCTCGTCGTTACCCGCCACCTTTCCCCCCGTTTACCGCCGGGTACAGATACGTTTACCGGCGTGTAAGCGCCCTCAACCCGCCTAGTTAGTCTTACTAACTGGCCGAGTTAGTCGAGCGCATCCATCTTTTTCTCCGTCTTTTTTCATTTCCTTGCGACACCTCCCGTCGAATGCTCGAAACCTCGATTCACAAAGGGTTTTCGCGCTTCTCAGACCTCCCGTCACACCTCCCGTCACCTCTCCCTCCTGACCTCCCGTGACACCTCCTGGTTGGTTACCCCCTAGGGACGTTCAACGGGACCTCAACGGGAGGTCTCAGCGAGACACCTCCCGTCCCCAAGCCCTCTGTACATCGGCATTTCAGAAGAAAACGGGAGGTTAGGAGGTTAAAATGCGAGTGACATCAAAAAACAAGTTTTCCAAGCCTTATTCTACTGGTACGCAAAATCCTTGGCAACCAAGGCGACTTACATTTGGAGATTGCTGATGGGGATGGGGAATTCATTTATAAGCCTAAAAAGGGCGGTCAACGCACGAGTCTGATGATGCGGGTGACATCGGTGATGTCGATACGACCGTCGTCGTTGATGTCGGCAGCCCATAAGGAGAAGTCGGTGGGAGTCAGGCCAATTATATGGCGGGCGACACAGGCCACGTCGAGACCGTTGATGGTGCCGTCGCCATTGGCATCGCCCTTCTCAACAATACGAAAACTAGCCATCACAGGACGGTGGTCGCCTAACGGCGGGCCGTTATCCCACGTGTAGTCCATCTCCACGCGGTAGTCAAGCAACTCAAGCCGCGGACCTTTTATCGGACAAATATACAAAATCTTATCGAGCATCTCGCCCTGCTGATAGCCGTACTTCCACGGATTCAGCTGTTCGTCGCCGATGGCGGGATACTGGCCTCGGCGGCTATACTCCACCCAGCAGTCGCGGACTATGTAACGCCCCGTTGCCTCGATGGGACGGATGAAGAGCGAGAGAATGCTGTCGCGGGTATAGTAGCTGTTCATGTCGCCCATCACGATGACGGGACGGTCATCGAGACGGGTAAGCACGTAGTTGCGCAACTGCCGCCACTGGTTCCAGCGCGCCTTTTTGTCAGGAAGATCGGCACCCGATAGTTCATCGGCATCGTCGCTGGCGTCCATGTGCATGTTATAGATCACGATCTGACGGCCGCCGTCCATCTTCAATTCGAGCCGTCGGAAGCCCTTGTTGCAGAGGGCATCGTTGGCATGGTCTGTACGCCCGTAGGCATCGTTCCATTTCACGGCATCCTCACCCTGCAGCAGGTGGCGCTTCTGCCAGAACTGGCAGAGGCCGTCGGTGTCGAACGTCAGCCCGTCAAGATGGAACCAGGGCAGGTTGCCCATGTTGAAGTGCTGCACCATCCCCCAGTGGTAAGGGTTGTCAAGATATCTGGTCAGTTCGTCGTGGTAGTAGAAGTCCTCCTGCACGCCTATGATGTCATAGCCCTTGTTGGCCAAATATTGGCTGGCGCGCGCGGTGCCCTTTGAGCCCGGGCCGTCGTTGTTTAGCGGAATCAAAAGAATCTTCTCTGGCAACCCGTCAACATTGAGCGTTGCCACCGTAAACGGCTGTCCTCTCATCCCCGCAAGGGATAAGACCGTAAGGGCGAAGATTAGCAGTTTTCTTTTCATACACTTAGAGACGGAGTTTGACAACGAGGGGCAGGTGGTCGCTATAGCCGTTCTGATGCTTCATGCCGTTATAGGTACGGCGTGGACGGTAGCCGCCGTAGAGCTTTTCATCCTCCAACAGGAACTTCGGGGAATGGATGTAGGCCGTGTCCACCTTATTATATATATAGGGGGAACCAAGGACGTGGTCGATGCTGCCCCACTGACCTTTGTATCGATAGGTACCGCGTACGCCGTTCTGGCCACGGGCTTCCTTCGTCAGATTTCGCAGCTTGTGCCGGCATATATGCTGCAGGACTGGCCCGTCAGCCTCGTCGTTGAAGTCACCGGCAATCAGGACATGGGCGTCCGGTACGATTATCCTTATCGAATCAACCGACTGGCAGAGGCGCTCGGCGACGGCCATGCGGAACGGACGGCTGTAACGCTCGCCACCATAGCGACTTGGGGCATGGACTACGAAGACGTGCAGCGTGTCGTCTGTCACCGTGCGTCCGCTGACATAGAGGATGTCGCGGGTTGGGCGCATACCTTCAACCGGTGTAATGCGAATGGGATAGCTGCTGACAGGGACAAAGGCGTAAGGGCTGTAAAGCAGCGCCACATCGATGCCGCGAAGGTCGGGCGAACTGGTCATCACGTATTGATAGCCAGCATTGCGGAGCAGCGACCGCTTCGTGAGGTCGTGCATCACCGTGTCGTTCTCCACCTCGCAGAGGGCTATCAGGTCGGGAATGCCATCGTCGCTAGTAGAGAGCAGCTCCTGGGCGATGTTGTTGAGCTTGCGCCAATAGCGTTTCGAAGTCCAGTGCCGCGTAGCCTCGGGCAGATACTCCTCATCCTGCTTCAGCGAGTCGTCCCGGCAGTCGAAGAGGTTCTCGCAGTTCAGCTCAACCACCGTCAGCGACTGCGCCGACGCTGAAAGCGAAAACAGCATGACAGCGCACAACCAGCCGAATAACCGCATCATCCGCCAACAAGAATTTGCAGAAACTTTTTCCATACCCAACGCCGTTTGGTATCTCCTTGAGCTGCAAAGGTAAACATAAAAGACGATAGTTCCAAACTTTCGGCTCAGAATTTACGAAACAGGTACTCATCACTCCTGATAGCCTCCTCCTACCGGTCGGAACCCGGCGGGTAAATCACATATTATGTTAGTTTATAATCGTCACATCCGTCACCATCCCGTAACATGCTCATTTTCAGTATGTATAATGGTGACGGATAGTGGTGACGGGTGACGGATGGACAGCACCGTAAAGGTAACGACCTCTCCATCGAAAAGATTCACGGCCTGTGAACAAACATTCACAAACGATGAATGTTTTTGAAAAGCAAGCTGCTTATCCGTCACCCGTCACCATTATCCGTCACCAGCCAAACATCCTGTAAATGAGGCTATTACATGGAAGTGACGGATATGACGGATAAAAAGTCATTCTGTTATAAGGCTTCAATCTCGTCAGTCGTGAGGCCGGTGTACTTGGCAATCAGCTCCAAGGGCATGTTGTCGGCCTTCATACGGCGCGCATTGTCACGACTGGCCTTGGCTACGCCCTCGGTAAGACCCTCGGCACGACCCTCGGCACGCCCCTCGGCACGACCCTCGGCACGACCCTCGGCGCGACCCTCTGCGCGACCCCGCTCAAGGCCTTCTATCACTTTTGTCTCGAGGATGTCGTTCTCCACCATGATGTTGTCGATGTGACGGTCATAGGCGCGGCGCTCGTCGTCGCTCATCTGCATATAGCGCAGACGCTCACGGGCCTCAGCCAGACCAGGAGTGGTCGTGTTGTCACGGATGTTGCCGTCCTTCAGGTAGTCGAGCCACTCCTCTAAGGGGGTGGTGGCCACCTTATTGAACTCGTTGACACGTATGATGTAGTACTCGGGGAAGATGTCCGTCGACGACACCATGCCGATGGCATCCTTCGTGCGGGTGTTAATGACGAGCTGGTCTTTGGTGTGTACGCCGATGAGCTTGTTCTGCCCGTGGTAGAGGTAGTCGGCACCCTTGCCCAGGTCGAAATAGACGATGCTGATGGAATAGACCTTCTTCACCTGGTCGTACTTGTTGCCCAGCTTGATGTGCTCGGTGATGGCCTTAGCCACGCCGTAGAGGATGCGCTGCAGGTAGTGCAGCTCGCGCGTCTGCTGTATCTCGACGAGGATTATCTCGCCCTTGGAGTTCTTCGCCTTGATGTCGACGCGGTTGAACTTGTCGTCCTCGGCATCCTGGTTGCCCTCGCTCTCGAGCAGCTCGACGATGGTCACCTTCTCGTCGAGCAGCACCGTCATCAGCCCTTCCAGCACGCCGTAGTTGGCCTTGTCGCGCAGCATGCGCTTCGCAGCCCAGTCGAATCTTATGTACTTTTCCATACGCTGGTCTTTGTCTTCGTTGGCTGCAAAGATACAAACAATAATCCGAACCGCCAAACGATTCCTCCTTTTTTTTCGGAGCACTTTTCGGAATCAGACAGGCTCTTGATTCTTCTTGCGTACAAGGAATCTATAACCTGCCTCCCCCCGATTTAGGGGCCGTCTGAAGTGTGTAACCCAGAAATGATCAGGAGAACCCGCCTGATTCTTGATTCTTCGTTTTTACGTCCAACCGTCAGAAAAAGTCTTACCGTATATCCTTTTATTGGAATCTGTTCGTCTCAACAACGATGCGTGGAAGGGCTTCACCATTGGTGTAGTAGCCGTCGAACATTTCATTGGTGCCGGCGAAATCCATCCAGACAAAACCAGCCTTGTCGCCCTTGTGTGCTACCAGGTACCTCGCGGCCCAAGGATTCATCACGTTGGAACTCTTCGCGAACGACAAATGGACGGGACCGCCTACGGATGCATCTATATGATTCAGAACCCAGGTGTTTGCAGTCTTGCCCTTTGTATACTGTGCGTCCTTGAAGCACTGTGTCGCCAGTTCTTTCTTCTTGGGCCAGAAATCGTCAACCAATTCGAAAAACGACGATGATGACAGATTCTGTTCGTATAAGGATGCTACGGTATAATATTTCCCATTGTAGAAACGGATTGTTTCGGTTTTGCTGTATTTCCGAAACAGCTCATCCACGAAATCGTTGGAAATCGAAGGCGAAGGACCTATGCGGTATTCAGCATAGTGGTTCCCAAAATCATATGCCTGTAAAAGAATCAGCTTGCCGGCACAGTCGTTCAGCGTCATGTCAGGAGTTGCATTATCCATAATCTTACCCTCCTGGATGAGTGGTTTGAACAGCTCATAAGCATTCTCGTAATCTTCTTCCTTTGTTGTTAAACCATCGAAGAATACAAAGGCGACGGCGGTCTCGCCGGGATGCTTTTTCAGTTCGTCTAAGATATAGCCTACGCCCTCTTCCGCAGTACAATTGAGATAGTACCAGCTGTCGAACAAGCCAATGATGTGGCCAAACATCAGTTCGGGGGCTGTCACGTTTCCATACACGTCCTTGATGTGCAGTTCGAAGCAACGTACACCTGCCTCCCACTGCTCATGAATATCTTTGAGCTGCGTACGTGACCAGGATGCCTGACCGGTGTAGGTTCTACCGATATAGTGTGTAAACGAATGGTGGGAAGCTGGGATATTCATATCGCAGATACGTGGATTCTTGCCTTGCTTCGTGTAGATTTCGGTCATCCATTGGGCGTAGTCGGTCTTGGCGCCATACGCTTCCCTCATCTTGCTCAGCTCTTTATTTGCCTCTTCAAAGAACTTCTTGCAGTCGTCTTCTTTGAGTTTATCTCCCCACTGGTCGAGTCCGATGATGTTGACTGCAGCATTCTTTAACGCAATGAAAGCACCCTTTAGGTTTTCCCAACTAAGAATGGAGATACTGCGTGTCGTGGCAATGGGCACATCATTGCCCTCCGTCATCATAAGATAATCGAGTGAAAACTCACCGCAGATAAATAATTGGGGCAGACCATCATCGTCTGGTTCTTCTTCGACATAGTAGGTCATGGTTCTGTCCTCTTCAGCAATGCCATCATCGTCAAAGTCGAAAATTGCCTTGAAGCCCTGCAGGCGTTCACCCGACTCGGGCTCCCACTTGTTGACGGCATTCACAAAAGGCTCCCAACGACCTTTCAGGGTGTCAATATCCACCTCACCGTCGCCCATTTCCATTTCCAGCATGACGAACGAGCCGTCCTGCCTCATGTCCCACAGCACTATCGCATCATCCCCCATAAGCGCCGGAGAGATGTCTATCTGGCCACCAACAAGTTTCTTACCCAGTTCAGACTTCTGTTGTGCTTCCGTCGGATTCATGGGCGTTGGATTGTCAATACTGTCGTTGCCACATGAAGTCAGCATAGTAACCGTAAAACCGCAGATTGTCAAGATGGCGGCGAACATCCATAAACGTTGTTGTCTCATTTTATTGTCATTATTAATTATGATTATCCGCAACCAGCCGACAGGTTTCTATAATAGCCTCATCTTGCAGTGGAATTTCAAACTTGGTGCAAAGGTAAGCATTTCCAGGGATTCAGCCTAATTTTTGGACGGCTAATTGCGAATAATCACTTTATTATTGTTCTTTTTTCCGAATCTTCCAGCCGATGGCGGCAACGACGATGCTCGTCACCGGCGAGAGCAAGTTGAAGAAACAGTAGGGCAGATAGGTGAGCGTGGCCACGCCGAGGACGGTGCTCTGGGTAAGACCGCAGGTGTTCCAGGGGACGAGCACGGAGGTGACCGTCGCGCCGTCCTCACACGAGCGACTCAGCAGGCGCGACTCGTAGCCCCGCTGCAGGTAGGTGTCGCGGAACATAGAGCTGGTGAGCATGATGGAGAGATACTGGTCGGCCATAGCGATATTGCAGAACAGGGCGGAGCCGACGGTGGAGGCCACGAGCGAGGCCGTGCCGCGCACCCAGCGGAGTACGATGCGCATCAGGTCCTGCAGTTGGCCGGTGGCGGTAAGGGCGCCGCCGAAGGTCTGGGCACAGATGATGAGCCAGATGGTGGGCATCATGCCGGCCATGCCGCTGGTATGCACCAGCTCGTTGAGCATCGGCACGCCGGTCTCAATGTCGGTGGCTCCGTAGCACACCTGCATCATGCCCTTATAGGAGGCGAGCAGTCCCCCACCCTCGCGGCCTGAGATGGTATGCACGAGGTCGGTCTGCACCACCAGCCCCATAATGGCAGCCAGGAGAATGGCCAGAAACAGCACTACCATCGACGGCCAGCGGCGCGCAATCATGATGCCCGTCAGCACGGGCACCACGAGGAGCCAGGGCGAGATGACGAACGTCTGCTGCAGGCCGTCCATGAACTCAGCCACATTTCCCTGCCCGGAGACGTTCATCGTCAGGCCGGCAATGAGGAAGACCATGAGCGAGATGCAGAACGTGGGCACCGTGGTGAACATCATGTAGCGGATATGCGTGAACAACGGCGTTCCCGACACGCTGGAGGCCAGCACGGTGGTGTCGCTGAGCGGCGACAGCTTGTCGCCGAAATAGGCGCCGGTGATGATGGAGCCCGCTATCCAGCCGTCGTCGAAGCCATGAGCCTTGCCGATACCCATCAGGGCGACGCCGATAGTGGCGACGGTGGTCCACGACGAGCCAATCATCAGACTGACCAGCGCACAGAGCAGACTGCTGCTGACGAGGAATATCTCAGGCCGCAGAATCTGCATGCCGTAATAGATCATGGTGGGCACGATGCCCGACACCATCCACGTGCCGCCGATGGCACCTATGAGCAGCAGGATGATGATAGCCGGCGTACACGAGGCTATCTTAGCGGTAATCTCCCGTTCGAGGTCCTCCCACGCCAGCCGCTTGGAGAAATGGCCGACGAGTACGCTGACTGCCGACGCCACCAGGAGCGATACCTGCGAGGCACCATCGAGTGTTGCGTTGCCAAAGACGGCAACGCAACAGGAGATGAGGGCGATGAGGACCAGAAACGGGATGAAACTCAGCATACTTTCTCCAGACGCTTCATGATGGAGAACATGAAGACAGCCGAGATGAGGCAGAGGGCGATGAAGACCGTCCAGACAGCCCAGAGGGGAATGTTGCCCCAGAGATAGCCACCGACGCCTACCAGCTTGTTACCGATGGCCGTAGCCACGAACCAGCCGCCCATCATCAGGCCCTTGTACTTCGGGGGAGCCACCTTCGAGACGAACGAAATGCCCATCGGCGAGAGCAGCAGCTCGGCGAACGTCAATATAAGATAGGTGTAGATGAGCAACTGCGGCGTGACGTCGGCCACGTGGACAGCCACCGGCTCACCGTCGGCACCCATGGTGGTCTGCGGCATGGGCAGACCGAACGAGGCGACAGCCATGAGACAGTAGGCCAGACCAGCCACCACCATACCGTAGGCAATCTTGCGCGGAGCAGAGGGCTCCTTACCCTTCTTCGACAAGGCACCGAAGATGGCCAGCGAGACGGGCGTCAGAGCGACGACATAGAAGGGGTTGAACTGCTGGAAGATGGGAGCCGAGACGGCTACAATCTCACCCTTTGTGGCATCGTACTGCAGGAAGAGGACGGCCAGGGCGATGCAGATGACAACGGCGGAAATAGCCTTGCCCTTACTGGTCTTCGACTGGAAGAGTGAGAAACCGGCATAGACGATGAAGATGATGGCCACGAGGTTCCACACGTTGAAGGCCATGCCCTCGACGCCGGTTGACGTCTTGGCGGTGAACTCGTCGGCGAAGTAGGTCAGCGACAGACCGTTCTGGTGGAAGGCCATCCAGAAGAAGATGACCACAGCGAAGACGAGGCAGAGGGCCACGATGCGGGCCTTGGTCTCCTCCTTCGACAGTTCCTCGACCTCAGCCTGTACGCCAGCTTTCTTCGAGCCGCCTTCCACGTGGCGGAAGGTCGGACGGAAGATGTAGTAGATGGCGATGGAGAGGATGAGCGAGGCGCAGGCCACGGCGAACGCGAAGTGGTAGGAGTCGTTGACCGACGTGCCGAGGTTCTGCTGCGCCCACTCCATAATCTTCACGGCAGCCGTCGGAGCAAAGAGCGCGCCGATGTTGATGGCCATGTAGAAGATGGAGAAGCCCGAGTCGCGCTGAGCGGCATACTGCGGGTCGTTGTAGAGGTCGCCCACCATCACCTGGAGGTTACCCTTGAAGAGTCCCGTGCCCAGTCCGATGAGCACCAGCGCAGCCAGCATAACGACCAGCGCCACCGTGTCGCCACCGAGGGGAACGGAGAGCAGCAGGTAGCCTGCAAACATAATGAGGATGCCGATGGTCACCATGCGGCCGAAGCCGAACTTGTCGGCCAGCCAGCCGCCCACGATGGGCAGGAAGTAGACCAGCATCAGGAAGTCACTGTAGATCTCGCCCGCCCAGCCGGCGTCGAGTCCGTAGTTAGCACGCAGGAAGAGTGCGAAGACGGCGAGCATCGTGTAGTAGCCGAAGCGTTCGCCTGTGTTGGCCAGTGCCAACGCATAGAGTCCTTTAGGTTGATTCTCAAACATAATTTTTAGTTGTTTATTGGTAATTTACTTTATCTTATCGTTCTTGCTCTTGACGATGTCAAAGAGGTAGGTAGCCTTGACGGTGATAGTCTGGTAATCGGACTTCGCGAAATAATCGCGCTTGCTGCTACCATATATATTGCCCAAGCCATAGTAGAAGCGGCCCTCGAGCATGAAGTGGCCAATCTTAGACCGCGAGAACTCCAGGCCCAAACCGACGGCAATGCCATAGTCGAGCTTGTTCTCAATGGGCATGTGGTACATATTCGAGAATTTATAGGTTTTTCCGTCCTGCACAATGTCGGGACCTGAAATGTGCGACACGCGGTAGTTCCAATTCGGGTGGTCGAGGTCGAAGTTGTACTCCGACTTCTCGCTGAGGTAGTAGCCAATCTGCGGTCCGGCCTGAAAGAAGAACTGGAAGCCGCGGCGCTCGCGCCCCCAGCCCAAACGGGCGAAGAGGGGCACCTGAATGTAGTCAACCTTGCGGCAGTACTCTTCGGCCAATCCCGTTTCACCATTGATGACCGGCTCATCGTTCGCGTCCCAGATACGTTCCTCCCAGCCCATCTGCGAGTAGTTCACCTCGGCCACAATCGCACAGATACTATTGAAGTACTTCTCGCCGGTGTAGCGCAGGGACAGTCCGAAGGTCTTGCCGAAGAGCTGCGACTGCGGCACCTCGGGCACGAAGTCGACCGAGCTCATGTTTAGTCCGCCATTAAAGCCCACGGCAAACTCGTTGCGGTATTCACCTATCTGCGCGCTGACAGTGGTTATGAACAATGAAAAGAGAATAATGAACAGATTTCTCATCCTTCACCTCTTAAAAGCTAATCGTCTCTAACCTGTGCTCAGGCATGTAATGGACGAAGTAAAGACTGCGGTTGCGCAAACCGCCATTCGCAATGCGCTCAAACTTCAGGGGCGTCTGAACTGGCTCGTAGCCGAGGATGCCCGGGGCTCCGGTGAAGTCCTTGCCGTACTGGTGGAAACCCTGCAGGAAGAACATGCCATGGTCAAAGCCTGTGATGGCGAAGCGAGGCTGGGCGTTCATCATGTCCTGATGGAAATTCCAGCGATACTTCTGCTGTACACGCAATGTACGCGAAGTCAGCGGGTTGTAATGGAAAGCAGCAGGTATGTACACATCGTACTTATAGAAACTGTCTAACAAGTAGTTGGTGTACATCAGCCACTCCGTATAGCCGAAGAGCGTTACCTTGATGCCCGAGGCCGGCGTGGTAAGACCATTCAGCTTGGCAATGGCAGAATTCAGTTCGGGCGAACGGCCGGTATTGAGGATGACCACGTTGGGCTTCGACTTGCTGAACGATCGGGCGAAGCTGGCGCCAGTCGTATTCAAATTGGTTATCCCGTACTCTATGCCTTTGGCATCTAACTGCTTGCGCAAGGAGAATGTGAAGGCTCCTTTCTGGCTCGTCGAGTCATTGCAGTCGATAAACACGGGGTGATAGCCTGCAAAGCGATTGAGGAACTGGCTGATGACCGACTCGTTGAAGTCTAAAGGCGACTGGTAAATCTGGAAAATGTTCTTATTGGTCATCAACTGTGGTGCATTGATGGAGAACGGAATGACCAGCCGGATATCGTTCTGTGTCACAAAGTCTGACAACTGAGCCATCTGCTTCGAATAGAGCGGGCCAATAATCAGGTCGCACTGCTTGGCTGCCTTGTCGCGCAGTACCGGGGCAATATCGGCGTTATCAGGAGTATTCCAGGCATGCACGTCGACCGAAATGCCTAACTTCTTCAGACTGTCACAAGCCATCAGCAGTCCCCGATAATACTCAACCATGCGCCTACCGTCGCCATTGATATCATGTAATGGGAGCATGACACCCAACTTAATGGTCTTGTTCTTCTGCTTCGAGGCAACAGGCTTGGAGGCCAATGTTGTTGGCGCCGGCGTAGCTGCTGGCGTCTGGTCCTTGGCATAGGGAATCAGGATGAAGTCATCTTTCTTCAACTCGTATCCCGGCTTGTTCATCTCTGGATTGGCATCTAATAGTTCCTGAACGGTCAATCCATACTGGCGGGCTATGCCGAAGAGGGTCTCCTTTTTCTTCACCTTGTGCATCTCACGCCACGTCTGCGTCTGACCAAGAGCAGGTTCCGTCACGAAAGCAGCCAAGGCTGCCAACAAAAAGTATCTTAATATGTGTTTCATTTTTCCTCTGTTTTCTGTTTTGCGCTACAAAAGTACAAAAAATCTACGGCACCATCAACCTTTTTCATTATTTTTTGTAACTTTGCACCAAAATTCTAACGAATATGAGAATAAAGCAATCTTTCTTAGTAGTTCTGTTGGCGCTTATCCCAATATTGAGCTACAGCCAGAAGATAAAAGTGACAGCCACCTACGTGGACGAGAACAATAATATGGTGGATAGTGATATCGACTTCACGGCGCAGGCTCCCCTCGATGTTACCTTCCGGGCCAATCCTACCGACATGGGCGACCATACACCAGCCTACGAGTGGCACTTCCGCAAGGAGGGTGCCGAACAGGACTTATTGGTGCGCTACGAGGAGGACACGCAATACACGTTCACCGAGTCGGGATCATTCTTGGTTACGCTGAAGGCGCGACTCACCGACAACGACGTCGAACTGGACTCCTCGATGATTAAGGTAACCATCAGCGAAAGTCGTCTGGAGATGCCTAATGCTTTCTCGCCCAACGGCGACGGCAAGAACGATATCTACGGTGCCAAAGGTGTCAACGACCCTAACAGTACGGCCCACTACAAGAGCATCGTGGAGTTTCATGGCTACATCTTCAACCGGTGGGGACAGAAGCTCTTCGATTGGACTGATGTGTCGAAAGGCTGGGACGGCACATTCCACGGTTCACCGGTCAAGGATGGCGTCTACTACGTACTGGTGAAAGCCAAGGGCGCCGACGGACGCGAGTATAACATCAAGAAAGACATCAACCTCCTCAGAAACTTCACCGAGGCCACCAGCACCTCAGGGTCGGAAAACCCTTAAACCCAGAGCCACTCCATGCAAGATAAAATACAGGTCTTCGGCGCTCGCGTTCACAACCTGAAAAACATCGATGTAGAGATTCCCCGAAACTCGCTGACTGTCATCACCGGTCTCAGCGGTTCGGGTAAGTCGTCGCTAGCCTTCGACACCATCTTTGCCGAAGGGCAGCGCCGCTATATCGAAACCTTCTCAGCCTATGCCCGCAACTTCCTCGGCGGCATGGAGCGCCCCGATGTCGACAAGATTACGGGACTGTCGCCAGTCATCAGCATCGAGCAGAAGACGACGAACAAAAATCCACGCTCAACCGTGGGCACCACCACCGAAATCTACGACTACATGCGACTGCTCTTCGCCCGTGCCGGCCATGCCTACAGCTATATGACAGGGGAGCCGATGGTGAAATACACCGAGGAGCGCGTGGTCGACATGATACAGCACGACTATGCTGGCCGCAAGATTTTTATCCTGGCCCCGCTGGTGCGCAGCCGCAAAGGCCACTACCGCGAACTGTTCGAGAGCATGCGCCGCAAGGGCTACCTGAACATCCGCATTGATGGCCAGCTGCAGGAGATTACCCGAGGCATGAAGGTGGACCGCTACAAAAACCACGACATTGAAGTGGTCATTGATAAGATGGCGGTGAGCGGTGAAATTGACCGCCTGAAGAAGTCGGTGGCTCTAGCCATGAAGCAGGGCGATGGACTCATCATGATTCTCGACAAGGATACGAATGAGGCGAAGTTCTTCTCCAAGCGGCTGATGTGTCCTACGTCAGGCATAAGCTACAGTGATCCAGCACCTAACAACTTTTCGTTCAACTCTCCTCAAGGGGCATGTCCCCATTGTAAAGGACTGGGCTACATCAACGAGATTGATCTGAACAAGGTTATCCCCAACCGCAAACAGAATATCCACGAAGGGGGCATCGTACCATTGGGCAAGTACAAAAACCAGATGATTTTCTGGCAGATTGACGCCATACTCAAGAAGTATGAGTGCGACCTGAAGACGCCCATTCAGGACATTCCTGAAGAGGCATTGCAAGAGGTGCTCTACGGGTCGTTGGAAAACGTGCGCATTGACAAAGAACTAGTACACACGACAAGCGACTACTTCGTTGCGTTCGATGGTATCATCAAGTACCTGCGACAAGTCATGGAGAACGACGACTCGACAGCAGGCCAGAAGTGGGCCGACCAGTTTCTGGCCGAAGCACTGTGCCCCGAGTGTCACGGTCAGCGATTGAACCGCGAAGCCCTGTCGTATAAGATTTGGGACAAGAACATTGCCGAGCTGGCTTCGATGGACATCAGCGAACTGCGCGAGTGGATTGACCAAGCTGAAAAGCACTTGGACAATCAACAGCGCCAGATAGCCGCTGAGATATTAAAGGAAATACGCACGCGACTGGACTTCCTTCTGGAGGTCGGTCTCGACTATCTGGCCCTGAACCGCCCGTCGGCCTCGCTCTCTGGTGGAGAAAGCCAGCGCATCCGACTGGCTACGCAGATAGGCTCCCAGTTGGTCAACGTGCTCTACATTCTTGACGAGCCCAGCATAGGCCTGCACCAACGCGACAATGAACGGCTCATTCGTTCACTGAAGGAATTGCGCGACTTGGGCAACACAGTCATCGTCGTCGAGCACGACCGCGACATGATGCTCGCAGCCGACTGGATTATCGACATCGGCCCCCGCGCCGGCCGCAAGGGCGGCGAAGTAGTTTTCCAAGGCACACCAGAAGAACTGCTGAAGAGCGACACGCTGACAGCCAAGTATCTCAACGGTTCCCTATGCTGCAACAATGTTGCAGCAAAGACGGACAAAAGCGAAGACGAGCAACAAGTCTTAAAGCTCTGCGGCTGCACTGGAAACAACCTCAAGAACGTCACCGTGGAGTTCCCGTTAGGGAAGCTCATTCTCGTCACCGGAGTATCGGGCTCGGGCAAGTCGACGCTTGTCAACGAGACGCTGCAGCCCATACTCTCGAAGTACTTCTACCGCGCGCTGAAGCGGCCCATGCCCTATGAGAGCATTGAGGGCCTGAAGTTGATTGATAAAGTGGTCAACGTCGACCAGTCGCCCTTAGGCCGAACGCCTCGCTCTAACCCTGCTACCTACACAGGTGTTTTCGCCGACATCCGCTCGCTGTTTGTAGGGCTGCCCGAGGCCAAGATTCGCGGCTACAAGCCCGGTCGTTTTTCGTTCAACGTTAAGGGCGGCCGCTGCGAAACCTGCGGCGGCAACGGCTACAAGACCATCGAGATGAACTTCCTGCCAGACATTCAGGTGCCCTGTGAGGAGTGTCACGGTAAGCGCTATAACCGCGAGACCCTCGAAGTGCGCTACAAGGGCAAAAGCATTGCCGATGTGCTCGACATGACCATCAACCAGGCTGTGGAGTTCTTTGAGAATGTTCCCGACATCCTGCGCAAGATCAAAACCATTCAAGACGTCGGTCTTGGCTACATCAAGCTCGGGCAGCCCTCCACTACATTAAGCGGCGGCGAGAGCCAGCGCGTGAAACTGGCCACCGAATTGTCGAAGCGCGACACGGGTAAGACAGTCTACATCCTCGATGAGCCGACCACTGGTCTCCACTTCGAGGACATCCGCATCCTGATGCAGGTACTCCGCCAACTCGTCGATCGCGGTAACACGGTCATCATTATCGAGCACAACCTCGACGTCATTCGTCAGGCCGACTGGATCATCGACATGGGTCCCGAGGGCGGTCGGCGAGGCGGCGAAGTGCTCACCGTCGGCACGCCCCAGCAAGTAGCCCTGAGCAAGAAAGGATACACGCCCCAGTTCCTAAAGAAGGAACTATAAAAAAAGGGAACCCGAATAAGGTTCCCTTATCTATTATAACTTCTGTCGATTAGAAGTTCACACCGAAGTTGATGAACAGGGCGTTACCATGAACGGTTCCATCGATGGCATCATCGTCGGCAATGTTGGCAATACCAAACTGATAGCCAGCTTCCATATAGAGCATATCATACTCCACACCACAACCAACCTTCAAACCCATGTCGGCATGATTCACGAAGTTGAACGAGCTGGTGTCAACCTTACCCATCAAACTTCCATCCAGGTCATAAGCCTTTCCCTTGATACGGCCCCCAATACCATACGAAAAGTAGGGACCTGCAAAAGGCAAAACGGCAATATCGTCAGTTGCCTTAATACCATACTTGAGTACAAGAGGAATCTCCAAATACTTGATGGTCATCTTGTTGTCACCTTCCTTGCCACCACGCTGGGTGTAGTAGAAGCCACTCTCCAAGAACACTGGCGATGACGATGAGACACGCAGACCTACAACACCACCCAAATTGAGACCAGCCTTCATGCTGTTGTGGTCAATGTCGCCCGACATCGATGCCAGTGTCAGACCCATACGGGCACCATAGTAGACATTGTTCTTGTCGAGTTCGAAACCACCGCTGGCAAACTGTGCGAACGAAGGCACGGCCAGCATCATTGCTACGATAGCTGCAAAAAACTTCTTCATAATTGTTCTGTTTTAATGGATTATTGTTTGTAAACTTCTGCAAAATAACAATAAAATTTTCATATAGCCAAACTTTTTAGCTAAAAAATACGTATTTCCGGCTAATTGTTATTGCAGGATTAAGGAAAATTCCTTATATTTGCACCGAAAAAGGACGAAAATATCAACAACAATAAAGAGAAATGAGAAAAATGACTTTCGGCTCGCTGGTGCTCATTATGCTGGCTGCCACCCTTCAAAGCTCTACTCAAAAGGACGAAGTGATGACCAAGGAGAATGGTACTTTTGTCGTGAACACCACAACGTTGGGAAAGAGTGTGCTGGGCTATGCCTCCCCCACGCCTGTGAAGATTTATATAAAAAAGAATAAGGTGGAGAAGGTGGAGTTTCTGAAGAACCTGGAAACGCCCAAATACTTCACCCGAGTTAAGAAAGCTTTAGAGACGAAGTGGGACGGTTTGAAGGTTAAGGAAGCCGCCAGCCAGAAGGTAGACGGCGTCACCGGTGCCACCCTCTCGTCTGATGCAGTTATCAAGAACGTCCAGCTGGGACTTGAATACTATCAGAAGAATAAGAAGTAAGAGGTGAGAGGTGAGGAAACGGCAGTTTATCTTAGCAGCACTTTTTGCTGCGGTGATTGGCGGTCAGGCCACTGACAACCATAAACTGTCTGCTTACGTCAGTGAATTGGTCCACCGAAAGCAGGAGCAACCTGCATTGTCGAGAACTACCGAATCACGACACCCCCAACGCACGCTGACAGCATTCGTACGCATTGACCCTGACAGGGCCAGTAAAGTGTGGCGCACATACGGCTGCAAGCCGCTCGCCGTGAAAGGCGATATTGCCATCGTCAGCATACCACTTAGCAGTATAGGCCCTCTTTCTGACCATCCTGCCGTCCGTCGCATCGAGGCCAGCCCTTCTGGCCGAGCTACAATGGACACCACGGCTATTATCGTCGGAGCCGACAGGTGTTACAATTCACAATCCACAATTCTCAATTCTCAATTCACTGGCAAGGGCGTCATCGTGGGCGTAATGGATATCGGCTTCGACCTCACCCACCCCAACTTCCTCGACCCTTCAGCCACCCGCTATCGCATCGGCGCCTTCTGGGACCAGCTATCGAAGGACACCGTCGACAGTCAGCTGCCAGTAGGCCGCGACTTCGTGGGCGCCGACCTCGTCCATGCTCAGCAGCACTCCGCCGACGGGCATATCCAGACCCACGGCACTCACACCCTCGGCATCGCTGCGGGTAGCGGCTACAACTCGCGATACCAGGGCATTGCGCCCGACGCTGACATCTGCCTGGTGAGCAACGCCGTCAGCGACGACATCGCCCTCATCGACTCTGCCGACATCGACAAATACACCACGGCCACCGACGCCCTCGGCTTCAAGTACATCTTCGACTATGCCGACCGTGAGGGCAAGCCCTGCGTGGCATCGTTCAGCGAGGGCTATCCGCCCTACCTCGACCAGGAAGACAGTCTCTATGCCGCCTTTCTCGACAGCATCACCGGTCCCGGCCGCATCATCGTGGCATCGGCAGGTAACGAGTGTGTGACATATACTTATATGGAAAAACCAGCTGGGGAGGAAGCGGCCGGGGCTTTTATCAATACTACCAACACGACCGCCTTCTACCGCATCAAGACCCGCACACCGCTCCATCTCTCTGCCTTGGTCTACGATAACGCGACCACGACACTCGACATTACCTCAGAACGTTTCCTGAGGGACTCCGTACTTACCGACACGCTGTTCATCGGTGGCGATACCTGCACCGTCACCACCGACCGCTATCCTTCGACATTCAGCGCCGACACGGTCTACAACGTGCTCTTCACGGCTAACAAAGCCCTGTCAGCACTACCGCCCATCGCCTTGGTCCTTCAGGGCCGAGACAACCATGCCGAACTCTACGGCAGTTCCAGCAATGGCCTCGACAACCGTCCCGACATAGACCCACGATGGACTGCGGCCGAAATGACCCACAACATCCACGCTCCGGCCTGCTTCCCGTCAGTCGTGTGTGTCGGTGCCACCGCCCACCGCTTAGGCTTTATCAACTACAAAGGCGAGTACCGCGACTTCTCTAAGGGGCGTACCGTCGGGCTTCGCAGCCCCTATTCCTCCATCGGCCCGGCCATCAACGGAATGCAGAAACCCGACGTCGTGGCTCCCGGCGACAACATCATCTCGTCGTACAGCAGCTACTATTTAGAACACAATCCCGAAGCCAACGACATCAACTCCGACGTCGAGCACTTCGTTTTTAAGGACCGCACCTACGCCTGGAACGCCAATACCGGCACGTCGATGGCCGCGCCCGTCGTGGCAGGCATCATCGCCCTCTGGCTGCAGGCCAAGCCTGACCTCACCCGCGAGGAAATCATCGATGCCTTCAGCCATACCTGCCGTCAGCCCGACGCGGCCCTCCCCTACCCCAACAATGAATACGGCTACGGCGAGATTGATGCCTACCGTGGCCTGCTCCACCTGCTCGGCATCGACGGAATCAAAGACATCAGTCATCACCAACCCCGTCAGGCAGACATTCGTCTGCAAGGTCGAACGTTACATATTAGTGGCGCCACATGTGGCACCCTCAGCGTCTACGACCTCAGGGGACGCTTACTGCAGCATGAGATGCTGACGGAAAACACTGCTATTGACCTTAGTGCCCTGCCATCTGGCGTCTATGCCGTACAGACTACCACCGATACCCCTGCGACGACCGGCTCAACCCTCATAAAACTTTGAATAGCCAACTAATACTTATACACTATGAATACTTTTTACAAGAATCACCTAATTCTGTTTGCCACAACCATTCTATTACTGACAGGCTGCATGCATGAAAAAAACAGCAAAAGACACCAGCCTACCGATCGTGACACGCTCTACACAGAAGCTGCCGCCATGAGCATCCACCGCAACGACCCCGAACGCGCATTGGTAATTATCGACTCTGCCCGCATCGTGGGAAATATCACATGGCAACGCGCGGAATACCTCAAAGCCGTGACACAGTACGGCGGCCTGCGTAACATGCCTCTGGCACGGCAGACATGCCTCGACCTGATTGACAACAAAGATGCCATCAAGGACTCGACGACACTGGAACGCGTGTACCTGCTGTTGACAAGCATCGAATACACATCGGCCAACCACCCCGCCATTATACGTTATGCCACTGAGGCGTCACGTCTGGCCCATGCCCTCAATATGCCCGACGAGGTAGGCAAGATGGAGGCCTTCGTTGCACGCTCAATGGCTCAGACAGGGCGCACCGACGAGGGTATAGAGCGCCTGAAAGCCACCCTCGCTGATTTGCGCAAGTTGGACACCTTCGGCGGCGTAGTATCCTACCATGACGCATCGAAAAAGCTACTGCACATCCTCATCGACCACGACCGCTACCCCGAGATGGAAACGGTGTGTAAGGAGGTACTCGAACGCCTTGACGAGCTAGTAAAGAACCCCGAGCGCTTTGGTGACATGCAGGAAGGCTTCAACCCCGCCGAGTTTATTGACTTCGCCCGCGGTCAAATGCTGGCCTTCCTTACCACAGCCTATGCCCGCCAAGTGACGCAGCACAAAGACAACCCCAGCCTACGCGCACAATACCTCAAGAAAGCCCTTGACACAGAGGCCGAAGTTTTTAAAACGGAATGGAGTAAGGGTATAGACTGCGACAAGATGCTGTCGGCCGCCTATCACCACATGGGACAATTCGACCGCTTCGACCAGGCTATGCGCCGCTTTGAGGGCACTTATCCCGACACCATTAACCCCAACTACCTCATCTGCCTCGAGCAGCGCAGTGTGGCCTCGAAGATGCAGGGACGCACGGCCGAGTCGCTGGGCTATTTAGAACGGGCCTCTGTCATCCGCGACAGTCTCGACCAGCGCAACCAGCGCGAACAGTTGAACGAACTGGCCACCATATATCACTTGCAGGAGGAGCAGCTTGCCCGCCAGCAAGCTGAGTCCGATGCCCGTTTCTACAGATGGCTGACGGCTGCCATCGTTGTCGGACTTCTCGCTGCCGTTGCCTTTGCCATTTACTTCTACTACAAGCGGCGTGAGACCATGCGCAAGAACCGTGTCCTAGCTCGTGAGATTGCTGAGGCCATAGAATATAAGGAGAAGTGGGAAGAGAAAGAAGGAAAGAGTAAGGAGGAAGCAGCAAGTAGTCCTGTTCCCAGTGGGAAGATTGTCGACGGGACATCAGACGAAGAACTCTTCCAGAGCTTACGCGACGTCATACTCCGCGACCGGCTTTATCTTAACTCACAGCTTGACCGCCAGGCACTGGTAGACCGCTTCGGCCTGTCGAAGGAGCGCATAGGTGCTGCTTTTGCCAAGGGAAGTCCTTACAAGTCGCTTATCGAATTCCTTACCGACTGCCGTCTGCCTTACGCTGCTAAGTTGCTCTCCTCTCGACCAGACCTCTCAATCGCCGACGTTGCGCGCGAGAGTGGCTTCCCCAGTGCCGACACCTTCGGTCGTAACTTCAAGCAGAAGTATGCACTCACACCCTCGCAGTTTCGTGAATCCGGCGGCGCCATCCGTTAATTCGTAGAAGGTATCCGTTAATTCGTCTGAAAACATACGTTAATTCGTCTGAGCTATTGCGCAGACGAATTTTTGTTATTATATTCGCAGCATCAAACATAGTAAAGCGTATGCCTACTGATACTGTTATTATCCTACTCACCGTCATCATCGCCGCATTGGTCGCCATCGTCGCAGTGCTGCTGGGGTGCATTTTGCACAACCAGCATGAGCTACGTCGGAAGAACGATGCCATCATTTCCGAGATCCGTGAGAACGTCGAGCTCCGCGACGAACTGCAACGTCGCCTACACGACACTAAACTCTCAAAATACGTATAATAAATATACTCTTCTATTATTCATTCATCATTCCTTTTTAAAACCACTAAATTTTAAGCATTATGAAAAGAAAGAAACAATTTCCGCCCCCTGCAAGTTCAGGACGAGGACGATGGCAGCGCAGCCAGTGGCTGGGGCTGCTGACACGCAATGCATGTCTGATGAACAGGCTGTTTCTATTACTCATCCTGTTCATTCTGGCTGTGCCGGAGGCATTGGCCGCCAACGGTATCACCGAGCTGAAAGTGCTTGGACGCTATTATGAATCTGACATGAACTCCGTAAAAACGACTTATAAGCAGAATGGTTGGACTATCGTCAACAAAGACCTTAATGAAGGTGCCGGTACCAATTCATATTATGTCTATCTGGCTTACAAGACGAGTTCATCGGCCAATCCTGAGACGGGATACATCACCGACATTGTTGCTTCGACGTCAAACGAGAGTTCTTTCACTTATGGCGGCCGAACATACTACAAGGTTGGCCATGATGCAAAGTCAGGTGATAAAGGAAGCGCTTTTGTCGGCGATTTGAATCATGGTGCTGGCGGCGCTTACATATACCTTTATTATACCAAGGAACGTACAGGCTATTCATCCAGCGACTCACATGGCGGCTCGAAGCGCGTTATCACCGAGCTATGGGCTAACGAGGAAAGCTCGGATGGTGTGATATATTGGGCTAAGGGGAATAGCGGTGTTTGCGATATGAACAAAGGTGCCTCAGGCCCTCATATCTACGTAATGATGAAATTCACCAATCAGGCGGTGTCAATCAATAACGATCCCACCTTCGCCACCGGCCTTGTATATAACGGCAAGGCGCTGAATCTGGTTTCCAAGGCGGCTACAGGCAATTACGGCACAATGAAATACAGCGTTGACGGCGGCTCCTGGGGCACCAGCGCCACGGCTACGACTGTAGGTAACCACACCGTGAAATACCGCCTCGACGGTGTCAATTCTTCCGGGGTGGTGTTCGCCGAAAACAGTGCCGAGAAGTCTGCAACGGTAAAAATTGAAGCACCATCGGCCAAGCCCAAGGTAGAGGGGACGTTCAACCAGAGAGACAAAAAGGTAACGCTGAAGTGGAGCGCCAGTATCCCCGGCAATTATACCAATTACAAATGGGTGATCTATCGCGGCAATACGAAGATCATAACGTATCCGCGCGACTCCCTCTCCTATGAGGATAAAGGCTTCACGAACGAGTCGGACGTGACCTATTATGTGTATTATGTTTCCAACACATGGAACGAGAATACGAAAAACGATGATTGTAAGGGCCAAGTGACGGTGAACACGACTCGTAAGGTGCCTGTAAACAACTTAAAGGCTGTAAGACAAGACGACCGCATCGTCTTTACATGGACATCCGACGGATATCCCGCAAATTGGGGCAACAAGTTCAATATCTATGTGGACGAAGAATCCAGTCCCATCTACACCATCACACCTACTAATGGACAGACCAGTTTTACCTGGATGCACCGCACTTCACAACAGAGCGGTCGAAAGAACGGCGTAGATGGCGGTGTCCCCTATACCGAAGAGCCGTTGAATGCCTGTGCACCCCACGACTACCGCGTGGTGGGTGTTATCGATGGAAAAGTACTCAACGAAGCAAAGCTTGAAAACCTAGCCATCGGTAGCGGTACACAGTTCTATTCACTCAAAGCAACAAAAGGCGTATATCCCGGTTTAGTGAAACTGAACTGGCATGTAGATGTGAAGAGTTCGGGACTTGCCAAGACCTACATAGTAGACCGTCGCCGCACAGATAAGAAAGATGAGGCATGGACCAATCTCCGTGTCATGTCGAGTACCGATGAATATCTATTTTACGACGACGACACACCGTTGCCCGGCGTCTACTACGACTATCGCGTCACCGTACAAGACAAGTGTGAAGACGGTGCCATCGTTACCAACCAACTTACTGATATAGGCTTTGCGCAGACAACCGGTACGGTAAGCGGCCGCATCACCTACGGCTCAACCGGCAGTGCTGTGCCAGGTGCCGATGTAGAACTGGTCAAGACCGGTTCGTCGGCCGACGCCTCTGAACAGTATCACGCCATGCACTTCACCGACGCCAGTGGTTACGTGGAATGGCCCTACCCATCAACCTCCTACGCCGCCGATAAGTTCAACGAGGGCGACTTCACCATCCAGATGTGGTTCCGCCCCGATGAGTTCCAAGACACGTGGATTGCAAAGTTTGCTGGCAATCAGGCTTTGGGTATGTTGGTTACGGGTCGAATGGTGTTTGGCGACGGTTCGGCCAGCGCGCCAAGATACGGTATTAAACTCAACTCGTGGTTGAAGAAAGGCGAATACAATCATGTGGTGCTGACCCGCCAGGCCGACTCGATCACATGCTATATTGTGACATCCGACGCTGACGGCAATGTCGTACTGAATAAGAACAAACAGGCCCTCAAACAAAACCTGTCCCTGGGGGCTTCGACCAAATTCCAATTAGGCTTCTTCAACGGCTATGTTGATGATTTCCGGCTGTGGACGAGGTGTCTCAGCGAGGACGAGATCAAGGAGAACTTCGACCATCTGCTTGTGGGTAACGAGAAGAATCTGGAGACGTATTGGACCTTCGACGAGGGCCTGAATTCACAGTTTTTCGACTATTCGCGCGATGGCACCGTCTATCACGAACACCATGGGACGATGGCTAATAACGTGGAGAGCGCGACGATTACCCCCGAGCAACTGGCACTGAAGGCCAAGACCGACAGGGATGGCAACTACATTATTCAGGGTATTCCGTTCTCCGGCGAGGGTACTACCTATGCCGTCATGCCAAAACTAGGCATCCACGAATTCAACCCCAGCCAGCATCTGCGTTTCATCGGCAACAACTCGCTGGTGCACAACGGCACGGACTTCAACGATGTTTCCTCGTTCCCTGTTAGCGGCACGGTTCTGTACGCTGGTACGAACTATCCGGTGGAGGGTGCCATGTTCTATGTTGACGGCAACGTGTGCTCTAAGAACGGAGAGATCATCCAAAGTGCAGAAGACGGCTCTTACACCATCAGTGTACCTATCGGTAAGCACTTCATTCAGGTGAAGAAGAATGGTCATGTGTTTAACAACGCCGGCCGTTATCCGGCCGACCCGAACAATACGGGCAATGAGATGCATCTCTTCAACAGCGAGGTCAAGAACCTGGGGTTTGTTGATGAGACATTGGTCAACTTCACCGGTCGTGTGGTCGGCGGCGATATCCAGGGCAAGAAAGCCGTAGGATTCGGGCTGAGCACGAACAACATCGGTAAAACGGAGCTAGTGCTGTCGCTAAACGACTCGCGGTACTATCTGAATGCAGAGAAGTACCCAGACGGTTCTGGCTTCAAAAACAACAAGAATGATGTGCCCGTTGCCTCGGCTACGGATAAAATTGCCAGCACTTCCTTCCGTCAGGGCGGCGAGACGAAAGTGGATTGCCAGAAGGTGATCATCCGCACAGATTCCGTCACGGGTGAGTTCTCGGCTATGCTACCACCGCTGCTCTATACGGTAGAGAGCATGACGGTGATGAATAGTGGACTGACAGTGGGCGATCAGATGACGATTGACCTGACGTCGCCGCTGATGGCATACACCGACACGCTGTATGCTGACGACGGCGAGAGCTATGAGTTGTACGAGTACAACACGAAGCTGAGCCAGACGTATCACTGCCCGCCGACGTTCACGGTGAAGCAGGAAGGACGCGAAGACGGTTCGTTCGGTATAGACAGCTACAAGATCCAGGACGACTTGGGCGAAATAGAGCTCAACGATATCTACAGTGTGGAGGGCGACGTGGTGACTTACAACTACGGTGTCTCAGGCTACAAATCGCCACTATTCATCCAAGGCGACCCATACACGTTCCTGATCGAGGGCTATGAAGAGTACGAGAATGCTGACAATGGTAAGTTGGATCATGTACCTTTGAACGGAAATATCGTGACCATCAGCAATGCCCTCTCGTCAGAGCAGCATGTGTATTATGAGCAGGTAGGCGACCACGCTCCAGGCTCTACTGCTGGTCTGCAGGAGAACCAGTTGCAATTGGACAGCCTAGGTCACGCCAAATACCGTTGGAAGGCCGGTCTACCTAACATCGCCGAGCCCTACACCCGTACCATCTCGATGACCTACGAGGTCGGAGGTGCTTTCAAACAATGGGACGGCAACGGAATGACTGGTATCATCCTTGGCAGTCTGCCCACTGGCAACAACTTTGTGACGGCCGGTCCAGAGAAGGTGAGCATGGTATTGCGCGACCCGCCGGGAACCAACTCGTTCACTGAGTGGAAAACTGGATCGTCGAAGACTATAAGCAAGGTTGAGGGCTCGACCTTTACCGAGAACTTCGCTGCTTCGTTTAAGCACAAGTTTGGTTTCCATAAAGTCATTGGCATTGGCGCGGGCATAATTGATATGGAGGAGACAGAAGCTTGCGACGATCTGGAAGTGGGCGCGAAGACGGAATACGAGAACGAGACTTCGACGACGTGGGTAGAGACGACGAGTGTGACACAGAGCATCAGCACGTCTGCCTCACCGGAATATGTAGGCGCCCAAGGTGATGTGTTCATCGGTCACTCCTCCAATCTCCTGTTTGGCAAGGTTCGCGATTTGGACCTCAGACGCCAGTCTGGCAATGATGTTGAGATTGGTTTGGAAGATATCTTCCAGACAAGTATCCAATTCGGTACGATGTTCATGTACACGCAGAACTACATCGAAAACGTGATGTTGCCCAACTACGAGTTGATGCGCAAGAAGTTCCTGACCACCACCACCCAGAGCAACATCGACACCTACCATAACGATACCGACCATACAGTCTATCTGACCACTTTGTCGCCCGACGACCCGAAATTCGGTACCGAGGGGACTTATAGCAAGTTTAAGGTTCCTGGTGTGCAGGTTGCCACGGACTCGGTGGCCTGGGTCAACTGTCAGATAGAGAACTGGAAGGACCGCCTGCGTGACAACGAGGAGGAGAAGGTGAAAGCATGGGAGAAACGTAAGAAGTTCGGCGACAACTATGGAAAGAATTACTCTTTCGACTCCGGCACATCCTACACCTACGAGACCACGGTGCAGAACGATACCACCTATTCTCGCGATTGGAAGATATCAGGTGGCTTGATTCTGGACAACAGCACAGGATTTGCCATCAACGATTTCGGATTCAACATTCATATTCAAGATGAGACGTTCGGCGGCGAACATCACGTGAACGACACGACGTACACGCACGAGACCACCTTCAGCTACACGCTGGCAGAAGACGGCGACGACGACGCCATCTCGGTCGATGTGTACAATTATGGCGACTTCGGTCCCATCTTCCACACCCGTGGCGGACAGACATGCTGCCCGTACGAAGGACAAGTGGCGACCAAGTATTACAAGCCAGGCACCACCATCATGGAAGCTACCATGCAGATTGAGGTGCCACAGATTGACGTCGATGTACCCATTGTGAGCGACGTCCCAACCGGCGGCATAGCCAATTACACGTTGCGTCTGAGCAATGCTTCGGAGATCGACGAAGATGTGTATTACCGACTGCTCGTGGACGACGAAACAAATCCCGATGGCGCAAATCTGATGATTGACGGTAAAGCCATCACCGACAGCCGTATCATTAAGATTCCGGCAGGCACGACCGTGACCAAGGCCCTTCAGTTGAAGCAGACCAAGGAAGATGTGCTAAACTATGACAGCATCGCTATAGTCTTAGCTTCGCAGTGCCAGTACGATCCGACCAGCACGTGGGAACTCATCTCTGATACAGTGTATATCTCGGCCCACTTCGTTCCCTCATCGTCGCCCGTCGATCTGGCATTGTCCAAGACGGTAATGAACATCCAGACGAAGACAGACCTCGATCTGACCTTCTCGGGCTTCGACCGGAACTATCTCGGCCTAAAGGCCTTCCGCATCCAGTATAAGAAGCAAGGCGCTACAGACTGGACACTCTTGCGCGAGTATGTACTCAAAGAGGATGATTTGACCACAAACAACGAACTGCTCCCAACAAGTGGCGCGAAGGTGACCTACAGACTGCCAATGAATAACTTCACGGACGGCGAGTATGTGTTCCGCGTCCTCTCTGTGAGCGACTACGGCACTGACGAGATCACACGCTCCAGCCAGGAAATTTCTCTGGTGAAGGATATGCAACGTCCGCGTCCGCTCGGTCAGCCCGAGCCCAGCGACGGCATCCTTGACATCGGCGACGACCTGAGCATCACGTTCAATGAGGCCTTCTTGAATGGCGACCTGACCAAGACGGGCAACTTCAGGGTGACGGGTGTGTTGAACGGTGCCACCATTGCCCACGAGACAGCACTCTCGATGCAGAACACCAATGGCACTGCTGCCACCGAGGCCAGCATCGGACTCGCTGAGAAGGACTTCTCCATTGACACCTGGCTGTATGTCAGTGGCGAAGGAACCATCCTGAGCCATGGCGAAGGTACCAACAAGTTCACTGTCAGTACGAATGCCGATGGCAATCTGGTAGTTGATATCGCAGGTACAACCTACACCTCGAGCGCGGTTGTGCCGACAGATACGTGGGCTTTCCTCACCATTACCTACAAGGCCGGCGAGACGAGCGGCAAACTGAGTGCTTCCGTAGCATACGATGGCAAAGACATCAGTTTCTTCAACGACAAAGACGTCGTGGCCTACAAAGGCAACGGCCCGCTCGCCGTGGGTAAGAACATAAAGGGTGCCATGCACGAGCTGCTGCTCTGGGACGAGGCACACGACATCGCCAGCGCATTGGCCAACCGCTCCAAGAGCAAGAACCCGTCAACACGTCACCTCATCGGCTATTGGAAGATGAACGAGGGCGAAGGCACCACCATCCGCGACTACGCCCGCAACCGTCATATGACGATGGCCGACGAGACTTGGTATCTGAACAACGAGAACAAGGCCATCGTTCTGGACGGCGATAAGTATCTGTCCGTGAGTGCTGGCGACTTACCAGTATTCCCCGACGACGACTATGCTATTGAGTTCTGGATGCGCGGCGACGCACAGACGGGCGAGGCACAACTCTTGCAGATGGGCGAAGTGGCACTTTGGATGAATGTTGACGGACAGCTTCAGTTCACTGGCAAGAGTGCTTACAAGGAGGCCGACGGCATCGTACTCGCAACCAGTAGCGACAACTTGACCGACAACGCATGGCACCATGTGGCCCTCAATGTACTGCATCAGGGCGCAGCGGCCATCTATGTAGATGGAAACCGCGTACTGTCCACCAGCACCGCTAACGTTGGTCCCATAAATACCGACCGTCTGATGATGGGTGCCCGCCGCAACACCATTATGGAAGGCGATATCGCCTATAAGTTCGACCGCCCGTTCAAGGGACAGATCGATGAACTGCGCCTCTGGGATGCCACGCTGAACGCTACTCAGTTGGCAAACAACCGCAAGGTGCGCCTTACAGGTCAGGAGGACGGACTCATCCTCTACTTCCCATTCGAGGACAAGACGTTCGATGAGTACGACCAAGTAATCATCGCTGGCACAGACTCCTGTCTCACCGGCAATACGACCAAGGCACAACTCCTGACGTTCAACTCTCAACTTTCAGATCTCAACTATGTAGACGAGGCTCCCGCACTTCGTACAAAGCCCATAGAGACGGCTGTCAGCTTTACCTTCACGGCGTCCGACACAAAGATTGTCATTGACATCGACGAAGATCCCGCCACCATCGAAGGATGCACGCTAAACTTCGTGGTACGCGACGTCTGCGACGCTAACGGGAACTACTCTATACCTGCTATCTGGAGTGCTTTCGTCAACCGCAACGAACTTGTTTGGGCTGATGATGCACTGAGCGTGACGCAGGAGGTGAAGAGTGAAAGCAGCATTACCGCCACCATCGTCAACAAGGGCGGCAAGCAGCAGATGTGGACGCTCAGCGGCATGCCTTCATGGCTGCAGGCCAGCAGCGAGTACGGCACGACGAACCCGCTAGCGGAGACCAGCGTGACCTTCACTGTCAGTCCAGCAACGCCCATCGGCAAGTACGAGGAGACTGTCTACCTGAAGGGTAATGACGGCATCGAGACGCCGCTCACCATCAATGTGAAGGTGACGGGCAAGGTGCCCGAGTGGAGCGTCAACCCGAAGGATTATGAGTTCTCGATGAACGTCATCGGCCGCGTGGATATCAAGAACGTTCCCATGGACGACGAGGACGACATCATTGCCGCATTCATCGGCGAGGAGTGCCGCGGCGTGGCTCATCCCGTTTATAAGGAGCGCTACGACGGCAGCTTCATCACGATGGACATCTATGGCAACGATGACAACGACAAGGAGGTGACCTTCCGCGCCTTCGACGCCTCTACCGGTACGCTATACCCGGTAGTCACGCCCGACCGCGAGATTTCTTTCACACCGTTGGCATTGATAGGCAAGTACGACGCACCGGTCGTCTTCACCGTTGTTGACCTGATTGAACAGTCGACCGACCTGAAGGCCGGTTGGAACTGGCTGTCGCTCTATGTCAAGACCGACACCATGACCGTACCCGCCGTCTTCGAGAAGATTGTCGATGACGTCATCACCGTCAAGAGCCAGACCGATTGGACGATGAACGAGAATGGCAAATGGAAGGGTGATCTGACTGACATGACCAATGACCAGATGTATGCCGTCCAGCTGAAGGCAGACCGCAAACTGCGCATCGTAGGCAAACCCGTCGACCCGGATGAATGCCCAATCATAGTGAAGAAGAACTGGAACTGGATCGGCTATTATGGTCGGCAGGTGGCAGCCATCAGCGATGCCCTTTCTGGCATGCAGCCCGTGAACGGCGACATCCTGAAGGGTCAGAGTGGCGTAACCTACTTCGACACCTACGAGTGGGCCGGCTCACTGCCCATGATGGAGCCTGGCGTCGGCTATATGGTGAAGAGTAACACCGATGAAGACCGACTGTTCGGCTATCCGGCTGCTGCTCTCGCTGCTGCAAGAGCCGTGAACGAAAGCAGAAACGTTAACGAAAACGGTTTCTTCCAGCCCATCAACTTCCGCAATTATGCCAACAATGCCATCATGACCGTCAAACTGACGGCTGCCGGCAAGACTCTTGGCAACACGGAATTGGGTGTCTTTGCTGACGACGAGTGCCGCACGGTAAAACTGACTAACGGCGAGGGTGTGGCCTACCTCACCATTCCCGGCGATGACGAAACGACGCTCACCTTCAAGGTGGCCATCGGCGACAAGGTGTTCGATGCCTCAAAGACGGTCAGCTACGTAGTGGACGGCGTCTACGGCTCACCCGACAGTCCGCTGGTCATCGAACTGAGCGAGGCTACTGGCATCTGGGAAATTCTCAATGGTGACAAGGACACATCTGTCTACGACCTGCAGGGCCGCAAGGTTGATCTGAAAGACAACCGACGCAAGCTCTCTAAGGGTGTCTATATCATTAACGGACAAAAGAAGACTGTGAAATGAATATCAGGAAAAGAGTTTATGGCCTGCTGGCACTCCTTCTCGGGAGTGCCGGCATAGTGGCCCAGACGTCCGGTCCGTTCCCTGAAGTCAAACTCCATGACTACTACGGAACCATGACGATGGCTGTCAAGGCCACGATGAACGGCGTGATGCTTACTGACGATGTCGTCATCGCTGTCTACTGCGGCGACGATATTCGAGGCAAGGGCAGTCCGCACGACGAAAGCAATCCTGGCGTGACCTACCTCACGGTATATGGTGATGCGAGTGGCGAAAAACTCTTCTTCAAGGTCTTCCACGATGGAGCCATTGCCGAAGTAGATCCCGGCAACGTCATCTTCCAATACAATGGTGCAGTGGGGACACCGTCTGCCCCGTACAGCCTCGATGTCCCTTCAACCACTGTCGAAACAACGTTCACGGCAGAAGGATGGGCAACGGCATGTCTGCCCTTCAACGGCTGCGTTCCTCCAGGCGTTACCTTATGGAATGCCACCCGCATCGAAAACTCTGAATTGAAGATTGAGCAGATAAAAGCCACCGTTCTTCCGAAGGATATGCCCGTGCTGCTACAATGTACCGAGGGGATGACCACTTGCAAATGGGGCATTTCGGTGGCCAATGCCGAGCAAGTTACAAGCCTGAGACCTCAGACCTCAATGCTCATGGGAGCTACGGAAGTAACAGAGGTAACGGCCAACAGCATACTCACCTTAGGCCACTCGAATGAGAGCGGGGAAATCGGCTTCTGGCTCTTCACCGGCTCCACCATTCCTGCGAACCGTGCCTACATCGCCGACTTCCCCAGCGGCGTACGCGGCATAAAGTGGTCGACTGACGAGTCAACTGGTGTCAAGGACGCGAGAAGTGATGAAGAGAGAAGCGGTGTCTATAACTTGAAGGGAGAGAAGATTGACGCCCAGCACCTACTGCCAGGCTTCTACGTGGTAAATGGGAAAAAGATGATTGTAAGGAGGTGACCAACATGAAGAAAAAATATATCACTCCCCGGATAGAGGCATTGGACATCGGTACAACCGAAAGCCTGTTATTAAGTGCAAGCGACAGCTTCACTACCGAAGAGAGTTTCGCTCGCGACATTATCTATATAGACATGATAAGCGACGATATGTGAACTTAAAAAAGGCGGCGCATCCAAATGTGGATACGCCGCTTTTTCTTTTACTCCTCATCGAGCAGAATCTTCATCATCTCAACGGCAGAGTAAGGCACGGGGGTGCCGGGACCGAAGATGCAGGCCACACCAGCCTTGTAGAGGAAGTCGTAGTCCTGGGCGGGAATGACACCGCCGGCCGTGACCATGATGTCCTCGCGACCCAGCTTCTTCAGCTCCTCAATGAGCTGCGGGATAAGGGTCTTGTGACCGGCAGCCAACGAAGAGGCACCGACGATGTGGACGTCGTTCTCGACGGCCTCGCGGGCAGCCTCGGCGGGCGTCTGGAACAGCGGACCCATATCGACGTCGAAGCCGCAGTCAGCATAGCCCGTTGCTACTACTTTTGCACCACGGTCGTGACCGTCCTGTCCCATCTTGGCTATGAAGATACGCGGGCGGCGACCCTCTCTCTTGGCAAACTCGTCGGTCATCTGCTTGGCCTTCTCGAAGTTCGCATCGTTTTTGCTTTCTGAACTGTACACGCCTGAAATTGTTCTGATTACTGCTTTATAACGGCCCACGATCTCTTCGCAGGCATCCGAAATCTCTCCCAACGTACAACGCAGCTGGGCGGCCTTGACGGCCAGGTCGAGCAGGTTGTTCTCCGACTTGCGGCCTTCCTTGAAGTCGCGGACGCAGTCGGTGATGGCCTTGAGGGCAGCCTGACAGGCGGCCTCGTCGCGGGTAGCGCGAACCTGAGCCAGACTCTCCTCCTGCTGCTTGCGCACGGCGGTGTTGTCGACCTCGAGGATGTCGATGGGGTCTTCGTGCTCCAGACGGTACTTGTTGGTACCGACGATGGTCTGTACACCAGAGTCGATACGAGCCTGGGTGCGGGCAGCAGCCTCCTCGATACGCATCTTGGGCAGACCGGTCTCGATAGCCTTGGCCATACCGCCCAGTTTCTCAATCTCCTGGATGTGCTCCCAAGCCTTATGCACCAGCTCGTTGGTCAGCGTCTCCACATAGTAAGAACCAGCCCAGGGGTCAATCTGCTTGCAGACCTTGGTCTCGTTCTGGATGTAAATCTGCGTGTTACGGGCAATACGTGCCGAGAAGTCGGTAGGCAGGGCGATGGCCTCGTCGAGGGCATTGGTGTGCAGCGACTGGGTGTGACCCAGCACGGCAGCCATAGCCTCGATACAGGTACGGCCAACATTGTTGAAGGGATCCTGCTCGGTGAGCGACCAACCAGAGGTCTGCGAGTGGGTACGCAGGGCCAGCGACTTGGGGTTCTTGGCACCGAAGGACTTCACAATCTTAGCCCACAGCAGACGACCGGCACGCATCTTGGCAATCTCCATGAAGTGGTTCATGCCGATAGCCCAGAAGAACGACAGGCGCGGTGCAAAGGCATCGACGTCGATACCGGCATTGACACCCGTGCGCAGGTAGTCCATACCGTCGGCCAGTGTGTAGGCCAGCTCGATGTCGGCAGTAGCACCGGCTTCCTGCATGTGATAGCCCGAGATAGAGATGCTGTTGAACTTAGGCATCTTCTGAGAAGTGTACTCGAAGATGTCGGCGATAATCTTCATCGAGAATGCAGGGGGATAGATGTAGGTGTTACGCACCATGAACTCCTTCAGGATGTCGTTCTGGATGGTTCCTGCCATCTCTTCCAGCTGTGCGCCCTGCTCCAGTCCGGCAACGATATAGAAAGCCAGAATGGGCAGCACGGCACCGTTCATGGTCATAGAGACAGACATCTTGTTCAAGGGGATGCCCGAGAAGAGCACCTTCATGTTCTCCTCGTTACAGATAGACACACCAGCCTTACCCACGTCACCTACCACACGGGCATTGTCGGGGTCGTAGCCACGGTGTGTGGGCAGGTCGAAGGCAACAGACAGTCCCTTCTGACCGGAAGCCAGGTTACGGCGATAGAAGGCATTGGACTCCTCGGCGGTAGAGAATCCGGCATACTGACGGATAGTCCACGGACGGAAGGGATACATCATCGAGTACGGGCCACGGAGA
>JAEEGK010002266.1_pt1 | contig 48226 bp, 28 predicted proteins | sample 8958771 | NCBI WGS metagenome assembly JAEEGK01 (sample SAMN16246547, study PRJNA631951) | gut metagenome | biome: gut microbiome; feature: rumen; material: SC-attached | host: Bos | place: Iran: Karaj | collected 2018-10 | reverse complement strand
ATCACCATTGCCACGAGGGCGAAAATCATCTTTTTCATACCTTTTTTTATTTTAAATTGTTAATACTTTGTTTCTGTCGTTTTATGACTTGTTTTCGTCTTTGAGCTTCGCTCGAAACCGCTTTCGCTCGAAATAGCTCGAATTACATTCGGCTCTTTGCTCTCTTAATCGCGGCTTTTGACAGTGCAAAGGTATGAAGAATAAGAGCAGATTCCAAATCACTTTCGACGTTTACCCCCATGTCTTTCGACGTTTGCCAGAAAATGGGGGCGAAAAAGCAAAAAGTATAGTTAGAATTCATCACAAATGCCTATCTTTGAGCAAAAGCTCGAAGATAGGCTGCATCTCGGAAGAACAAAGAAAAAGTTTTTTTTCTTTGGTTTTTCTCTCGATTTGCACTATCTTTGCACCCACAAACAAACTACTGATCAGAATATGAAACAACGATTATTTTTGAGTCTTGCATTAAGTCTCTGTATGACAAGCATGCTGGCCAACGGCATATATTATGTCAAGGACTTCGGTGCCAAGGGCGATGGTAAGGCGCTCGATCACATAGCTATCAACAAGGCTATTGAGGCAGCAACGAATGCTGGTGGCGGACAAGTATTGCTTTCTCCTGGAACCTATCTTTGCGGAAGCATCCGCTTGAAAAGCAATGTAGACCTGCACTTGATGGCTGGGGCCAAGATTCTTGCTGCCCCTGCTGAGATGAAGGCTTACGACGAGAGTGAATCGTTTGGCGGATTTCCAGAATATCAGGATGGAGGGCACACCTATTTCCACAATTCCCTGATCTGGGCTGAGGGCCAACAGAACATCAGCATCACAGGGCGAGGTATGATAGATGGTGAAGGATTGACGAAGCACGATACGGAGACGGCTGGCAATGTGCAAGGCGGTTCGATAGGCACTGGCGATAAGTCGATTGCCTTGAAACTCTGTCGTAACGTCACCATCCGTGACATCACCATCTATCGAGGCGGACATTTCGCCATCATCGCCACAGGTTGCGACATCGGCACCATTGACAATGTGACCATCGATACTAATCGCGATGGCATTGACATCGATTGCTGCAAGTATTTTACTGTCAGCAACACGAAAGTTAACACCCCTAACGACGATGCTATTGTGCTGAAGAGTTCGTATGCGCTGAAAAAGCCTGTGCTCTGCGAACATATCCTCATTACTAATTGTATCGTGACAGGCTATAAGCTCGGCACTTTCCTCAGTGGTGAGTATATCCCGGAGAAAGTGAACTGGGTATGTGGACGCATTAAACTTGGTACGGAGTCGAATGGTGGCTATCGTAACATCACCATTTCCAACTGCACCTGTATGTGGAGCAGCGGACTTGCTTTTGAGGAGGTGGATCAGGGCAGAATGGAGAACATCGTAGTCGATAATATCTCGATGAGTCATGTTCACCATTATCCCATTTATATCACGACTGGTTGCAGAAATCGTGGTCCGAAAGAGATTACAAGAATGTCATCTGCCCGTGATATATATATTAATAATGTGATAGCTGATGACTGTGATTCTCTCGCTGGCATCATCATTACCGGTATGGAGAGCGAGCCAATCAGGAATGTCTCACTGAGTAACATCCGCATCCAGTATCGTGGTGGCGGCAAAAGGGTGGAAACACCCTATCGTGAACAGGGCACGAATTATCCAGAACCCCGTTGGGCTGGTCCTACCCCAGCCTATGGCCTCTTCGCCCGTCATGTCGATGGTCTACGTCTACACAATGTGCAATTTGAGCTATTATCTCCCGACGAACGACCAGATATCATTATAGAAGATGTAAAGAACATAGACCAATAAAATATGACAGAAAGAGCTGGGTATCATCGTAAATACCTATCTTTGCACCCACAAACTACGAAATAAATATGAAGAAACAATTATTGACTTGGTGCCTAATGGTTATGGCTATATGCAACGCACAGGCACAAGAGATCTTAGAAACGGACATTGCCAGACATAACTTTTTCTATGCTGGACAAAGTAAGCAGCGACGGATGTTCATTGTGAAGGATGGACAGATAATCTGGAGTTATCAGGATCAGCTGGGCCGTGGAGAAATCAGCGATGCTATATTGATGAGTGACGGAAATATTCTGGTGGCACATCAGTACGGTGTGGCAGAGGTAACAAAGGATCAGCAGACGGTGTGGAGCTATGCAGCTCCTGAGGGAACGGAGATTCATACTATTCAGCCCATCGGACAGACACATGTGGTATTCGTACAAAACGGCAAGCCAGCCAAATGTGTGGTGATGGAAATACCCTCTTGTCGCATAGCTCGCGAATTCGAACTGCCAATATCAGAGAAAGGTTCTGTTCACGGTCAGTTCCGCAATGCCCGCCTGTCGTCACGTGGCACGTTACTCATAGCCAACATGGCACTGGGCTGTATCCACGAGTACAACAGCAAAGGTCAGGAGGTGGATCGATGGACGGGGATGCTGCCCTGGAGTGTGCAGGAGTTGCCAAAGACTGGCAATCTGCTGATTACAGGGCGTAAAGGTCATATTCAGGAGATTAACCGTCAGGGACAGACAGTCTGGGAGATGAACACCACCGACTATGGCGTAACGCAACCACAGAAGACCGTCAGATTGAAAAACGGCGGACACCTGATTAATAATTGGTACAACGAATGGAACAAGACACCGATGGACACTACGAATGCACCTGTACAGGCCATCGAGGTGGACAAAGAAGGCAAGTTGGTGTGGCAGTTAAAGGCATGGAAGAATCCAGACCTTGGGCCTTCAACCACTATTCAGTTGCTCGATGAGCCAGTGAACCGCGCCCGTCTGTTTTTCGGTGAATTCAATGCACAGAGTCCTAAACTCTTCGTAGGTCCCAACGAGCCAATAGGTGAAGGGCGTGGCATCTATCCAGGGCGCGTGGCATGGGTCCACTCGCCAGGGGTGGCCAAGTGGGACGGACATACAGGACTTTGGGTAAAAGACTGCTGGAATGATCAGTCAAAGGCTGACGCTATGGTGCCTGAGGCGGTGATGCAGTTGACTGGTGAACCAACGCCGAAGAAAGCATGGAAGGCGCTTTTCTGTCATTTCAACAAGACACATGGACGCGGCAATCGCGGCTATAAGAAGGGTGAGATGATTGCCGTGAAGCTGAATATGAACAATGCCATCACACACCACGATACTATCGAGCTGAATTCGTCGCCCTTCGTGACGCTAGCCTTGGTGCGCTCGATGGTGAACGACGGCGGCGTGAGAGAGCAGGACATCGTGCTTTGCGAACCTAGCCGCGCCATCACCGACTCCATATATAATAAGGTGCATAGGGCTTTCCCTAGAGTGCGCATGATTGACAACATCGGCGGCGATGGACGCGAGAAGTGCGAGTACTATCCTGAGCAGATTGTATACTCCGTGGACAACGGCAAGATGGCGCGTGGACTGGCCAAGTGTATCGTCGATGCCGACTACCTCATCAACTCGGCTCTTCTGAAGACTCACTCTGGTCCAGGTGTTACGCTGACCACCAAGAATTGGTACGGAGCAACGGACATCAACCTGCTGTGGCGGCAGAATGCCCATAACAACGTGAGTCAGGACAAACGACATGGAAAACCTGGCTACAAGACTTTCGTGGATTGGATGACGCATAAGAACATGGGACAGAAGGCACTGCTCTTCCTGATTGACGGCACCTACGGTTCTCGAGATGTGAACGGAGCTCCCAACCCCAAGTGGATGAAGGAACCGTTCAACGGCGAATGGGCTTGTTCCATTCTTGTTTCACAGGACGAGGTGGCTTGCGATGCCGTGGGTATGGACATCATCATCAACGAGTGGCCCGAGTTCGGTAGTCTGAACTACTGTGATGAGTATCTGCGCGAAGCGGCCTCACTTCCTAATGCCCCTAGCGGAACCGTTTATAAGCAGGGTGGGAAACCTGTTGAAAAGCCTCTCGGCCTTTTCGAGCATTGGAACCAAGAACATCAATATAAGAAGATAGAACTCAGATATAAGAAATTATGAGAAGGATGATGACCATGATTTGCCTTGTCATGCTGATGGCAGGCATGGAGGCACAGGTGAGGGATGCATTTGACGACATCCTGCCTGTAACAGACCCGCAAATGAAGCTGAGTCTGAAAGGAGAGTGGCAGTTAAAAGTTGTGCATGGCATTTCCGATGAACCAACAGTGCCGATGGCTGATGACACATGGGGAACCATTCCCGTGCCAGGATGTTGGGAGTCTTACGGATTCTGTAAGCCGAGCTACGACAAGGCCCTGCCACTGACGGGCTATTACCGCACGACGTTTACTGTGCCAGATGCATGGAAAGGACAGCGTATTGTGTTGCGCTTCGATGGCGTACTTTATGGCTACGACTTATGGATTAACGGCAAGGCTGCTGGTTCGTGGCGTTCTGGCTACAACACAGCATTATTCGACATTACCCCCTATCTGAATAAGAAAGCGGAGCAACAGGAATTATCCATAAGGGTTATTTCGCAATTCCGGGGCAGTAATTTCGACTATAACGACGACTGGGCGCCCAGTGGCATCTTCCGTGATGTAACCCTGATGGCAGTACCTGAGACGCATTTAAAGGATTTGACAATTCATACCAGAAACACAGGTGAGGTAAATGTAAAGGTAGATATAGCAAATGGCAATAAAAACACTGAAGTAAAGCATGAGATACTGGATGCCAATGGAAAAATAATAGGCACGATTAAGGTGGAACATCCCAACCTGTGGACTGCAGAGACACCTTATTTATATACGTTACGTACGACATTGACCCAAAAAGGCAAAACACTTCAGACCTTTGAACATAAGTTTGGCTTTCGTGAACTGACTATCGATGGAAACATCCTTAAACTCAATGGCCAGCCTATCAAACTGCGCGGTGTGACAAGTCATAGCACAGATCCCAAGACGGTGAAAGTGATTGATGAGGCTTCGATTTTGCATGATATGAAACTGATGAAGGAAGCTTCCATCAATTATATCCGTACCTCGCACTACCCCAGAGAGCCAAGCTTCTATGAATTGGCTGATTCCCTTGGCTTCTATATTATCGACGAGGTCCCCTTTGGTTATGGTGATAAGAATCTGTCTGACTCTACCTTCTATCCAGTCTTGCAGCAGCGGGCTCAAGCGACCATCCGGCGCGACAAGAATCATGCCTCTGTGCTGATATGGAGCTTAGGCAACGAGAACCCGCTGACGGATATCTGCATCAAATTAGGAGATTATGTGAAGCGTGAACTCGATCCCTCACGCCCTATATGCTACCCGCAGATAGGCTCGTATTTCCGTGGTTTTAACTACAACTTTCCCAAAGTGGCGGATATCTATACACCACATTATCCTACCACAGACCAGATAGCTGATTTCTATCAGCAGGCAGACCGTCCTGTCATCTTTACAGAGTATTGTCATACGCTGGGCATCTCCTTAGAGGATCATGATCGTCAGTGGGAGATTATCGAACGTACACCCTGTATCGCTGGTGGTTCCGTGTGGGAGTGGGTAGATCAAGGCATGCCGTTTAAGGCGCAGTTGAAAGACCGCTATGGTTACGAGGAGCGAGTTTTTACCTCGTCAAACGGTGGATTTGAGATGTTTGGCAATAAAGGAACCGACGGGCTTCTTTATGCCGACCGTACACCACTCCCCAACTATTACGAACTTCAACATAACTATGCACGAGCCTTTGTCAGTTCAGTAAGCTGCGAGGACTCGGAAGACTATCATTTTTCACTCTTCAATCTTCAATGTTCCAACCGTTACGATTTCCTAAATCTGAAAGATAATGTGATCTTCCATTGGTCGCTGACGAATAACCGAGATACTGTTAAGAGTGGTGCTTTCAGTCCTGACTGCAATCCTCACCATTCTACGAACTATCGCTTGAAATTGCCTAAGCAGAAAGGGCTCAACCTGCTTCACTTTGATATTGAGGACGGTCAGGGGTATACCTTCCTTCACCAGAGTTTTGTGCTGAATAAGCCAGAAGTATCGTGGGAGGGTACTGGCAACCCAATGGAGTTTGTTCAGGAGGGCCCAATGGTGCGAGTAGGTCGTAAAGCGACAATGGCGGAAATGCTCAAAGTGAAAGACAAGCGCATCGAAAAGTATCTCCAACCTTTGGATAATGCCTACGTCAAGGCAGACGTAGAAACCTCATCAGAAGGAAATGCTATCAAGGTAAATTATACACTCACTCCTGATACGACAGAGACATTCCTTTCAGAATTAGGTATCGCCTATCTGCTCGATGAGCGTTTTGATCGCGTACAATGGGTGGGCTATGGACCTTTTGCCACTTATCCAGGGCGCCATCAGGCCAACCGCTATGGTTTCTGGGCCAAACAGATGGACGATCTCTACTTCGAGGGTAACCGTATGGGAGTGGATGCAGCCCTGTTCAGCGACAAGAATGGCAATGGTCTCCTCGTTGTAGGCGACTCGTTGAATATGAACTTCGAGCAGACTGACCATGGTATTGTGATGACAGTCAATGCTGCCGTTTCTGGCCAAGGACCGAAGTTTGCCCGCACAGCTTTCCCCGTCATCTCCAAGCATGTTGGAACCATCAAAGGGGAGTTCAGTCTCTACTGTATCGATGCCCATGATATGCCGCAGACAATCAAGGACCTGTTTGTGAATCCACAAACAATCCCAGCACCTTTCCATCCTTTTGAGACTCAATACGACACCTATTTACTAAAATATAACGATATCAAGCAATGAAACGAATACTGATTTTACTTTTCACTTTTCACTTATCTCTTTTCACTTCTTATGCAGAGGTGGTATGGTTCGACGGGCAGCACCCTATTACATATAGCATGCCTAAGAAGGTGGAGTCTGTGGTGAAGATTGCCCTTGAGATGTGGAAAGATGATATGCGTCAGGTGACGGGAATGATGCCTGTTACATCTAACAAGGCAACCATTAAAATCGTACAGGTATCGGACATTCCTACAGATGGTTTCCGTATTTATATAAAAGGAGGGCAAATCATCATTGAGGGAAGCAATGGACGAGGTATGGCCTACGGCCTGTTGGAACTCTCGCGCTTGGCAGGCGTGTCGCCTTGGATATGGTGGGGCGATGTGGTGCCGGAGAAGAAAGACCGCTTAGTGATGAGCGATGATTTCATAACGGAGCAAAGTCCGAGTGTGGAATATCGTGGCATCTTCCTCAACGACGAAGACTGGAGCCTGCGTCCATGGAGTAGTAAGAACTATGAGCCTTCTGATGAAGGGAGTATAGGCATTAAGACCTATCAAAAAATCTTTGAGTTGCTATTGCGCTTACGGGCCAATACCATCTGGCCAGCCATGCATCCTGGCACCACGGCATTTTTCAAGATACCAGGGGCAAAGGCAATGGCTGATAGTTGTGGTATCGTCATTGGCACCTCACATTGTGAGCCGTTACTGAGAAATAACGTCGATGAGTGGGATATCGCTGAGCGGGGAGACTTTAATTATCGCACGAACCGTGAGGCTGTGCATCAGTATTGGATAGAACGTCTAAAAGAAGTAAAGAAGTCGAAGGACAACATGTTTACCATCGGCATGCATGGCATCCACGACAGTTCGATGGAGGGCTATAAGACGGAACAGGAGAAGTTCGACGGACTGCAACAAGTGATCAACGACCAGCAGGAACTACTTCGGAAGTATATAGACGATCCTACCAAGCTGATGCAGGTCTTTGTACCTTATAAAGAGGTGCTGCAGCTCTATGAAGGGCTACGAGTAGGCGACGGCACGTCGGGGATGAAAGGATTGCAGGTGCCTGATTATGTCACCTTGATGTGGTGCGATGACAATTATGGTTATATGACCAGACTGTCGAATGCGGAAGAGCAAAAACGAATCGGTGGAGGTGGCGTGTACTATCATCTCTCTTACTGGGGTCGTCCACATGACTACCTCTGGCTAACTACCACTCAACCTGGATTGGTCTATAACGAGATGCGCCAGGCCTACGACCATAACGTCAGGAAACTCTGGATTGTGAATGTCCACGATGTGAAAGTGGCTGGTTACGACCTCGAGCTCTTCCTCGATATGGCATGGAACATTGATTGCGTAAAAGGAAATACACTCAATGATCACTATCAGTCATGGCTCTGTCGGGAGTTCGGACAGGAGGTCGGCATGAAGCTTTTCCCTGTGATGCATGAGTTCTATCAGCTATGTGGTATCCGTCGCCCGGAGTTTATGGGCTGGAATCAGGTGGAAGTGGATAAGAAGCTTTATGACCGCGGTCTTTCTCAGGTTCGCAACAGCGATTGGACACAGGAACAATGCGATTGGTTTGAAGGGCGCTTTGCTGCGCTCAGCCATGAAGTGGAGGAGATAGGAAAGTCTGTGCGACCCGATCTCGCTGATGCCTATTTTGCTGCCATCAAGTATCCCGTTCAGGCCGCAGCTGCCCAATGTGAGAAGATGTTGGAAGCCCAGCGAGCCCGTCTGTTTGCCAATGGTAGTACCCGTAGTGATATATTTGAGAATCAGGATGAGCTTCGTCTGGCCGTTGCCCGCAGCTATGCAGCCTATGATCGTATTCATCAGCTGACGGACTATTACAACAATCAGATGGCTCGTGGAAAATGGAAGAATCTGATGTGCGACCATCCGCGTGATCTGCCCGTGTTCTGGGCTCCGCTGACACCTGTAGTGAGTGAAAAGATAGAAATGAAAGGTGTAAAGATTACAGAGAAAAAAGATTGTCCCTTTACTTCTGTCAATGCCTGCGATTATACATCAGCCTCTGATGGTGCAAAGATTATTCAGATGCTGGGCCATTCGATGAAGGCAGTAGCCCTGCCCAAGGATGCTTCACTTACTTATCGCTTTGACATGAAAGAGGATGGGGAGTATATGCTTCAGACAGCACTCATCCCCACCCAACCCAATGATAACGGCGATCTGCGGTATAGCGTCAGCATCGATGATCAGGAGCCTGTAGTCTTCAATCTGAAAGAGCCTTTCCGTTCAGAAGAATGGAAACATAATGTACTACGTGGTCAGGCCCTCCGCCAACAGAAAGTCAGTCTCAGCAAAGGCAATCATACCCTCACCATTCGTGCTCTCGATGCCCACATCGTAGTGGATCAATGGAGCGTGCAATAAATCTTCTTTAAGTCTTTGTCTGCACTTGAGTTGCCTACCATCAGTTCGTAGCGTCCTGGAACTACGCGCATGGTGTTGGTCTTTACGTCCCATCCCTCGAAGCTACTGCGAGGAAGGTCGATAGTAACCATCTTCGACTCACCAGGGTTGAGGGCAACTTGGGTGTAAGCACGGAGCGACTTCAATGGTCCCTCTTTGTCTGCGGTGTTACGAATGTAAACCTGAATGGTTTCCAGACCTTTCTGAGCGCCAGTGTTCTTGACGTTCACACGAACCTTATTATTACTATACGAGGGCTTTCCTATCTCGAACTGGGTGTAACTCAATCCATATCCGAAGGGGAAGAGGGCCTCGCCAGTGTAATAGCGATAGGTGCGATTCTTCATTGTGTAGTCGAGGAAATCAGGCAATTCGTCTGTGTTCTTATAGAAAGTAACGGGCAACTTACCGCTGGGATTATATGCTCCGAAGAGCACTTCGGCCAAAGCAGTTCCACCCTGCTCTCCTCCATACCAAGCCTGGAGAATGGCATCGCACGTTTCAAGTTCAGGAGTAAGTGCCATAGCCGATCCAGAGCAATTCACGAAAATGACCTTCTTGCCAGCCTTGTGGAGCATGGCAAGTGTCTCACGCTGGGCCTTGGGCAATTCGATACTCGTACGATCGCCACCCTTGAAGCCTTCCTCGTTCACGCGCATCTCCTCACCCTCGAGTTTTGGAGAGATTCCACCTACAAACACAATGGTCTCTGCATCGCCAATTTGAGCAAGCAATTCCAGATGAGTGGGAGCCACCTTGTGCTGTATATCGAAGCCGAGGAAAGCAAAATCGCTTACCTGTACATAGTCTATCTGGATACGATAGTGCTGTCCTGCCTTCACGTCCATCTCCTTTTGTGCTCCTTGGATACGGTTGCGAACATTCCAGATGTTGACGATGGTATCACCATTGACGATGAGACGTACCTTGTCGTCCGCATTGATGTTGAAGATAACGGTCTCATCCTTGGTGGGGATGAAAGTGGCATCAAGACGGGCAGAGAAGTTCTCGAGGTTTACGCCTGGGGCAAAGACGGTGTTGCCTCCGTTACTCAGCATGATAGGAGCTGTGAAATCTACAGTAGCAGCTGGAGTGCCCTGCATCTCTGTATTATTATAATAGGTGGCCTGCATACCTTTACTACCGAGGGGTGTCTTCAGGTCTGCGAAACGGCTTTCGAACACCTCGTTACGGGTGAGTCCACAACCATTGATAAACTTTGCTTGAGGAGCAATGGTCTGTATACCTTCAAGAGCAGTAACGGTGCTGGTGGCGAAGCCTGAGTAATTACCCCACTGCATCACACTGTCGATGGCATTAGCTCCGAGAACGGCTATTTTTGCATCCTTGGCTAACGGCAGGGCCTGATTCTTGTTCTGCAACAATACAATACTCTTACGGGCCATATCGAGTGCCAACTGCTTGTGGGCATCTGAGGCAACAATATTCTCTGGGATCTTGGTCCAGGGATTCATGCTGTCATCATCGAAATCGCCCAATTCGAAGCGGGCAATGAGCAGACGACGAAGACTCTTGTCAAGGTCGGCCTCCTTGATATCCCCTCGACGAACAGCCTCTGGTAGAAGCTTGTATTCTGAGCCACACTCAACATCGGTTCCTGCCAATACGGCCTGGGCTGAGGCTTCTGCCTGATCCTTGGCAGTATTGTGCCAACGAGGCAAGAAGTCGCGTATAGCTCCGCAATCGCTCGTTATCAGACCATCAAACCCCCACTCATCGCGCAGGATCTGCTGCTCATAACGGGTCTGCGAGCAACAAGGCTGACCATCAATGCGCTGATAGGCACACATAATCTCTGCTACTTTTCCTTCTTGAACAAGCGCCTTGAAGGCTGGCAGATAAGTCTCCCAGAGATCGCGCTCAGGCAAATTCTCGATATTAAAGGTATGACGATTCCACTCCGGACCACTGTGAACGGCAAAGTGCTTGGCACAGGCCAAGAGCTTTTTATAACCATCTCCCAACCACTGTCCTTCGTAGGTCATGCCTTGAAGGCCACGTACTACAGCCAGTCCCATCTTCGACGTGAGATAGGGATCCTCGCCATAAGTTTCTTGACCACGTCCCCAACGGGGATCACGGAGAATATTGATATTGGGTGTCCAGAATGACAAACTCTGATAACGCTTGATGTCTCCTGAGCGCTTGGCTTGCTGCGCCTTCACTCGAGCCTCATCGCTCACAGCAGTAAACACCTTGTGCAACAAGGCATCATCCCACGAGGCAGCCATACCCATCGTAATAGGGAACACCGTGGCAAAACCATTGCGCCCTACACCATGCAAGGCCTCGTTCCACCATTGGAACTGTGGGATACCCAATCGCTCAATGGCCGGCGAGGTATCCATCATCAGACTTACCTTTTCTTCAAGGGTTAATCGACCTAACAAATCGTCAGCCCTCTGAGCGGGTGTAAGACTCGCATTCTGATAGGGCATCTGTTGTGCAACTGCAGAAATGTTGATTGTCAGCAGCATCAGGGCTGCCATTAGTTTAATTTTAGTTTTCATTTTGTCTTAGTTTTATTTTTGACGTTAATTGGAATCAGCAGTTTATTCTGGGTACAAAGATACAACTTTTTCTTCTCAAATCCAACCATTAAAAAATAGCATTATACCCGATAAAACATTATTTAACTATTTTCCGTGCAAGATTTTGGATTCTGATGAGTTATCATAGTAAAAATGATTTATTTTTGCAGGTGATTATGAAGAAGAGTATGATATGGGTAACCATCGCCCTGATGATACCAACGATGGTGGCGTGTTCAAATAATGACGATACGTCTGATGAACCGTTGTCGAACGAGGACAACGAGCTAAAGTACATCTCTCTCACTCGTGCTGAACAGGAACTGGTGGGCGAAAACAACGCGTTCGCCTTCAATCTGTTTCGTAAGGTGGCTGAAGAGCCCAAGAGTGCCATCGTGTCGCCCATCAGCATTACCTATGCCCTGGGCATGCTTAACAACGGGGCTTCTGGCGAGACACAAGCAGAGATTAATCGCGTGCTAGGCTTCGGAAATGCTGGCGCAGACGGGATCAATGCTTTCTGTCAGAAGATGCTCACCGAGGCACCTACGCTGGATAAACTGACGAAGGTGATGATAGCCAACACCGTTTATATGAACAAAGGCTACCAGTTGAAGGCTGATTTCATCAGCAAGGCCAAGACCTATTACGATGCTGAGCCCGAGACACGCGACTTTGGCGATGGAAAGACTCGCGATGTCATCAATAAGTGGGGTAGCGACCATACAGAGAAGATGATCGAGGAGGTGCTGACGGAAGACGACTTCGACCCCTCGGCCGTCAGTTATCTGCTGAATGCCATCTACTTCAAGGGTGCCTGGGCAGAGAAGTTCGACAAGAGCAACACGAAGGAGGAGACCTTCAAAGGCTATAGCGTGGAGAAGAAGGTTCCCATGATGCATCAGGAGCACGAGTTCAATTATACGGAGACTGACGATTGTCAGGCCCTCCGTCTGCCCTATGGTAATAATGCCTATCACATGACCATCCTTCTGCCCAAGGAGGGCAAAACCATCAACGATTTGCTGAAGACATTGACCACCAGCACTTGGCAGAGATGCCAACAGATGGGCAATGCCATAGTGGATGTGAAACTGCCCCGCTTTGAATCACAGTCGGATCTCGGACTGATTGGGATTATGTCAGAATTGGGTATGCCAAGAGCTTTTGATCCCTATCTGGCTGAGTTCCCCAACTTCTGTAATGTGCCAACCTATATCGGTTTGATGAAACAGGTGGCCAAAATCAAACTCAACGAAGAGGGCACAGAGGCTGCTGCCATCACTGTGATTGGCATGAAGAATACTTCCGTAGCACCTTCAGAGCCCCAGCATGTGAAGTTCTTCGCCACCCGTCCGTTCCTCTACGTGATCAGCGAGCAGTCCACAGGCGCCATCTTCTTCATCGGCCAGTTCATGGGCGATTAGTATCGTCCCAATGATCTGGCATATGTAGTGATGAGGATTCGACCCGTGATTATTTAATCATGAACTTTTTCCCTTGACGGATGTAGATGCCACGACTGAGAGGAGCGGTGACACGACGGCCTTGGAGATCGTAAATGGCATCTTCGTCGGTTTGCTTGTGGAATTTAACACTCTCAATACCTGTAACTGGATCGGTGCAATAGCCCCAGATGGTAACACCATTGCGGTTAACGGCAGTAAAGGCCATCACACGATCGGTGGTGGGTTCGAGGGTCTGGTAAACCATCACCCCTTCATAAGCATAGCTCGATGATTCAAGTTTAATGGAAATATAGCTGGTTCCCTCAGTGATGCTCCATGTGCCCGTGGTAGAACCAGTAATAGTGCCATCGGCATTGACTTCGATACTGACAGGTTTGGCAAGCTCTTTCTTACTATGGTCGAGATTGAAATCGTGGATGAGCAACTTATAAGAGCCGGGAATCTGCGAAGTAGGAACCTGCTGTGTTGAGGTAATATCAGCACTCTTCACCTGGTCGCCAGTATATTCGAAGGGAGCAGCCACGAGCCAGCCATCCTTGTTCTGGAACACTTGATGGACGCGTACCTCATGGGCCTCGTCGCGGTTCTGAAAACGGGTATGGTAAACTAGATAAGTGCGCCCGTCCTCAGCGGCAATGATAGAGTTGTGGCCTTGCGAGCGCTCACTCCAGTTGCCCACAACCTGATTGCCCCAGTCGCTATAGGCTCCAAAGATGTTCACACCACGCTTATCGTTGGAGGATGACCCGTAGTTCAACTTATAGCTTTGGAAGATGGCATTTGTATTGCGCACGTCGACATAAGGTCCATCGGGCTTCTCAGAACGGAAAACACGCATCTGATAGCCACCAGCCGCCTCCAAGCCGCCATAGGTGACGAAGAGAAAATACCAACCACCAATATACTCTATATAAGAAGCCTCACCCGAGACATAGTAGCCACCTGCAATCTTCTTGCCAAAATAAGGATCGATGGTAATACCATTGCCCGAGCCCGTGAGCTCGTAGTTAACATCGTAGTCGCGCAGGCCAGTATTCTCATCGAGTTCGAGCATCCAGATGCCTCCGCTCCACGAGCCATAAGACATCCAAAGCTTACCCTCCTCGTCGTAGAATACGCAAGGGTCGATGTTGTTAGGCCATCGCTCACCCCAGTTGCCACTACCACTGGTCGCCATCTTATAGCGCTCGGGCAGTGAGCCCTGAGCGCCCAGCACCACTTCGAGATCGGTATCCTTATAGGAAGTGCCGTCATGGAAGCCGCTGATAACCACAGGTGCCTGATAGGTATAAGGTCCATCTATGTTATCAGCCGTCAAGAGCACGATGCTAGAATACCATTTATCGCCATTCACACTCATATACATGCACCATTTTTTCATGGCTTTGTTGTAGATTACATCAGGCGCCCAAAGATTTCCTGAGATATCATAGCTGGTGCTTCCACGTTTCGACCACGACTCGGCATTGAAAGCAAAATCATACTCCACCCCACCCTTCTTTACTTTTTTGACAGCAGGCGAAGAGAAGGCTGTGGTGCTGACGACAGGATTGACTGTCGACCAACTCATCAAATCGGTAGTCTTGGCTACGGCCCGATGAGAACCGAAAATATAATAGGTACTAGAGGTGGGCTCCCACACGATACTAGGATCATGAACGCTCACGCGCTTGAGTTCATAGGCTGAAGCACTCGCTGTGATAAGTGCTGCTATCAGGAAGAATAGGGTTCTTTTCATTGCGTAGTTTGTTCTATAAGATGTCTTTGGGTGCAAATATACAATTATTTTTCTTATTCTACAAGTTTTGGCCACTCATCTTTTGTCCAGTTGATGGGACGCTGAATGAGTACAGAAGCACCATTAAGGGGTACACTATAACCGTGACAGATAAAGATGTCCTCGCCATTGAAAGTATAAGCAGCACAATGACCGGCTGCTTCGAAGGCCTTTTTATCGCCCTCAATAAAGATCATACCACCACCATCGCGCATGTCGCATCCTTCTGGATCGAGATAAGGTCCCTCAACACTACGGCTACGACCTACGGCCACTCGATAGTTGCTCTTAGAGCCTTGACAACAATAGTCCCAAGAAACGAAAAGATAATACCAGCCTGCATGTTTGAAGATAAACGGAGCTTCGATCGCATTCGGTCCAGCGAAGTCGGACGTGGGATTCTTGGGGGGATTGGGATTCACCGAGAGTGTTTTCTTACCATCGGGATCACCAAGGTTATAACGTCGTGCAATGGTTCGTGGCTTCTCTCCAGCAACCACATGCATAGTGGTGTCGAGGCGAATAAGTTGGATGCCATCCCAGAAGGAACCCCATACGAGCCAAGGTTGGTCGTTGTCGTCGATCACAAAATTAGGATCGATGGCATTCCAGTTGTCGCGCCCTTCGCGGGAGGTGACGATGCAGCCCTCATCATTCCATATAGTAGAGGTTGAAAGGTGAGAGGTAGAGAGCAGACCGATGGTTGAACCGTTGCGCCCAAAAGTAGAACAGCTATAGGCGAGCCACCAGCGACCATGCCACTTAATGACATCGGGTGCCCAGACGTGATGTGTGAAGCCAGGAACGGAGTCGTGGGTCCACTGAGGAATAACACTCATGACGGGCTGGGGGAGTACCTTCCAGTTAGTCCGATCAGTAGAGGTCATGTGCTGAATGCCCATGCCCGTGGCAAAGATGTGCCAAGTACTGTCTTCGAAAGCCATCACAGGATCGTGAACCATTGGCGTATCGGTAATAAACGGCTCTGCAGGAAAATGACGACGCTGGGCTGTGGCTGAAACAGACACAATAAAGGCCAACAGCGACCACAAAAATGTTTTCGCTTTCATTGAATAAGTTTTTAAAGCGAAAGGGGACGGGCTTCGAACAGTCCGCCCCCTTCTCAGATTACTTACTAATTAATTAACTATAGTAAAAACGTAGTTTTACTCAAAGATAAGATGGCTGCCATCGACCGTTAAGCGGAAGAAAAGATCCTCGCCGTCGACGGGGCTGATGCCGATATAGTCCTGTTTATAGGTCTTACCGTCGTTGCCAATCATGATACACTTCACATCGGCCGAGCTACCATTATTGGTAACTGATACGTAGCACATAGCCTCGTCCATAGCCTTGAGCCATGCAGCCCAGTCGCTCTGGCCACCACTCGGTTTGCAAGCACCGTAGCTGTCGCCCCAACCATAGTTGTCGGCACGTACCACAGCATACTCGGTATTGTCTTCACGGGTGAGTACCACCACGAAGTTATTCCAGTTGTTCTGCAGGTTGGTGAAGTTCTTGATGCGGGTGGTCACGCTCTGACCCAGAGGTACACGAAGCATCTGTGAATGAGCTCCCCAGAACGCTGTGGAATTATCCTCGGCACCAATCACGTCGTCGAACTCGATGTGGCTACCATCGACTGTGAGGTTGAAGTAGCAGTTGTTTGGATCGACGTTGTTGATGCCAGTATAGTTCTGGATATAGGTATTACCGTCGTTGCCAATCATAACACACTGGATATCGGCAGTGCCGTCGCCATTGTTTGTAACAGCCACAGTCACCTTAGCTCCGTCCATAGCCTTGAGCCATGCCCCCCAGTCGCTCTGACCGCCACTCGGTGTGCAGGCAGCATAGCCGTCGCCCCAACCATAGTTGTCGGCGCGTACCACGGCGTACTCCTTGCTACCATCCGAAGAGCACAGAACCACAACGAAGTTGTTCCAATTATTCTGACCATTTGTATAGTTGGTGAAGCTGGTGACAAACGACTCTTTCGGTCCAACTTTGAAGTTCTCAGAGTGAGCGCCCCAGAACGCTGTAGAATTATCAGAGTTACCAATGCTAGTATAGAGTTTGTCAACCACGTCGAAGGAGGCCATAGCCATCACAGACTTACTGATAACCTCGCCCTTATACGATTTGTTATAGGCAGCCATGAGTGTCTTAGTGCCGAGACTGTTCATATCGGGAACAGCCTGGAATGAGAGTTCGCTGGCAGGAACATCCTTTGTGACACCCTGCTCGAACTGGATAGTAGCTGTCACGTTGGCAAACGCCTCAGCAAGTTCAGTACCTAACTTAACTTTCTTGGGCACACCGTTAAGCGTCATCGACAGTGGCAGTTTGTCCTCCTTAGAGGTGTAGCCTCCGATAGGCTCGATGGTAGAGCCAAGGAAATCGATGTAAGAACCCTCGGGTACGAGGAAGCAACGAATAGGACTATTGCTGCCATCACCATTAAGAGCTGCCAAAGGAGATGACTGGTTGTAGGTTTTCGTCACCTTACCATTGGTCATCGTCACAATCATACCACCCTGAGTACGATCGACGGTGAGTGTTACCTTGCCGCCGAGATTGCCTACACCAGGATCAGTATCGGTTTCGAAAGTGAGAGTACTCGAAGCCAGGCTGCGGTCAATATAGTCACCCCACTCAGAGTTACCACTAGGCTGATAGTCATATCGGATAGCTCCATACTCCTTGTAATTGCCAGCACCACGATCCTCATCGTTGGTAATGATCAGTGCAAAGTTCTTATACGTGTTAGAGGCATTGGGATTGATGTTCAGGTTGAACTGGGTAATCCACTTCTCACCATCAGGAACCTGATAATACTTTGAGAATACTGCCCACCAGCCAGTGGTGAAGTCGGTAGCGCCAACGGTATATACATCCTCATGCATACCTTCGATTTCCTCCTCACCCTTGCCCTTATTGGCTTCATTAATGGAGTCAACCTTGGCGGAGATCCAGTCGGGAGCGTCAACACTATAGAGGTCGCCGCCCTCACAGCTCGTCAGAGCCAGCAGACCTAATGCTACCGAACAAAAGACGGATGCTATTTTATTGAGATATTTCATAACCTTATTCTTTTTTACAATTATACTTTTTTACCTTTACTTGCTGAGATCGACCACGGGATGTACCGTCCAGCCCTTACTGGTGAAGTAGCTGGTGTTGTCAATATCGAGGTTGGCAGAGTTACCCACAAGGTTGGGGTTGTCGTTCAGCGTTCCCTGATAGATGGGGAAGAACTCGTGACCGGGCTTCCAGGAGTCGTAAGAACTCTTCAACTCGGGATCGATACCCACCTGAGCGTAGCTGACGGGCTCCTTGACACGGGTACGATCTGCAGAACGACGGAAGGTGCCGTGCTCCTTGAGCTGCTGTACACGATCAGCGCTGTAGAAGAATCCCCAACGGAGCAGGTCGAAGCCACGACCGAACTCGCAGCCGAACTCCTTCGGGCGCTCTACACTGGCAATCTGTTCGAAGAGCTTGTCCTTGCTGCCGAAATCAGAAAGTTTCAAACTGGGGAGCTGAGCACGGTTACGTACCTGATTGATCCAGTCGATAGCCTGTTGTGTAGGACCGTTTACCTCGTTCTCACATTCGGCGGCACGGAGCAGCACATCGCTGTAGCGCATCATACGGAGGTTGATACCGCAGTGGAGACCTGTCACCACTTTGTCGTAAATGCCTGTTCGGAAGTTGGTGTTCTTGGCCACAGGCAGACCACCATTGTTGTTATTGGTCACCATAGGCGCATCGTCCGTCATATCGAGGGTGTAGCATTTGTTACCATACTCAAAGCCTTCCCAGTCCTGCTCATAGGTACCGATGGTCCAATAGAGACGTGGATCAAGCTTACCGCTGGTAGTCTTTTCGGCCTTGAAGAGCTGATAGAGCCAAGGTGAGGCAGAGAGGTCGGCCCATCCACCGCAGTCACCGGGGCCGAAGTTACTCTCGATGGCATGACCTTGAGTAGCATTAGGACTGGTGTTTACTGGTGTCCACTCATCGTCAACGCCTTGAGAACCATAGTCGAGATACTGAACCTCAAAGAGACTTTCTGCATTGTTCTCATAGGCAGACCCCTCGCGGAAGTTGTCACCATAGTTCTTCATAAGTTCATACTTACCGTATGTTCCACCTATGATAGCCTTCAACACTGTAAGTGCCTCATCATACTTATGGCGCATCATCAGGGCACGGGCATAATAGCCGGCTGCAGCACCACTGGTGGCACGACCCTTGGCCCACTCACCACCTGCATCGCGGGTGGGCAGCAATGTCATAGCCTCCTGGAAGTCCTTTTCCACCTGATCGAACACCTCATCGTAGGTACTGTTGGTGGCATAGAGACCATCGAGCGTAGAATAGGTATTATAATCGGTAATCAGAATGGGGTTCTGATAGTAACCTGCGAGGTTGTAATATGCCAGACCGCGGAGGAACAGCATCTGTCCCTTGATGCGCTTCATCTTTTCTGAGAGGACACTGTTGTCCTCACCGCAACGGGTGATGGTGAAATTGGTCACGTTAATGGTATAGTACCAATCACGCCATGACCACTGACCGATTTCGTCGGTGACAGGGGCATTGAGATCATCGAACGGCATGTACCAAACCTGAGAGGAGTTCCATACCTCATCACCACGGCACACGTCGAGCATAAAGCCTACACGGGCATAGGTTCCCTCCATACGTATATGGTTGTAGGCGGCAATCACATTCTCCTCCAGGTCGTCGGCAGTAAAGCCGTAGGTACCTGTTGTCTGCTGGTTGGGGTTCGTCAGTTCCAGTTGGTCGCTGCACGAAGTGAGTGTGCCAAGACCCAGCAAAAGAGCGAAGGAAATTTTATATAGTTTCATATTGAATATCATTTAAAAGGTGAAGTTAATACCGGCCATGAAGCTGCGAGCGCTGGGGTAAGAGCAGTAGTTGAGACCCGGGGTGAAGGTACCGCCGGCATAGTCAACGTTATAGCCATGATAGCCAGTGAAGGTATAGAGATTCTGAGCTGAGAGATAAAGACGTACGCCAGAGACATAGTTGGCAAACCACTTGTTAGGTAGGTTGCAACCAATTTCAATATTGGCAATCTTCCAATAGGCGGCGTTCTGAATCTTGCGACTGCTGAAGTAGTCGTTCCACAGCTCACCGTTTGCGGTGATGTAGGTACGTGGAACGTTTGCGGTGTAAGTGTCGCCACTCCACTGGTTAGCACCGAGGATGGCCACATCCTTATTGCCATAACCATAGCAAGAGTTGATGGCGTTGTAGATATAATCAGCCACATGATAGTTCAGAGCGCCATAGGTAGAGATACTCATATCGAACATCTTATACTCGAGATGTGCACTTAGACCAAAGTTGATCTTAGCCAAACCACTGCCCAGCACCTGTCGGTCGTCGGCATTGATCTGTCCGTCGCCGTTGAGATCCTTATAAAGACAGTCACCTACCTGCGCACCGTTTTGTGTGGCGTGATTGTCGAGGTCAGCCTGTGTACGGGCTATTCCCTCATATACATAACCATAGAACTGACCAATCTCCTCACCTACATAAGTGATATAATCGCCGGTGAGATAATACTCTGTACCAAAGCCGAGTGAGGTCACCTTATTGTTCAGGGTACTCAGGTTGGCACTGATCTGATGCTTCAGAGGATGATCATTGTTACGATAAGTTACTGAGAACTCCAAACCGCTGTTCTCCATTGAAGCGGCATTCATGGTAACGCTGGTGTTTGCCACACCGGCACTAGCAGGAACGGGAACACTGTAAAGCAGATCTGTAGACTTGTTCTTGTACCACTCGGCAGTGAACTCAATGCGGTTGTTAAACAAGGCCAGGTCAATACCAACGTTCATCGTGGTTTTCTTCTCCCAGGCCAGATTCTCATTAACGAAAGTTGAAACAGCAGAACCTGTGACAGGATTGTTACCAAAGCTGTAGGTCATGTTGTTACGACGCATGGTAGCCTGATATACGTACTCACCGATGTTCTCATTACCAAGTTCACCATAGCTGGCACGAACCTTGAACATATTGACGATGTTACGATCAATGGGGAAGAATTTCTCCTTGTCGAAACGCCAACCGACAGATACAGAGGGGAAGGTGCCCCAGCGGATGTCCTTAGTCAGACGAGAGCTACCATCACGACGAACTACTGCAGAAAGCAGATACTTGCCGTCGTAGTCATAGTTAAGACGGGCAATGTAAGATGCCAGTGTATGTTTGTACTCATACGACTCAGAGTAGGTGTCGTTAGCATTCTGTAACTGCAGGAAGTAAGGCTCTGAGAAGTTTACGCCCCAACCAGTCAGTGTATTGGTGTGCTCTTCTTCATAAGTCTGACCTACCACGATGTTAGCGTGATGCAGTCCGAAGGTGCCGTCATAAGTCAGCGTATTTTCAATGAGGGCATCGGTATATTTGCGGTGTCCCTTGGTCAGGCGTTCGTTCTCCTTAGCGAGATATACGCGGTTGCTCTGTACCCAGGCAGGAATCCATGTCTTATCATTGGCACTGGTCGTGCTGTAAGACAGATTAATTTTGTAGTTCAACTTGTGATTCTTACTCTTGATACCAACCATTTCGAGCAGGTCAACATCGGCAGAACCTGTACCTACGAAGCGATCGACAATCGTATTACGTGTCAACAGGTTATTGATGAGCAAGGGGTTTGAAGCCGAGATGTCGCCATGGACAGTATCATAGTAAACGCCGTAACCATAGGCATCGTAATTCCAGCTGCTGGCAGAACCCACCTTATCATCGAGCACCCATGTGCTGGCATCGTAAGCCTTGATGGTAGGCTGCATGGTCAGCACGCCGAGGAGTACGTTGGGCAGGTTACCATAGAGTCCCTGTACATACTCGTTGGCATTAGAGATAGAGGTGTTGTCCTGATCAGAGTGAGAATACACGAAACTGGTACGGAACTTGATATACTTAGTGTCCATCGTATTGTTTACACGGGCGGTAAAACGCTCGTAATTAGGACCAGCACCCTCGAGTGTTCCCTTTTGATTATAGTAATCAAGACCTATATTATAAGTATTATTGGCACCACCACCGCTGAGGTTTACGTTATGGTTCTGGCGGATACCCGTCTTGAAAACCTCCTTGAACCAGTCAGTATTGGTGTTGTCCTGGAACTTATAGCCATTGCCACTCTGAGTGTAACCTCCAGGCAGTGCTATACCTGTATTCGCAGCTGCCTGTCCCAGATAATTGCTATACTGATCAGCGTTCATAACGTCGTAAACATCACTGGGAATCTTGTCGATACCGAAGTAACCCTTATAGTCAAGCTTCAGAGGCTGATCCTTCTTACCGCCCTTGGTTGTGATAATAACCACACCGTTAGCAGCACGAGAACCGTAGATGGCGCCTGCAGAAGCATCCTTCAGCACCTGGATGGTCTCAATATCGTTAGGTGAGAAATCGCGGATAGTGGTACCCATGGGCACACCATCAATGACATAGAGAGGAGCAGTGCTTCCGAAAGAACCAATACCACGGATACGTACGGAAGGATCGGCACCAGGCTGTCCATCACTAGTAATCTGAACACCGGCGACTTTACCTTCAAGCATGGAAGAAATGTTGGAATGTGATACACGCTTGAGTTCGTCAGCATTTACGATAGATACAGAACCTGTCAGGTCGGCTTTCTTCTGTACACCATAACCTACTACAACGACCTGATCGAGCATCATAGCATCGGATTCCATCTCAATTTTATTAAGGATCGCGCGCCCACGTACGGCAATCTCACGATCCTTGTAACCCACATAGCTTACAACCAGGGTTCCGTTGGCCGGAGCGTCGATGGTGAAATTACCGTCGAAATCAGTAATGGAACCTGTCGTGGCTCCCTTTACCTTTACGGTAGCACCAATGAGCGGTTCTCCTTCCTGATCAACAACCTGGCCACTGACCTTGATAGTCTGTGCCTGCTGCACCGATGCCATCGCAGGAACGGAGTAGGCTGAAAGTCCACCCACCATGCCGAGAGACAGCATCACAGAGAATAATACTTGTTTTCTCATTGTTAATTGATTTTAGTTTAGAATTATAATAATTAGTGAAATCTGGCGCAAAGATAATGAATAAAAAGAGCGGCTTGGTGGACAAAACAACTTAATAGGTGGACAAAACGATTTTTGTCCTCCAAAGTGTAAAATCTCCACCTCTTGAGCTATATCAAGACCTATTTTTGACCTAAATCAAGACCAAGAACTAGGATTTACCCCAAACATCTTAGTAAAACAACGGGTAAAATATTTAGGGTCATTGAAACCTACAGCGTAAGCTATTTCTGTGATATTCCTGTTTCCGGTCTTAGCGGACAGCATCTCCTTGGCCATATTCAGTCGGTAGTTCTTGATAAATTGTCCGACGGGTAGGCCTGCCTCTACGTTCAAGTGCTTACTGGCCACCGAGCGGCTCATGCCAAGGGCATCGCAAAACTCCTGCACACCAAATTCGGAATTCATATAATTATGTTCCATAATCTCCATCACACGCTCCATGAACGGTTTAGTGCTCTTGAGCAGTTCCTCCTTGTCAGCCTCCACGCTCTTTGATACACTATTCCTATAACGCTGTTGGTTGTCGAGGATGTTCCGAATACGAGTCTGGAGTTGACGAGGGTCTTCCGATTCTTCCAGCACTTCACGAATAGGACTGAGTAGTTGCTCTGCCTCACGTCGTTTCAGCTCAGCCACACGGCTATTATAACCATAGATAATCAGTCCTATCAGTAATAAACCTAATAGAAGACGGAACCACCAACTATTCCAGAAGAAAGGTCTTACGACAATATCGACGGAGATGGTATCGCTAACTCCTGCCATGAGGGCGGATTTATAACTGACTTCGAAGGTATAGTTACCCACAGGCAGAGCACTATAACGTACTGAATGTTGTCCTGGTTTCAGGATAGTCCAATCTTTTTCAAACCCTTTCATCCGATAGCTATACACACCTTGTGTCTCGTGTCCAAAGTCCAATGCTGAGAAGGAAATGGAAAAGGAGCGGTTGCTCTCTTTGAGTCTGACAATTCCGGCCTTAGAGATATCATCATCGAGAATATCACTTCCAGCCTGCACCTCCTGATTGTCAACCATCAGGCTTGTAAACGTAAGATGTCCTTGATATGAAACATCGGTATTCTCACCTAAAACCTCAATGAGTCCTCCTTCACTACCTAAGTAAATGATACCTGAAGAATCTTTTACGGCAGAGTTCCAGTAAAAATGAGGATTTATAAGACCGTCGTATTGGGAATAATTGTTAAAGGCTTCTTGTTGAGGATCATAAACCGAAAGGCCGTTTTGCGTAGTAATCCATAAACGCCCATTCCTATCTTCAATAATGCCTTTCACACCATTATATACCAATCCGTCCTCTTGTGTCAAAGCCTCGAATTTCTCTTGTCCATCGTCTCCTAACACCCTACGATAAAGACCATAGCCATTACTGCCAAGCCACAGTGTTCCGTCGTCAGATTCACAGAAAGAGGATATCTTGTCAACAATCCGCGAATGGGGATCGTCGAGACGATGCATGATGCCACGATTCTCGAATTGTCCGTTCTTGTGGTTACGAAGATTGACAACCCTCACTCCTTGCATGCAACCCATCCATAGCCATCCGTCACGAGTGATGATAGAGCCGATACAACCACGAACGTTCCTACATCCCTCGAAAGGATCCTCGAGTTCAGAGGTTGCATAACGGTAGAAGAACATACCGTCATTACTGCCTATCCACATGCCATCATTGATAGGATCGTAAGCCAAGGCTCCAACGAAATTTGTCAGACGCATCTGTTCCTCTGTCAGTTCCAGACGATTAATGCGCTGAGGGCTCTTCATATCAAGCAGACAGACGCCACCACCCCATGTGCCAATCCATAAGCGTCCCTGTCTATCAGCAGCTAGTGTGGAAACACTATTATGGGCCAGTCCTGAGTTCTGTTTGGTGTAATGGGTGAAACTTTCTTCTCCTTTCGCTTTGCGGTTGAGGCCACCTTCAACTGTTCCCACCCATAATACGCCTTCAGGTTCTACATACATGGCATTGACAGCATTTGGAGAGAGAGACCCCGGATCAGAGGAATGGATATAGTTACGGACTAGCAACTGCTGAGGTACCAGACGGATGACACCACCTGCCTCTGTGCCTATATAAATGAGTCCATTGGATACTAGAAGACAATGCACGAAGTCATTTTTCAATGGAGGAATGCTGGCCGATGTCCAAGATGTGAAGTTGTTCTTTTTGTCATCGTATACATTGATACCACACAGCGAACCGACAAGCAGGGTATTGTCGGAAGTCAGAGCCAGACTGGAGAGAAACTCATGTGATGGGGTCTCTGGATTGTTTTGATCATGACGATAGCAAGTGAGCAGCTGTTGACGAGTGTCATACCGGAAAACACCATGGTTCGTGGTAATCCATATCATGTCTCCCCGTTTCAGTATGTCGGTAATATACAACCCAAAGAGGGAATGCAACAAAGGTGAGATCTCTTCGCGGACAAGTCGTCCGTTGCTTTCTACCAGACGAAATAATCCCCTATCCACACCTATCCAGGGCTTGCCATTACCCTCAACATCGCAAATACAGATATCAGGAGTATTGCCTACATAGGAATAACTTAGATCCTGAATCACCATTCCTTGGGCATCGAACACTAACAGATGAACCTCACGGTTGGTAATCACCCATATACGTCCTAAGGCATCGCAGTAGGTCTTTACGCCAGGTTTAGCCAGTAGTTCACTGATGTCTCCCCGAGGTGTCTTCGGCACCGTGGGGAGCATAGTTTGTAAATCCAACACGTTAGTGCCTTCATCAAAGGCCACCCAGAGTCGTTTGAACGGGTCTTCTGTTATACTTTTGCACGATAGGCTTCCAAGTCCCCAAGCTGGCGAATACATTCCATAGCCATCGTAGCGCACCAAACCTCCACCATAAGTTCCTACCCATAGGAATCCTTTGGAGTCGGTAAATAGCGCACTGACATTATTATGGGGTAAACCATTACTCAAGTCAAGAAACGACGGGTTATAACGCTCTGTCAGTATGACTCCTTTTGCCATACCACCAATAGCCCACCACATGGCCAAAAGCATTATCCACCTCATATTCGCAACTTTTTGTTGCAAATATAGTAATTATTTCGCAATTAAACTTATCTTGGGCCTGTGATTTAAATGATTTTTAAGTTTTTATTTACTTACTGCAAAACAGATGGTCTTTATAACCCGTTTGCCAGAAAAATGGGATAAAAAAACAAAAGGGCAGTTTGAATTCAATATAATTGTATATCTTTGCAACCGAGAACAAACTATATTTAATATATCCTGAGATATGAGAAAACAAATCATAATAATTGGGCTGTTGATGGCACTGTTTTCTGAGGCAGCACCCTTGGTAACAAGGATGATGCCGGCTAACGGTGCTGTGGATGTGAACCCTGATACCCACCTGACTCTAACGTTCTCAGAAGAGGTCATGGTTGGAGAAAAAGGCTTTGTTTCCATCTATGATAAACAGACGGGAAAGCTTGTGGATCGACTGGATCTGAGCATCCCCGCTGGTCCTGCGAAAGGTCAGCCTGCCAATCCTTTAGCCCAATATACGCCTGTACCTTATATTTATAAGTCGGAACATATTACTAATCGTACTACGAAGCCAGGCACTCCATCTGGCGTAAATGCTTGGGACACTGGTCGCTACCAGCTTGACATCATTGGAGGCTTCTCCGATGGATTCCATTTCTATCCTGTCATTGTGCATGGACAGCAGGCCACCATCTACTTGCATCACAACATGTTAGAGTATGGTCACGAGTATTATGTCACCATCGACAAAGGTGTGCTGGAGGGATTCGACGGCATCAAGGGCAAGAAGGGTTGGACTTTCCGTACGAAGACTGCTCCGCCCTCTCCTGAACAGCGACGACTCATCGTGGCTGCTGATGGTAGTGGTGACTTTTCTACGATTCAGGGGGCGATGGATTTTATCCCTGATTTCCTGACATCAGAAAGCGACCGATATACCGTATTTGTCAAAAACGGCGATTACGAGGAATTGGTCTATTTCCGCAACAAGCGTTTCGTCACCATCGAGGGCGAATCATGCGAGGGTGTGCTGGTGCATTATCCCAACAACGAGGTGTTCAATCCCCATCCTGCCGATATCAAGACCAACGAAGTGAAGGGCACGTTTCCTTCACGCCGTGCAGCCTTTGCCGCTGATAACAGCACTGACCTGATCTTCCGCAATATCACCTTGAAGACTGATTGCAAGGGGCAGGCAGAAGGCTTATTGGTAAATGGTGAACGTAATTTCTTTGAGAATGTTCACATAATCGGTGATGGTGATGCGCTACAGGCCAATGGCAGCTGCTACTGGCTGAACTGTCGCATTGACGGAGGGGGCGATACCATCTTGGGGCGAGGTCCATCCTTCTTCAATCATTGTACCATTACCAGCTATGGAGCTTTCATGTGGATCCGCAATACGGAAGAAAATCATGGCAACGTGTTCATCGACTGTTGCTTCAAGGGACTTTCCGCCTATGCCGAATTGGGCCGTCTGCCCGATAATAAAGGCAAGAACTATCCTCATGCAGAGTGTGTACTTATCAACTGCGAGTTAGAAGGTATCCCGGCTTCGGGCTGGGGAAAGATAGACGAAGGTGCCACAACTGCTACCCTCTTGGAGTTCAACAGCCACGATCCGCAAGGCCGTCCTATCGACGTCTCTCAGCGCCACCCCTTACTCCGTCAACTCGATCCCTTCCGCGATGCCGAACTTATAGGCCGCTATTCCGATAGTCATTGGGTGTTAGGTTGGTGTCCCGTTCAGCCGCTTGTCTCGTCGAAGAGCGACGAGCAGATGTTGAGAGACTGGATCAAGGTGATTGCTTCCAATGAGTTTGGCGGGCGCAAGCCGATGTCGCCTTTCGAGGATAAAACCGTAAATTATCTGGCCCAACAGTTAGAAGAGATAGGCCTGGAGCCTGCTTTCAACGGCAGTTGGTTCCAGCCCTTCGAGCTGATCTCTGTCACAGCCAAGCCTCAGGGCAGCAAGCTGACGGTGAAAGGCAGACAGCAAACAGAGCTGCACTATCCGGATGATGTGGTGGTGTGGACGGCTCGTGCTACCGACAAGGTGGTGCTGCCGAAGGCGGAATATGTATTCGTTGGCTTTGGCATCCATGCCCCTGAGTATGGTTGGGACGACTATGCCGACATCGATGTGAAGGGCAAGATTGTGATTGCTATGGTAAACGATCCTGGCTACTACGACGCCCAACTTTTCCGAGGACGTAATATGACCTATTATGGACGATGGCTCTATAAGTTCGAGGAGGCACGTCGTCAGGGGGCCGCAGGCTGTCTGGTGCTGCATAATACCGAGGCTGCCAGCTATGGTTGGCATGTATGTGTAAATGGTCACATGGAGGACAATCTCGCCATCTACAACCCCGATACCCGTAATGCTGATGAGCTGGCCATCAAGGGTTGGCTGCGTGAGGAAGGTGCCAGCAAACTGTTTTCTGCCGCTGGTATGAATATGGCTGAGGCGCTGGCAGCAGCCAAACGACCTGACTTCAAGAGTTTCTCGCTCAAGGTGAAAGGCGATGTCAGGATGGCTGTCTCCTATAATATTCAGCAGACCCGCAATGTGGGAGCCATCCTCCGAGGGACTGATAAAGCCGACGAGGCAGTGGTGATGAATGCACACTGGGATCACCTCGGCATCGGCAAGCCCGATGAACATGGCGACTCTATCTATAACGGTGCTGCCGACAATGCCTCAGGCATGGCCAGCGCTCTGCTGGTGGCTAAGAAGTTCAAGGCGCTGCCCCAGCGGCCCCGTCGCAGCGTGCTCTTCCTCTTCCCCTCTTCCGAGGAGAGTGGACTCTTCGGCTCAGAGTATTACTGCAATCATCCGGTCATCCCCATGGAGAAGACTTCGGCATGCCTGAACTTTGAGAGCATCGGTCCTGCCGAGTTGACTCACGATGTGGTGATCTTAGGTGGCGGTGAGACCGACCTTGACCAATATTACGTGGCAGCAGCAGCGACCCAAGGCAGGACAATCTTCTTCGACGATGACAACTCTGATGGCTGGTTCTTCCGTTCCGACCATTATAACTTCGTGAAGAAGGGCGTACGTGCTGTCGTGGTGGAGAACGGTCTGAAGCCCGTAGATCCAAGCCGTCCCAACAAATACCCCATGCCCGTATGGTATCACAAGCCCTCCGACGAATATCACGACGACTGGGACTTGAGTGGTACGCTGGCGAACACCAACCTGATCTTCAGCGTCGGCCTCTCACTCGTCTTTATTCCGTAGGATTTTTCCTCATCTTAAGCTTGCCTTCTTGGATATAAAGTCCTTTCGGAGGGGTAATCAGTTGCTGACCCTGTAAATTGTAACACTTTCCTATAGTCTGATTGGATTCAACGACATGAATGCCTGTTGTTGGTTTGGGAAGATCAATCGTGACACTTAGGTCATCGGTCCTGTCTTCTCGTCCGGGGATGCCATATCGGCTGGTATCCGTCAGCATACTGCGAACGGTAGTGTTCACAAAGTCCCAAGTAAGACCCAGCTCGTCGAATTTACTATTCATAACCCCAGTCAACCTCAGCACTAACTGCGTCAACTCATAAAATGTCAGATAGGTTTGCGACTCACTTGACTTGTCTTCATTGCCTGCAGCATGGATGACGAAACCCTGAGCTACAAGGTCGCCAGCCGTCTCACTATTCACTTCCTCACTTATGAATAGGTTTGTAGTTCCTTCCTTCAACCTCTCCTTAGCCACGTTCTGGAAATCGGGCACACCTGAAAGCGAAGTGATATTCTTCGACTTTACCGACAGCTTTGTCTTATCGTTGCTGAGTGTCATCTGACGATAGCCACAAGGATAGGCCGCTGTAGAGCTGGTGATAATCTCATAAATGTCACCCGTCAAGTTATCATTCAAGTCTCTAGCTATCTCCTGGACATGGAAGTGTCCTGTCAGTACGACTCTCACACCTGATTCTATCAATCTGTCGCGCACTGTCTCATAGTCCTTTACGATATAGTCTTCATTGGTCTTCTCTATGTTCGACACATGTGGGAATAACAGGAAGTGCATCATGGCAAGCACCTGTTTCCCCTCGGAGCGAGCCTTCTCTGCACGATTGCAAACCCATGAAAGCGTAGAATTGCTCATACGTCCATGTCTGTCGCAGGCAATACCTATTACCACCAATCCGTCAACAGGTTCGCAGCAGTAGGTAAGCGATTCCGTATCCCTGTCCGAGCTTGCACCATAACCATACTGCTGATACATTTCTGCAAACGCGTTGCTGTCGACTGTTTTGGCGGGACTGGTCTTGTCGCCATCGAATATGTAAGCAGTCTCCGTGCCCAGGTCATGATCGCCCGGAATCACCAACACCCTAATACCAGAAGCTCTTAGTCTGTCGAGCTGCTTTACCACAAGCTGATGACTCACCTGCTCACCATCTTTCGTCAGGTCGCCAGTAATCAACAGCAAGTCAGGCTTGTCTGCTATCAGTTGCGGAATAAGTTCGTCAAATAGCTGTGTACTGTAATCAAGCATCGTTCGCTTGCCTGCCAAATAGTTCTGCCATGCAGAGCCATTGTTGACAATCAGTTCAGGAGCCATGACATGAATGTCTGACAGAACAGTAATCTTTGTCTCGGCTATTACCTGAGTCATCGACATCAGCAAGCCTAAAGTCATACTCAAGAGTCGTTTCATCTGCATACCACTTTATTAACCTTGATGGCGCAAATATACAAAAAAAGTTGAGATGAAACTACATTTTAAAACAAAAAAGTAATTGGATTTCATCTTAAATAGTTATCTTTGCAACCGAATAACATAAAAACAATTAGGAAGATGGTGAAGTTAAAGGGAATGATGTTGGCGGCTATGGGCGGAATGCTCATGGGGCTTATGGCTTGTGGCGGCCAGCAATGGTCGGAGCAACAGGTAGATTCATTTATGTTGGTCACTCAGAAAGGTGGCCCTTCGTTGGGCTATTCGCCACAGTCTGGTGTGAAGATCCTGACGGTAGATGGTTATGCCTTCAAGGACCTGAACCGCAACGACTCGCTCGATGCCTATGAAGACTGGCGACTGAGCCCTCAGGAGCGTGCTGCAGATTTGGCTTCGCAGTTGTCGATAGAAGAGATCGCAGGTCTGATGCTTTATAGCAGCCACCAGGCTGTGCCGATGATTCCAACGATGGGTTTTGGCGTTTCTACCTACAACGATGGAAAGGCGTATGAGGAGAGTGGTGCCAAGGCTTCTGACTTGAGCGACGACCAGAAGAAATTCTTAAAGGACGATCATCTGCGTGCTGTGCTGGTCACTCGGGTGGAGACACCTGCCATTGCAGCTGAGTGGAACAACAATATGCAGGCCTTCGTCGAGGGACTGGATCATGGTATCCCAGCCAACACAAGTTCCGATCCTCGTCACGAGGCAAAGGCCACGACAGAATATAATGCAGGTGCTGGCGGACAAATATCTCTTTGGCCTACCTCACTCGGACTGGCTGCAAGCTTCGATCCTCAATTGGTTTATCGCTTTGGCGAGATAGCCTCTGAAGAATATCGTGCCTTGGGTATCGCTACGGCCTTGTCGCCTCAGGTGGATATTGCTACCGATCCCCGTTGGTCGCGCTTCAGTGGCACCTTTGGTGAGGATCCTCAACTGGCTACCGATATGGCTCGCGCCTATTGTGATGCCTTCCAGACCACCCCTGAGGCTAAGGGATGGGGCATGAAGAGTGTCAACGCAATGGTGAAACATTGGTATGGCTATGGAGCTCAGGAAGGAGGTCGCGACTCTCACTATGCCTCTGGCAAATATGCCGTCTATCCAGGCAATAATCGTGAGATGCATAAGCGTTCGTTTGTCGAGGGTGCCTTCCATCTGGAGGGAGGTACAGAGATGGTTTCAGCTGTCATGCCTATCTATAGTATCCTGTGGAATCAGGATCCTTCTGGCGAGAATGTGGGTGGCAGCTACAGCAAGTGGCTCATCCAGCAGCAGCTTCGTGATGAGGCGAAGTTCGAAGGCGTGGCCTGTACTGACTGGGGCATCACCCAAGATATGAAGGTACTGGACAGTCCTCGTGGCGGTAAGCCCTGGGGAATGGAGCAGTTCAATGAGGCTGAGCGTCACTTTAAGATTCTGCAGGCTGGTGTCGACCAGTTTGGTGGCAACAATGCAATTGGTCCTGTAGTGGAGGCTTATCAGATGTGGTGCAAGGAGTTTGGTGAGGAGAGCGCCCGTGAGCGTTTCGAGCTCTCTGCCCGTCGCTTGCTGCTGAATGTATTCCGTGTTGGACTCTTCGAGAATCCTTACCTCGATCCTGCCGAAACAGAGAAGATTGTGGGCAAACCAGAATTTATGCAGGAGGGTTATGAGGCTCAGCTCAAATCCATCGTCATGCTGAAGAACCATGGAAATCAGGTGCTACCAGTAAAGGATCGCAAGAAGGTGTATGTGCCCAAGCGTCATTTCCCCGCTATCCCAGGTGCTTGGGGTGGTATCTCTGAAGAAAAGACAGTGGAGCCAATAGACCTTGCATTAGTGGGGAAATATTTTGACGTGGTGGATGCGCCAGAAAAGGCTGACTTCGCCATCTGCGTTATCGAAGAGCCCAGCACAGGCTTTGGCTTCAGTTACGACGATGTGAAGAAGGGCGACAATGGTTATCTGCCGTTCAGTTTGCAATATGAAGACTATACTGCTAAGGATGCTCGTGCTGTCAGCATCGCTGGCGGCGATCCCATGGAGAAAACGACTAACCGTAGCTTCAAGGGTAAGACCGTCAAGGCTTATAATCGCGACGATATGGTGCTAATAGCAGAGACGAAGAAGGCTATGGGCGACAAGCCCGTTATTGTTATTCTGGAAACGGGAAGACCCGTCGTGCTCTCAGAAATAGAGCCTAATGCCGATGCCATCCTCGTCTCTTTCCAAGTGCAACATCAGGCCCTGCTCGATATCATCAGCGGTAAAGCAGAACCCTCAGCCCTCCTACCCATGCAGATGCCTGCCGACATGAAGACGGTAGAGGAACAACAGGAGGATGTGCCTCGCGATATGCGCTGCTATCAGGATGGCGATGGCAACACCTACGACTTCGCCTTTGGCCTCAATTGGAAAGGAGTGATCAATGATGCTCGTGTAGAAAAATATAAATAAGAAACAGTTATGATGACTAAGACCAGTGCATTTGCGGTGCTCGCCATCGCTTGTATGGCACTCTTCAGTGCCTGTACCCAACAGAAGGGAACAGAAGTAACCCTTCAAGTAAAAACCCAGTATGGCGTTCTGGAAGGTTTCGAACAGGATGGTGTAAAAAAGTTCCTGGGCGTTCCTTTTGCCCTGGCTCCTATAGGCGAACTCCGTTGGAAGGCGCCTCAGCCCGTTCTGCCTTGGGAAGGTGTTCGTGAGGCCAAGCAGTTTGGCGACGATCCCATGCAACCCAACATCTTTGGCGATATGGCCTTCCGTGGCCCAGGTCGCAGCGAGGATTGTCTTTATCTGAACATTTGGACTACAGCTACGACAACTGCAGATGCCCTTCCTGTACTTATTTATTTTAATGGAGGTGGACTCATGGCAGGTTCTGGTAGTGAACCCCGTTATGACGGAAGCTCTATTGCCAAGGAAGGTGTCATTGGTGTGACAGCCAACTATCGTGAGGGTGTATTCGGCTTCTTTGCCCATCCGGAGCTTACAGCCGCCTCCGACTACAAGGGAAGTGGTAACTATGGTTTCCTCGATCAGGTGGCTGCCATCCAGTGGGTGAAGGATAATATTCAGGCCTTTGGTGGCGATCCTGACAAGATTACCATCGTAGGTGAATCGGCAGGCTCCTTCTCAGTCTCTCTCCTCATGTGCTCTCCTCTTTCCAAGAACCTGATTGCTGGTGCCATGCTCTCTTCTGGCGCAGAGGTGCTTCCCTATAAGGCTGCCACTCAGGCTGAGGCAGAGGCTGCTGGTGCAGAACTGCTCAAATCTGCAGGTATCGCTAGTCTGGCTGATGCTATGGCGATGAATGCCGACTCACTCCAGGCCATCCTGCCTCCAAGGGGTATGGCCAGTGTGGTGCTCGATGGTTATTTTATGAAAGAGAATGCTGATGATGTCTTCGAGAAGAACGAACAGGCTCAAGTACCTCTGCTGGCTGGTTGGAACTCACTCGAAGGCCATCCCTCACAGTCCCTTAAGGGTCAGGCACCTACACTCAAGAACTATAAGGATGCCATGAAAGCCACCTTTGGCGACATGACTGACGAGATTTTCAAGGCATACGGCATTGAGACAGACGAAGATGTTTTGAGTCAGAAAGGTCTCGATCTCGCATCTGATCTCTTCACAGGTTTCCCAACCTGGAAGGTCTGCGATTACCACGCCAAGTCTGGTCTACCCGTCTATCGTTACCACTATATGCATCCACGTCCTCAGGTTTCTGCCAAGATGGGCGATAAGGTTGGTGCATTGGCAGGTGGTGTCCGCGAGAAGACTGCCGAAGAGAAGAAAGCTGAGGCTCAGCAGCCTGCCATCGCTCCTGGTGCTGTTCACTCTGCAGATATCGAGTATGCCATGGGTACCCTCGATACCAACGAGTACTACGATTGGCAGGATGAGGACTATGCCATCTCAAAGCTGTTCCTCTCTTACTATGCCAACTTCTGCAAGACTGGTAATCCTAATGGTGAAGGACTGCCTCAATGGTCTGCCATCACCAAGGAGAATCTCGATGCCGCTCCTGTCATGAAGATTGACGTCGAATCAGCCGAGGTCGCCTCTTCAGAAAAGGAGAATGCATATCGCACCCTCGAGAAATTCTATAAAAGTAAGAAATAACCCCTAAAAACAATCAATATGGAAAAGACCCTTGTTTTATTAAAGCCCAGTTGTGTACAGCGTCAACTGATTGGTGAAATTGTGAACCGTTTTGAGCGTCGCGGACTCCGTGTGGCAGGTATGAAGATGATGCAGCTCAGTGATGAGATCCTGTGCGAGCATTATGCTCACCTCGTTGACAAACCTTTCTTCCCCTCATTGACAGCTTCCATGCAGACATCACCTGTAGTAGCGCTCGCCCTCGAAGGCGTGGATGCCGTACAAGTGGTACGCACTATGACTGGCTCCACCAACGGACGTGAGGCTGCACCTGGAACCATCCGAGGCGATTACTCGATGAGCAACCAGCAGAACATCGTCCATGCCAGTGACTCTACGTCGAATGCCGAAATAGAGTTGAAACGTTTCTTCCGCGACGAGGAGATTTTCGACTATACCAGTGGTGCCTTCAACTATATCTATGGCGAAGGCGAGGCTAAATAACATCAATTTTAGTTTCTGAGAAACAAAGTCCAGGTTTGCTCTAAACAGACCTGGACTGTATCTTTGTGCCATGTTATTAAGATTCCTTTTAGCAATAATCATGATGATGACCTCATGCAATGAACAAAAAACGCCTGTGGTGAGACCTGCCTCCCAGGCCAACCGATTCTATACGGGCAATCCAGAGGAGTTGAGTCAGGAGGTGGATAGTTTCCTGGCACTCCATAGTAGCAGAACCACATATCAAAATGTGGCAGCACTCATCGTGCCCCATGCTGGCTACTATTTCTCTGGCAATGTGGCTGCATCGGCTTATATGACACTCAACCCCAAGAAGTCGTACAAGCGTATCTTTCTCTTGGGACCAAGTCACCACGAATGGCTCAACGGGGCCTCAGTGAATAGCAAGGTGGATTATTACGCGACGCCATTAGGAAATGTGAAGGTAGATCGCGAAACAGCACAACAGCTGATAGATACTGATAGTGTGTTCAGTTACAAGGGTGCCGCCCATGCGCAGGAGCATTGCTTGGAGGTACAACTACCATTCCTGCAACGGAGACTTAATGAGGTGCCTCCCATCGTACCCATCATCATTTCTACCAACGATTACTCCAAACTAAAACGAATGGCAGAGGTGCTGAAACCCTATTTCACTGATGACAACCTCTTTATTATCAGTAGCGACTTCTCGCACTATCCTTCGTACGAGGATGCCTATGAGGTGGATACCAAGACGGGAAAGGCTATCGAGACGGGCGATGTGGAGCAGCTAATTGCCACCATTGAAAACAATGCCGATAGTGGCAAGCGCAATCTGGCTACAAGCGCCTGTGGCGAGTTTCCCATTATCACGCTGATGCTGATGTTGAACCACAACTACGAGATCAAGCATCTGATGTATCAGAACTCAGGCGATATTGATAACCACGACCATAGTCGTGTGGTAGGCTATCATGCTTTCGCTTTCCTTCGCAAACAGATATCGGAAACAGAATTCACCCTTACCGATGCTGACAAGAAACAACTGAAGGAAATAGCCCTTCAGAGCATCAAAGACTCCCTCGATAGCAAGCCTATCGCGCGGCCAACTCTTCATTCTCAATTATCAATTCTCAACTCAAAGTGCGGCGCCTTCGTTTCTCTCCACAAATATGGTCGGCTTCGTGGTTGTATCGGACACTTTGGTGAAGACTATCCTCTGCATGAGATTGTAGCTGAGATGGCGCGTGCTGCCGCTTTCGAAGATCCACGTTTCACACCCGTGACTCGAGAAGAGTTAGATGATATCGACATCGAGATCTCCGTGCTTACACCTATGCGCCGCATCCAGAGTATTGATGAGTTTGAGTTGCATCGTCATGGCATTTATATCCGTAAAGGCTTCCGCAGCGGCACCTTCCTGCCACAGGTGGCTGACGAGGTAAACTGGACTAAGGAAGAGTTCATTGGTCATTGCTCACAAGACAAGGCTGGACTTGGTTGGGATGGTTGGCGCGATGCGGAACTCAATGTTTACGAAGCAATTGTGTTCTGATGGAGTGTAGGTATTATCGAAAACTTGAGGACGGAAAGGTGGAGTGCCAACTCTGTCCGCACCATTGCAAGATAGCCAATGGCAAGACGGGGCTCTGTCGTAGTCGTCGTAACCAAAACGGTATACTCGTCAGTGAGGTATATGCCAAACCCTGTTCGCTGGCTATCGACCCAATCGAGAAAAAACCACTCTACCACTTCCATCCTGGCACCACCTGTCTATCCCTCGCTTGCACGGGTTGTAACTTCCGTTGTCTGAACTGTCAGAACCACGATATCTCCCAAGTATCACCATCTGACGCCGACTACTATAACCTTGCCCCCTCGGAACTCGTAGCACTCTGCCAAAAACACCATTGTCCAGGCATTGCCTACACTTACACAGAGCCCCTCACCTACTTGGAATACATCACGGATTGCGCACGTCTGGCACATGAGGCTGGGTTGTGGAATATTCTCGTCACAGCAGGCTACGTCTGTCAGAAACCTTTAGCCGACCTGTTACCTTATCTTGACGCAGCAAATATCGACTTGAAATCCTTTAGCGATGAAATCTATAGTAAGGTAAGTGGTGGACATCTGCAACCTGTGCTCGACACTATCCTCGCCATGAAGCAAGCTGGGGTGTGGGTAGAAATCACCAACCTTGTCATTCCTGGCATCAACGACGATATGCAGATGATTCGAAGGATGTGTCGCTGGCTAAAGGAGAACAACCTTAAAGAGGCTCCTCTTCATTTTAGCCGTTTCTTCCCTCGCTATAAGATGCAGCATCTTACCCCAACACCTATCCAGACGCTTAAAAACGCCAAACAGATAGCTAAAGAAGAAGGCATCCGCTATGTGTACTTAGGAAATGTCTAACGAATGATTAATCCACCATTGGGTTGAATCACCACCTTGGCTTTACCCTTCTTATCAATCTTCAGGGTAGTCATGGTGGGTTCGCCTTTTTGATTGTCTATGTAAATCGTTGGAGTCTTACCAACGAACATAGACAAGTCGAGGGTCAGCTTCAGTGGTTCCTTTTGTGCATTCAGACCTGCGATATACCAATCATCTCCATGGCGACGAGCCAAAACCACATACTTGCCAGGATAACCATCGATGAAACGTGTCTCATCCCAAGTAGTAGGCAGACCTTTCAGGAAGTCGAGCTCGAACTGTGGCAACTCCTGCAAATTGTTGGGATACATGGCCACGCACTGGATAGAAGTCTGGTTGGTGATACCAGAAGCCATCTCGAAGATGTCAGTAGTCTTGCGAGAATGGCGACTCTTGTTGTCGCGACTCAGATACTTGTTCATAATCACACCTCCCCAGTCGATAGATGCCACAGCATTGCGACAGAATGGATGCAAAGTAAGATCGAATGGCTCGTGAATAGCTGCGCCCTCGCCAAAGAATACGTTCTCGCTGGCCAAAACAGCCTCAGAAGCTACGTAGTTGGGGAACATACGCTCCCAACCGCGAGGCAGGGTACATCCATGGAAGATACACTGAATGCCATAACGATTGGCATCTACCATAATATCCTCGTAGAGCTGCAAAGTCTCCTGTTTATCGCCTCCAAAGAAATCGACCTTGATGCCCTTAACGCCAATCTCCTGCAACCACTTAAACTCACGATTGCGAGCCAGCGATGTGTTCAGACAGTTGCGTGGTCCCTGGGGTGCATCATTCCAATAACCGTTTGAGTTGTACCAGAGCATCAGCGATACGCCCTTAGATTGGGCATAGCGAGAAAGCTCTACCATTTTGTCGCGACCTATCTGTGTATCCCAAAGGGCGTCTACCAAACAATACTCATACCCCATAGTAGATGCGAGATCGATCAACTGAACCTGATCCTTATAATTGGTTGCACCATCCTGCCAGATGAGCCAACTCCAAGTATAGCGACCAGGCTTGTAATCGTAAGCAGGCTCATAGAGAGGATCTACCACATCGTAACTTACTGTTGTCTCTACGATTGGCTTCAGCGTTGAACCCACCGTAATAGTACGCCAAGGAGTTTCACCGGGCAACGACATAGCCACAAACTCTGAGCCGAATCCACCATTCTCGCCCTTGTCAGGGAATGCGATGGTATAGCCTACACCCGGCTGATAATCAGACACATGTGTGCCGCAGTAAGCACCAGTGGTACCTGTCTCGCTCACTAGAGCCCATCCATCAGGCAGATGGAACATCAATGGGAAGGTATAACCACGACCATAGTGCGACTTAACGTTCATCTGTCCATCTACGCTGTAGCCCTCCTCGTAACTTGGTTTTGTGTTTGCCCAACCAGTTTCAGGACCAATCTGTGGGGTGATAAACGTAGTAGTTCCATCAGGGAAGTTAAAGCTGGTAGCCTCACCAAATATCAGTGTACGCTGCTTGTCGCGAGGACCCTTTGCGATACCATACTTAAAGGCCACATCGTTATCCGAGACCATAAAGGTGATGGTCATCTGCTGTTTCTTCTCGTTCTCAATGGTCAGCACCAGTTTGTTGGCCTTGTAGTCGATGTGAGAGGTCTTGATGGTGCGCATATCGTAATGCTTCTCTACAGCCTCAGTCTTGTTGTCAACGATTTTCAGTCCGTTGGTAAGATCACCAATACTGGTGTTCAGTCCCAAGTTTGATTTTGCAACCATCTGTTTACCATCCAGCGATACCTGATAGGTAACCTTACCACTTTCGTTGCGTACGACTACCTCCAGATTGCCACTTGGGGACTTTACCTTAATTTCCTCAGTCTGACAAAGGGCTGAAGAGGCTTCCTTGAAGGCATCCATAATAGCAGTGGGGCGATGATTACGGAAGGCACCAAGTTTATAATGGCCTTCAGCCTCGGGTGCCCAATAGAAGATACCCTTGCAATGTCCGCCCGTCTGATGACGAGCTGCGTTGATAAGACGATTCAGGAAAAGTTTGCCTTCGTCAGGATGATCGGCATCATAGCCTGTTTCAACGATCATCAGCGGTGTGTGATAGGCATCCCAAAGTTGGTTGATGTTGGCAATGGCTTTCTCTAAAGTTTCATCTTCGCTTTGCGTCAGTTTGGCGTCGATATCCCAATAGGGATAAATACTCATACCTATCATGTCCCACTTGGCACCATATCTCTTGAGCCCCTCGAAGATATGCAGATAACGTTTAGGATCACAGCCTCCATCGAGGTGAACAATACAGAGGGCATCAGGGTAGACCTCCTTTACTGCATTATAGCCAGCCTGAGTGAGACCTGCATACTGCTCCATATTCTCGGAAGAGCGGCCCATGGGCCAGAGGAAACCATTGGTGGTCTCATTGCCAACCTGCACCCACTTCACGTCGATACCGTTTTCTTTCAACAACTGCAGAGTCTCACGGGTATGCTGAGCCAACGCTGACTTCATCTGCTCATAGTTCATCTCCTCCCAAGCCTTGGGAATATTCTGTTTACCAGGATCAGCCCACCAGTCACTATAATGGAAATCTATCATGATGGCCATATCGAGTTCCTTAGCACGGAGCGCAAGCTTCAGCACGTCCTCCTTGCTACTAAATCCACCTCTGGGATTAACCCAAACACGATATCGAGCAGCATTCAAACCATACGACTTCATGAGCCTTGTATTCTCACACGACTCGCCTTGGGCATTAAAGAGTTGCTGTCCAAAAGACTCAAGAGTGGACGTACCACTGATATCAGCACCCAACCAAAAGGTATCATCTGCAAAGGTAGGCAACATCAGCATCAGCATTGCCAAGAGGGAAAATAATCTCTTCATTTTCTATCTATTTTAGTTCTTTACCGCTGTTCATGCGGGTTAAAGTTTTGTAATATTGGGTGCAAATATAGCATTTTTTTTGTAATAATCAGTACTTTTGCACAAAATTAATTTAGGAAAATGGAATATATGTCGCAAGAGGGCTTCGATAAACTCGTGGCCGAACTGAAAGAACTGGAAAACGTAGAGCTTCCCGCAGTGAGGGATGCCATCGCTGAAGCCCGTGACAAGGGTGATCTCAGCGAGAATTTCGAATATCATGCCGCCAAGCGCGAACAGTCCAGACTGCTGGGTAGGATACGTTTCATGCAGAAGGTACTGGAGAATGCCAGGGTCATCGACAAGTCGAAACTCGGTGGTGACAGCGTAGGACTACTCAGTAAGGTGGAAATGACCAATCTGGCCAACAATGCCCGTATGACCTATACCATCGTCAGTCCCCACGAGGCCAACCTGCGTGAGGGAAAGATATCCATCAAATCGCCTATCGCCCAGGCCCTGTTAAACAAAAAAGCAGGCGACACTGTAGAAGTACGTGTACCTGCTGGATTGATGAAACTCCGCATTGAGAGTATAGAACTTTAGGCGCCAGACATCTTATAAAGGATAAATACATAGCTTCCCCCGACGATCACTACAAAGGCGACAAAGATCAACACAGAGAGACTAATGTAGCCCAATACCCGTTTCTTGGAAAAACCAGAGAACTGTTTGAGGGTTACAAAGATCATCAGCAAGGCTATGAGTTTGAGGAGCCCAGAATTAAACAGCGTACCCAGGATAGAGTATATACTATACATATTCGAGGTATAGACCAGCGCTACAAAGAATTCTGAGAAACGGAGGTCGGGAATGATGGGCGACTTGCGGAAGAAGTAATACAAGGGTATAGACACCAGCATCAGCATAACCAGCGCAAAGATGGCCGGATACTTCTTGCGTAGCATATTCATCCAGTTGGCCGTTTTCACGCCTCCTTTGTACATGGGATTCTCCACCTCCACATCATTAATAGTAATGTTGCCGTTATTCATCTCAACATGTTTACTATGTTTCCTGGCCTCCTCCACGATTTCCTTTTTTGCTTCCTTCACCTCGTCCTTCGCCTCTTCTTCGGCAGTAAGTCCCAGGCCATGTTCTACCACCAGCGAGAAGGCTGTTAGCAGGAAGAACATCTTAAAAGGAGGGAAATAAGCCGACTGCATACCTCTGAGATAATCGCGGATCATATAGCCAGGTCGGAACATCAGATCGCGCAAACTACGGAACATACTACGGTTGCCAATGCCCCACACATCGAGGAAGTGCATGAAAGCTTTTTTGAAGGAGAAGCGCCCCACCTTGGCCGATTGTCCACAACGCGGACAGAAATTGCCCTGATACCTCGTGCCACAGGAAGCACAGACGTGTACCTCCTCAGAGAGCGGGGCTAATTCATAAGATCGGTGCTGCCAGATATGGAAGGCCCGCAACCATATTTTTCGTTGGCTCTTATTGGTAATATATTCCAATGCTCGCATAGCAGATAAGTAAAATATGGTTGCAAAAATACACATTATCTTTAATATGTGCAAGTAAAATCGGAAAAGTTTGGTTGTATGAGGAATATTATGTACTTTTGCACCTGACAAAAAATGGATAACAGATATGAAGAAAACAGCTTTGGCACTTTTAGGGTGGCTGATGGTTCTTACAACTGCCTCAGCACAGGGAGAGAATAACCAAGTTATCAGCACCACTAATGGACTGGTGAGCGGCATCATGCAAGAGGGCACGATGGCCTGGTTAGGTATTCCCTATGCAAAGGTTGAACGGTTTATGCCCCCATTACCCGTTGAGAAGTGGGAAGGTGTAAGAGCCTGCGACCACTGGGGACCACAGACCATGCAACAAACCTGGGGCAAGCAACTCTCAGAAGACGAGATGTCGGAGAACTGCTGTGTGCTGAACGTATGGACCACTGACACCAAGGCATGTAAGCCTGTGATGCTGTGGCTCCATGGAGGTGGCTTCGACTCTGGTACGTCAGAATGGGATCCCGGTATGCAACTGGCCAAAAAAGATGTGGTAGTTGTTAGCATCAACCATCGTCTGAACATTCTCGGTTTCCTCGATCTCTCAGCTGTTTCTGATAAATACAAATATTCTGGCAATGTGGGCATGCTCGACGTGGTTCAGGCCTTAGAATGGATTCGTGACAACATTGCCAACTTCGGAGGCGACCCTAAGAACGTGACTGTATTTGGTGAATCAGGCGGAGGCGGCAAGGTGGGCACGCTGTTAAGTATGCCAGCTGCCAGAGGACTTTTCCATAAGGCCATCATCATGAGTGGCACCATCCTCAACGTGAACACCAAACAGATGACTGAAGAGCTTGGCAAAGCTGTTGTAAAGGAACTAGGTATCACAGAAAAGGATATAGACCGTATCAAGGATGTGCCTTATCAGAAACTCTACGATGCTGGTCAGCGGGCGATGGCAGCCAGTATAGGCACTCGTAAGCCTGGTACCCCAATGATGTGGGGATTTGGTCCAACACCCGATGGTGAGACCCTGCTCCAACAACCCTTCCAACCTAACTTCGCTAGCATCAGCGATGATATCCCCATTATGATTGGCACTACGTTCAACGAACTCCAGAGACTGCACTATAACCGCGAACTGACCCTTGAGGATGCCAAGAAAGAGTTGAAACCAACCTTCGGCGACGAAACGGAGGCTTATATCGCTGCCTTTGCCAAAGCTTATCCCGATTATATACCTCAGGACTTGCTGAGTATCGACTGGCTCTTCCGTCCGAAAACCATCATCACAGCCGATGCTATCGCCGAGAGTCGCAAGGCTCCCACTTATATGTATATGTTTACCTGGCGTTCACCACTGAACAATGGTTCCATCCATGGTCACGAACTCAAATTCTGTTTCAATACACTCCATAGGGCTAAAAATGACTTGCCTCAGCCTACTGCAGACGATCTGAAGTTGGCCGATACGATGAGTAACGTGTGGGCTCAGTTTGCCAAGACAGGCAATCCAAACATCGAGGGACTTCCCTCATAGCAGGTCTATACGGCTGAAAATGGCGAGCTGATGGTGTTCAATCACAAATGCTACATCCGTCATAATCCTGATCGTGAGTTGGAACAGATTATCAATCGTCACTGCTTTAAACAGCTTGATGAGTTCAGAAAGAAGAAATAACCATTTAATAAAATAATGAGACTGTATACCGACCTTTTCCTAGACTTCGACGATACACTCTACGATACGCATGGTAATGCCGTTATTGCCTTGCACGAACTTTTTGAGACCCTACAACTAGGACAGTATTTCGCTGACCCCGAGGTTTTCTACGACGAATACTGGAAAGCCAACATCGATCTTTGGACGCGTTATTCAAAAGAAGAGATCACGCGCGACTACCTGATTGTGGAGCGTTTCCGGCGTCCGCTGAGTTTCGGCAAAGGACTAGACCCCACAGAAGAATATTGTCTGAAGGCCAGCGACCTGTTTCTCGACTATTGTTCCTCGAAGCCCGGACTTGTAGAAGGTGCCCATGAACTGGTGGATTACCTGAAGAACAAAGGTTATCGGATGCATATCTGCAGCAACGGATTCCATGAGGTGCAATACAAGAAACTGCGCGCTTGCGGACTATTCGACTATTTTGATACCATCATCCTCAGTGAGGATGCAGGAGCCAATAAACCCTCCAAGCAGTTCTTCGACTATGCTTTACAGAAGTCGAGGGCCGTTAAGGCAAAGACACTGATGATAGGCGATAACTTCAATACGGACATCCTCGGCGCCAAACAGGCTGGCTTCGACACAGCCTATTTCAACCGTTTTCCAGACTATCCTGCGCCAGAACCAGTTACCTTTGAGGTTACAAACCTTAGCCAACTGATGGATATCTTATGAGTTAAAATATTAAACCAGTATTATGGAGCAACTGTTGCATTATGTGTGGAAACATAAATTGTTCCCACTAAGAGAACTGAGGACAAGTGACGGTCAGACCGTTGAGGTGATTGACTCCGGCTTGCACAACCGCAATGCTGGCCCAGACTTCTTTAACGCAAAAGTAAGGATTGGTCAGACGTTATGGGTGGGCAATGTGGAAATACACGATAAATCATCGGATTGGTATCTGCATGGCCATGACAAGGACCGTAATTATGATAACGTGATACTCCATGTTGCTGGAGTACTCGACGCTGAAGTGATGAATACCAATGGCGAGTTTATCCGTCAGATGCAGCTCGACGTGCCAGCAATGGTCAAGGAACATTATGATGAGCTATTGAAGACTGACAGCTATCCGCCCTGCTATAAAGTTATCCCAGAACTGACACAACTCACAGTACATGCTTGGATGGCTGCCTTACAGACAGAACGACTGGAACAGAAAACGGAGGCAATCCGCAAAAGGGTGGATTTGTGTGGTGGTTCATGGGAGGACGGCTACTTTATGACACTAGCCCGCAACTATGGTTTTGGTGTCAATGGCGACGTTTTTGAGCAATGGGCACAAAGTATTCCACTTCAAGCAGTAGCTCATCATCGTGATGACCTCTTCCAGATTGAGGCCATCTTCATGGGACAGGCTGGACTTCTGGAATTGGAGGCTATTCCCGAGTATTATCAAAAAGATGCCCTCAACGAGGGCTACTTCAGCAAATTGCGCAATGAATACCTCTATCTAGCTCACAAATTCTCGATGGAACCTATAGATTATAAACTCTGGCGATTCCTCAGATTACGTCCTCAGAACTTCCCCCATATCCGCATTTCCCAGCTTGCCAATCTTTACTATCAACAAAAAGCAAGTTTGAGTCAACTAGTGGAGTGTGAGACTGTTGAGGAGCTGAAGGCGCTATTTTCTTCGTACGTCACCCCCTATTGGGAGACGCATTATACCTTCGGCTCCACCAGTTCCAAGAACGAGAAGCACCTGACCTACGGCTCACTTAATCTTCTAATTATCAATACAGCTATCCCTATGCTCTTCGCCTACGGACGGCATTGTTCAAAAGAGGTACTTTGCGATCGCGCTTTTGATTTATTGGATCAGTTGAAGGCTGAGAATAATCACATTATCCGAATGTGGCAGCAGGTGGGATTGCCCGTTCAAACGGCCGGCGATTCACAAGCCCTCATCCAACTCAAAAAGGAATATTGCGACAAGAAAGATTGTCTTCGCTGTCGTTTTGGTTATGAATATTTGAAAAGAAAATAAGAATAATGAATACAGAAGAACTATTCTACACGATGGCGCTGACGCGTCTCACATTTTTTAATTATCAGCAGGCATTGGAGTTGTATAAAACTGTTGGCAGTGCTCAGCTGTTGTATGAGCACAGAAATGAAATCGGCGACATCGTAGAAGAAGCATCTCCCAGACTGACGGAAGCCCTCAAAGACTGGGATGAGGCGATGAAACGGACAGATTATGAGTTGAAATACATGCAGGAGCATGGCATCAAGGCGTTCACATTGACCGATAACGACTATCCACAGCGACTCAAGGAATGTCCTGATGCGCCAATCGTACTCTATTATTTAGGTAACAGTGATCTGAACCAGGCTAAGATCGTCAGTATCATCGGCACACGTCACATGACTACCTATGGACAGGATCTGATCCGTTCCTTCATTAGAGACTTGAAAGCACAATGTCCTCAAGTATTGGTAGTCAGCGGACTGGCCTATGGAGTGGATATCAATGCACATCGCGAATCCTTGAAGAATGGCTACGACACAGTGGGGGTGCTGGCTCATGGTCTCGACCAAATTTATCCTTACCATCATCGTGGAACAGCCGCTGAGATGGTAAAACATGGTGGTTTGCTCACAGAATTTATGACCCAGACCAATGCCGATAAGCCCAATTTCGTACGCAGAAACCGCATTGTAGCAGGTATGGCAGATGCAACCATCCTCGTGGAGAGTGCAGAAAAAGGCGGAGGTCTCATCACCTGCGAGATAGCCCAGAGTTATGATCGCAACGTGTTCGCTTTCCCAGGAAATGTGGGGGCCGAGTTCTCCAAGGGCTGTAATAACCTGATTCGCGACAACGGAGCAGCCCTCATCACCAATGCCGATGACTTCGTAAAGGCCATGGGATGGGAAGATGAAGCCATACGTCAGAGAGCTAACCACGTAGGCATAGAACGGAGTCTCTTCCCAGAGCTAGCCCCAGAAGAAGAGCAGATCGTCAATCTGTTACAACAGACCAACGACCTGCAACTCAACATCATCAGCGTCAAGACGAACCTTCCCATCGGCCAGCTCACCGCGCTTCTTTTTCAACTGGAAATGAAAGGCGTTGTGAAACCTATGGCTGGAGGCACCTACCACTTGCTGACATAAGACGTCACCCTCGACACTTGCTCAATTTTGGGAATTTTGCTCTTGCTCTGACTGTCGTTTCAGAATGTTGCACTGTGTGACGTTGTTGTGGTAGCCATTGATAAATACACCCTTTTCTCTTAGTCGTGTTATATCCTTAGCAGTCAGCATGATCCTGTATCTTGTGGCAGCCTTGCCCACCATAGCACAGCCCCATGAGTTCAGCTCGTTGTCATTACCTTCGAGGGTCTGGTCCGTATTGTTGATGACGGTCTTCATCAACCAGTAGGTGATATTGGGGTCGTCAGTGTCCGTGGTGAAGACAATCTCTAACTTATCTCCCTCATAGGCTGTGGTAAACTTCTCAGGCTTGATGACAAAGCCGTTTTCCCAGTTGCCCTGATGACAGTCGCCTTCCCAAATAGTCGTCGATGACCAGTGGGATGCGTTAGGAGTCAGTATGACACGCAACACGGTAATCTCCGTGGTATCCGAAGCCTGCAGGGCTACTTCCTCGACATTCTTCACGTTCTGTCCGTCAAAATTACAGGTCAACGACGTGATACCAGGCTTACCCCAGGTCTTCAACTTGTCAGATATCATGATTTGTGTCGCCACCTTCGTAGGCTCAGCAAAGTCGAACCTGATGCTCTCGTAATCTGACCAGTCGACGCCCATATTACGCTCTCTGACTGCTCCCACCAGACCACCCCAGGGCAGCGCATAGTAGGTGATGCTTCCATCATCGTTCTTGACCATCTCCTCATAAATGTTCCAGGTCATCTTGAATTTGTCGATGATGTTAAAATGGTTGTCTTCGTCTTTTGTCAGCCCACAGGAAACCAACAGGACTACACTCGTTAATGCTAATAATTTCTTCATAGACAGAATCCTATTTAAGATAATAGTAATATATAGTTGCAAAAATACAAACTTTTTTTGTAAAACACGGAGATGTTAATTATTTTATGATTCATTTTGTTTCGTTAACATCGACTGTCTTTCCCCCTTTTTCAGGAGGATGCACCATATTTATTTGTTTTGTCAATCAACAGCGAAATCACGTAATGTTTGCCTGTCATTTATCAGACTTTCATGAAGGAAACTGTTAAGAAATTAAAAAATCTTAT
>JAEEGK010002261.1_pt1 | contig 48255 bp, 38 predicted proteins | sample 8958771 | NCBI WGS metagenome assembly JAEEGK01 (sample SAMN16246547, study PRJNA631951) | gut metagenome | biome: gut microbiome; feature: rumen; material: SC-attached | host: Bos | place: Iran: Karaj | collected 2018-10 | reverse complement strand
GAACCTTGACAGGCAGAACCAAAATCTGCAGTGCTGCCATTACACCACTCGACATCATTCGTTCCCGAATGCGGCTGCAAAAGTACAACTAATTTCGTTACGCGCAAGCGTTTTTTTCATTTTTTTGGAAAAAAAGTAAAATAATAATCATTCCATTTCGTCGTTATAAGATTAAAACGCTGTACAATTGTAAGAAAACAGCCTAATATATTCCAAAATTCCCTATTTTTGCAAGCTATATCCGATTGAATCATCAATTACAAACAATAAAATGAAGAACATCAGACTGATTCTTGCTGTTTTGCTCGTTGCAGCATTCAGCACCGTTTCATTTGCCCAAGAAGGCAAAACTTTGAAACGCAAAGTGGCCATCGGCCGATTCACCAATGAGACCCAGTATGGGAAAGGCATTTTCTACGACCGCGAGAATGACCCTATGCGCAAGCAAGCCATGGACATTCTTTCGTCGAAACTCGCAGCCAGCGAAAAGTTCATCCTGTTGGAACGTGACGACCTTGATGTCATCGTCAAGGAAGCCGGAAGCGAAATGCAGAAGATTGGTGCCGACTATATCATTCTTGGCTCCATCACGCAATTTGGTCGCAAGACAGAAGGCGACGAAGGCATCTTCAGCAGTACCAAGACACAAACTGTTGAGGCTACCGTGAACGTGCGCCTCGTCGATGTGGCATCAGGCCTCATCATCTATTCCGATGAAGCAAAAGGCCAAGCCGAAACCTCTTCGAAAACCACTTTGGGCATTGGCGGCACAGCCGGATTCGATGCCACGCTGAGCGACAAAGCCATCTCGGCTGCACTCACCCAACTTGTCGAGAACATCATCAACAAATGCATGGACAAGCCTTGGAGAGGCTATATCTTAACCGTTGAGGATGGTGAATATGTCATTTCGGGCGGTGTCACACAAGGTATCACCCCTGGCACCACATTTGGCTTATATAAAAAAGGTAAAATGGTCAACAACCCGCAAACTGGCGCCAACGTTGAACTCCCTGGCAAGAGATTGGGACAAGTCACCGTGACTGCCAACTTCGGCGATACCCCAGAAACGGAAATCTCCTTTGCCACTTACGAAGGCGAAGCCATCGATACCGACCATCTTGAACTTTATTATTTAATGGAGAAATAAACTATGAAAAAGATAATCATCGCAACCTTATGCCTTTTCGTGGCTACCTTGTTCAATTCATGTGGTGTGGGCAACTATACCGTAACCTCAGGTGTTGAAGACAAAGCTTCAGTGTGCTTTTCAGCCTCAAGTGCCTATGATATCAATGTTACCATTGACGACCAACATTTTACCACAACCACCGTCAAAAACATTGCCCATAAAACCCGCCGTAACATCAAGGAAACGGCCAAAAGTGCCATTCAGACCACTCCTGGCAGACACACAATTGAAGTGAAACGCAACGGTCAAACCGTCTATTCCAAGGAAGTGATGCTCTCTACGGGCGACACCAAAATCATCGAGTTATGAAGAAGTTGCTTATTCTCATAGGCATAACCTTGGCACTCAGTTCGTGCATCGAAACCAAGCCGATGCTATACAACTGGGGGTACAAAAACAGTTCAAAAAACGCCTCGGAATACGAAACACTGCTTTACGACAACTACCATTCACAAACTCCAGAGAGCGTTTGCGCCCTTTTGTGCCAATACGAGTACATGGTCACCCATCCCGGAGGCCAACGAGGCGTGATTCCTCCTGGCATCTGCGCCGAATATGGCTACCTTCTTCTCAGTTCAGGCACTGCCGAAACCTTCCTCAACCATGCCACAAAAAAGCAAAAAGAGACATTCGGCACTTTGAGCGACTACGGCACATCATTCAGGGAGAAAGGAATCGAAATGCTGCAAAAGGAGATGGAACTGTACCCCGAATCTTCTATTTTCATCCAACCTTTAGTCAAAAAATTCAGCCAACAATAGCCATGAAAAAGTTCCATTTCATCCTCATCGCTTTCTGCGCGCTGCTGTTTGCATCGTGCGAAACATTGAACCATACACGCGGCGAGTTGTATCCCAAAATGTACGATGAAAAACCCGTGACTTTGTTGGTCATGCCCCCTATTAATAACTCTAATAACGTAGAAGCCAAGGACTTGCTTTACACTTCTATCAGCCAGCCATTGGCTGAAGCAGGTTACTACGTCATCTCGCCCCACTTGGCCATGGAAATCTTCAAGGCGGAAAGTGCCTACGATGCAGAGAACTTCATTGAAGGAAACGTGGGCATGTTCGGCAAGGTGTTTGGTGCCGATGCCGTCATCTTCTCTGTGATTGACGAATGGAAGAAGAAAGGCTTCGGTATTGAGACCAAGATCACCTACATCGTGAAGTCGACGCGCACGAACGAAGTGCTGTTCGATCGCACCTGTGACCTTTACCTTGACCTGAGCGACAACAATTACTATGGTGGCGGTTTGGTAGGCTCGTTGGCCAACCTTGCCGTTTCGGCCATTAACACAGCCTTGACCGATCATATCGTGGCGGCACGCAATTGCAACCAATACATTTTCGCGGACATACCACAAGGCAAATACAGAGCCGAACACATGCAAGACCAAGAAACTCCTGCTCGCGACAAGAACATTTCGGCTACCGTTAAGAAATAAAGGTTCGCACCTATCAAAGAATCAACAAGTAACATAAATATCATTATGACATTCAAAAGGTTAAACAACATTACAGGATGGTTGGCAGGACTGATTGCCACCGTCGTGTATTTCCTCACGCTCGAGCCTACCGTGAGTTGGTGGGACTGCGGTGAGTACATTTCAACGGCTTACAAACTTCAAGTGGGTCACCCGCCTGGGGCACCGTTGTTCCAGATGATTGGACGTTTCTTTTCACTCTTTGCGGGTGGCGATGTCACCAAGGTGGCCATGATGGTCAACGTGATGTCGGCCATTTGCAGCGGTCTCACCATCGTATTCCTGTTCTGGACCATCACCATGATGGTGCAAAAAGTGTGGATGAAGGAAGGCGAAGACGCACCTTGGGTAAATAAAATAGGTGTGCTGCTGGCTGGATTTGTCGGCGCAGTAGCCTACACCTTCACCGAGTCATTTTGGTTCAACGCCGTGGAGGGCGAGGTCTATGCCATGTCGTCGCTTTTCACCGCCATCACCTTCTGGGCCATCCTGAAATGGGAACGAGTTGCCGACGACCCACAGAGCACCCGTTGGATCATCTTCATCGCTTTCCTTATCGGCCTTTCCATCGGCGTGCACTTGCTTAACTTGCTGTGTATCCCCGCTTTCGTGTACGTGGTCTACTTCAAGAAATGGAAAAAGACCTCGTTCTGGGGCTTCGTGCTGGCGGGCGTGGTCTCCGTGGCTTTGTTGTGGTTCATCAACATGTTCCTCGTGCCTCAAGTCATCAACATGGCGGGCAAGATGGAGTTGTTCTTTGTGAACTCACTTGGCGCACCTTTTAACCTTGGTTCCATTGTCTATTTCGCCATCATCATCGGCCTCATCGTCTGGGGATTATGGTACACGGGCAAGAAAGGAAAGGTGATTTGGAATACTGCTATCCTCTCCTTTATGTTCATCCTCATCGGCTATTCATCGTTCTTCATGCTGATTATCAGGGCCAATACCAACACGCCCATCAATGAGAACGAGCCCAAGGAAGCCCTTTCGATGCTGGCTTATATCAATCGCGATCAATATGGTAGTTGGCCTTTGCTTTATGGGCCTTATTACAATGCCCCCGCTGTTGATCTGAAAGACGGCAAGCCCGTGTATGTCAAGGACAAAGAAGCAGGTCGCTACGTCATCACCGATGACAACAAACGTAGCGTTCCCGTATATCCCGATGAAATGAAGACTCTTTTCCCGCGCATGTGGAGCACACAAAGAGGTTCGCACTCGGATATCTATGAAAGTTATCGCAAAGACGCTCGTGGTGTCGTTCAAGGCACACCCGTCAGGGTCAGGAACTACCGTGGCGAGACCGTCACCGTCAACAAGCCTACCTTCGGGCAGAACCTGAAGTTCTTCATCAACTACCAATGCAACTGGATGTATTGGCGCTACTTCATGTGGAACTTTGTGGGCCGTCAGAACGACATCGAGAGTCAAGGCGAACTGAGCCATGGCAACTGGCTCAGCGGCATCAGCTTCATCGACAACGCTCGTCTCGGCAACCAGGACAACATCCCCGCCTGCCTGCAAAACCCAGGTCGTACTACCTACTATTTCCTGCCACTCATCCTGGGCATCATTGGCCTGATTTGGTTGCTTAACAAAGACCTGAAGCAGAGTTGGATTGTCTTCCTACTCTTCTTCCTGACGGGATTGGCCATCATCATCTACCTGAACCAGACCCCGCAGCAGCCCCGTGAGCGTGACTACAGCTATGCGGGCTCGTTCTATGCCTTCGCCATCTGGATTGGTTTCGGCGTCATCGCCATCATCGACTGGATTGGCAGGCTGACCAAGAAAAGCAGTATGGTCACGACAATTGCGGTAGGTTTGGCCTGTTTCCTCGCTGTGCCCTGTGTTTTGGCCGCCAATGGTTGGGAAGAGCACAACCGCTCAGGCAAGACCTCGGCTCGCGACTGGGCAAAGAACTACCTCGCGCAACTGCCCCCCAATGCCGTCATCTTCACCCGTGGCGACAACGACACCTTCCCCTTGTGGTACGTGCAAGAGGTGGAAGGCTTCCGTACCGACGTGCGTGTGTGCAACTACATGTTGTCGAGCGGTTATTGGTATGTTCACCAAATGGGACGCAAAGTCTATGAATCGGAGCGTCTGCCCCTCACCTTGACACCCCAAGAATACAACAACGGTGTCAATGAACAGATTCCCGTTGAGGAGGAAGATTACTTCAAGGGCAAACAGGTGGAGCTGAAACAGGTCATCGACTTCTTGCACAATCCCAAGGCCGTGAAGCGCTACATGGGCACCACCTATAATTACATCCCCTGCCGCAGCGTGAAACTCACCGTCGACAAGGAGGCCTGCATCCGCAACGGCATCGTCCCCGAAAGCATGAAAGACCAAATCGTTGACGAAATCACGTGGGAAATCAAGGACAACTGGATGTACAAAAACTCCATCATGCTCTTGGACTTCATGGCCACCAACAACTGGGAACGTCCGGTGTATTTCACCTCGTTCAGCGATATGGCCAAGGTGTTGGGCATCGACAAGTACTTGCACATGGAAGGCTTGTCATACCGCTTCATCCCCGTCGTGGCCGAAGACTATTATAAAGGTGTAGGTGGCGTGTATCGCGACGGCAGCTACGACCTCTTGGTCACCAAAGCCAACGAAGGCATCACCAATTGGGGCAGCATGAACCAAGAAGGCGTGGTGCCCGACCGCGAGAGCGTGCGCAACGCGGCCTATGCACAACAGGCCTATTCACGCTTGTCTCAGGCTTTGGTCAACCATGAGCAATTCGACTCAGCTGTCATCGTGATGGACAAGTTCCAGGAGTTCTTCCCCAACGACAAGTTCCCTGCCGACATCCGCACCTATCAATTCCCAGAGATGTATTATATCTGCGGAGCAACCGACAAGGGCGATGATTACCTCACCAAGGAAGTCAACAACTACTGCGACAAGGTGAGATATTACGGCAGCATGGGACCTAGGTTCAGGAACTATTATGAAGACGAAATCGACGAGGGTTTGAGTCTACTCAAGCACTTCAGCGACGTGGCCAAACGGTACGAACGCACCGAACTGGCGCAGCAGATTACCGACCAAATGACGCAGTTCCTTTCCTTGTACTATGTAGAATAAGGCTTTGCCTTTGCCCTAAAAGAAAACCAGCGTTCGAGTCATTCGGACGCTGGTTTTTTGGTTTCTATTTTCAGCACATCATCTCCGGCTTTCCACCTTTCTTCGATTTACAAAACTCCAAATAATCATCCCAATGCCGATAACGACGAAAGGAACGCTGAGCCACTGCCCCATGTCGAAGACCATGTTGCGCTCGAAGTCGACTTGGACGTTTTTCAGGAACTCGATGCCGATGCGCGAGCCGAAGATAATGACAAGGAAAGTGCCGAACATCAGTCCAGGCTGTTTGCGGCCGAGGTCGCGCTTGTAGTACATCCACAGCAGGATACCCATCGCCAAGAGGCAGAAAAAGGCCTCATAAAGTCCCGTTGGATGGCAAGGCAGCCACTCGCTTGGCGGACAAGGTGCATCCCAAGCATTGCAAGGTGTGTAGTTGTCGAAAGTACCGCAGAACTGTTCAGAACCGCGCAAAAAGACAAAACCCCAAGGCAACGAAGTAGGCGTACCATAAATCTCATGGTTCATCACATTGCCCACGCGAATCAAGGCACCAACGAGGCACACCGCCACCACAATGCGGTCAAGGATCCAGATGTAGTTGATTTTCTGTAGGTTGTCCTTCTCTTTTTTCGATTTGTTGTAGTTACGTGCATAAAACCACAAACCAATCAAGATACCGATGGCGCCGCCATGGCTGGCCAGACCGCCTTCCCACACTGCAAATATCTTCAAAGGATGCGGGAGGTAATAGCCTGGCTCATAGAACAGGCAATGACCGAGACGGGCTCCCACAATCGTAAAAAGGAGCATGTATATCAACAACTTATCCAACGAGTCATCCGTCATTTTCTCCCTTCGATAAATGCGGCGCATGATGAAATAGCCAATGAAAAAGCCTAGTGCCCACAGCAAGCCGTACCAACGAATCTGTAAAGACCCCAAATGTATCAGAACGGGATCGACGTTCCAAGTGATATAATTTAACAGCATGATTTCAGAATTTTGGTGCAAAAGTAGGAATAATTTCGATATGCAGGTCGGCCCTTCGACAAGCTCAGGGACCTTGAACAGAAAATTTTCATTTCAATGTAACTTTTTCGCCAAATCTCCGTAATACCTTTGTAACGATGGATAGAAGTCAGTACAACCAGTGCGTGGAGCAATATGCCGACCGGCTTTTCCGCTTCGCGTTCTCAAGCCTCCGCAACCGCGAGCAGGCCGAGGACGTGGTGCAGGAGAGCTTTGCCCGCGTTTGGGAGAAAGTCAAGACGATTGATTTTGCGAAGGCGAAATCCTACCTCTTCACCACCGCTCACCACGCCATGATTGACGAAGTCCGTCACCGTCAACGCTTTGCGAGCGTCGAAGAGCCTTTGCCCGCCGATGCGAAAACCACGCCAAGACAGTATCCTGACGTGAACGAAGTCTTGCACAAGACCTTGGCCACCTTGCCCGAAGCACAACGCAACGCCTTGCTGCTGCGCGACTACGAGGGCTACAGCTACCAAGAAATCGGCGACATCACGGGAATGAGCGAGGCACAGGTGAAGGTCAATATCTTCCGCGCCCGCACCGCACTGAAAAACAAACTGAAAAGCATCGACAACCTTATCGACATAGTGCCATGAAAACGAACATCACCACCGACAACTACGAGGCCTACCTCCTGGATTACATGGATGGTAACCTCAGCCCCGACGAGGCAGAGCAGCTGAAAGCCTTCGTTGCGGCACAAGGTATGGACTGGGACGAACTCACCGAGGAATTGCCCCATCTAGAAGCACCTCAGATTGCCTTCGAGGGAAAAGAAAGCCTGAAGCAAAGGGCCCTGAGCCTGTCGAAGGGCCGCCCTTCTGAAAAAAAGCGCACCATCATCCCGCTCTATGTCAAAATCGCCTCAGTTGCCGCTGCCGCCGGTCTGCTGCTCACCGTCACCTTGTGGCCCAAAAAATCGATGCAAAAAACCGAGACCATTGCCGAATTGAAGCCCATCCTTCCAGGAAGACTCATCACCGCAAGCGAAACCACGACCTTGCCTCCGAGAACCTTCCGTTTTGCGCAACCACAAGTCGTTAAGAAAGAAAGACCGACGTTTTCCGAAACCGTTTCAGAAAGAGTTGAAGCACCGCTTGTGGCCCAATTGGAGCCTCAAAAAGCGCCCACGTTACCCACCTCATCGACTGTGGCCGAACCCGATTTCAACCTGTTGGCCTACCGCATGAACACCGACCTCGCCTTGGCGTTCATCAACGAATACGGTTTTAAAGACTTTTCGGAGAATGAGGAATTCGACCGCGAGCCTTCGCTCATCGGCAAAGGCCTACTTTGGCTGACGAAGGGTCGCCACGACAGTTTTGCCAGCATCATCGCTTCCGGATTAACCACCGCCAAAAAAGAGCTCGACTTGGCCGCCACCGACTTCGCCCTTACCGCATACAACCGTGCGGACGAGAGTTTTGAGGAAGCCAAGGAATATTGGGAGGAAAAAATAGAGAAATGACAATAAAAAAAATGCCGCCCGAAAGCGGCATTTTTTTTGTTCACATAATCTTCTTAGAAATTGATGCTGAAACCAAAGTTGGCCGTATGGTAACTCGGGGCATGGGCTTCATCGAAAGTTGGCAGAATGTTGTATTGGGCAAAGAAGCCTAAGTTGTTGCCGCCAATGCGCAACGTGGCATCCAACTTGAACCGGTTTACATAATAGTCGCTATGTACCTTGTTCACGTCACCGTTTCGGAACACGATCTTGGTCCAAGTATCGACACGCAATCCACCTGTGACGCCGGCAGCCACATAGAAATGACGGGAAGGACGCACCTCAATCATCAACGGTGCCTGGATATACAACACACCAAGCTTGCTTCTCTTCACCGCAGACACCGCAGGGTCAATCCATTCAGTTTCAAGTTGATTCGCGCCTTTGGTCAGACGTACCGGGTGATTGAAACTATAGTTGTTCCATCCCAAACCGATGCCAGTGTAGAGGCCTGCCGTATGACGGCGGTTGAAAGCAATACCCACATCAGCGATGTTGAAATTGAACACCCAACTCCTCAAGGGGCGCAATTCCAAATAATTAGTTCCCGCCGAGTTAGGACCCATCAACAGGTTCAAACCCGCCTCAAAGCCGTTCCAGTTGGCATCGTAAAGGAGGTTCTTTTTTACGGGACGCTTGTTTTTAGGTTTGTCTACCTTTGACGATGATGTTTCACCGAAATTCGATTCAGCAACATTCAAACCGTCGACATTCAAATCACCACTCCCAAGCAGTATGGTTTCCAACACATTGCATCTGCCCTGAAGGATGATGTCTCCCGATCCATTCAAGACAACGTGGATGGTATCGTAATCCAATTTCATAACTATATCGCCCGACCCACTATTATAAATATTGATATAGTCACCTTTTATCGTACCCTTACTGATCACATCAGCTGATGAAAGCAATTGGATATTTTCGAGTTGCGAGATTTCAACTTCATAGTCGTCCGAGCCAGAAAGGGGAAGCAACTCCGACACCACACGATAGTCGGAGACTACCTTACCTTCTTTCTTCAACGAAAATTGGCCAGGGGTCTGGCTGACCACGACATCGCCCGAGCCCATTACCCGAATAACGCGAACTTGCGAATCATCTTTTTTCTCAGGACGGTTGTTGGGCATATCATACTTTTTCTCAAACTCTGCGCCCCACTGCTCCATCTTTCGGCCCCATTCTTCCATATCGGCACCCCATTGTTCCATGTCTTGCTCAAACTTTTCCCAGTCTACCGAATCGGAAAGTTGTTGGAGGTTTACCCCAAGTTCGCGCATCAGTTCTTTAAATTGAAGCGTATCAAGAGGCTCATAACCTGCTTTGACGTTGAAAGAAGAGTCCCAAGAACGGTTCGACTCGGCCTCGAAGAAAGGAGCGGCGCTATTAACCAACTCATTCAGGAAATTCCGTTTAGAATCGGTAAGTTCATCATCGATATTAATAGCCATGTTCCACTTATCGCCACTTTTCTCGACCAACACCATATAATTCAGGTTACTTGCATTCACTTTACCCAAACTCTTCACCTCGCTGCAAAAGACGTTACAGTCGCCGAGAAGAATCACATCGCCAGTCCCGCATGACCGGACATAGATGTTGTTATAGCCGACCTCAAGGCTTAATACGCCAGTACCCGTTTTGTTGATGGAAAGATTCTCACCTTTCAACTGACCCTTTGATCTGACTCCCGCCGTACCCAAAACCTTCAAATAAGCCAGATTTTGAAGAGTTAACTCACGAGCCCCCGTACCTTCAAGATACAAAACGCTATCTTCAACACGACACTTGGGATAGTGATGCCCATAATCATTAATCGTCAGTTTGTCACCTTGTTTAAGCCACACACTGCCAGTGCCACTTACCACCAAAGTGTTGATTTTACTACCATCCCCATTGGGTGTAGGGATTGGTTTGTCTTGCGCCTTCACGCTTCCGAAGGCCAGCAGCAGCAAGGCTGCGAAAATTAATCTTGTTTTCATTGTATTGGTATTTTAATGTTTGTTGTTTTCTTGTCAACAAACGTAATACGGAGAAACAGGAGAAAAGTTACAGGCTGCGAACAGAAAAATCGAGTTTTTCTTGTTTTTCGGTCGGAGTGAAGGTGATTCGTTTCGTCTGTCCCGCCTCCAAATCGAAGTAGTTTTCAGAGAAGTTGCCCATGCCATTGGTGCAATACACTTGCACGTCTTTGGCAAAGGCATCTGCCGTAATTTCAAGGCAAATTTGGCCTTTGTCTTCAGATACTTTCAAAGTGGGTTCAGTTTCAGGCAGTTTCAAGTCTTTGGGATAGACCAAATAGCAGTATCTTTCAGCCAAGAGCGACTTGTTTTCAACAAGTTCAAGTTTCACATAAATCGCGGTCTTGTCGGCTTCCGCCAAACAATCAGCCAAACCTTCCACTTGGAGTTTTTCGTTGCCATTGGAGGCAACTCTCGTTTCCATCGTCTTTTCAAACAGCACATTTCCCTTAAAATCAGCAACTTTAATCCTCAACTCACCTTTCAAGTCGCGCGTCAAGTCGGAGGTCACGAAAACGCCGTAGTCTTTTTGGTCGAACGAAAGCAACACGGGCGCATATAAGGTTTTCAACTTATATTGCATGGCTTTCCAGTTGCCGTAATAGTCAATGGACGACCATGAAGTCACGGGCCAAGCGTCGTTGAGTTGCCAATAGAGTGTGCCCATATTGTAGGGCTTCGCGGTGCGGTGTGCCTCAATCGCGATTTCCATGCCGTAGGCCTGCGAGAGCTGGCTCAGATAGACATACCGCTCAAAATCATCAGAATAGGGATAATACTTTTGGATGAAGTCGTCAATCTGCCGTGTGCCGCGTGCGTGCTTCTGGTGCGCCGCAATCACCTCGGCATCCTTGCTCAGTGCCTCGCCTTGCGCTATTTTCAACAAAGTCTGGTAATCAGGATAGCTTTGGTAGCCATATTCGCTGTTGAAGCGTCCCACCTTCTCACGATAGACCTCGTAAGGCAACTCACCCCACCAAACGCCCCAATAATGCACGTCGCCTTCGGTCAGGCTTTCAGGCCGTCCCCAGCCTTTCGAGGGTGAGCTGGGCCAATAAGGCCGTGTTTTGTCACAGGCATCAACAATATAACGCAACATGCCATCAACGCCGAACAGGTTATCATAGCCCGCCTTGATGGTACGATCGTCTTCTTCGCTCCAACCCAGCGACTGCTGCCAGCCCCAGTTGTAGTAGCCTTCCGAAATCTCGTTGCCGCCGCACCAAAAGGCCAGCGAAGGATGCGAAGCCAGGCGTTCGACTTGCTCAACCGTCTCGAATCGGGTATTGTATTCGATAAACGCATAATTGCTCGGATACATCGTGCCCGCATACATGAAGTCTTCCCAAACCAAGATGCCCAACGAGTCACAGATGTTGAAGAAATCGTCAGAAGGATAGATGCCGCCACCCCACACGCGCAACATGTTGAAATGCGCGTCTTTGGCCGCTTGGAGCAAACGCAAGGTGTTGTCGACATCCGTCCATGTCTCAATCATTTCCTCAGGGACATAATTCGCACCCTTGGCATAGAACGGCACGCCATTCACCTTGAAATAGAAAGCGCGACCGATGCTGTCAGGCTCATCGACCATCTCGAAAGTGCGGATGCCCGACTTGATCCGTTTGGTATCCAATACTTTCTTACCTCTCTTCAAGACAACCTCAAAATCATATAACGGTTGCTCGCCCATCTCATTGGGCCACCAAAGTTGATGATTGTTAATGGTGAAAGGAACGACAGTGTGTTGACGGCCCTTCGACAAGCTCAGTGTCCTGCTGGCTAAAGTCGTCGAGACAGCTCCAGAGCCTTTCGAAGGCGTCGAGACACCGACCTCAAGCACGCCATCCTTATCATTTTCAACATCCAAATGCAGCACGAGTTCCGCGCTCTCGGCATCGGCAGCCTGCGTGACAATATAAGCATTCTCCAACCGCACCTCATTCCATCCCACCAATTTCACGGGCTTCCAAATGCCCACGTTCTTGTACTTCGGTGCCCAGTCCCAGCCGTGTTGATATGGTGCTTTGCGCGAGACGGCATATTTTTCAGGTAGTTTTGGCGTAGTCCGGTCATACAAAGCCATTTGCGTGCTATCGTAACGGATGAAATGCACCTCCAAAAGGTTGTCTTTCTTTTTGAGCAAGTCATTTACGCGTTGTTTCCACGAACGGAATTGGTTGTCGGCAAAGAATAGTTTTTTCCCGTTCAAAAAGACTTCCGCATACGTGTCTATGCCTTCAAATACCAGCTCAATATTCTCTTTTTCAAAGAGTTTCCTATTCACATCGAAATGCAAAACGTAGTCCCAGTTGTGGTCGGAAATCCACAATAGGTCGTTTTCCACCGTTCCGAGGTAAGGATGAGGGATTATGCCGTTTTCATAAAGGCTCTGCTGCACCACCGATGGCACATCGACCTGCATATTTATATTTAAGGTGTCGCCCGTGAGCGTCCAGCCTTGGTTGAGGCTTTTCTCGATGACATTTTGGCTCTCGGCTTTCTGGCAGACAACCATAAAAGCTACTAAAGACAATAAAACCAATACTTTTTTCATTGCTATTTTCTTTTTCACAAAACCCGCAAAACCTTCAAAACCGTTTTCTCAATGGAAATTCGCCAACCGGCTCTTTTCCTGCGGCGAGGCGGTTGCCGAGCCACATCATAATAAAGATTTGTTCGTTTTGTAGGTTTTGTGATGAATTAAAACGGGTTCAACATTTTTTCCATTTCGTAAATCAAGTCCTTGTTCGACTCGGTCCATACCATCGTCGCACCGGTAGCGTCCTTTTGGTTGGGATAGAGTTTCTCGTTGAAGCGCGGCACCCAATGCGCCAGCGAAGCGTGGCAATGCACCGCGCCCGTCATGTTGAGGATGTCCTTCACGTTGCCAAGGTTGATGCCGCCCCCCGGCATGATGCCGATTTTGTCGCCGTAGCGCAACTGCATCTCCGCAATCATCGGGACACCTTCAAGTGCCGTGGGCTTGCCGCCTGAAGTGAGGATTTTGTCGAAACCGAGTTCAATCAGTTTCTCGACCGCCTCGAAAGGCTTCACGCAAGCATCGATGGCGCGGTGGAAGGTGAACTTCAGCCCCTCGCCTGCCCCCATCAAGGCCTTAAGGGTCTCGACATCAAGCTCACCCTTGTCATTCAAGGCCCCGATGACGACACCTTCGAAGCCAAGTTTCTTGCAGAGCATGATGTCGGTCTTCATCATCTCCACCTCTTCCTCGTCGTAGATGTAATTGCCCGGTCGCGGACGGATGAGCACGCGCAGGGGGATAAACGAAATATCGATGGCCTTGGCCAAAGTGCCGAACGAAGGCGTCACGCCACCCACTTCGAGGCACTCGCACAACTCCACGCACTGGGCGCAGCCGTCCATCGCATTCTGCAACGACTTGATGCCGTTGGCACAGATTTCTAATCGTATCATAGTCCTAGAATTTTCTGCAAAGATAGTGGTTTTATCGAAAAAAGTGTATTTTTGCAGGTGAAATAAAAACAGATAGTTATGGAAGACTTCGTTATATCAATCCCCTCTCGCGACCATAGCTTTATGGAGACATTGGCCGCCAGGATGGGCTGGAAACTGCGTCCGCGTCGCGCATCAATTGAGCAATTCATCAATTCCTGCCCGCAGACCCCCGTAATGACAGACGAGGAAATTGCCGCAGAAGTCAATGCAGTACGTTACGGAAAATGAAAGTCCTTTTCGACACGAACCTGTGAACCTTGAAAAACATATTGACATTCCTATATTGAAATATCCTGAAATTATCACCATAATAAAACAAACACAACCATAGAGAGTTAACTAACATAATATAATTTAGGGCTTTACGCTCTTGTTCTCTGTCTGAAAAATCTGGTAAATTTAAAGTGGGAGAATAAGTAAGCGGAAAGTTTGCGTATTTAGGCGCAAGCTATTTCGTGCTTATTACCACAGCGGTTTACCAGAACCTTCAGACATAATAAGCAAACAAACGAAAGGTGAGCGCCTTTCTTCATGGCTTGTTGGCAAGGGTGAAAGCCCTCCCCTAACTGCCCAGCACCATGAAAACGAAAACGCCACAAACCTCAACCGATTTCCACTTAGGCCGACTTCTCAAGGCTGAACTTGCCCGACAAGGCCGCACGGCCACGTGGTTGGCCAAGCAGGTACACTGCACTCCAGAAAACATCTACAAAACCTATCGCCAAAAATGGGTCAGTATGCCTTTATTATTCGAGATTAGCAAGGCGTTGGATTGTGATTTCTTTAGAACTTGTTCGGAGTATCTGGAAAAGCAAAAACAAACTAATGATTATGGTATTTCGAGAAAATGATTCAGTTTTATTGGTAAAATGAGTTAGTAGTAAAAACCTGAAACGAAATGGTTTATGTGTAATTTTGCACATTCAACAATTCAAATTAATGCATAGTTAATGATTATGTTTATCTTTGCCAAAACAACGACCCATTAAATTCCAAAAAAAATGAAAAAACTTGTTATCACCTTAAGTCTTTTGATTGGCATTACAGCCTATAGTTTTGCCTACGACTTCTCAGCAGTTTGCGAATCTGGCCAGACATTGTATTACACCATTCTCAACGATCAGTATCATAGAGTGATTGTTGATAGGGGAGAAGAATTTTTTATTAGTGGAGATGTGATTGTTCCCATGACAGTGGAACATAATGGCATAACCTATACCGTATATGGAATTGGGGAGCATGCTTTTATTGGTGATACTTTGTTGAGCTCCATCATTTTGTCCGACAGTATCCGTTATATTCAAGAAGGCGCATTCTTTAAGTGTTCCAATCTCCGTCATACAAGTTTGGGCACTAGTGTTCAGAGCATCGGAAACTCCGTGTTTTCTAGATGCAGCAAACTTGAATCTATTGATTTTACGGACGCATTGTTTTCTATTGGAGATAGGGCTTTTAGTAGTTGCGCTTTTCAATCTATCTCAATTCCAAATAGTGTTGTTGAGATGGGTGAGGCTGTGTTTTCAGATTGTAGTTTATTAAAGGAAGCCATTCTTCCAGATTCTTTATGTTGGGGAATAACCACTTCCATGTTTGAGAATTGTACGAATCTGCAAAGAGTTGAATTGCCAAACCATATCAATGCGATTGGACCACATGCTTTTGAGAATTGTTCATTTCTGGAATCTATTGAGTTGTCGACAATGATTGATGGCATTGGATCTTTCGCTTTTTCTGGTTGTTCAAGTCTTATTGAAGCAAATCTAATTCTAAATGATAGAGCGAGAGTAAGCGCATCTGCATTTTATAATTGTAGCAATTTGAAACGATTGCTCATAGATGTTCCCTATAGTTATGGAGATGTTTATTTAGAATCAAATGCATTCAAAGGCACGGGATTAGAGTCCATAACAATAAAATGCCAAAAAAAGCCAAATATTACCCAAAACACTTTTGAAGGTGTTTCCAAAACCATTCCTGTAATTGTTCCTTGCGGATTGGCATCTCAATACGAAGATGCAGAATATTGGGGTGATTTTACCAATATTCAGGAGGATTTGCTGTATTCATACAACGTTGTAACTGAATATGATGGCATGGGGACAGTTCAAATCCTTCACGAGCCGACTTCATGTGAGGATGGATTATTAGAATTATTGGCTATTCCCCAAGACGGATATAGGTTTATCAATTGGTACATTTCAGATTACGGTTTTGTTTCCATTAGCAACCCTTTAAGCATCGAGCCTTTCGTGGATGGTCCAATCACGGCCATTTTCGACCAAACAGGTGTTGATGAAAACAGCTTGGCGATTGATGTTTACCCGAACCCAACAGATGGAATAATATGCATCGACATCGAGGACCTGGAAAGAATCGAGGTGTATGCTATCAATGGACAATTTATTAAAGAGTTCAGTAGCAGTGAGATAAATATCACAGAACTAAATGAGGGAACCTATTTGTTAAAGGTGTTCACCTCATCTGGATGGGTTACGAAACAAATTGTCAAAAAATGAAATTTTGACTAATCCGAGTAGCATTCTGTGCAAAAAACCATGTAACATAGGGTATTGAGTGAGTATCCAACAATAAAACATCTACATCATTGTTCCCAGTTTTAGCGTTAAAGTAAGGTATTTTCAGTATTTTTGCGCCCTAAAACTCAAACAGTGATTTATCCAACCAATTTTGAACAGAAAATCGGCTTCAAAAGCATCCGCCAGATGCTCTCCGAGCATTGTATCAGCGCGATGGGCTTGGAGAAGGTGGGAAACGTGGCCTTTTCAAATGATATAAACTTCATTATCAAAAGTTTGGAGCAGACAGAAGAGTTTATCCACCTGCTCCAAACAGGGATCCCCTTTCCCGTGCGCGACTTCCACGACCTCCGCGAGGCCTTCCATCGTGTCCAGATTGACGGTACCTGCCTGAATGTGGAGGACCTGTTTGCCCTGAAGCCGTCGCTCAATGTGCTTGACGCCATCTTGCATTATGGTCATTCCGAAAGTGCCAACGAAACCCCACGACTTAAATCACTGATTGAGAACATCTTCATCGACCGCAGCATCTTCACCGAAGTGAACCGCCTCGTTGACGACAAAGGCGAGATTCCCGACAATGCCTCCACCGAGCTCTTGGAAATCCGCCAAAGCATCCGCCGCAAGCAGACAGGCATCGAGAAGCGCATCCGCCAGATTATGAGTGACGCCAAGACAGCTGGCTGGGTCGACCAGAAATCGGAGCTCACCGTCCGCGACGGCAGGTTGGTCATCCCGGTGAAGGCAGGCGACAAACGCGCCATCCGAGGCTTCATCCACGACGAGTCGGCTACGGGACAGACCGTCTACATCGAGCCCGCCGAAATCTTCGACACCTCCAACGAAATCAAGGAGTTGGAATATGCCGAGAAACGTGAAATCCACCGCATTTTGATGGCCTTCACGCGTCTCCTTCGGCCTTACCTCTCCGAACTACGCAAGGCATGGAACCTGTTGGGCGAACTCGACTTCATCCGCGCCAAGGCGTTGCTGGCCCAAGAAATCGGTGGCGTGAAACCCGAAATCAAAGACGCACCTTATTTCAACTGGCAGCAGGCGCGTCATCCTTTGCTGGAGAAAAAGCTGAAAGCACAAGGCAAGCAAGTCGTCCCGTTAGACTTGAAGCTGGACGAAACCGACCGCATCCTCGTCATCAGTGGCCCAAACGCGGGCGGCAAGTCGGTCTGCCTGAAAACCACCGGACTACTCCAATACATGCTGCAATGCGGCCTCATGCCTCCCATGCGCGTCGACTCGCAATGCGGTTTGTTTGAGAACCTTTTCATCGACATCGGCGACGAACAATCCATTTTGGACGACCTTTCCACCTACAGTTCGCACCTTATTAATATGAAAGCACTGCTGGAACATGCCGACGAGCAAACGCTGTTCCTCATCGATGAGTTCGGCACGGGCACGGAGCCGCAATTGGGCGGTGCCATCGCCGAGGCCATCCTCTTGGAACTCAACAAGAAGCAAGCCTTCGGTATGGTCACTACGCACTACGCCAACCTGAAGCTATTGGCCGACAACCACGAGGGTATCATCAACGGCGCCATGCTATTCGACACGCGCTTCATGCAGCCCATGTACCTCATGATGACTGGCAAACCCGGCTCCTCTTTCGCCTTCGAAATCGCCAAGAAAATCGGCTTCCCAAAACAGATTCTCGACGAGGCAGCCAACATCACCGGCGACCAACACCTCAAATTCGAGAAACAACTGCAACAACTTGAAGTCGACAAGAAAGCCATCCGCAAAAAGGAGCAAGACCTGCGCATCGCCGACCAGCTGCTGACCGAGGTGGTGGAGAAATACAAAGGCCTTCTTGCCGAACTTGAGAGCAAGAAGAAGCAATACCTCCGCGATGCTGCCGCCGAGGCCCAAGAACTGATTCAAAAGGCCAACAGTCAAATCGAACGCACAATCAAGGAAATCAAGGAGGCACAGGCCGAGAAGACCAAGACCAAGGAAATCCGCCAGAACCTTGAAAAGACCAAGGAAGAGATCGCACAAAAAGCCAAAGAGGTGGCCGAAGCCAAGAAAAAGGAAGAAGCCGAAGTCGTGTTGAAGGTGGGCGACACCGTCTGCATCGAGGAGATGCAAGTGGTGGGCGAAATTCTGTCCATCAGCGACACCGACGCTACTATCCTCTTCGACAGCATCCGCCTGCGCACCAGCCCCGACAAGCTCCGCAAAGTGAGTCGCGCCGAGGCCCGCAAAACCCAACGCCGCTGGCAGAAGGGCATCGCCGAAGACCTCAGCGAAAAAGCCGAGCACTTCGAGCTCACCCTTGACGTGCGTGGCAAACGCGCCGAAGAAGCCTTGGACATCGTTGACAAATACTTGGACGAAGCCAAGCTCCTCAGTATCAAGGAAGTGAGCATACTCCATGGAAAAGGCAACGGCATCCTGCGCAAACTCATCCGCGAGAAACTCAGCCACAACCACGATGTGGAGCGGTTTTGTGATGCTTCACTGGAAACGGGTGGCACGGGCATCACAAGAGTGTATTTCAAATGAGTTTTTCACTAGGTGAAAATAGTTACATAAATAATTCAGCCAGTCTAATGAAAGCAACAGCTCGGTCGACGTCACCGTGCGTGCCTAGGTCAATTCGGCTGACTACTGGCCAGTGTTTTTCAGCATGAACGAAAAGGTGTACAAGACCTTCGCCACCGAGGGTTTGAACATCCCATTCCCGCAGGTTGATGTGCATGTGATGAGTTAGCAGTTGGAAGTTTGCAGTTTGTAAAAGTTAGAAGTTAGGGATGAGACATTAGGATTTGACAACCAATGTGTTGATTGTTTTTTTGACAAATAGTCAAATTAATCTTAAAAGAAAACAATTTATTTACTATTTTTGCAGCTGGGTTTCGTATACTAGATAATTATATCTCATTGATTTGCAAAACATTGCATGCAATTGAGAATGTTTTTGGGTATTACGAAGATAACGAAATTCTTTGTCACTAGGCCATTTGCCTTGTTTCAGAGTTAGTATAATGGCAGAATAAAGTAGAATAAAATAGATAAAAATCAAACAACAACACAAAGAAGCGACAAATGAAAACAAGAAAAACGCAAATGAAAGACGGAAAGATGAAATTCCGGAAAAGGGCAATGATGCTCTTAATGGCATTGTTGTGTTTCAGTGCCATTCCTCTGAAGGCACAAACTTGGACTCCATCTGTGGGCACTTATACGCTCACCGCAGGTTGGGGGAATTATTTCCGAGTAAATGGTGATGGGTGGTATAATACCATTGGCGGTTTCACAATGAACACATCCAATAGGGACATTACCATCAACTTTAACTTTACCAACGCTATAACTATCAACCTTTCGGGAACGATAGTTTGCACACGTGGCACGATCAACCTAAATAATATAGGATCTGCTCCTGTCACCTTGATAAGATCTACGGCAGGGCCTGGCGGACACATGATTGTACTTGACCCAGTTACTAACGCCGCACCTTCGACATGCGTTATCAATATTACAGGCGGAGAAGGTCATGAGATTGCAATAGACGGTAACTGCCACAATATGAATTTCGTATATACAAATTATGACGAACCGAATCCTGATTGCCGTGTAGAAGCTACTGGATATCCCATCAATGGTGGCTCAGGTCAAGCAATCATCGGCGTTCATGGCGGAACCCTCAACATGGATTATGCTGCATTGCAATACAACTGGACTAACGGAGGAGTAAGTGGAGGGGGAATGGTTGTTGGCCAAAGTAGCGGCAGCCAAGGTGATGGCATAAAAAGTAAATGCCTGATAAACATTGACCATAGCAAATTTGACCACTTGTATACCTATGGCCATGGTGGCGGCATCTATTTTAATAATAGAAAAAGAAACAATCAACCCGACCCTTCTGATTCCCATGCTTATATCAACAACACAGAATTCTCCTACTGTTATAGTAAATATAATGTCCAAAGCTATCCCAACTCCAGTTATGGCGGTGGCGCTTTCCGAGGCATGGGCGACAACCTTTGCACCTTGAATATGGTAGGATGCGAAATCCACCATTGCTATGCTGACGACGATGGAGGTGGATGTAGGTGGAACAGTTCCCTTATTCCTCCAGCGACACTCACGAGCACATACATCCACGACAACTGGTGCGGCGATATGGGTGGCGGAATCCGTGTTGAAGGTCTGATTGAAATCATAGGATGCACCATCACAGACAACAGAGCCAACCATCACGGTGGCGGAGTGGCAATGGCTAATTTCGTAGAAGGCAAGCCAGAGCATCTAGCTGGAGGCATTTGGGATCCCCAAGATGGCATCATAAGTCTCAATGGCAACACTTTAATCGAAAACAACTATGCGGGTCTAAACGGTGGAGGCATGCATTTCTCGAATGCTTTCATCAGGTTTTTGGAGTCCCCTCAATCTCCAAACGTAATCATGCGCTTTTTCCAGCATCAAGATGGTTCTCCTTTTAAAGTGGCCCTTGACGTAAGTGGAGCCACCATTCGTGACAACCTTGCTGGAAGAGACGGCGGCGGTGTGTACATGGAAAGAGAGACCAACCTTTATGGTCTTGAAGCTCTTTTGAACTTTGGTAGCATTTATGATAACGTGGCTCTCAGACACGGCGGCGGCGTTGCCATCGAGGAAATCCTGCAAGATGATCCCTATCACAACTTTGATCCGAACTTTAACTATTATGACCCACATACACAACAATCTTACAATAACCTTCAACCCCAACCTATCTTCCTCCATTTAGGGGCAGAAGACGAAACCATTACCACCCCGATGCTTGTGGAAAACAACTCAGCCACCGACGGCGGTGGTGTCTATATGACCTATGGTGACGTAGACGTCTATCACAATGCCGTGGTCGGCACCGAGGGAAAGGCAAACATAGCTAGCAGAAACGGTGGTGGCGTCTGCATCACAAGCAATCTTGAGGGTATAATAGGAAGTGGAGAAGGCGACCTGCTTGTACATGGTGGCCTCATTTCCTACAACCAAGCAGCCAATCATGGTGGTGGCTTTTATGTGGATGGCGGCTCGGTTGAAGTCAGAGGCGGTACAGTCACTAAAAACGATGCAGTTAACTATGGCGGTGGCTTTTATATAAGTATTGATGCCGATAAAACCGTCAAGATCAACAGTACTGAAGCAACGACTACCATCAGCGACAACACTGCCAAGAGAGGCGCAGGAGCTTATATCAATCAAGGCAAGCTTTTGATTGAAAATACAGAAACAACCATTGTCGGCAACCATGCTTCTCAACAAGGTGGTGGTATTTATCTTAATCAAGGCGAGTTTCACATGATAGACGCTTCCATTGGCGTGGAAGACCACGGCAACAGAGCGGATGGAACTGGTGGCGGAGCCTACATCAACAATGGAAAATTCACAATGGAGAATGGCCATCTGGACTATAATATTGGAACGGCTGGTGGTGGCGGAGCCTATATCAACTACCCCAATAGTGTTGATCCTGGCGAGGTAGAGATTACCAATAGCACAGTCAGCCACAATAAAACTATAAATAACAGCTCTAACGGTGGCGGTGTCTATGTCAACCGCGGTATTGCCAGCATTAAGAGTTCGACTTTCATTGGAAATGAGGCTGTTGGATCAGGCGGCGGCATATACTCCGAAGGTAGTTCATCAGTAGTCGTAGTTGACAGACTTGATGAAAATTCTGATGACTGTTTGTTCCAATCCAATTCAGCCCAAAACGGCGGTGGCATCTATGCTAGGTGCTATAGTGTCGATGTTGGCAATACATTATTTGACAGCAACACGGCAACGAACAACGGCGGCGGCATCTATGTCACAAGGTCTGGCAACAATGAACATGCTACGGTAACATTGCATCCTGAGACCACATTAATCAAAAATGAGGCAACCAACAGCGGCGGCGGTGTTTATGTCAGCAACGGAGTCTTCACCATGGGTGATGGCGTCACCGTGGGTGGTAGCGAAGAAAATGGCAATAAGGCAAACAGCACCACGGGTAATAACGGAGGTGGTGGTATCTATGTGACAGGTAATGCTTCTGAAGTAAACGTATTGGGTGGTGAAATCAGCTATAATACGTCAAATAGACATGGTGGAGGACTCTATGTGGCAAGTACAGGCCCAGATGGCACGAACATCATCGGCGACGTACTGATTGATCACAACTCGGCTGCAACCAATGGAGGTGGTGCCTATGTCCAAAACGGTCTTCTCAACCTTAATGGAGAAGATGTTATTGTAAGCAACAACCAAGCAAAAGACGGTGGCGGTATCTATATGAACAACGGAACGGTCAACCTCATCTCAACCCAAATTCTTGACAACGTAGCCAACAACGGCAGAGGCGGTGGCATTTATCTGGGTAACTCAACCGATGAAGGTATGACAGTGAGCGCTGCCATTATCAGTGGCAACCAGGCCACAACCGAAACCCCAGGAACGATTGACAACACGGGTCAAGGTGGTGGTATCTATTGTGGTAATGGCACCATCTTGGTGAAAGACGCCTCACAGATTGGCACCTACGGCACAGACAATGCCGAAGGATCTGGTAACACGGCCAAGCAGGGCGGCGGCCTTTATGTGAATGGGGGCAGCGTCACTTTCAGCGGCGGAACCTTTGCTGAGAACTATGCATCAATGCAAGGCGGCGGCATCTACATCAAAGAGGGTGCAGTCCTCAACATGAAAGATGAAGCCGAAATCAAGTACAACTACGTACCAGCCGATGGCTTTGGAGGCGGTGTTTACCAAAACGGCACGTTCTATTTAGGCGGTGGTACAGAAGATGACAAACAGACATTGAAGGCTTATTTGAATTACGCTGGTGACAGCTATTCTGAAGAAACTCAACACAACGTCTACCTGCCCTCCAACAACAAGTACGTCACGTTGAAATCAGATATCTCTGAGCAAACAGACTTCCAAACCTACATCACCAACATTGGTATTACCACCAACCCCGCTGAGCCCCATCCTCACCCCGTAATCCACGTTGAGGATGTGAGCAACAAAGACTGGCTTTGGAAAATGATGGATCGTATTACCCATGGCAACGGCTCTGTTTTTGACGACACTGAGACTCACGTTTGCATCCACACGGGTGAGGATTATCCATCGCAAAAATTCTACAAGGACTTCATCTATTTTGATGGTTGTTGGACAACAGCAGTTACAAAGGATCCTGAGCAAAATCCAACCATCTATCCTTTGCCTACAGGATTCGCTCATCACTTCGTTGTGGAAGATGATGGATGGCATATCTATACTCCTCAGGGTTTGGCTTGGTTTATTTCCTACGTGAACAACCTGAATGGTTGCACGGGCGAACATCGTGGCACCAATGCCTTCATTGAAAATGACATCGACATGTCGGCCAACCGTTGGGTGCCCATTGGAGCTGTCACTTCCTACGATCCTGCATCCAGCACCTTCATGGAAGATGACGTAGAAGGCAATAAATACTATTATACAGGCACTTGCGACGGACAGGGCAATCTTGTAACGGGCATCAGGAATGGCTTCCTTTCCGGCATCAGCCTTTACGGTATGTTTGGTGCAACCCAAGGCACATTGAAGAACATCTTCCTCGACAACTATGATAACTTTGCTGCTGACGTGGCTGCCAACGACGACTATAGATACTATATGGGCGGTGTTGCAGGTATTGTCAATGATGGAACGGTGAGCAACTGTGAAGCACGTGGAACGATGGATGCACAATACTGGAGAGATGCCTATATGGGAGGCCTTGTCGCCCGCATCGAAGGTGGATCTGTCCATTCATCGATGGCCATGCCTATCATGAGAGGCGAAGCCGACTATATGGGTGGTCTGGTGGGAGAACTGCTAGCAGACAACAGCTTGAAGAACTGCTACAGCTATGCAGATATTACCAGAACTGAAGATTACACTGTAATCGGTGGTTTAGTTGCACACAACCTTGGTACGGTTGAGAACTGCTACTCGCGTCTGCAAGGCGACAAGCCTAGTAACTTCGGATGGTTTGCAGGCATCAACGATGGTACAATACTTTATTGCTACGCTCCTAGTGGTGAAAGCCTCTACGTTGCTGATGGCGATGATCCAACCGCGTCAGGCAATTACGATGCGACAGCATTAGTGAGCACCAAGTACGGTTTTGCCCATACCGACCAGCAGATTACAGCCGAAAACGATTACGTAGAGAACGGTCCCATCGGATACGTAGAGGAAGAGGACGAGCACTTTGGCGAGCTGAAGGGTTTGTTGGCCACCTTGAACAACTGGGTGGAAGCACAGACTGGCGATGAGGAATTCTCGACTTGGTCGCGCACCTTGGCCAGCCCCGTGAACGACGACTACCCGATTCTTGAGTTCAACGACTTCGTCTGTCTGGGTTCAAAGGACAATATCTATCTCCTTTATAGATACGACCTCAACGCCATGATTGGTTTGATGAACCGCGACGACCTCTACACCACTATGGGCCTTATCAACGGTGACCAGGAGGGCGGCAACATCTTCCTATACGCCACGACCGATGAAATCAATGTAGATACTGAAGAAGATGTCAGAGTCTACATCGACGAGAACATTGGTGTGACGCAAGCTGAAGGTAACATAGTATATGCTCGCGTTGGTGTCACCTTCGACAACAGTGATGGTAGCATGCTCGGCTACGCTCCTTACGACTGGCACATGTTCTCCTCGGCCTTGAACGAACCTCCTATGGGTCTTATTTACCATACCAGAGAGCCCGGCTACCCAGGTGTGGACAACTACTACCTGACCGCCAATGGCTTCGACAACTTCGTGGCTAACGGTATCGAAGGCACCGACTATAAGGACCGCAATAAGATGGATCCGCCTATGACAACTTGGAACACGGAGAACCTTGGATACTTCCCAACCGACTCGCCCTACGGCACTTGGAGACCTGATTGGGCAGGCGGCAATACAGCAGCCCAACTGGGCGGAAGTTTCGACTTCTATTGCTACAGCGAGGAGTATTACCACTGGATTAACTTCAAACGCGAAGGTGTTGAGGGCTTCCTTGACCATTGGCATGAGAACGAAGACATCAACAACTATCACCAAAACATCCCCTATCTGAACGAAACGGAAATGGTGAACGCCAAAGGCTATTTGATGGCTGTGAGCGAGACTTCCATGCTGATGACCAGTGGCACGCTGAACAATGGAACCATTTATCAAGACGTTACCTACACTGAGCTTACTGGTTATGAAACACCGCTGAGGGGAGTGAACTTGATTGGCAATCCCTTCCAGAGCTATATCAATTTTGACGAGTTCGCAACGTGTAACCTCAACAACGGCAAAATCAAAAGCAACACCTGTTATATCCTGGATGCCGACCAAAATGGATACATAGCTCGAGTCGCAGGAGGTTCTATCCCAAGCCCGGGTGAGCATCATGTACAAAGCTACACGGCGCCACAATACCTCCACCCACATCAAGGCTTCTTCGTCCGCGTGGAATCCGATCAAAGGCTCAACTTCACCAACGACATGCGTTTGGCAGAGGGCAATGCCGAAGAATCCTATTTCCGCAACGAGGCTCCTCACTATCCTATGGTGAACTTAAAGTGTACTGATGCACAAGGTCGCAACGACTTTGCCACCATCGAGCTTGACCGTCCTGAAATTGGCGGCGGCGATAAGATCAAAGGCTTGCGTACCGGCAACGCCAGCATCTGGTTCCGCTTGGAAGATAAGGACTATCAAGTGGCCTTCGCACCCGTGGGCACCACAAGCGCTTTACTGCGATTTAATGCCTACAATAACGAAGTCTATAAACTACAATGGAGCACGGCCAATGCCGACTTCCACTACCTTCACTTGATTGACAATCTCACCGGCATGGACATTGACTGCCTGACGACAGACGAGTACGTGTTTGAAGGCAACACAGAGGATTACAACACAAGATTCCGCTTGATGTTTGGCTTCACTGGTGTGGAGGAAGACGAAGATGACAATACAACGATTTCTCAGAACTTCGCATTCCAAATGGGTGATGAATTGGTTGTCAATGGCGATGGCGTACTGCAAGTGTTCGACATCAATGGACGCCAGATTATGCACACCCAAATTCATGGTCAACAGAATGCCGTTGGTCTGCCAAATGTGGCAAACGGCGTGTATGTGTTACGTCTAACCAACAACAACCAAGTGAGAACACAAAAAATGGTCATCAATAAATAATAATTGAAAGGAGAATAATACAATGAAAAAAAGAATCATATCGTTAATTGCCATCCTGACATTACTGCTGGGTCCATTGATGACAAGTGCCAAGGCTCAAGTCTTCTTAGACCAGGAAGAGATGGAACACCATGTGAGACTTGGAAATAACAATTGTGAAGAATTCCCATATGTTCCAGTACTGGATGTCACCTATGACCAATACGCTCCCTTATGTGGAGAGCTCTTGGTTCTGGGTTGCCTTGGTGGAGCCTACTTGCTAAGCAAAAAACGTCAAAAAAACCAATAATAGGCTATAAGTATCCCGCCCTTTTCGGGCGGGATACTTACTTTATTCGTTTGTCAACGAATTGAGTCTGTCGGAAAATGCGTTTCTGCCGTATTTAGTCTCTTCAAATTATAAGAAATCTTGCTGAAAACAAGCGAAATGAAGATAACTAGATTGTATGTATATACAAAAAAGCGGAGCCCTGAGGTTCCGCTTTTTGTATCAAGGTAAGTAAGACTTATTTCTTCTTAATCTTAGAAACAAGCCACAGCAAGACCACGGCACCGACTGTACCAACCAAAAGCTGACCCCAGAATGAGGTACTGACGGGAAGACCGATAATGCTAAAGATCCAGCTGCCTAAGAAGCCGCCGACGACACCGACGATGATGGCCCAGATCAAACCGAGGCCGTAGTTCATGATTTTACCGGCGATGATACCTGCCAGCGCGCCAATCAAAATTGAAACTAACATTCCCATAATGATGTAGATTTTAGTGAATATTGAAGTTAATTGTAGTTGCTATTTCTTGTTGAGAAGATCGGCTATCTCTTTGTTTTGTTGCTCGATATAATCTAACACTTCGTCTCTCCCCTGCTTCTTCTCCGCCGAGGTGATGAAGATGGGCGGCAGTTCCTCCCAGTTCTCCAGCAGGCGGTTCTTCATCGCCTGCACGTTACGATCGAGTTCGGCTTTCGACACCTTGTCGGCCTTGGTGAAGACGATGCAAAAAGGCACCTGGCTCTCGCCCAACCATTCCATGAAGCCCAAGTCGTTGTTTTGCGGCTCAAGACGTGCATCGACCAACACGAAAGTCGTCACCAAGTTGCGGCGGCGTGTGATGTAATTGTTGATCATGACACGCCACTGTTCACGCGTTTTCTTCGAATGTTGTGCATAACCATAACCCGGCAAGTCGACAAGATACCAAGCGTCGTTGACAATGAAATGATTGATGGCCACCGTTTTGCCTGGAACAGAAGAAGTCTTTGCCAAGCCCTTACGTTGCACCAGCAAATTAATCAACGACGACTTGCCTACATTCGAGCGACCGATGAAGGCATATTCCGGGATATTGTCGTTGGGCAGAAACTCAAAGCGAGTGTTGCTCATCAGAAATTCGGCTTTGTTAATTTGCATAGAAGGGCATTTTTAAATGTTCTGGGATCTCATTCATGTCATAAATCAAGTGGCGTTTCACTTTATCCTCAAACATGTCACTTATGGTCATCAAGATACCTGTTTCCTCCACTTCGCCAAAACCTGGATTGAGAGCGGTACCAAAGGAACGTAAGGTGGGCGAGAGGTTCATATAAGCGTTCACCAAAGGCGGCACAGCGGCACCCCGCTCACGCACTAACTTGACCAAAGTCTTGTAGTTGTCGCGATAATTATCGGCATTAAACACGCTATCAAGCCATTGAATATCAGTAAGGATAGGAAGATTCAACTCGGGTCGCACCGTGACCAAATGCTCTTTGTCAGGGAAGTGCTTTTGCATGAAATAAAGAATCATGTCGCGAGAAGTACGTTCCAAAGTGGGATACATCGTCACCTTGCCAAAATAATACAAGGCATCAGGATAGATATCGACCAACGAACCTAGGCCATCCCACAAGTTATCCAAAGAATACAGGCCTTTTGAAAGGCTCTTTGAAGGCTGGTAATTGGGCTGCACGAAGGAACGGCCCAACTCGATGGTGCCGGGAAGATACTCCTCCACGAACTTCTTGGAATAAAGGAAAAGCTCGCTAGTAGGTGTATCAACCTGACCGTTGTCGTCAACAGGAAGACCGTCGCAAAGAAGAAAACGGTAGCCACCCACGATGGCACGATCAGTAGGATTCCACACGATGAGCTGCATGAAATAATTCTCCTCACGGGTGTCAAACACGTCAATGTCGCAGTCAAGGCCCGTACCACCGCCCGAGTCGCGGAAGCTGATTTCGCGCAGGCGACCAATTTCGCGCATAATATTTGGCGAATCATGGGCTGAAAGGATATAAATCTCGTTGCTCGCATTGTTGGTTTTGCGGAAAAACTTATCACGGGTCAACTCATCCATGATGGCCTCAACTGGCACCGGTGCAATAATATCTTTCATCATATCGTATATTCTTTTTGAGGATCAAAAACCAAATCGGCATCGTTCGCCAAATTATAGGAAAAAGTGCGAAGTTTCTCCGCCCATTGGGCATCGGTGAACCGACGGTCGAAAGTTTGATAAGGAATAGGCTTGCCGAAGGTGATGGTCAGCTGCTTGTTGCGTTGCTTGAAGAACTCGTCAACGAGGAAAGCCATCTCAATATTCACCTTGATTCCCAAGCGTTTGCGCAGACGGGCAAGGTTATAGAAAAAGTTGGAGTTGCGGCCTTCGATATGCACGGGGACAATGTCGCGCTGATAAGCCTTCGATTTCGTTATAAACGTTTTTTTCCAGTCCAAATCCATGATTTTTCCGCCTTTAGACTTGCGCGAGCAGAGGCCAAAAGGGAAATAACAAATCGTGGCATCGCCAGCAAAAGTTTCATTGAAGAGTTTGAGGCTCTCCTCACGATTGGCGGTAGCACTGCCCACCTTACTAACGGGTATGAAAATCGGACGCAGGTTCTTCACAAACATCAAAAAATCGTTGACAGGGGTCAAGGTCTCTCCCCTATGGTTGCCCACCGCACCGATGAGTGCAATACCGTCGAGGCCACCCAAAGGATGGTTAGAGGCCACAAGGATGCGGTCGCTCTCCATCAGGTTGTCAACACCTTTCAAAACAACATCAAGATTAAAATCGGCCACCACTGCATTGATGAAATCAATTCCTTCCTTGTCGGCATATTTGGTCAGAATCTCGTTGATGTCGTCTTCATGCAACAGACGCTGAATTTTCCTGAACAGCCATTCAGGCATATACTTCATCAGCTTGGGCACTTTTGCCGTGAAAATCTTCCTTAGGTCGATAAGGTTGTTCTGTTCCGAATCCATAATCGAAAAATCTCTACAATCGGCAAAAATAGTAAAAAGAAAAATGGGATGGTCGTTTTCGCCTGAAAAAACACCCAAAAAAGGCAAAATACCACCCATCAACACATCTTTCCTTTTTTGGGTGGCAAATTGTTAACAATGTTATAAACAAGATATGAACAAAGTTATCAACAACCACTGTTGAAAAATAGACATAAGAATTGTGTAGAAAAGTGGTGAGAAATGGGAGAAAGTGTATATCTTTGCAGCTGAAAAATCGTCGAAACGAAAATGAGCTATCTGGTAGGACATCATAATTGCAAATTGGACGCAAAAGGACGCGTTTTGGTCCCCAGCGAATTCAAGGAGCAATTGGGCAGCGAAGCGGAGGAAGGCTTTATCCTTCGCCCTGGACTGCATGCCCATTGCCTGGAGCTCTACACGAAGAAAGACTGGTATGAGGTACAAGATCAATTGCGCGCCAAATTCAGCCAGTTCAACGTGAATGAAGAAGCCGTGATGCGTAAATACAACAGCGGCGCACGTTTCGTGAAACTCGATGGTAGTGGCAGGTTGCAAATCCCAAAAGACTTAATCGAGAAAGGTTCTCTCGTCAAAGATATCGTCATCACTGCGGTCACAACGAAGATGGAGATTTGGGACAAAGACCTTTACGAACAGTCCATCAACGAACTCGACGATGAAGTTTTCTTCAAGTTACTTAGCGAAAACATAAAATAAGGAGGGGTGAAAATGTATCACAATCCGGTCATGTTGAACGAATGTATCGGGGGTCTGAACATTAACCCCGAAGGCGTGTACGCCGACGTCACTTTTGGCGGCGGCGGTCACTCGCGCGCCATCCTCGAACGCCTCACGACAGGGCACCTCTACGCTTTCGACCAGGACGAGGACGCTGAAGCCAACGCTTTTGACGATGAGTGTTTTACCTTCATCCCACAGAATTTCAAGTACTTCAAAAACTTCATCCAACTCTATCACGGAGGGAAGATTGATGGTGTCATTGCCGATTTGGGTGTTTCATCGCACCAATTCGACACACCCGAAAAAGGCTTCTCCACCCGATTCGATGGCCCATTGGACATGCGCATGAGCCAGATGACGCCCAACGATGCCGCAACCGTAATTAACACTTACGACCATGCCAACTTGACACGCATTCTACGACTCTATGGCGAGATACAGCAACCCCAACTTATTGCCTCCGACATCATCATGGCTCGCGACGCAGAACCTATCGAGACCACAGAACAGCTGAAAGCTGCGGTGCGACGCCGCTTACCGAGAGGAAAGGAAAACAAAATCCTCGCCCAGCTCTTCCAAGCCTTGCGCATTGAAGTGAACCAAGAACTCGACGCCCTCGATGCCTTCCTCACCCAATGCCCCGACGTGCTGAAGCCAGGCGGACGTCTTGTGGTGATGTCGTATCATTCATTGGAAGACCGCCTCGTGAAGAACTACATGAAGACAGGCAACGCCGAAGGAAAGGAAGAAAAAGACTTCTTCGGCAACCTACTTACACCCTACCATATCATCACCCGCAAGCCCATCACTCCCTCCGACGAGGAAATTGGAAACAACAGCAGGGCACACAGTGCCAAACTCAGAATTGCAGAAAGGATCTAAACATGGAAGAAGAGAAGAAAGAGAAAAGCCAGAACAAGCGCAAAAAGAAAAACGCCATGACCGTTTTGGGCGGTGGTTTCCTCGTGAGGGAGAAATTTACCAAGCAGTTTCCCTTCATGGTCTACATTACAGTTCTGCTGATGGCCATCATCACCAATACCTATATCGCCGAAGAGCGCAACCGCGAATTGACACAAACCACCAAAAAGTTGAACGACCTTCAGGTGGAATACATCCAAGTGAAGTCTGCCATCATGGAAGCATCCAAGCAATCCGTGTTGGCTAAGAAACTGGCCAACGTTGGCTTGAAAGAGGCAACCGAGCCGCTGAAGCGCATCAACATCAATGAAGAAAACACGACGGAACAATGAAAGCAGATCCAAAAACAGAGACCTTATTGAAGACCTATCTGGTTTATATCCTCGTTCTTGTCTTCGGTGTCGCCATCATCGCGAAGATTATCCTCGTACAGACCAAGGACAACAAAGAGCTGCTCGAACGTGCCGAGCAACGCGAATATCGTGTCAGGACCTTGGAGGCTTCGCGCGGCAACATCTTCTCTGCCGACGGTCAGCTGATGGCTATTTCCATTCCACTTTACGATGTTTTCTTCGACTATAAAGCTGTTGATTCGGCTTTCCTTGCCGAAAACATCGACTCGCTCTGCCACCAAATGGCCGGCCTCTTCCCGAAAAGAAACGCCGCACAATGGAAAGCCTTCTTTGCCGAAGGCAAGGCCAAAAAGAATCGCCATTACAGAATTGCCCTGAACATCACGCAAACGGAGTTGCGCCAAATGGAGCAATTCGTCATCTTTAACCGCGGTATCTATAAAGGCGGCATCATCACTGAAAAGAAAATCCGCCGCGACCATCCTTATAAGGAACTTGCCAGCCTCATGCTCGGCATGGCCAACGAAGAGAAAGGCTACTATTTTGGTATCGAAGGCGCCTACAACGACTTCCTCAAAGGTCAAGACGGAAAGCAATTGGTGAGAAGGATACACCATGGCGACTGGATGCCTGTCAATTCTGAAGATGACATCGATGCCAAAAACGGCGACGACGTTTACACAACCTTCGATATCAAGTTGCAAGACGTTGTGGAAAGCGCCCTCAACAACACTTTAGTCACCAATAAAGCCGAGCAGGGTTGCGCCATCTTAATGGACGTGGAAACGGGTTATGTGAAAGCATTGGCCAACCTAAGACTCAACCATGAAACGGGTGTATACGAAGAATCATACAATGTGGCATTGACCGAACGCTACGAGCCCGGTTCCGTATTCAAGATAGCCTCAATGGTGGTGCTGCTCAACCACAAAGAGAACACGCAACTCACCGACTTGGTAAACATCGGCACGGGACCCATCAAATTCTCGAACCGCACCATGAAAGACGACCACAACTTTGCCAAAGGCGGCATCTGCACCGTACAAGAAGTCATCGAGCAGTCGTCGAACAAAGGCACTGCTGTGCTCATCACCAAAAACTTTGCAGCGCATCCCGAAAAATACGTTGAAGGACTCTATGCCTTAGGCCTGAACAAGAAAATCGGCACAGGCATCAAAGGTGAGGCAGAACCCGTCATCAAACACCCTGACGACAAGACCAAAGACGGCAGAAAGCTGTGGTCAAATGTCTCTTTACCGTGGATGTCCATCGGCTATGAGGTGAACGTAACCCCAATGCAACTCCTCATGCTTTACAATGCCATTGCCAATGGTGGCCGCATGATGAAGCCGCAATTTGTCACCGAAATCCGTAGGGGCAACCAGACCATCGAGAAATACGATCCCATCGTCCTCAACGAGCACATCGCCTCACCCGAGTCCATCGAAAAGCTCCAGACCATGTTGGAAGGAGTCGCCATCAGAGGTACTGCTAAACGTCAATTTGCTGATTGTATCGTCAACGTAGCGGGAAAGACCGGGACAGCCCAGTATTATGATAAGGTGCAAGGTTATGCCTACCATGAGCCTGGGCTCGGCAGGAAGTTATACAACACTACTTTTGTTGGCTATTTCCCAGCCGACAAGCCTCGCTACAGTTGCATCGTCATGGTAAGCCGCGCTCGCGGGGCCAAATGGGCGGCAGGAGGTGTTTCTGCCCCTGGTTTCAGGGAGATTGCAGAAAAAGTATATGCCATGCGCATCGGTGTCCAGGAAGACGACTCTCTCACCATAACACCCGAATATGGCATGGGGCCTGTTCTTGCCCGTCATGAAAAAGAGGCCAATTACCTCAACGGCATCGCCAAAAACTACAACGACTTTGCCATCAATGGCGACTGGGTCACAGTGGAAAGCAACGAAAGCGGTCAAATCAGCATACGCGAAGCCCAACTTGCCAACAACATCGTGCCTAATGTAGTCGGTATGGATATCACCGATGCAGTCTATCTCCTAGAAAACATGGGCATTCGCACCGAATTCGCAGGTCAAGGCACCGTGAAAGAGCAGTCGTTGCATCCTGGTGACACCCTCAAAACCAACCCTGTCATTCACTTAAAACTGGAGAAAAAATGAAACTCAAAGACATATTAGTCAACTGTAACCTTTTGGAAATTATAGGTGACAAGGACTTAGACATCCTCGACATCGCTTTCGATTCGCGGAAGGTCAAGCCCAACACACTATTTTTTGCCGTGAAAGGCACGCAAGTCGACGGCCACGACTATATCGACAAAGCCATCGAACAAGGTGCAACGGCCATTGTAGGCGAAAAGATGCCTCGAAAGAAGGTGGAAAACGTCACCTATGTCAAGGTTGACAACTCTGCCTACGTCCTAGGCGTCTCTGCTTCCAATTTCTACGGCAATCCATCCGAGAAGTTGCGTTTGGTCGGGGTGACCGGCACCAACGGCAAAACCACTATAGCCACCTTACTTTATAGGCTTTTCACCGATGCGGGCTACAACTGCGGGTTGCTCTCCACTATTGAGAACATCGTGAATCGTGAGGTCATCCCTTCGACGCACACTACCCCCGATCCCATAGAACTGAATGCCTTATTGCAACAAATGGCCGAAAACAAATGTGAATACGCCTTTATGGAGGTGAGTTCACACAGCGTTGCACAAGACCGTATTGCGGGACTGCATTTCACAGGTGGTATCTTCACCAACCTCACCCATGACCATCTCGACTACCACAAAACGATGGCCAACTACCGCAATGCCAAAAAGAAATTCTTCGACAATCTGCCTCAAACCGCCTTTGCCCTCACCAACCTCGACGACAAAAACGGCGCCATCATGTTGCAAAACACCAAAGCAAAAAAACTGAGCTACGCCCTGAAACACGATGCCGACTTTAAGGGAGTCATCATGGAAAGCCACTTCGACGGGATGTTGCTCAAAGTGAACGGCACCGAAGTTTACACCCAACTTGTTGGTGGCTTCAATGCCAGTAACCTGTTGGCCATCTACGGAGCCGCGTTATCATTGGGATTCAACAAAGACGAATTGCTGGTTGAAATCAGCAAGCTGCATGGAGCCAACGGTCGTTTCGACATGGTACATTCCGACAAAGGCATTGTCGGCATTGTTGATTATGCCCACACACCCGATGCTTTGGAGAACGTGCTCACCACCATCAACGAAGTGCGCTGCCACAAGGAAACACTAATCACCGTGGTGGGATGCGGAGGCAACCGTGATGCCACCAAACGACCTGAAATGGCCGCTGTCGCAGTGAAGCTGAGCGACAAGGTCATCCTCACCAGCGACAACCCTCGCAACGAAGACCCTGACGAAATCATCCGACAGATGAAAGCGGGCATCGCCGAAGAGGACAAGCGTAAAGTGCTAAGCATCACCAACCGAGGAGAAGCCATACGCACGGCCGTAGCCTTAGCCAAGAAAGGCGACATCATCCTTTTGGCAGGCAAAGGTCATGAGACCTATCAGGAAATCAACGGAGTAAAGAACCATTTTGACGACAAGGAAGTCTTGTCGGAAGCTTTTAAGGAGGCCAACTGATGTTATACTATCTGTTCAATTATCTGCACAAACACAGCTTCCCGGGTGCGGGCGTGTTCAATTATGTCACCTTCAGGGCAGCCGCAGCTATTATCTTGGCGCTTATCGTTTCTGTATGGTTCGGCAACTTCTTCATCAAGATGCTGAAACGGAAAAAAATTGTTGAAACCCAGCGTGACGAAGCCATTGACCCCTACAACACCAAGAAAGTTGGCGTTCCTACCATGGGCGGCGTCACCATCATAGCAGCCATTCTGATACCAGTTTTGTTGGTATGCAAACTTCATAGCGTCTACACCATTTTGATGATAGTCACTACGCTTTTGCTCGGTGTCATTGGTTTCGCCGATGACTATGTCAAGACCTTCAAGCACAAGAAAGACGGTTTGAGACCCATCGTAAAATTGGGTGGACAAATCCTGTTGGGTCTCATCGTAGGACTCACGCTTCGTTTCAGCCCTGCTGTGCAAATCAACGAGACCGTGAAGTTGAAAATCGAAGACAACAAGGAAGTTGTCGTGAAGAGTCCCAATGTGAAATCGACACAGACCACCATTCCTTTCTTGAAGAACCACAACCTCAACTATGCCAACCTGTTCAAATGGGCAGGACCGAAATGGATGTATAATTTGGCTTGGGTCTTCCTTGTGCTGCTCACCGTATTCATTGTGGCTGCTGTGTCAAACGGCTCCAACCTCAATGATGGCATGGACGGCATGGCATCGGGCAACTCGGCCATCATCGGCATTACATTGGTCATTTTGGCCTACATCTCCAGCAACGCGGTCACTGCAAGCCACTTCGACCTGATGTATATCCCGGGTTGTGAAGAAATTGTAATCTTCTTGGCAGCCTTCGTCGGTTCGCTTATCGGATTCCTGTGGTTCAACTCCTACCCTGCCCAAATCTTCATGGGCGACACGGGCAGCCTGACCATCGGAGGAATTATTGCCGTGTCGGCGATTATTCTGCATAAGGAATTGCTCCTCCCCTTGCTCTGCGGTGTGTTCCTCTTCGAAATCCTCTCCGACTTAGACGTGAAACACTTTGTCAAGACAGGAAAGAAACACCGTATCTGGAAAAAAGGCCCTTTGCACGACCACTTTAGGACTTCGTACAGCGATTTCAAGAAAGCCTGGCCCAACTCAACTGTTACATTCAAAGGGCATGGTGAGGGCTACAACACCGTCCATCATGAGGTGAAAATCACCATCCGTTTCTGGATTATCACCATCCTGCTGGCTGCATTTACGCTTATTACTTTCAAAATCAGATAAATCTCAATTCATTATTTTGTATTCAAAATTCAAAGATTCAAAATTTAAAATTTAAAATTTAAAATTCAAGAATCAAAACTTTCAATCGAACAACCAATAACCAAAGCATCATGTTTTATTTTGAAGAATTAACCAATATGCGACATATGATACACAACACCATGGTAGCAGGAATATCGTCCAAAATCTTGCAAATTAGAAAAGAGAACATCAAACAGAGTCTCAGCGACCTCAACACCATTGAGCATCGACAAGACTATGTCGCCACCATCGACGGAGTGATGTATTACGACGACTCGAGGGCTGAGAACGTGAATGCCACCTGGTTCACTTTCGAAAACATCGTCAAGCCAGTGATTTGGATTGCGGGTGGCAACGATCGCGACACCGACTTCAAGGACCTGAAGCAAGTAGCCAAGAAGAAAGTCAAAGCGTTGATTTGCATCGGAAAGTACAATGCCAATCTGAAGAAATCCTTCCAAAAGGACATCAAGGACATCTATGAGGTCACTGACATTGAAGAGGCCATCGACACCGCTTCGTTTCTGGCCAAGCAAGACGATGTTGTGTTGTTTTCTCCCGCCTGCAAGTCGGACAAGGAAGACGAGACCTTCGTTGAACGTGGCAATCTTTTCACGGAAACCGTAAAGAAACTGGAAAATGAATATCATCAATAAAATATTGAGAGGCGATAAGGTCATCTGGATTGTTTCCCTGATTTTGGGCATCATCTCGCTGATTGTCGTGTACAGTGCGACCAGTGCGTTGGCGGTCTCGAAATATGAAGGCGACACGGGTAAAGTGCTGATGAAGCACCTCGGCATGTTGATTTTCGGCTTCGCCATGATGATTTTAGCATCAAGAATCAACTACAAACGTTATGCGAAAATCGCCCTGCTGCTCATGATACCTTGCCTGGCTTTGTTGCTCTACACCTTGGTGTTTGGCCGCAACATCAATGACGCCAGCCGTTCCATCAATGTCGGCGGGTTCTCGTTCCAGCCCAGCGAGATGGCCAAAATCATACTCATTACCTACCTTGCCCGACAACTGATTATGATGGAAGGCTCAGTCTATAATTTCAAGGATTTCCTTCTTAGGTTGGCACTTCCCATTTTGGTAACCGCAGCCTTGATTTTTTCCGAAAACCTTTCCACTGCTGTTATCTTAGTCACCGTTTGCATGGTGTTGCTCTTCATCGGTCGCGTGAAATTCCTGCATCTGCTCGCATTGGTCGGACTTTGCATCGTCGGCATGAGCGCTTATTTAGGCTACGACGCCATCAAGACCAATATTGAAAACAAGCACCGTCGTGCCGCACAACAAGACACCATGGTGATTGGAGAGAAAACTGACACTTATAAGGAAAAGCAAAACCGCATTCAGACCTGGTCGAACCGACTCAAATCGATGGGCGAAGACAAAGAGAAAGTGGATCCATTCGACGATAAACACATGCAGCGTACCTATGCCGATATCGCTGTAGCTTCAAGCTCAATTTTCGGAAAAGGACCTGGCAAGAGTGAGCAGCGCAATTTCTTGCCCCACCCTTACTCCGACTTCATCTTTGCCATCATCATAGAAGAGTATGGGCTCATTGGCGCTGTTGTTGTGTTACTGCTCTATCTCATTCTCTTCACCAGAGTGTTGCGCATCGTCATCAAACGGCCACTCACTTTCGGCTCACTGATGGCCTTCGGCTTGGGTTTCCTCGTCATCCTGCAAGCCATGGTCAACATGGGCGTATCTATCGGATTGTTGCCCGTCACAGGACAGCCGTTGCCTTTCGTCAGCATGGGTGGCACCTCGCTGATGGCCACTGGACTCATCTTGGGCATGATTCTGAGTGTCACGAGATACATGGAAGACGAGAATATGAATAAAGAACAAGAATTACAAGCACTTACAGAAATAACAGAAGATGAAAGAGAACCTTAAAGTCGTGATTAGTGGAGGCGGAACGGGCGGTCACATCTTTCCCGCCATCGCCATCGCAGATGCCTTGAAACGGAGATTCCCCAAGGCTGACATCCTCTTTATCGGTGCCAAAGGCCGAATGGAGATGGAAAGGGTGCCCAAGGCAGGTTATCCCATCGAAGGCTTGTGGATCAGCGGTATGACCAAGGACATAAAGTCTCTCTTGTTGCCCTTGAAGCTTACAAGCAGTTTCAACCATGCCATCGCCATCTTGAAGCGCTTCAAGCCCGATGTGGTCATCGGTGTCGGTGGATTTGCCAGTGGTCCCACTTTAATGGGTGCCAACTTTCTACGTATCCCCACTGTCATTCAGGAGCAGAATTCCTATCCAGGCAAAACCAACCGCAACGTAGGCCAGAAGGCCAAAGCCATCTGTGTGGCCTATGACCATCTCGACCAATGGTTCCCAGCCAAAAAGATACATTTCACTGGCAATCCACTGAGAGCCAACATCACCCTCCGCGGTACCCGCGAGGAAGCCGCTGCGTTTTTCAATCTCGATCCGGCGAAGCCAGTGGCTCTGCTCGTAGGTGGCAGCCAAGGCGCCTTAGGTATCAACAAAGGCATCAGCGCCCAACTTGCGACCTTCAAGGACAACGACTTACAGCTTATCTGGCAGACGGGCAAGACCTATATCACCCAAGCTCAAGAGGAAGTGAAAGCCTTAGGCTTGGAAAGCCAAGTGAAGCCCACCGTCTTCATCGATCGCATGGACTTGGCTTACGGCTTGGCCGACGTGGTCATCTCGCGCGCTGGTGCCATGTCGATTTCTGAACTGGCACTGGTACAAAAACCTGTCATCTTCGTGCCGCTTCCGACAGCCGCTGAAGACCATCAGACCAAAAACGCTCAGCAACTTGTCGATACTGACGCAGCCATCATGGTACGTAACGCCGACACGGAAAAAGAGCTTATCCCCGCCTTATTCAAACTTGCCGCCGACAAGGACTTACAAGACAGATTAAGTGCCAACATTGGCAAATTCGCTCGCCCGAATGCCGCCGATGACATTGTAGATGTGATAATTAAAGCAATAAGTTGAAACCAGCCCCGTAGGGGCGACAGATATTAACGAGGCGGTGCAACCCCTCGGCAAAACGATAACGAAAGAAAGCCCCGTAGGGGCGACAGAAAACAAACCCAGAATAATGAACAACGGAGAAGGACATATAATCTACATGTTAGGCATAGGGGGCATAGGCATGAGTGCCTTAGCCAGATATTACCAAAGCCAAGGTTACACCGTGGCTGGCTACGACCGTACCCCTTCCCCGCTCACCAAACAACTGGAAGATGAGGGCATGGCAATCCATTATGAAGACAACCCCAACCTATTGCCTGCCCTCATTGAGTTTGTCGTCTACACGCCCGCCGTGCCTAAAGACCTCAAGGAACTTGAAGCCCTTAAACAACGTAATATAAAGATTATGAAACGCTCCGAGGCTTTAGGGCAGATCTCGGAGCATCACTTCACCATAGCCGTGGCAGGCACTCATGGCAAAACCACCACCACGGCTATGGTTGCCCACATCCTACACACCTGTGGCAAGGACACTACTGCCTTCATTGGCGGCATTGCCAACAACTTCAACAGCAACCTGCTGTTAGGCAAAGGCAAAGACAGTATCATGGTCGTGGAAGCCGACGAGTTTGACCACTCCTTCCTGAAACTCCATCCCAACATCAGCATCATCAACTCTATCGATGCCGATCATTTGGACATCTATGGAGACAAACAACATTTGGTGCAAAGTTTCAACGATTTCGCTCAACTCACCGAGGAAAAAGTCATCGTCAAAGAAGGTCTTGATATCCATACCGACCGAGGCATCCACTTCGGCTTTGGTGACAGAAATGACTACCGGGCCCATATCATCCGCTCAGAAAAAGGAGTCACAGACTTTGTCATCAATGGAGAAGACACGACTACCGCTATCCAATTGCCCATGGCAGGACGTCACAATGTGCTGAACGCCACCGCAGCTTTCATCGCCGCCCGAAGCATTGGCATTCCCGCTACCGACATCGCCGAAGCCTTGACTTCATTCAAAGGTGTGAAGCGTCGTTTCGATATCAGGGTGAACAATGAAAAACACTGCTACATAGACGACTATGCCCATCATCCCGAGGAAATCCGTTCTTGCCTGACAGCCGTGAGAGATTCCTTCCCCAAGAAACGCATCACGCTTGTGTTCCAGCCCCATCTGTTCAGCCGCACCCGTGATTTCATGGACGAATTTGCCTCTGTTTTAGCCATGGCTGACGAGCTCATCCTTCTCGACATCTATCCCGCTCGCGAGTTACCCATCGAAGGCATTACCTCCGAAGCCCTTTTAAACAAGGTGAACGCAAGTAACAAGAAAAACTGCCAAAAGTCGGATCTCATCGACCTGATTGACAGAGAGAAACCCGAATTACTCATCACAATGGGTGCCGGCGACATCGACCGCTTTGTTGAACCCTTGGAAAAACTTATAAAGACATGGTAAAGAAGATACTTAGCATAGTGTTATGGGTTGTCACAGCCGCCGCATTGGTTGTCTTGTTCATCTTTGCGAGAGAAGACTACCTGAACAAGCCCTTGAAGTCCATCCGACTGATAACAGAGACCGATACCGGCTTCGTCAAAAAGAGTCAGCTTCGCGAAGAGCTCAGCCAGATTTGCAACAATAAAAACATTGGTACCGTCAACATGATTGCCGTGCAGAATCATCTGGACGACAACCCTTGGATTGAAAACAATGCCTCATACGTCGACCTTGACGGTACGCTTAACGTCAGCTTTAATGAATACGAGCCCACCTTCAGGGTGTTCGACAAGGAGGGGCATTCGGTCTATGTGACCCGCGAAGGTGTCGTCATTCCATCGAGCCGCATCTACACGCCATACGTCCTGATCGCCAGCGGCAACTTCGACTTGAAGAAAGACACGGTTTCCTATCAACTTTGCGACACGCTCGACAGCGACAGAAACATAATCAACGCCCTGCATTGGGTCGAGACTATAGAGAAGAATAACTTCATCAAAAACTGCGTGGGACAGTTGTATTGCAACAATCGTAACCAATTCGAGCTCACTGTACGCGGCCTCGACACAAGAGTGATTGTTGGCGACACACTCTATGCCGCCGACAAACTGAAACGCTTGGAAATCTTCATGAAACAAAGGATCGACAATCCTGAAACGCAAACCCTAAAAAGCATCAATCTGAATTATAAAAATCAAATAGTCTGTACAAAACGATAATGTTATGAGTGAAGGTAAAATCATAGTCGGATTAGACATCGGCACAACCAAAGTGGCCTGCATCGTGGGCCGCAAAGCCGAGAACGGAAAAATCGAAATCCTGGGATACGGCAAAACCATATCCACAGGTGTGAAAAGAGGCGTCGTGACCAATATCTTCGACACTGTCGAAGCCATCAAGACTGCCGTCAAGCAAGCCTCCGACCAGTCGGGGGTTGAAATCAATAGAGTCAGCGTGGGAATCGCTGGGCAGCACATCAAGAGCCTGCAACACAGGGGCGTACTCATGCGTGACAGCCACGATACGGAAATTTCGGAGGCAGAGCTTGAACGTTTGCGCAACGACACCTTTAAAATCAACATGACCCCTGGCGAAGAAATCATCGATGTCATCCGTCAGGACACTTATGTCGATGGCGAGTTGGCCACCAACCCCGTCGGCATGTTGGGCAACAAAATCGAAGCCAACTTCCATGTCATCATCGGCCAAACTTCGGCCGCCAAAAACATCATCAAGTGCATCCAGAGCGCAGGCTTGGACATGGATTACATGATTCTTGAACCCATCGCATCGGCACAAGCCGTCCTTGACGATGAAGAAAAAGATGCTGGTGTGGTCCTTGTCGACATCGGTGGCGGCACTACCGACATTGCCATTTTCAAAGACAAGAAAATCCAGCATACTGCCGTGATTCCTTTCGGCGGCAACATCATCACCGATGACATCTGCACGGGTTGCTCCATCATCAAACACTATGCAGAAGAAGTAAAGGTGAAGTTCGGCTCTGCCTTGGCCAGCGAAAACCGCGACGACGAGGTGGTATCCATCCCAGGCATCCGCGGAAGAGAGCCCAAGGAGATTTCGTTCAAAAACCTGGCCCATATCATCCAAGCACGTTTGGAAGAAATCTTCGAGCTGGTCAACTACGAAATCCAGAAGGCCAAGTCGGAGAATCAACTCATCGCAGGCATCGTCCTCACAGGTGGCGGCGCCATGATGCGTCATATCCAACAGCTGGCCGAATTCAAGACAGGATTGGAGGTACGCATCGGCTATCCAAACGAGCATCTCAACCAAACTGAGATGAAGGAAATGTCGAGTCCCATGTTCTCCACAGGTATCGGAATCGTCATCGAAACCATCGCCAGAATGGAGCATGACGAATACTTGGCAGCCGTGAAAGAAGCTGAAAAGGAAAAAGGAGGACTCATGGAACCGACCAAAAACAATGCCCAAGCGCTTGAACAGGGAGAAAACGACATTGAAAAGGAAGAATCCGAGGGCAAAAAGAAGAAAAAGAAGGGAATCGACTTGAAAAAAATCGTAACTTCGTTCACTGAATTTTTCACACCTGACGACAACCTTGTATAACCCATCAAAACCGTAAAAACATGGCAGAAGATTACACAACAAACCATAACACCCACGACGAAATGTTCAAGCCCGTCGGAGTGGAAAAGCCCAACTACATCAAAGTCGTCGGTGTGGGTGGTGGCGGCGGCAATGCCGTCAACCACATGATGGAGGAAGGCATACAAGGAGTCGACTTTGTACTTTGCAATACCGACCATCAGGCCTTGCTGAAAAGCAATGTGAAAACCACTGTCCACCTTGGCAAACGGGAATTGGGCGCTGGCAACGACCCCAACATCGGTCGTGAAGCCGCCGAGATGAGCAAAGATGAAATTGAAGCCCTACTTGACGACGAAACCAAGATGCTGTTCGTCACAGCAGGTATGGGTGGTGGCACCGGAACAGGTGCTGCTCCCGTGGTGGCCAAGTTGGCCAAGGACAAAGGCATCCTCACCGTCGGCATCGTCACCATGCCCATGGAACGTGAAGGCCGTCGCCGCAAACTGCAAGCCTTGTCAGGCATAGACGAACTTAAAAAATGCGTTGATACACTTATCCTCATCAGTACCGACAAGCTACGTGACCAATATGGCAACATGAAGCTGTCTGAAGCTTTCAAGAAGGCCGACGACGTGTTGGCCACAGCAGCCCGAGGCATCGCTGAAATCATCACCGTGCCCGGCTACGTCAACGTCGACTTCGAGGATGTAAAGACCGTCATGAAAGACAGCGGCAAGGCCATCATGGGTTCAGGTGTCGCTGAAGGCGAAAACAGAGCCGAGAAAGCCATCAAGGATGCCATACACTCTCCCCTGCTCAACGACTCCAACATCGAAGGCGCAAAGAACATTCTCCTATACATCACTTCGGGCACCAACGAAGTCTCGCTCGATGAAGTTGATGAGATCTTAGAAATCGCACAGAACGCCTGCGGCAACAACTCAGACGTCATCTGGGGCAATGGCACCGATGAAAGCCTCGGTGAGGCCCTCAGCGTGACTTTGATTGCCACCGGATTCAACCATGATGCCAAATCATACAGCTCTGTGCTTGCAGAAAAACAAGCTCCTGTCAGCACTACCCAACCGAAAAAGGTGTATGACTTGAACGGCCAAATCAAGGTGGACGAAAAAGAAGCGCCCGCCCAACCCGCTCATCTTGCAGTGGGGTCGGTTGCAGCAACCGAAGTCGAAAAAGCCTATCCAAAGGAAACGCAACCCGAAACCAAGCCCGAGGAAAAGACTGTGCATCCGTTGTTCTCTGTGGAAAAGCCCAAGGCCGTTGAGCCTGAAGCTCCCATGCCAGTAGAAGAGCCGAAAGAGATGCATTCCATTGACGACGAGCCTTCCTATGAGCCCATCGCCGAGCCTAAACCCGAGGCACCCGTTTACGACACGCCACAAACCGTCCATCACGAAGAAGAACGCCCCGTTGTCAAAGTGTTCGACAATCCTTTCAGGACCAACGGCAACGACGACGAAGGCTTTGAAATCACCTCCCGCATCATGACAAAGGAAGAAGTGCAAGCCAAGGCCGAACACGAAATTGCAGTCCTTGAGGCCAAGAAAGCCAAGGAAACCGACCCTAAGGAGTTGCTGAAGAAACAGCGTTTGCGTGCCCTAAGCATGAACTTCAGGACAACCCGTGGTTTGGAGGAGCTGGAGAACCAGCCGGCCTATTTGCGCCGCAATGTCGATATCACCCATAATGACGAGGGGCTGTCGGAATACTCGGCCTCCAAAAACGGCATCAGCGGAGAGAACTCCTACCTTCACAAAAACGTAGACTAAACAAAACTATCGTCACAGACTATTTGAAATCCGACGAGGCAGACGGGCTTCCTATTGGGGGAGTCCGTTTGTTTTTCTAAATCAGCGGCTATAACACCTTGACAAACTCCCTGATATTTATAACTTTAATATTTGGCCAAGGTATTTTGGTAAGAATGTTGTAATGTTTGTCATTTGTAACGATGAATTCCGCTCCTGAGGCCACAGCACAATCTGCAAACTTGTTGTCATCCTCATCATCATGAATCAGGCCAAAATGAACATAAATTTCTTGGTAAGTTGTTGTGTGCAGTCTTGCAATAGCCTCCACCACATTGGTAGCAACCTCGCTGTTGATTTTTTGAGAAAGGATTTCTTCGTACTCGTCCAAAATCTCAGTGTTCACACAAAGACTGATTCTACCGCCCAATATATCTGTCCATATTTTGTGATATGGACTTTTAGAGGGCAATGACTGCAAAAGGCAGTTGGTATCAAGAACGATGCGCCGCATAACGATAAGGGGTGCGCATGTGCTCCTCGCCCCATTGCTCTATGGTTTCTTCATTGATAACGCCTTCATCCCACAAGGCATCTATCGCTTTTTGGGCTTTCTCGGCAAAATACCTTGCCACCAAATCTTTGAACTCATTTAGTTCGGCTTCGGAATTGATGCTGTTCAAGGCATTCATCAATTCAAGCTGCGCCATTTCACTGTACGACATACAATTTTCTCCTTTCTCGCTGCAAAAATAACAAAATCCCCCAACAGAGACATTCTTCCCTTCAGTTTTTCGTAAGAATTATTCCCCATTTCTTGTTCATAATCGTTTTTCTTCCTATTTTTGAAGCCTCAAAAGGAAGTCTAACCATATAATTATCGAATGAGAAAAGCGCATTAGGCGCATCCGACTGAAATAGAAATATTTATAGATAGCAATTGTTGCTGTTCTTGAAACCCATTTACCACATTGTCCCTTTGGGGACACACCTCAAGGACAAGTCACAAATGCCGTAGTTGCTACGGCGTGGAATAACTTGTTAGAGGTGTGGGCGTGGTAACCCGGGTTTCGAGCAAGTAATGGATTCCACGCTTTTTTGTCGGTTATAGAGAAAAACACGAACGAACAAAAACTAATGAATATGAAAAAGAGAATTTTACAATATAGAATGACGGCCAAAGCCTTGATGATTATGCTGCTTTTAGGAGTTGTAAGGGATATTTATGCTTATGATTTTTCGGCGGTTTGTGAAACGGGGCAGACTTTGTATTTTAACATCATTGATTCTGAAAACTATTATGTAGAGTTGACTTATCCAGGAAATAATGAAGTATATTACTGGACGGGTTTTGACTCTCCCTCTGGAAATATAACTATTCCTTCATTTGTTAATTCTGATAATCAAGTTTATGAAGTAACCTCAATCGGTAATTATGCTTTTTCAACATGCAATGGCCTAACTGGAAGTCTCATCATTCCTAATACAGTAAATACTATTGGGAATTGGGCTTTCAAAAGTTGTTACGGCTTTAATGGGACTTTGTTCATTCCAAATTCGGTAACGACAATAGGATCTGGCGCGTTTTCTAATTGTCATGGTTTTACAGGCAATTTAGTAATTCCAAATTCGGTAACGACAATTAATTCGGGTGCGTTTGAACAATGCTATGGATTCAATGGCTACTTGACAATTTCAAACTCTATTACAAATATCAATACTGGTGTCTTTTTCAACTGTCATGGTTTTATTGGGTCATTGGATATTCCCAATTCAGTAAAATGGATTTTTGATGCAGCTTTTAGTGGTTGCAGTGGTTTTACAGGTTCATTAAATATTCCAAATTCAGTGATACAAATTGGAGAAGAAACATTTTCGAATTGTTCAGGTTTTGATGGTGCATTAATTCTTGGCAATTCTGTTAGAACTTTAGGCTATCATGCATTTGTAGACTGTGGTAATTTTAGTTCATTGGTATGTCTTGCAAGTTTGCCACCAACAATTGAATGGAATGCTTTTTATAGGTTTCCAATGAGCATACCCGTTTATGTTCCATATAATACTATAAACGCATATATGGCCACTTTAAGATGGAACGAGTTTACCAACTATCATGAAATGGCCTACAAAACCATACCAGGTTATGTTGAAAGTGATGGCCTTTGGCAATTCATTGCTTCGCCTTTGGTAGAAATAACTTCTCCCGAAACGGTGGATAATATGGTGTCAGAAACAGATTACGACCTCTACCAATTCGACCCAACAGAAGGACAGTGGCGAAACTTTAAAGCCGACAGTCTCAACCTTGTTAACGGTCAAGGCTACCTATATGCCAATGAGGAAGAAGTTAACATCATTTTCAAAGGCGAATTCAACGAGGATGAAACGAAAGTTGTGGAATTGGTCTACGACGAAGGCAGTCCCAATGCTGGCTGGAATCTAGTGGGCAACCCCTTCCGCGTCAGCGCATACATCAATAGAGACTATTATATAATGAATGAGGACGGCACGGGCATTAACCCCGTTGCAGTGCCAGCATCCACACCCATTCCGCCTTGCACAGGCGTAATGGTGAGGGCAAATGGAGCTGGGGAGACGGTCGTTTTCTGCAAAACAGCACCATAGATTGTGGTCTGTAGGGCTTTCACACCGTGGCAGACGCATGAAAAATCACAAATGCAGCAGCCGTGGTACGACAGCCCTACAATCCTAACATGATAACCCTACACGCCAATAATGCAGCCCCTTTTATTTCGTTTCAAAGAAATTGCGTATTTTTGCGCAAAATACACGCAAGAAATGAAAAAAGGTCTTATATTTCTCATTATCAGTTTGTTTTCACTCAGCTTGTTTTCTCAGGAATGGGTGAATTGTGGAAGCCAAAAACCAACGTCGCCTAGCGTCAAACTGCTCTCCAATTCCCAAGAAGAGATTTCGGTCAGCTTCACATTGGGAGGTTTTTATAAAAACGAGGTCAATACGCCTTTTGGACTTCAGTACACCATCACAGTGCCCAAGATGGCCTCTATGCTTGAAGAAGGCTCGCCCGACCTGCCGCTGTTTGCCATCCCCATGCTCATCGACGACTTGGCCAAGATGAAGGTGGAAGTCGACAAAACCCAATATCAAGATTTTGAAAACATCGAAATCGCACCATCCAAAGGCAATCTCAGCCGAGAGATTGATCCTGAGACCGTGCCTTAC